>Ga0105101_10000060_pt1 | contig 37950 bp, 26 predicted proteins | sample PPLLak21cMay2015_2_FD_87037 | JGI IMG/M metagenome (GOLD analysis project Ga0105101, IMG submission 87037) | Freshwater sediment microbial communities from Prairie Pothole Lake near Jamestown, North Dakota, USA - PPLs Lake P8 Core (1) Depth... | ecosystem: Environmental > Aquatic > Freshwater >... | reverse complement strand
ACAGGATAACTTCCTCGCCGGACTTATATCAAATGAGTTTGCGGATAAATATGAGATCCCGGTTATGATAAACCGTAAACAGGCTTTTACCGGTAAAGACAAATTTATTCTGATAGGTGATATAACAAATCCGCTTGTAAAATCATTTTGTGATCAAAAAGGGCTGACAGGCGATCTTAAAACCCTTGGTGAAGAAGGGTATTTTTTGTCGGTAACTTCAAATAATATTGTTGTTGCTGCTAACACCGGTAAAGGAGCTCTTTTCGGACTTGAGTCACTCAGACAACTTATAAAGCTTTCAGATGGAAAACTAATCGTACCACAGGTAAGGGTGAAAGATTCTCCGGTATACCCCTTACGTGGTATAAAGCTCTATCTGCCGGGACGGGAGAATATCACGTTCTTTAAAAGATTTATCAGGGATTTTGCAGCATATTATAAGTTCAACACAATAATTCTTGAGCTGAATGCAAATATGCGTCTTGAGAAGCATCCGGAACTGAATATCGGTGCTGTTCAATTTGAAAGGATGCTGAATTTCAGCAGGCTCGACAGGCCTCCCGGTCAGCACATGGAATTCCAAAATTCTTCACACCAGGACAATGCCGACGGTGGTATACTGGAGAAGGAAGAGGTAGCCGATCTGGTCAGCTATATGAGACAGTTCAGCATGGAGGTGATCCCGGAGCTTCCATCGCTGACTCACGCATATTACCTGCTTGCAGGTCATGAGGATCTGGCTGAAAATATGAACCAGCCGGTCCCGGATACATACTGCCCGTTGAAACCCGGTAGTTACGAGCTTTATTTTGATGTCCTTGATGAATATATCGAAGTCATCCATCCGAAGACAATCCACATAGGGCACGATGAATGGAGAATGGAAAAGGATCTCTGTGAATTGTGCAAAGGGAAAGACTACGGAGAGCTTTATGCCGCTGATGTTACAAAGATCCATGATTACCTGGCGAAGAAAGGCATTAAGATTGCATTATGGGGAGATCATCTGCTGGAGTCGGTTACTGAAAAGGAATTTCAGACATGGAAATCCTCGGCAGGTTACCAGTACAAGATCCCCGGTGCCCTCAGACCAGAGCAGGTACTAAAGCTTATACCCAGGGACATACTGGTATTCAACTGGTTCTGGGGCGAAATAACAAATGATAAGCAGGTTTCTGACTTCGGTTTTAAACAGGTTTACGGAAACCTTCGTGCTGATATTGACAAATGGGATGAGAGGCATAATATAAAAGGGCTGCTCGGCGGGGCACCATCATCCTGGGCTGCAACAACGGAGTTCAACTTCGGGAAAGATCAGCTCGTTGATTTCCTGGGCTGTTCAAATCTGTTGTGGTCGAAAAAATATGTTTCTGTCGACATACTGGCGCAAGTTACCGACGCACTGGTCAGCGATATTAATTTCAGATTCAGTGGGAAAAAGCTTCCTTCACAAGTGGGAAGCAAAGTGACACCGGTTGATCTTTCGCCTTATTTTAATTCTTCTTTAAGACGCGGAATTGACAGCCTTAATTCCGGTGATCTCTTAACCGGGAAAATAAGTTCCGGAAACAGACTTTTTGAACTTAATACCCATTCTGCCGACAATCTGCGGGCAGTTGTTGTGTCAACCCAAAAAGGTTATGCAGGAACAAAAACCGTATGGGGTATCAAAATTAACCAGGATGTCAACAGTCTCATCTTTCTCCATGCATGTGCAAGGGAAGGGAATAACCAGAAAGCCTATTCAGCTATTTACAACTTTGACGACACATCGGAACTCCTTGGCTGGTACGAGGTTATCTATGATGATGGGCTGGTTATAACGATTCCGGTCAGGTATGGGGTAAACATTCTTGACTGGTGGTGGAAGCAACGGATAACAGGACCTGAAAAGCCAAAAGTTAAATCGGGCCAGAATCATTACGCATATAATGCTCCTTCAGTACTTTGTTCAACGGAAAATGCAAATCCGGTGACCTTCTTTGCCTTTGAGTGGGAAAATCCAAGGTTTGGTAAAACAATCAGGGAAATAAATCTCAAGTCAGTAAATTTTGGACAGAATAATACAAACGCCATAATTCTGCTGGGTTTAAGTGTTACTGAGAACTCGAAGAAAGTCCAGTCAAAAGGAAGCGAAAAACAATGAAAGGTGCATCATTTTATTGATTTATAGCTACTAACTTTAAACCTTAAACCCTGTACCTTGAATTATGGAACCAAAATCCCAGACCTCACCCGGTGAACGATTGGTATGTGTCGATGCTCTCAGAGGCTTCGACATGCTTTGGATAATAGGTGGTGCAGAAGTACTTATATCACTCTGTAAAGCATCGGGCATCGGATTCCTCAGTAACATGGAGGTCAATTTTGACCACACCTGGGGGCAGTTTCATTTCTATGATATCATAATGCCTCTATTCCTTTTTATAGTGGGAGTAGTTATGCCTGTAGCATTCCGCAACAGATTGAATAAAGGAGCCACCAAAAAAGAACTTTACCTGCATATTATTAAAAGAGTAATTGTGCTTTACATACTCGGACTTATAGCTTCAGGGAATCTCCTGACCTTTGATACAACAAAAATACATTTATGGACCGATACTCTCCATGCGATTGCTGTGGGCTACCTGGTCAGTTCAATTCTGATACTGGAGGTTAACAGGAAATGGCAGCCAGGGATAACTGCCGGATTATTGATACTTTACTGGCTCGTGATGGCGCTTATACCGGTTCCAGGTCATGGTGCAGGCATTTATGACCCTGATGTGAACCTTGCTCTTTATGTCGATAATGCAGTACTGGGTCACTGGCAGGAAGGCTCAGGCTGGACCTACATAATCACCAATATGACCTTTATCTGTTCTGTCATGCTGGGAGTCTTTGCCGGACAGCTTCTTCTATCGGATAAGCAACCCATGAAAAAAGCCGGATTGATTGCACTTATTGGGATCTGCTGTGTGATTGCAGGAAAGGTTTGGGGTATATGGTTCCCCATAATCCACCATCTCTGGACCAGCTCTCTGGTTCTGTTTGCGGGGGGACTGAGTTTTCTCCTGCTGGCGTTCTTCTACCTTGTTATTGATATTTGGGGATATAAAAAGTGGTCATTTTTCTTTGTGGTAATCGGTATGAATGCTATTGCTGTTTATGTTGCCACTCATCTGTTTGATTTCACAAAAATCGGGAATGTATTCGTAGGCGGGTTGCTGAAATACCTGGGACCATGGGCTGATTTTGTGGAATCTTCTGCAGCCATGGCTGTAGTTTGGTTTATCATGTTCTATATGTATCGTAACAAAACCTTTATAAAAGTATAGACTGAACAAATTGTTGATCAATGATATATCAGTTCTGAGTAAAATGAAAAACCACTTAAATAGAGTATTTATTCTCGTATTTTGTCTGGCAGTTTCAGCAGCATTAAATTATTGCGGAAGAACAGAAAAGAAGATTAGTACAGAGGAAGGGAAGCCGGTAAATGTAATCAGCAAACCATTCCGTGTCCTGGTGATTATCGGCGACCAATGGTCAGATCCGATGAGTTACAATATTGATCCCTTCCGCGTAAAAAATGAAGACTTTCTGGATGTGGTTACAATGCTGAAAATATGGGGAGTTCCATTCGATATACTTCGTCTTGATGAACAGAGGCTCCAGATAAACAGGTTCCTCGATTATGCTGCAAAACCTGCTTACGGGTGCGTGATCTGGATGGCTGATCCGGATAAACTATCCGGCATGTCGGCAAATTATGAGACACTGGAACGTGCAGTAAATGAATACGGTATCAGCATGATCGCTTTATTTGATTATATTAAAACGGATAAAGTTGCAAATCTTGCCGGAGTCAGCTACAGCGATGTTAAAAACATCAGGCTGGGCAGTGGCGGCGATAAATTTCAAATATCAGGAAGTCATTTCATCTCTGCAGATGCAATGGGCATACAGCTGCCAGATAGTAAACAGCTCGCCGGTTCCAGTATACCTGAAGCTAACGGCATCACAGCAAGTGTCATTAATGATAGTGAGAATGTCTCGGATATCCGACTGGTTAATTGTTCCGTCTCCGGAAATGCAACTGTCATTGGCAAAATTGGTAATATCCCGCAGTTTGTGGTCAGGGATATTAACAATGAAACAAAAACTGTTTGGATTGGTGGCGGAAAGGACTGGTTCCGTAAATATCCGGTCATGAGAAAGCTATTCCGTAAGGCACTTATTTACTCGATAGGCTATGGTGTCTTTAATGATAATTTTGAAAACGGATTTATATGCATTATGGACGATGTGGGTTGCAGTGAACATGCATGGAGCCTGACCTGGCATTACCCGACACCTGCGAAGGACACTCTTATAAGGTACCTCATTGAACCGCTGGAAAAATACGGGAAGATGATGGTGCAGAATATCACACCTGGATTTGCGAACCCTGAAAAGAAACTTATTGAGTCCTCCTGGGATGTTCCACCTTTCACTGATATCTTTGGCAACTGGCAGGACTATGGATCCACAAAGGAGGGTTTAGATGAAGGCCTGAGACGAGGTGTTTTTGAAGTTCAGCCTCACAGGGCCTGGTCGCATATGAACTGGGATCTCGATTCTCCACCGGGACCGTGGTGGGGAAGTCCTGTTGATGGTGAAATGAAAATTACCGATTGGTATAATGAGGTTGTTGATGTCAGGCGCGGACATGCACCGGTACCTTCGAATGATCTGCTTTTCATTTACAAAAAAGGAATTGAAGCAATTCAGAAATCATTTGGTGTAACACCTCTCGCAGCAGAGGTACGCCCTGGTGCTGAACTTAAGGAAGGTACGCATGGAGGAGATGACAATGGCCGAATTGCGGCAATTGCAGGGCTTGGTGTAAGTCGGGAGTGTTACGTGGGTATCGACAGGACAATAGAATTTAAAATGATGATGCCTGAACAGTTTACCTTTCATGATCTCGATCTGACGGCACAGACAAATTATCCGGCCGACGAGACTGAAGCAGGCTGGGAAAAGCTATGGACACTTACGACAGAACAACTGATGAATTCCAAAATTGCCGGAGGCAGAAGATTGAATGTGCATGACAACCTTAACTGGATCGAATCGAGGAAAGATAAATACTGGATGGGATTCAATGAAACATGTGCTTACCTTCACTCCGAAATTTCAGATACGGGAACTGATGGATTCGGAATTAATTTCAACTATGACGGTCACTACTGCAAATACTTCGAAAAGAAACAGTCAGTATGGACATTTGAAATTTCAGACAATTTCAGGCATGCCCTTGGAACCGGCGTTTCGATTCTGGTGGATGGGAAACCGGCTTTGACAGGTTTATCGGCCAGTCAGAAGATTGAGATTCCCGCAGGACTTGGAATTCACACACTTAGAGTGGTAAATAATTAATTCAAATGACACGGAAAGAGCGAGTCATAGCAGCAATGAACCACCAGGAAACTGATATTTTCCCCTATCAGATGGATTGCCTGTCAGCAGCTGAAAGAAAGCTGAAAGGGTGGTTTGGTGATGTTGACCTCAATGAAGTAATTGGCAATCACATAGCAATGTTCGAGCCCAGCTACTATTCAATTTTTAAAACTGAAGATATTGATAATAACAGGTTCAGGGATGCATTTGGAGCTGTCTGGGAGCTTAAGCCAAATGAAGATATTGGCACCGTGATAAGTAATCCGCTGAAAGAACCTGCTCTGAGAGGTTACGAATTTCCTGATCCTGAAAAAGTAATGGAACTGGATGGAATACCTTCTTTCGTTGAAAGAAACAGGGACAGATTCATCATTGGTGCTATAGGATTTTCTCTTTATGAACGTGCCTGGATATTACGGGGAATAGAACCTGTTTTGTTCGACTTTCTTGAGAATCCCTTATTTATTGAAGAACTCTTTGACAGGATCATTGACTTTAACCTGGTGATTACAAAGCGCTTGTGCAGGTTTCCGGTTGATGCTTTCCATTTTGGCGATGACTGGGGCCAGCAGCATGGATTGATAATTGATCCGGAGATGTGGCGCTATTTCTTTAAGAAAAGGCTGAAGAAATTATACGACGTGGTACATGATGCAGGTGTGCCGGTCTCGATCCATTCCTGCGGCGATATCACTGATATAATCCCCGATCTGATTGAAATAGGTGTTAATATGATAATGCCATTGCAGGCAGAAGCTCTCGATTTCAATTTCCTTAAAAAGGAATACGGTAAATATCTGACTTTCTGGGGCGGAGTGAGCACCCAGCGGACTTTACCATTCGGAACACCTGTGGAAGTCAGGGCTGAGATCAGGGAACTTAAAAGAGTCCTGGGAAAGAATGGCGGGTATATTCTGGCTCCGTCACATGAACTGCAGGGTGATGTCCCTCTAGAGAATATGCTTGCTTTTATTGAAGAAGCAAAGAGGCAATGAATAAAATAAAGAAGAGAATTATGAGAAAATCATCATTTATTATGAAAAGACTGATAATGATCCTGACAGGGGCTTTTTTCTCTGGTTTGTGCCTGTCCTCAGGGTCAGGAGCTACACAAAAGACTTTGATCTTCCCGATACCTCAGAAAATTCAACTGACGGAAGATTCATTTGACCTGGATGAAAAAATAACAATAATCATCCCTCAGAATGCTGGCAAAAATGACATTTTTCTTGCCCGCTTCCTTGTCAGAGAACTTAGCGACAAATACGGTATAGCGCTTAAAATTCAGCAGATGCCGGACATTCCGGTAAGTGGAAAATTTGTACTTATGGGCAGATTTGATAATCCGCTTGTGAGCAAATATCTTAAGAAGAATAACCTGATTGTATCTGAAAAGATCCCTGGTTCTGAGGGTTACGTCCTTGATGTATCTTCAGATAAGATAATAATTGCAGGAAGTGATGACGCAGGTGCATATTTCGGTTTACAGTCGCTTCGGCAGCTGATAGATGCCGGAGATGGTAAAACAGTTCAGGGTCTGAAAGTCACTGACTGGCCGGCATTTCCGTTCAGAGCTATCAGGCTCTATGTTCCCGGCCCTGAAAATATTGCATTCTTTAAAAGATTTATGCGTGATTTCATGTCACTTTATAAATATAACAAAGTGATAATAGAGCTTAACTGTATGCGCCTCGACAGGCATCCTGAAGTAAATGCCGGATGGATAGAGTTCTCAAAATCGCTGCAGTATTCAAGATCGAATTCAACTGAGGGAATCCGGGGCGAGGAAAAGAACTCAAGTCATTTTGATGCCGGAGACGGATTTATTATTGAAAAGAATGATGTGAAGGATATGGTGGAATATGCAAATGAGAATTTTCTGGAGGTGATACCGGAAATACCCTCTCTGACTCATGGCTACTGGTTGCTCACACGGCACCCTGAGCTTGCTGAGTATCCCGGCGATAAATGGCCTGATACATATTGTCCTTCAAATCCGGAATCCTATAAGCTCATGTTTGAGGTGTATGATGAATACATTGAAGTCATTAACCCGAAAATGATCCATATTGGTCATGACGAATGGTGGGGAGCACCTGTTGGAGTCTGCCCGCTATGCAGAGGCAAAGACTATTCTGAACTATACGCTGGTGATGTGAAAAAAATCCATGATTACCTGGGATCGAAGGGAATAAAAGTAGCAATGTGGGGTGATTACCTTCTCGAAAGTGTCAGAAAAAAAGGTTTCCAGAACAGGACATCGTCAACGGGTGTGAAATACCAGACACCCGGTGCGGTGCGGCCGGAGATTGTCAGATCAACAATTCCCAAAGATATTCTCGTATTTAACTGGTTCTGGAAAGACCAGAAAAAGGAAATGGAACTTCAGGAATTAGGGTTTAAGCAGATTTACGGGAACTTTACTCCAAATATCACCAATTGGGAGGAAAGAGTAAAAAAGGTCGATCTCCAGGGTGGGGCACCATCTTCATGGGCTTCTACAAATGAATTTAATTTCGGTAAGGATCTTATATCTGATTTTCTTGGCTGTGCAAATTTTGTATGGTCGAATCATATTGTAAATCAGAGGGAAATGGTCGCAGTAGTGAATGCGCAGCTTCCTTATATAAGATCCAGGCTGAATATCAGCAGAATTCCCAGCAGGGACGGAGATCCTGTCGGCCAGATAGATATTTCTTCGGCTTTCAACCTTACAAAAGAATCAAAGGTGTTTAATCTGAACCTGAGCTCATTAAAATCCGGTAAAGTCGGAGTACAGGGTAAAATATTTAATCTTGTCAGTCCGTCTTCCCAATCAGGAAATTGTGCGATTGCTGTCGGATCGAAAGGAAAGGATGAAAATCCATTGCCGGTAAGAGTGGAGGGTATCCCTGTGAAGGAAGATGTGAGCAGCCTGATCTTTCTTCATGCCTGTGCATTGCCTTCTGAAAATCAGAAAGCCTATTTTAATATTCCGGATTTCTTTGATACTGCTGACCTTCTCGGGTGGTATGAAGTTATCTATGAGGATGGATTTAAACTCACGATCCCTATACAGTACGGGGTCAACATACTGGAATGGAATCCAGGAGCAGAAAACCGGCTTGATATAAACGAGGGTGAGACGGGATCGGCTCAGAATGTCTACTGTTATAATGCTGATCCGGTTATTTGTTCTTCAGGGCTTCCTCAATTAACATTTTTTGCTTTTGAATGGGTTAACCCAAGATATGGCAAGAAAATAAAGGAAGTAAATTTGTGCGGAACCGTAAATTATCAGGCAACGCAGACCAATTATGGGGTGCCTGAATATGCGCCGATGAAGAGCAATGCAATTATACTCGCGGGACTAAGCAAGATTAAGAAAAGAGAGCCTTATGTGCCTAAAGCTGAAAGCATTACTAAAAATAAATAAGTATTTTACAAACTAATAACAAATTTAAATTAAATCACTATGAGCAAAAAAGAATTAATGTTCACAGGTTCCGATACTGAAGGCGGAATAACTTCCGGTTATCAGATGAATGATGGAGTAAAACTTAAAGTTCCTTATTCGTTTTTCGGTTCCATTTATGATGAAGTTGAGGAAAAAGCTCTTATGGCTGTTCTGAAACAGGAATCGCAGACAATGGGACCTCAGGTTGCTTTATTCCAGAAAGAATTCGCACAGGAATTTACTGTGAAACATGCGCTTGCAACTTCAAATTGCACTACAGGTATGCATGCAGCAACGCAGGCAATGGGAATCAAAGCAGGTGATGAAGTGATAGTTACACCGATAACCTTCATCGCAACATCACTTGTTATCCTGAAGGAAGGTGCAAAACCGGTCTATGCTGATATTGATCCACAGACCTTCAATATCGATCCGAAGGAGATTGAAAAGAAGATCACCAGAAAGACAAAAGCAATTTATGTTGTTCACTATGGCGGACAGATGTGTGATATGGACCCGATCATGGAGATTGCCCGCAAGCATAAGCTTTTTGTCCTTGAAGATTGCGCACATGCACATGGTGCAAAATATAAAGGGAAACAGGCCGGCAGCATAGGTGATGTAGGTGTATTCAGTTTCCATTCGCTTAAAAATATGGTAACCCTTGGTGAAGGCGGGATGATAACAACCAATAATGATCAGCTCATCGAGAAAATACAGCGTATGAGAGTAATGAGCATTACCCATTGGGATCCCAAACAGACCAAATTTGAATTTGCCGGGATCAGGCTTGAAAAGAAGGATACAAAAGATTATTGGATCCCTTCTCATTTTGATGTTATCGATGATGAAGGCAAGTGGGGCAATAATTACCGTATGTGTGAAGCGCAGGCAGCTGTCGGTCGTGCACAGCTTATGAAACTCGACATGCTGATTGAAAAAAGGCGGGCGAACGGCCATCGGTTGAACGGGGGAATTAAAGGTATCAGGGGCATCACACCGACTTATGAGGATCCGAATTGCTTCCATGCATTCCATCTTTATACACTCTGCATTGAGCCTGAGATCCTTGGCGCTTCAAGAGATGAATTTTTAAGAGTCCTTTACCAGGAGGAGGGCATTCAGGGTATCCTGCATTACCAGCCGACATATCATTTCACCGGTCTGAAACGGACATATAATTATCCGGATAAACTATGTCCCAATGCTGAAAAATTCTTCTATGCACGTGAGATTAACCTGCCGATGAATCCAAGGCTCACAAATAATGATGTTGACATGATGATAGAAGGGATAAAGAATACAGTAAACAAAGTCAGGAAATAATATCGCTGGAAATAAACAAGAGGATCTGATACTGATGAGCTTTTTATGAGGAAGATTATAATCTCATGGGGGTTGCTTTTTGCATGTAACCTGATGTGGTCACTGCAGTTTACATGCATTAAGCTTACCCAGGCCCAGGTTGGTCCCTACTTTACAGTATGGGCACCTATGCTTTTTGCCGTGATTCTTCTGGCTCCCTTCGTTATACGGGATTTCAGAAGGGGAGGTAAAAAGATTAAAGACGTATTTATTTTCGTTCAACTGGCGATGCTGGGCGCATTTCCGGCCCAGGTGCTCATGACATGGGGAACCCAGTATTCCCTTGCCAGTAATTCAGCAATACTGACACTGACTCTTCCTGTTATAACTGCCCTGTTTGCTTTTCTTTTGCTTAAGGAGAAAATGAACAGGGTCAGATGGTTGAGCTTTATTATTGCAATAATCGGAGTACTGCTTCTCTCGACTGGTGACATTAAACAATTAAATTTCGGATCGAAATATGCTATTGGGAATATTCTCATTTTCCTGGCTATAGTCGGTAATTCATATTATAACGTCGGTTGCAAGAAAGTATCAGCACGGTACAGCGAAATAGAAATGGTATTCTACACATATGTAGTTATCGTACTGTTGCTGACACCCCTTGTACTGTACTATGAAAAGGATGTCTTTGCCAGGATCCCGGAATTTACAGTACAGACCTGGACAGGGATGCTTTTATTGACAATATTCCATAATTTTCTTTCAATGGTCCTGTTTTTCAAGGCTTTGAAAGTACTCGACGCAATGCAGGTTGCTCTTTCAAACTATCTCATTGCATTCTTTGGACTTCCGATAGCAGCTATCTGGCTCGGAGAGAGACTGAGCACGCATGCAATAACAGGGGGAGTTCTTGTTCTTTTTTCTACATTGCTCATAACAATTGCTGATTATAAAATGAACCAGGCTGCAGCTGCAGAAGCCAAAGCCGTAGTAAAGACATAAGACTGAATTAAATAATATGACTATCGGCTATAATGAATAATAAATTGCAAATCGCTTGAAAATCAATAGGTTTTTACTCATGATTCCTGATAATCATATTAAATAAAATAACTTAAAATACAAAATAGATGGAAAACAAAGTCAAATGGGGTGTTATAGGTTCCGGTGGAATTGCAAAACGCAGGACTATACCCGAAGGTATAATGAAAGCTGAAAATGCCAGCCTGATATCGGTTTACGATATTGATCCGGAGGTCAATAAAAGCGTTGCAGACCAATTTAATGCGATCGCTTCACCTGGTATAAGGGATTTGCTGGATTCAGGCATAGATGCTGTTTATGTTGCCTCACCGGCAAATATGCACCTTGAACAGGTCATCACCTGCGCAAAAGCAAAAAAGAATGTGCTGTGTGAAAAACCCCTTGGGATGACAGTGAAGGAGGCAGAGAAGATGATCAGGGTATGTACAGATGAAGGAATTACCCTTGGTGTGGGACTTATGATGAGGTTTGTTGAACAACATAAAGCTGCCCTTGAGCTTATTCAGAAAGGAAAGCTCGGAAAGCCTGTTTACGGAAGGGCACAGCTTTCATGCTGGTATCCGCCCATTGAGGGTGCCTGGCGCCAGGATCCCGGAACAGGAGGAGGGGGCTCTCTGATGGATATGGGAAGCCACTGCATCGACCTGCTTGAAATGTTCTTTGGTAAAGCCAGGAAAGTGAGCTGTTTCATTAATAATAATGTTCATGCATACAAATCTGAGGACAGCGCGGTAGTTTCACTTTTCTTTGAGAATGGTGCGCTCGCAACAGTCGATACTTATTTTTGTATTCCGGACAATAGCAGTAAGAATATATTAGAATTGTATGGTTCAGGAGGCAGTATCATTGCACGGGGAACTATCGGACAGGGTCCTGCCGGTGAGATGGTGGCATACCTTGAAGATGATGCCTCAGGTTATAATGCGAACCAGGAAAGGAATGCCGGTGATGGTATTCTTATAAATCCCACACCAAAAAATACATATCTTGCAGAAATAGAGGAGTTTAGTAGTTCCATACTTGAAAAAAGAAATCCTTCAAATACCTTTTTACCTGGTCTGCGAAGTCAGCAGGTGCTTGAAGCTTGCTACAGATCGGCCAGGTCAGGAAAAGTTATTGATATTTAATAAAAAATACCTGAATGAGTAAAACAATACTGGCAATTTTCGCTCATCCGGATGATGCAGAAATGATGTGCGCAGGAACATTATTATTAATGAGAAAGGCTGGCTGGACGATCCATATAGCAACAATGACCCCGGGAGATAAGGGAACGGCTGTGCATTCGCAAGAGGAAATAAGTGCCATCAGAAAAACTGAAGCAACGGAAGCAGCCAAAATGGTGGAAGGATCTTATACCTGTCTCGGATTTGAAGATGTTTATATTCTTTATGACTGTGAATCAATTAACAGAACTACTGCATTGATCCGCAAGTTGAAACCAACCATTGTTTTTACGGCGAGCCCGGATGATTATATGATTGACCATGAAATGGCATCAAGGATAACAATGACAGCCTGTTTTTCTGCCGGGATCAGGAATATGGATATAAAAGACGAGCCTTACGATTTTATTCCATACCTCTATTATTCTGACCCGATGGAAGCGAAAGATAAATTCGGAAAAGGTATTGACCCTGGAATTTATGTAGATATTTCGGGCGTTATTGAAACTAAGGCGGAGATGCTTGCCTGTCATAAAAGTCAGAGAAGCTGGCTTCTGGCTCACCATAAAATGGATGAATATATCCTATCAATGAAAAGACATTCAGAGAACCGTGGAAGGGAGATTAATACCAGGTATGCTGAAGGATTCAGACAACACCTTGGTCATAGCTTTCCACAGGACAATATTCTTAAAGAAAGTCTCAGGGAATTATGTATTGTAAGAGAATCGTAACAATTTTTAAAAATATTCGATTATGGCACGTAAATTAAGCATGCTGGCACCTGACTGGTGGGATTTTACTACACTTGATGACGAACTGTTGAATGATGCCGCAAAACTGACACCTGAAGATTTGCTTCAGCTTTCAAGAGACGGATTCAAAGTATTAATATATGATACCCGGGAGGATTTTTATCTGGCAGAGGCGCTTGAGTACATTACTGCATGGAAGCAGTCAACTCCTGGCAATCCTGCAGGCATTTGCGGACCAATCGGTCCGACAGAACAACTTCCGCTGGTTGCAAGAATTGTTAATGAGCTAAAACCTGATCTTTCAAATGCACATTTCTGGGGAATGGATGAGTGGTACATCGATGGAAGGGAGGTTGCGGCAACACATCCGCTGTCATTTGAAAAGGCAGACAGGGAATTATGCTTTAACAAAATCGATAAAAGACTGAGAATGCCTGATTCAAACCTGCATTTTCCCAAGGCTGATACCGGTCCTTATATAAGGAGCTGGGAAAGTGGTGCCAGATGTGTTGTAATGCAGGGCGGACAGGGAGATACAAAACACTGGGCATTTAACGACCCTGTGAAGAGGGAAGGAAAGTACAGGGATAATCCGCCTTCACCTGAAGAATTCAGGCAACTCACCACCCGTGTGGTGGATCTGCATCCGATAACATGTATGCAGAATGCCAGAACCAGCGCCGGAGGAGTTGTTACCGGGATACCACGTCAGGCTCTGACAGTTGGACCAGTACAGACCTGGAAAGCTGAAAAGGTATCCATATGGCATGCAGGTACCCATGACAATCCTTTCGGCCAGCGACTTACTGCTCTGATGATCTCTAAAAGGATTGTTGACAGTTCCGTACCTATGTCACTTCTGGCTGATCACCCCAATGTCCAGTTCAACTACTACATCAAAGGGATAGGTGTCTGCCAGCCTGAAATGCATTGAAAGTAATTAAAAATCAAAATAATGATGACGACCAGACGAGACTTTGTTAAAACCGCCGGAATGGCGGGTGCCGCATTATTAGCAACCCGATTGAGTAGTTGCGCCAGTGATGCCGGTGAGGTGAAAATCATAAGCCATATTGATGGTGATATGCTTACAGGGAATGACGGAATAGTAAAGGACGGATCCTTGCTTACACAGGTCAAGGTCTCAGCACCCCGCGGATCAAGGATAAAAATCAATGGGATACCGGCGAAATTCAACGGGGAGCTTTTCATCGCAGATGTACTTCTGAAAGATTATAAGAATGATATTACGTTATCTGAAAGGAAATCCAATAGCAATCAAACAATAACAATTTACTGGCTTAAGAACATCCTTGGCAAATACAGATTTTCACTTGACGACAATATCTGGTTTCTCAGGGATATCAACAATAATTCATCGAAATACAGGTCGGTCTTTGACAATCCATACCTCGGATTCCTCAGACAGGTGCATGAAACTTTCGGCACCAAAATCCATATGAACATTTATTACCAGACTGATGGCTTCAATCTTTCTGAGATGACGACGAAGTATAAAAGTGAGTGGAAAGAGAATGCCGGATGGTTAAGACTTAATTTCCATGCCCTTCAGAATGATCCCGACAGACCATATATCAAATCGGGCTATGATGAAGTTAAAAGGGATTGTGAAATGGTAAAAGAACAGATTGTAAGATTTGCCGGTGAAGAGGTCATGGGCCCGGTCACAACACTTCACTGGGGTGCTGCAACAATTGAAGGATGCAGGGCACTGAGAGATTGCGGTTACAAAGCCCTGGCAGGTTATTTTGTCACTGAGCAGGGAGAAGAGCCGGTTTCATATTATCTTGATAACTCGAAAACGATGAATCTAAGCAAAAGAGTTGCCTGGAAAGATAATAGTGAAAATATCATTTTTTCAAGAATCAATATTGTGATAAACTCATACAAGCTTGATGAAATAATACCATATCTTGATGCAATTAAGAAAGATCCGCATCGTTCGGCATATATGGATGTTATGATACACGAACAATATTTTCACCCGACTTATAGTGCATATCAGCCGGATTACAGGGAAAAGGTTATGAAGACCATCCAATGGGTAGCAGACAATGGCTACAAGCCGGCATTTTTAAGTGAGGTTTTATTTGGTTGATAGATTTATTCACTTTTAAAAAATAAGTAATGCCAAAAGAATTTGTTTATAAGGTGCAACAGTTTACCGGATCAATAAAAATTGATGCCGACTGGTCAAAATCTGCCTGGAAAAATGTGAATGCCATTGATATAAAAAATCATATGGGATCACTTCCGGTATTCTTTCCCGGGGTAAAGACTAAAATGATGTATGACAATGAAAACCTTTATCTGATCTTTAATGTAAAAGACCGATTTGTCAGGTGCATCACGAATGAGATAAACGGTCCGGTGTGGGAGGATAGTTGTGTAGAGTTCTTCTTTTCTCCCGATGAAGAACACCCCGAAAAATATTTCAACCTGGAGATAAATTGCGGTGGCACTCCGTTGATGCACTATAACCTTGTACCCAGAAAGGATTTTATTTCCCTGTTCCCTGCAGATATTAAAAATGTTGAAATAGCACATACACTGCCTCAGATAGTTGAACCTGAAATTAAAGAGCCCGTCGACTGGACAGTGGAATATCGTATCCCGCTGGACCTCCTTCGAAAATATTCAAATGTAACAGCTCCCAGACCCGGGACTGAGTGGAGAGCCAATTTCTATAAGATCGCTGAGAAAAACAGCAATCCTCATTTTCTGACCTGGACGGAAGTAAAGAATCCCGTTCCAGATTTTCATTTACCCCGGTTTTTTGGGAAAATAAAATTTATTTAACGTAACAGATAAGATTAAGATGAATATGAATTCGGAAAAAATCATTATCTCCGGAACAGGCTGTGCGCTTGTTGACTTCCTCTATAACAATATCTCTTTCAGTAGTCCTGCTTTTGAAAAATACCGGTCAAAGAAGGATGGCGATGGCGGTTTAAGTCCCGGCAGGCTGGTATTTACTGAAGAGCTGGAAAAGTATACCGGATACGATTATAACACAATTTTGAAAGAAGTTACAGGAGGTAAAACCGAAGATGCTTTTAATGTGGGTGGACCCTCACTGGTTTCACTTATTCATGCATCTCAAATGTTGGGAACGGATGAGTTTGAAGTCCGGTTCTTTGGAACTGCCGGCAGGGATGAAACAGGAAAGAAAATATTCTCTCTTGTAAAGAAAACGCCGTTGAATATTAAGAATTATCTGACAGTTAGCGATAAAGCCTCACCATTTACCGACGTTCTTTCCGATCCCCAGTATGACAACGGACATGGGGAGAGAACCTTCGTAAATAATATAGGCGCGGCATGGGACTATTTACCTGAATATCTTGATGGCGATTTTTATAACTCGCATATTGTCAGTTTTGGAGGGACCGCTCTTGTTCCACGGATCCATGATGCCATGACGGCAGTTTTGAAAAAAGCTAAAGGTAATGGCTGTATAACTGTAGTAAATACCGTTTTTGATTTCAGGAACGAGAAAAAGGATCCGGGGCATCCATGGCCGCTGGGAAAAAGCAAGGAGAGTTTCGGACTGATCGATTTACTTATAATGGATCGTGATGAATCTTTCAAGATCAGTGGTCAGTCAACAATTGAAAAAGCTTCAGCATTTTATATTAATTCCGGCGTATCAGCTTTCATAATAACAAATGGCGCCAACGACCTGTATGCCTGGTCAGGAGGATCTTTTTTCAGGCGGACTGAACTATTGCAATTTCCGGTTTCCGCCAGGGTGACCGACAATCTCAGAACAAATCCCGATCTGAAAGGAGATACTACCGGTTGCGGTGATAATTTTGCAGGCGGTTTAATTGCTTCAATCGCATTACAGCTGAAAAACAGAAAAAGAGGTTTATTTGATTTTGAAGAAGCCGTTTCCTGGGGCGTTACTTCGGGGGGCTTTTCATTATATACTCTGGGTGGTACTTATATCGAAAAACTTCCCGGCGATAAGCTGAAAATGGTAAAGGAGCTTCAGGAAGATTATATAAAGCAGATCAAAAAATGACCGGTACAATTCAGACAAACAAACTGGTCTTATTTGGCGCCGGGAAAATCGGCCGTTCGTTCATAGGGCAGCTTTTCAGCAGAGGCGGATATGAAGTTGTTTTTATTGATGTGAGTAAGCCGGTTATTTACGAACTGAACAGGAGACATAGTTATAATGTAATAATTAAATCAGATAAGGAACAGATACTTAATATTAAGAATGTCAGAGGAGTATGCGCCGGAGATGAAAAGAAGGTCATCAGGGAGGTTGCTACAGCCGGTATTTCAGCCGTATCTGTAGGACTGAGCGGGCTGAAAGGTATTTTCCCATTACTTGCCAGGGGATTGCTTGTAAGGTATCAGATTGATAATAACTATCCTTTGGATATCATCATTGCTGAAAACATGCGCAATGCAGATGTTTATTTTGAACAGGAACTCGCAAAATTTCTTCCCTCATCATATCCGTTCAGTAAAATGGTTGGTCTTATTGAAACAAGCATAGGCAAGATGGTACCGATAATGCAGAAAAAGGACCTTGAAGAGGATATACTTCAGATCTTTGCTGAACCATACAACACACTGATATTAAACAAAAAAGGATTTAAAAATCCGATTCCTGCGATCGAAGGTCTTGCACCCAGGGAGAATATGAAGGCCTGGGTGGACCGGAAACTGTTTATTCACAATCTTGGTCATTCAACCACCGCCTACATCGGTTACTTATACAATCCTGAATTTACCTATCTGTATGAAGCCCTTGCAGTCCCTGAGATCTATAACTTCTCCAGGGGCGCAATGCTCCAGGCTTCTGAAATTCTTATGACCACATACCCCGGTGAATTCACATATAAAGCACTCGATGAGCATATCGATGATTTGCTTGAAAGATTCCGTAATAAAGCGCTGGGGGATACAATTTTCAGGGTGGGTTGCGATCTTCTACGGAAGCTTGGTCCGGAGGATCGTCTTGCAGGTGCCATTCATTCGGCTCTTGAGTTAAATCTTCCTTATGATAAAATTCTGTTTGCCCTTGTTTGCGCCTGTCATTTCAGGGCAAAAGATGAAAATGGCAGTATGTTTACGGAGGACTATGCATTTACCCGGATATATGAACAGGGAATCGGATCAGTCCTGTCGCAGATATGTGGTTTCGAGGCAAAGAGCAATGGTTTTCTGTTCAGGGAAGCTTCCGGAATTGATAAGATGATAAGGGAAAAAGGAATTTTATTCATGAACCATTTAATTTAAACAAGTGAATATGAAATCCATAAAGCTTTTAAAACTTTTTTCAGCAGTATTGGCTTTTTTAACATTTTTGTTATTAAACAGTTATATGGCTGCAGGTCAGTCATTCAAATTATCCGGAGTCAGTGACATGGTTCGTGTCTTTGAGGATGGATATAAATTACCGCCGATGTATGATTCGGTTAAACTTTTCGGAATTCGTGGTGAAATCATCTCAGGCCAGTTTGTTATAAGCGCCAAAAAGAAACTTGCAAATGTGACAGTCGAAATCGGTGAACTTAAAAACATTAAAACGGATAACAATTTACCTTCAATAGCTGCAGAGTGGAACTTCGTAGGCAGTATTCCTCTCTCAAAGAACACACCCAATCAGCCGGTAAGCCATCTTGTGCGCCAGGCTCCGGCCATATTTCCTGAATATCTCATGAATGAAAGACAACTGGATGTAAAGGAGAAAACATGGCAATCAGTTTGGATTACAGTCAGCATCCCTGAAAAAGTTGAATCCGGTATTTATACAGGCAAAGTAACTGTCAGGAGCGGACAGGAGTCTCAGTCTCTGCCGGTCAGTGTCACTATTTTCCCGCTCACTCTGCCGGTTGAACGTCATCTTGATATTGTAGAATGGTACAATACTGACAATTTCTCCCGTTTTCATGGCATTCAGGAGGAGTTCTCCCCTGCATGGTTTGCCATGCTCCGGAAATATGCGGATAACATGGTGGAACACAGGCAGAATTCCTTCAGGGTCGACATGGATATGATAGCCATACAGCAATCCGGGGATAGTGTTTTCTCATTCGATTTTTCACGGTTTGACCAGATCGCTGATGTATTCTGGAATATCCGGAAAATGGATTGGATGGAAACCGGGTTTCTGGCACTGAGGGGCAAAGGAGGCTGGTCTGATACAAATTTCAGGTGGAAAGAATTTAAAATAAAAAATTCAGAAACCGGTGAAGTAATAACCATGCCGGGCAAGGATGTTATTCCGTCTCTGGTCGCAGCATTCGAGGCTCATCTTCGCCAGAAAGGCTGGCTAAGCAAAACGTGGTTCCATATACAGGATGAACCTGCAGTACACAATGCCCTGTCATGGATCGAATTTTCAAAGTTCATACACCAGTATGCACCTGATCTTCGCCGGATGGATGCCATCGAAACAACTCACCTTTTGAATGATATTGAGATCGCTGTCCCGAAGCTTGATCATTTTTCAACATGGTATAATAAGTACAAAAAATGGGAACAGAAAGGAAATGAGCTCTGGTTCTATACTGTCGGTATCTACCAGGGAAGTCTGTTTCCAAACAAGACTATTGATGTGCCGTTAATAGACTCCAGGATAATGCACTGGCTCAACTATAAATATGATGCTACAGGGTACCTGCATTGGGGCTGGAACCAGTGGAATGAAGATCCAATGAAGGATGTGGGCATGCATATTGGTGACGGATGGCATGTCTATCCCGCTAAAGACGGTGTGCTTAATTCGCTCAGGTGGGAGGAGATGCGCAACGGGATACAGGATTATGAATATTTCTGGATGCTTGAGAACAGGATCTGTGAGCTTAAGAATTCGCTTGGATCACGATTTTCATGGATAGATCCAAAACAGAGGGGTAAGGAAATTGCCGGTCGGGTGGTTCAGGGATTTGCTGATCGCACAAATGATCCTCAGGTGCTTAATAATGCAAAAATGCAGCTTATAAATGAGCTTATTGACTTTGAGAGATCACCGGTTGTATATGTCCAGACAAATCCTCCAGAAGGATCGGAAATAACTTCCGGCTCTTCCGTTGAAGTATTTGTGTATGCGGAACCCGGAACAAAGATCACGGTTAACAGGAGAGTTCTGCCTGAAAACCCGGGGGGACTTTTTCTTGAGCAATTTGGCCTTTCACTGAAAATTAACAGGATAACTGTGACTGCAGAAAAGGACGGAGTATCCACGGAGATTGTCAGGGAATTCAAAATAAAGTAGCAGGATTTTCTGCAATCAGAAATAAAAACCGGAAATGAGAACAAAATTGTTACTGTTTGTTTCTGTCTTTGTTTTTATGCATTGCTCGTCTCCTGATGCAGGCAATCGTAAATGGCCGGAAAATATTCAGGTAATACTCGATAACACTTCTGTTCTGGCGTATTCAAATGTAAATTGTCTGCCACTTTATCTCTGGCCGGCAATTGACCCTGGTAATCTAAGCGAATCGGAAGCTGAAGGCCTTGTAGCTGAGTTTGAAAGGCGGGGACTGGGGATTATTTGCTCATGGAGCATGGAGGATAGCGCCATGGTGTTGTCACATGGTCTGACTATTGCACGTGCCCAAAAAAAGCTCGGTCAGCGTGTTAACATCGATGCAACCGACCTGATGTATTCCTTTTTTAATGGTGATCTGCGGACCGCACATGTTGATGAGAGAGGGAATTACTTTTTTGACAACAGTTTCGGATCACATAAAATGGGTTGCCCGTTTGCCTTAGACTTCCGGAAAAAGGAGATCAGGGATCGCTTTGAGTTTTTTGTCATGAAGTATAAAGAGGAGGGACTGCCGGTTGATTTTGTATTTGCCGACTGGGAGATTGACGGGCCTCTTGAGGTTAACAGAGCGTTTGAAGCCTCAAAAAAGTGCACCAGGTGCAACACATACCTGGGCAGGGATTTTACCTTTGAAAAGTTTCAGAAAACCCTTCGCGAGATGAGATCATATCTTCAGAATTATTCATACTGCGAACCAATTCTGAGACACTATCCGCATGCATTAGTCGGGAATTATGCTGTTTATCCAAACGATGGGTATCGATACTGGTATGATTATTTTGACTATCATGTTGATTCTCAGCCATATATTACTGATCAAAATGCCAGATACCGAAAGTGGTACAACGAATTTCCGGCCACAGGCTACACTTATGCGATGCCTGTCTGCTATCCATGGTCTCCATCATATAAATGGTATGACTTTGAAAATACCGATTACAAATGGTTTTATAATATGCTTCTGGTTGTTAGTAATGCGGGGAAGAACACTCCGGAAAATATTCCAGTTATAAGTTTTGTACACTGGAACACAGTATTTGTTTCAGGTAAAGCCGATACAACAGTAAAACAAATGAGTAAGGAGAGCTACCAGGAACTGTTATGGCACATGCTGTTGCGTGGCACTGACACTTTTTTTCTCTGGGCTGAAAAAGTTAATTTTCCGGAAGAGGTGAAACTAGTTCATGAAGTGTATGCTGCAGCACAGCAATTCGGGAAATTTCTTAAGCACGGGATACCAATAACATTTGATGTTCCGGATGAACCGGGAGTTGTTATTTCGGGACTTGTTGCGGGGGACAGTGTTCTGATCCGGCGAACTGATTTCGGAACGGATCATAATCCTGTTATAATATTAGCTGGTACCAGACCGGTGACCGTTGATTATGAACCAGGGATCTGCAGGATAATTTCCCTAAAATAATCCGAATTATGAAAAATCTTTTGACTCAGGCTTTAATAACCGGCGGTGAAACTCTTCTTGAATATTTTAATAAACCACTCAAAATAAGGGAGAAAGAGTCGCAAAGCAGTATTGTCACTGAAGCAGACATAGAAAGTGAAAAAAGAATTATCAATTTGATTAAAACAGGTTTCCCGGGTCATAACATTATTTCGGAAGAATGTGGCTTAATTAACAATAAATCCGAATTTACCTGGGTTATTGATCCTCTTGACGGAACATCGAATTTTGCCTCAGGGATACCTTGGTTCGGGGTTCTGATATCACTTTTCAAAGGTAATGAACCTGTAATGGGAGGAGCATATCTGCCTGTTGGTGATGATATGTACTTTGCAGAAAAGGGGAGAGGCGCATTTAAAAACGGGGAGCCTCTTCCACGCCTTGAAAACAAGGACCTGAAGGATTCATTATTTGCATTTTGCGTAGACTACACCGAGGATCAGGTTTTTTTGAACAGAGGATTAGAGCTATTTAAATCAATTGTTAAAAAGTCAAGAAATATACGATCAACGAATTGTCTCATTGACTTTATCTATGTTGCCGAGGGAAAATTCGGTGGTGTTATGAATTTAAATACAAGAGTCTGGGATATTTCTGCACTGGGTCTCATTATCTCTGAAGCAGGAGGTGTGATGAAAAATGCAAACGGTAGTGAAATTAAATATTCGATTAATCAGAATCTTATTGAAGAGAATTTTCCCGTAATTGCAGGCAACTATAATGTAGTTAATTCCATAACAGATTTATATTAAAAAATATACACTGGATTGCGCAGAATTACACAGAGGAACAATCCGCGTAAATCGTTCCTGATCATGATAAGTCCTTTAAAAATCCCTATTCCTGCAATGCTTTTCACAGCATTAATAATTGTGACCAATTCCTGTCAAAGCAAATCCGGAAAAGTAAAAATAACCACGGCGGAAGTCACGGAAATTACTCAGACAGGCGCTTTATCGGGCGGGAATATTGATGCGCGGAGGGAAAAATCTATCCTCGCAAGAGGTGTCTGCTGGAGTACATCACCCAATCCTACACTATGGAATAGCAGAACTTCCGATTGTACAGGTACAGGTACTTTCGTTAGCCTTCTTAAAGAACTAAAACCTGTGACTCTCTATTATCTCAGGGCATATATGGTCAGTGTTTCAGATACATCATATGGGCAGGTCATTTCGTTTACGACTCAGGATTACGGATCAGTAACCGATATTGAGGGCAATAACTATAATACTATCACCATCGGTACACAGACCTGGATGGCAAAGAACCTCGGGACAACAAAATATAATGATGGTGCGGAAATACCGCTGGTTGAAGATAAGTCTGCCTGGGCTTCGCTGGCCACACCCGCTTATTGCTGGTACAAGAATGATAAGGCTACTTACAGAGAATTTTATGGCGCGCTTTACAACAGTTACACGGCAGGCACAGAAAAGCTTTGTCCGGCAGGCTGGCACGTACCTACCGATGCCGACTGGAATATTCTCACAAATTTTCTGGGGGGTGAAGCTATTGCCGGTGGCAAGATGAAAGAAGCCGGCACATCACGCTGGGTACGCCCGAACAATGGAGCAACGAATTCAGCTTATTTTAATGGCCTTCCGGGTGGCTTGCGTTATTCCGACGGCGAATATCACGACTTCGGATTCAGCGGGTACTGGTGGTCCTCAACGCAGTTCCTAACATCACGTGCTTTTTTCCGGTTCCTATATCATCAGGATAGCTGTATCTATCGATTTGACAATCAGAAGAATAACGGTTTTTCTGTCCGGTGCCTAAAGGATAAATGAATAATCCGTCAGTATCATCAATGACTTTTTAATAATCCAGAAAAAATTTTCTTTGTCCGGGTGAGACAATAAGCTGCCTCATTTCAAATTCTTTTCCGGAAGGCACCCAGAATGTTAATTTCACAGGCACATGCCATTGTGTGTCAAGAACTCCGCTTATTGTTCCCCTTTCATAAATTATTTCTGAAATTTCCACTCCTCCGCAGGCAAAATTCAGATCTGTTCCGATAAACAGAGGAGATTTACCATCCCAGGGGACAATTTTCAGTAATTTGCTCTGATGTCCATCAACATCTTCCAATTTGAGTGCCTCAACCTTAGGAAGGCAGGCAATGATATCCTGGCTTTGAAAATCAAAAACCAGGAACTGATCACCGTTTAGGTTTCCTGTCAGCTTTGAATCAAGCTCAATCCGGTATTCTTTACTATCATTAGTCCAGTTTACAACAGAAAGCATATTCCAGCAGTCAAGTTTTTTGCACTTTGGAGAGATCTGAGTGATCATTAGTTCAGGAACATTCAGATTGAACAGGTCGACGGGCCTGGATGCTTTATTGACAGAAGGGACAATATGTTTATAAAGCATTTTGCGTTCCTCATCAATAACAGCAAAATCTTCAGTAAAAGTTATCAGGTTTCCGCCGATAAACTGGTTAAGGGTATTGGTAAAGGCCTCATTATCTGTGAATAAACCTACTGTAAGATTTCTTTTATCTTCAGGAATAGCTTTGGGCTGGCGCCGGACCATCATTGCATCCGGATCGACATGCCACAGGTCGTCCATCCATGTACGCAGAATATTCTGGCGGTACTTGGGAAGTTCCTTTTCGTTCCAGTAAGATTTGACATCACTTCCCGAACGCTGTGAATCGGCAATACCCAGGGAAGCACCATAATGTCCGCCGCAAACAGAGATATATGCTTCATTCCCGGTTCCCCGGCGTATGGCTTCGAGACCTTTGCGATATGCTTCAAGCGATGTGGAGGTTTTATCAAAGAACTGTTGATCAGACTCAACAAACATAGCTCTCATAAAATCGAATTTGAAATATCTGAAACCCCAGTCTTTTGAGAGTTTCCGGAACTGTTCCTCAATATAATCACATACACCGGGATAAGTAAGGTCAAGGATCAGGTGATCACGCTCATTCATAAAAAATGTGCAAAGCTTTCCCTTGCTGTTCCTGAGCATCCATTCCGGATGGTTTTTCATTAGGTCACTTTCATGGTCTGCCAGAAATGGAGCTGTCCAGATGCCCGGAATATATCCTGCAGAGCTTATTTGCTCTGCTGCCCATTTCATGCCGTCAGGGAAAGAGTTATTTGCCCTGAAATCTCCCCACAGATTAACATCCCAGCACTCATCAATAAGGAATACATCAAACGGGAGATGCTCTTTTTTGAACTGGATTATATCACCTTTTAGAGTTTCCGCATTGTAATTATCTGCGTGATAATACCATGTACAATAGACAGATGGAGCATACTTTTTGGGAGCCTCAACATTGTGAAAATCCCTCATTCGATGTGAATAATCACTCATCAGCTTGTCCGGATCGTCACCTGATGATATAATCACCCATTGACTGGTCCGGACACCGTTCCGTGGAACTTCAACACCCTCAAAATCACATTTTGCAGCTATTTCATTCAGTTTGAGATTTGCATCTGTTGAAATGGAAATATCTGCAAGGTGAAGGTAACATGTCTGATAACCGATCATAAGATTCTTCCCTTCGCCTTTATTGTTGTTTATTATGAAGAAAGGATCACAGTTTTCCATTGCTTTTGCAGGGGCTGACACAGCCTCAACATCAGAGATGCTTGTATTGACAACAGCACCGGGAGAAGCGACAAGGGGGAGATCATTCTTGTGCCTGAACTGCTTCAGTATTCTCCAGTCGGCAATATTCCCAAATTTTATCGATTCGTCTTTGCTGATGTATAAAGGATATAACGAAAATAGCTGAACCGGTTTTTTAGTCCTGTTTATAAATGTATGACGAAATGCAACAAGTTTACCGTTGTCTGAGATCCAGCTTTCAATACTGACATCTCCGGTACTTGTGGAATATACTATAAGATCAAGCTTACCATTCAGTCCGAAAAGAAATTTATCAGCATTAGTCTCGTCCTTTACTATCCATTTTAAAGGATCATCAGTCTGAGGGATAGTAGCCGGCTTACGGAGTGTTGTTGTAAGCATCAAATCCCCGGAGGATACTACCTGACTATTTCCCTGTTTCTCAAGTTTAAAAGTCTTATCAGCTTGTCCGATGGAAGGGGATGATGAAGATTGACTCCGGGTTTCCAAAAAGAAGGCATTTACAGGTAATAAGGCAATTATAATAACCGATACAAATTTCAAACTCATCTTTTATTCTTTAATTGATTCAACAAATACCGGATTTGAATAAAACCATAGATCAGCAAATGCTTTGGGTGCGTTGTTTTCTTCGACAATATCGGGCAGAGGATTACCTGCACCATCCAGTTCTTCCAATGTGTTCAGTGCAAGATTTGTTCCCCTGAGACGGAAATACATCCTCCCGATCAATTCGGCCTCAAAGACAATCCTCTTCCAGCCATTTCCGGAATTCTCCCATTTAATGCTTTCCAGTCCATTTGTATCCTTTATTCCTCCCGTTGCATCAAACCTTGCTATTATTTTGGTCGTTGATACATTATCCTTTGAATAGTCAGGATGATCAGAGGCAATCAGACCGGAGACCTGTCCCGCAATAAGATCTATGTGATCCAGTTCAGGATTTGTATAATCACTGTGCGTATTGAAGTTTATTTTGTCAGGATCAAATATTTTAATCTCGATCTTAACAGTCTCCCTGTCAGTCTGAAAGGTTTGCCCCATTGTTGCATTCCCTGCCCTGAAACTCATATCCGTAATCAGACCACCGGTGGCAATAAACCTGTTCCCTGAGCGCATTCCGTCGATCAATGCCTGGGGATCATTTTTCCTTGTTACCCAAAAATAAGTTTTCTGGTATTCGCCAGGATAAAAATCCTCGTTGTCATGATAATCAGAACTTGCTGATATCCACCATCTTCTTCCCTCACTTAAAAGTGCGTCCCACACTCCCCCTATTTTTGCCATAAATGGACCGGCACCTCCGAAAGTTGCGCCTTTTTTGCTATTCATTTCCTCCTGATATGGAACATCATCAAGATCATAACTTCCGCGGGTGCTGTTCTTCTGATGCCCGGGCATACCGTCAAATCCGAAACAGATGTCCGGAGCGATAGTGTTGAAATCGCGGAAATCCGCGATTGTATATCCTCCTGATTTGTCGGGATGACTTGGAACAACGTAGGTTTGCAGCGGGTAATTTGCCTGCAGCCACCTGATCGCCTCACGGGCTTTCTCCTTGCCGTCCAGGATACTTTTTTTCCAGCCGTATTCCAGACCTCCGGTAGTATCCTTGTCGTCATCGTCGAACATATATTCGAACTGTGCCAGAGGATCGCAATTCTCTTTTCCGGCATTAAACTGGTTTGTTATTATGGAGATGTTCGCATGTTCATGTCCGGGAACATTCCATTCAAATGCCTGCAGGATCAGCTTATCCGGGAAGATCCTTCTCCAGAGAAGGATATCCTGGAAATTGTAATATTTAAGAGATTGCCAGCGCCACATAAATCCTTCTTCATCGGCTTCCTGTGCAGATCCAAGCGTTTTAATCCCGGCACAAGCCCACAGCACTCTTGTCCCAAGATCATTGCCTGAAGCCCTGCCCCAGAATTCACGGGTGCCGCCATGGTCGCTGTTAGCCCACCAGTCAAGATCAAACTTATTCGATGCTTCCATAACATGACCGATCGAATATTCACCTCCGGAATATGTTGTATGCTGATGGAAATCACCAGAAACATAAAAGCCTTTCTGATTATAGTCTGCCCTTTCTGTGGAACAGGAGTCGGCAGCTAAAATCAAAAGAAAAAAAAATTGTAAAAAAGCTAGTTTTCGTATCATATCTTATTTTCTTTCAATAGCTCCGATATCAGGCGCAGAACCGGATATATATTTTGTGTCAATTTCCACAAGACTTTTACCATTAAGTTCGTATTTCTTTTTACCGGCATCAATACAGGGACTGTTTGAGGCGGGGGAGAAGCTCGTTTTATCAAGTAATGGATCGGTTGCAGAGATGTTTCCTTCCTTTATGACTGCATTATTGCAATCTATGAAATCCTCCCCGCCGTTATTAAAGAATAGATTATTAACAGCAGCGGAATTCTTTCCGAACTTTTTGAAACCGCCGAGTGAATTTCCCTGTACAAGATTGTTAACTGCAATAATATTATTCCCTCCTGTGGCTCCCATTTGGTTGCCAAAAAGCGTATTGTTATAAAAACAGATCAGCTCGTCCATCGTTGTGGCTCCGGAGATATCCTCCCTTGTATTTGTCCCTTCCATGCATCCAAGGCCAACCTTACAGTTGTGTATGATATTGTGGTGAATCTCGAATGATTTGCCGGTGAAAATGTCATACGAGATTATCTGGATCCCTGCATTTTTGCTTCCGATAATCGTATTTTCACGTATAATATAATGAATATTCTGGTCGGGATAATCATACAGTCTTATCTCGATACCATCGTCGTTACTGTTTATTATTGTATTATTTTCAATCACAATGTTGCTTCCACGGTTATTTCCACCCAGCCTGAGGTCCAGATCAAGACCATCATCCCTGTCGTTTTCAACAGTATTATAACCAACATACCCTCCGCCGGAACCTTCGAAGCTCATCGCGTCAAGAGTACCGATGAAATGGTTATTCTTAACAGTGGCTTTTGCCATAATGTTAAGCGGATGATCTCCGTTAATGATCTTTAGTCCGCTGATTTCGGTGCCATCAGCTTTTATATTGAAGAGAATTGAATCCTGGGAGTCAATAATTGTCTCTTCAATTTTCGATTCATCTCCGGTAAGTTTCCAGTCTGAAGAAATTGTTACAGATTTATCGAGATCAATTTTCATTTCGAAATATTTTCCCGGCGCAAGAATAATCCAGTCACCATCCGCAGAGTTTTCAACTGCGTTCCGGATGGTGGGGAAGCCCGCCGGTACTTTTAATATCCGGCCATTTTCGTTAACCATGGTTTTAGGTTTCTGTTGACAGGAAGTACCGATCAAACAGGTGATTGTAAACACTGTAAATAAGAATGTTGATTTCATATTTTGAATATTAATCTTGATTTTGTAACTGTCCGGTTTAGTAACAATTATGTTTTTATCAATTCATTACCCGGCGCATTTTTAAAGGCCGTGTTTCGACCAATAAATCTCGTGGAAGGGAATATTTCATCATCGTTTAAGCACAATATACCCCACCATTGATATCGATAGTTTCTCCGGTAATAAAACCATCGTATTCCGAGGCAAGGAAGGTAACAGCACGGGCCACATCATACGGATTCCCGGAGCGACCCAGAGGAATGGTTGAGATAGTCTTAAGTGCAGATTCTTTTGTTGTGTGAGTTGCATGAAATCTGGTTCCTTCTATAAAGCCAGGTGCTACGGCATTTACACGAATATTACTGACAGCTAGCTCTTTAGCAAGTGCCCTGGTCCAGGTCAGGACAGCACCCTTACAAGTTGAATACGCCAGAGATCCGGGGTGTCCGCCTGTCCTGCCGGCTAACGAAGATATATTTACGATACTGGCTCCATCCTGGTGATTAAAATAGGGAAGCAATTCTTTCGTAACCAGCATCATAGTAGTGATGTTGATATTAATAACTTTCTCCCAGTAATCGAGAGTTATTTCAGGGATATAGCTTCGACTGATGAGTGATCCTGAATTGTTTATTAAAATATCAAACGAATGTAAATAATCAACTCCGTCCTTAACGCATTTTACAACATCAGCCTCCCTGGTTAAATCACCGTTAACACAGATTGCTTTCTGGTTGTTCTCTTCGGCAATTTTCTGAAGTTTCTTTGGTTCCTGGTCTGAAGTAAAATAATGCATACAGACATTGCAACCTGCTTTTATCAGATTTTCAGCTATAGCAGCTCCGATTCCTTGTGAAGTGCCTGTTATAAAAGCGTTCTTACCATTCAGTATTCCCATAGCAAATTAATTATAGTAAATCCGGTAACTATACCACGATTTAATCGTTGTGTTTTCAAAGTTTATGCTTATGCAAGTAATTTGTTGTTGTTTTAATGAACTTTCTTCCTGAAACCATGACTACTTGTTTTTATGATTACCTGTTTTATTTATACCAAAATTCAGGAGATAGCTCACGGAATTTCTCATTATCTGCCTGAAACTGTCATTCCTGAAGTCGCTGACAGCTCCGAATGAGGAATAGATTACTTTGTTATTGCCTGTGTTGTTTATCCATAGCACAGGCTGCGGGGGCAGACCCTGGATTGTTCCAATCATAATTACCTGCGCCCTTTCCGACCGGAGTGACTGGTTCCTGTATAACGATGCTGAACTGGTAAATCCTTCAAGTTTAACATCTTTAAGTAAAGGATGTCCTTCCATTCCCGGTACTGCTGATAAAATAGTAGTTGCTTTGGCATCGGAGCTGGAGTGACCCAGATAATTTCCTCCAAGGATTTCACGATCAAATTCAGGCCAGCTGGCAAGACTGGCCAGATAAGGATTGCTCTGTTCAGGTTTGATCCTGGGATCAAAGGCATGACTGGCTGTACGGATCCCCAGAACCGGCTTTCCGCTATTTACAAAATTCTTAAGCAGTGACATTTTCCCGGGTTCAAGACCTCTTCTCCTGACATAAATCACAGCCAGATCGGCATCCTCCAGTATCTGAAGATTTTCAAGGTTATGCCTGTCATCGCCCTGATCAACAGGTTTGCCAACAGCAAATTCGCAGTTTACACCCTGGCTCAGAAGCAATTCATGAGCAAACTCAGGTAAAGTGATGTTGGAACTATATTCATTTTCAGCAGTTAAGAAGGCCACAACAGGTCTGATGTCCTCCTTAAACCGGAATTGCTTCTGTCCGGTAAAATCAGTGGATACAATTGACGGACAGACATGAGTTTCAATATATTCATTAACGAGGCTGTTACCGGTAAAATGATTCACATCAGGCCACTGCTTTGAGTCATACATGGTATCAGTCATATCGCGCATCAACACCACATTCATGCCCAACCTCACCATATTTCGCAGTCCGAATGAACGTCCGATAACACACATGTTGGTATGTACACCCATCAGGATGACATTTTTAATCCCTCTCTGATAGAATAGTCCACCGATTTCTGCTCCAGAATCGCTTATAGCATCTTTATCGGATATCTCAATCAGATCTGTCTGGCGGGTCCATGGCCATGGCGGACCCTGCTTACATTCAGGTTCACAGTCACAGCCTCCGTCAGACTGGTCAATTGGCCATACAGCATCTTTTTCTGAGTCGAGCTTATTGCTGCTGATCAGGCTCATTGCTTTTTTGTTCTTATATTTCTGGCCAAGCTTCCGTCCCGGATGGTTTTTATAAAATGAAATGCAATCGCTAGGAGCATGCACAATCAGGATCCCCCTGTCACGGGCAATTGTAATCACATTATTGATGAAAGGGGCCATTTCTGCCACCCTTTCTTCAGCACTTTTGCACCAGTGATGATCCCACATATCGCAAATAATGATTGCTGTTTCAGAAGGGTTCCATTTTTGTATCTCACTGGCTATATAGTATGAGCCCGTTTCTCCTTCAGCGGGCAACCTCTCTTGTAGCGAGACTTTAAATTCAGGGAAATTATTTTGAACCTGTGCATTAAGCAGATCTATGCACAATACTGAAATGAGCAGTAATAATGCAAGGGGAGTTTTGATGTTTTTCATAGTTTGAATTTATTTTTTTAGAGTCAGAAGTCGGAAGACAGAAGTTGGCAGTTGGCAGTTGGCAGTTGGCAATAAAGAACTTCGGACTTCGGACTTCTGACTTCTGACTTCTGACTTTTTTTCTATTTTTTAAACAGATTAAGATAATGTTCAGAAGATTTAAGAACACCACCGCTCTTTTCATAAAATTCGTCATTAAGGTTATATAAACCATTCCGGGATTCTACCCAGGAGCCATCGGGATATGGACAGTAGCTTACCAGATCTTTCCAATTGACATAGTTCTGATGACCATTCGATTCGAGCAGGCCCATATCCTTTATGCCCGGAAATGGAGTTAGCCTTGCTGCAACATTCTTATTCCAGTCAACAAGGATCGGCGTGCAGGTGAGGTCAGCCAAAAAGCAGGGAATATTGTTTTCGTGAGCCACTTTTACCATCTTCATAGTCATGCTAAGTGTTTTGGCTGCCGACTTAAGTGCAATTGCCTTATAGCCCATCTGGATACGCTTTACCACATCTTCAGCGGTGTGGGCGCTTTCATCAGCAGCGATCCTTACTCCGAGATCTCCAACGCTGATGTCGGCCTCTTCAGGAAATGGTTCTTCAATGATCGCGATCTGATCGAACATTCCGATTTTTTTCGCATGATCAAGAAGCTTTTCCAGGGTTTCTTTCTTTTCATACCGGCCATTGGCATCAAAGTAGTAAGGTATTTTGCCATTGAGTGTATGCGAAGTCTCCCTCTGACCAATCAGTTTGTGTATAGCTTCGATCCGTTCTTTATCACCTTCAAGCATTTCCTCCTGAGTTCCAGGACGGCCTATCTTTATCTTCATAAAAAAGTATCCCTGGTCAACAGCCTGGGTTATCTCCTCAAGCGGAATCGCATAAGCCATCAGTGGAACATGGGCTACGTACTTATTGTGATTTCCAAAAGCCTGCCTGTATTCCGGGGGTATCATCTCATCATAATTTTTGTACCCGTTTTCCTCCGCATAGAGCATCCATAATGCATTATCCAGTGCGACCATTGAACTGAGAGTAAAGGTCATCCTCAGGTTCATCCTTCCGGTAAGCGACTGCCCGAATTTATGAACATCAGCCAATATTGCATCCTGGAGTTCTATGGGATTCCTGAATGACTGACCCTTGATTTGCTGTAATGCATAATCAAGTGTTTTTATGAGCAGCATATTTCCATCTACCTCAGAATGAGCTAAAAATACATCAAGATCACTCCAGGCAAGACACTGGGTCTGCAATCCGACATGCCTGATACCGGAATTACTTTCTATCAATGCAGCAGCGATCCAGAACTCATTCTGATAAATACCTTTAAACCCAAAAGGCCTGACCAGTGGTTCTCTCTCGTACCTTGAACCGATCGACTTTATCGTTATTCTTCCCGGATTTGCCTGGCATGAAGGCAATACCTGAAACATGCCACCTGCTAATGTTGCAGTGCCGGCAAAGGCAGATGATTTAATAAATTTTCTTCGTGATACCATATTCAGAATAATTACAATGCAAAATCTGCCTCCCGGAAGTGGGAGGCAGTTATTGCAGTTAAACAATCCCGGTTTATATTTTAATCTGACCTTAAATCAGTCCGTTACCATCCCGGATTCTGAGGAAACTCTTTAGTCAGGTTCGCATCAATGACATCCTGCGGGATCGGGAAGAGAGTGTCTCGCAAGGTGATATTTTCACTTCCGAATTTATTGTACTTCTTTGTCCTTTCAATCCACTTGCGGGTTCTCAGCAGGGTGCCTCTTCGTTCTTCTTCAATTATCAGTTCACGTGACCTTTCATCAAGTATGAAATCAATATCAACAGAATCTGCCGGAATGGGTGTTGCATTTGATCTCTGGCGGATGACATTGATGGTTGTGGCTGCCAGGTCGGGACGACCAGTCTTAAGTTGTGCCTCGGCTTTAAGGAGATATGTATCAGCCAGCCTTATATAAATCTGATCGGCCCAGCTGAAATCCGCTCCCATGTTTGCCGGATCGGTTCCCTCACCTTTCCTGGAGTATGGCCAGTCAGGCAGGCTCCTGTGTGATGCTGTGATAGGTGCCGACCAGGTACATTTTACTGTATCACCATAAGCGTAACCGGCAGGCAAAAGATCTGCAGGATAAGGAGCATTGGCGGCGGCATTGTTCAGAATGAAGTACTTCCTCAGAATATAGTTCTGGGCTCTGTCATCCTGATCTTCGTAGCTGTCAACCCACCATTTAGTAGGAGTAAAATATGATTTACCCCTGCCACCTCTCTCATAGGTGTACTGAAGAGCTCTTTTACCCGTTTCTCCTCCTTTTCCGGGAATTACCCATTGATTGTAATTGCCGGTAACGGAACGGCTCATCTGGTTACCCTGTTCATCCACAGCATATATCTGGAACTGGAATACCCACAGAGCTTCTTTATTTCCATCCTCGCGGTTCTGGTTGCCTTCCTTAAACCTATCACCGAATGCAGAGCCATTAGGATCAGTTCTGAAAACGCCATATCTTGCGGTTGTAAGTGCATAAGCCGGATTGCTGATAACCTGGTCGCACCAGTAAAGTGCACTGTCAGGTTTGCCGATTGTCAGATACATCTCGGCCAGAAGGGTCTGGCATGCACCTTTTGTCATCCTCCCCTGCAGAGAGGCTTCGTCCGGGATATATTGCTGTGCAAATTTATAATCCCTGATTGCCTGCTTCCTTACATCAAGTACAGGAGTACGTTCCCAGTCTGTTCTGATTGTTGATCCTGAATATTCCTCAAGAGGCATAGGAACATCACCCCAACCGTAAGCAAGACGTCTGTAAGCCCATGCACGTATAGCCCTGCAATCTGCAATCACCCTGTTCTTATTATTTGCAGGATCACCCCCGATTGTCCAGTCTACATCCGGATTCTCTGCCCTTGCTATGAGTGTATTTGCAAAATTAACCACTTCGTATAACCATGCAAAAGTCTCGAGCAGATCATCATCATCAGGACTGTTTGTTGGTCCCCAGTTCCAGAAAATGTCACTACGTCGGTAGTTACTTGTGAAATTATCCACGCCATTGATTGCATTCTCAATCTTTTCAGACTGCCATCTCGAGTGTCTGGCAATATTATAGAGACCATTCAAACCGGCCTCAAAACCGGCATAATCCTGTAATATTGTTTCCCCGGCTAAAATATGCGGAGGATTTTCATCGAGAATATCTTTTGAACATCCTGTCAGCAAGAATACGACCAGCGTTACTCTAATTATATGTTGAAATAAATTTTTCATAATGTAAATATTTAAATGTTAGCGTAACTTAAAATCCCAGATTCAGTCCAAATACATATTCTTTCTGCATTGGAATCCTCCTTTGGCTGTTATCATCAACAAGATCCGGATCCATTCCCGGCCATTTGGTTATTGTGGCAAGGTTACGGCCTGTTACAAACACCCTCAATTTACTGATCCCGACTCTGCCTATAAAGCTTTTTGGCAGATCATAACCAAAGGAAACATCTTTTAGCCGGACATAGTCTGAACTTGCATAGATCCGTCCGGTAGCTCCCTGACATTGATTTGCCAGTTCCCTGTTCATAACCCAGTCATTTGTGGGATTTGTGGGTGTCCACCAGTTCTTTTTACGGGTATTGTATCTTACTTCTGCACCCTGAACATCGTCATTCATTAAAAGGTCCCGGGTAGTTCTCCCATGTAGTCCGTGCATGAAAACACTCAGAGTAAAATTGCCATAACTGAATGTGTTCGTCAAACCCCAGAGTACTTTAGGATCTTTCTGTCCGATAATCTGACGGTCCTTTGAATCGATCTCACCGTTGGGATCGGCATCCTTAAGTTTGACAAAACCCGGTTGAGTATCGTATGTAGCTGCCTCGGTTTCTTCACCCAGCTGCCAGACACCGTCCCAGACATAATCAAAATTTACAGCGATAGGCTTACCAATGAACCAGAGATTGGAAACATCATCGATTTCCTGTCCCTCTTCATTAAGCAAACCATAAAGCGAGACGATTTTATTCTTATTGAAGGAAATATTACCTGTAGTTGACCACTGGAATTTATTTGTTACTATATTCCTGGAATTAAGGACAAACTCAATACCTGTGTTCTGTGTTTCGCCAATATTCGAGGTTATAGCAGGATGCAACCAGTCGTCGGTAGTAAATTCAGTGATGCCATGGATGACCGAAATGCTCCTGTCCAGAAGCAGGTCATAAGTATTTGTCAGATACCAGTCAAGGTTACCTGATAACCTGTCTTTGAACAATCCAAAATCGAGTCCCGCATTAATTGTTCTTGATGACTCCCATCCAAGATTGTCAAGTCCCAGACGACTGGGTTTATAACCGATAACGGTTTCGTCGCCGGCAGTCATGTTTGCAACAACATATTTAGAGAGGGATTCGTATGCTCCGATAGCCTGGTTCCCGTTCAATCCGTATGAAACCCTTAGTTTCAACTGGTTGAATAGATCTTTCAGGGGAAAGAAATTTTCGTTTGCAATGTTCCATCCGAAAGCGGCAGAGGGGAAAACTCCCCATTTGGAATTGCTTCCGAATCCTGAAAAGCCATCCCTGCGCACTGTGAGTGTAAGAAGGTATCTGCTGGCAAAGGAATAGTTCACCCTGAGCATCTGTGAGACAAGTGCTGATTCACTGAAATCAAGTTCAGGGGCAATAATTTTAGCCTGTGCTGATGCATACCAGCTGAGGAAATCATTGGGGAAATTCTTGGCATCCAGTGAGTTTGAATTACGCTTATTTCCCTCATAGCTATATAACGCGGTGACAAACACTGTGTGATTTCCGAAATCCCTGTTATAGGATAAAATATTCTCAACAACAGTGTTGCTGTTAACGGAGTTTCCTGTCCCGGCATCCCCAAGGTCGGCAATTCCGGAAGCAGTGTTCCTTCCTTCATAAGTGGCCGTGTTGGTGAACCGAAACCTTACTCCGGTATTCAGCCTGTAGCTTAAACCTTTGATAAAGGGAACATCGACAATAAGATAGTTGTTGGTCAGGACCTGGTATGCCTTGTCAAGGTTATCATAGAGCAGGTTGCCCAATGGGTTTACAACTATTATGTTTTCCGGCCACGGGAATATGGTGTAATTACCAAACTCGTCGTATGCCGTACCCAGGGGATTTGTATGAAGTGCAGTCTGAAAGTTAGCTTCTACCCCGCTTGCGTCATCATATGTGAACTGGGTGCGGGTCCCAATCGATACCCAGTCAAGGATTTTTGTTTCAACATTGATCCTTGTGGAGAGACGTTTGAAATCATCATTTTTGGCTACGCCTTTAATATCAGTGAGTCCTCCCCCGAAATAGAATTTGGTGTCACCGAAGCCTCCGGAAGCTGAGATATTGTGTTCCTGTGTTTGCCCTGTGCGGAGTGCGAGTTTGGTCCAGTTCACCCAGGTGCCTGCCTGGTAAATTGCCTCTTCGCTCGCAGTCATGGCGGCAGCATTCCTTGTCAACTTAAATTCATAAAACTCAGGACCGGTCAGCTGACGTTCCGTTTTGGTAACATCAAGCACTGAATATTTCCCATCGTATGTAAAAACGGTCTTGCCAGCCTGCCCTTCCTTGCTGGTGATAAGGATAACACCGTTAGCACCCCTCGAACCGTAAATTGCTGCAGCCGAAGCATCTTTCAAAACTTCAATTGACTTAATGTCATTCGGGTTAATGTCGGTCAGATTTCCGCCATACGGAATCCCGTCAAGAATGATCAGTGGCTCATTATCGGCTGTAATGGAGTTTCGGCCTCTGATCATGATACTCTGGTCAGGATCAGTACCCGAAGTGCTTGTGTGGATGAATACTCCCGGAATGGAGCCCTGGATTGCCTGTGTGACATTCAGGTTAGGTACCATCTGGAGCCTTTCCTGAGGAAGGGAAGAAACAGTCCCGGTTATGTCGCTCTTCTTTTGAGTTCCATAACCAACAACTATTACCTCGTCCAGCCCGGTGATCTCGGCTTCGAGTATGACATCAATTACGGTCCTGCTCCCGACTGTGGTTTCCTGGGTGACATAACCGACAAAAGAGAAAATAAGGGAAACATTACGGTTGGCAACTTCAATGGAATACTTCCCGTTTGCATCGGTTGCCGTCCCCTCAGTGGTCCCTTTAATTACGATAGTCGTCCCCGGCATAGGGGATCCGCCCTCGTCGGTGACCGTCCCTGTTACAGTAACTCTCTGTGCAAATACTGACGTTGACGCCAGAAAACAGAGGATCATCAAAAGGTTCTTCATAATTTAATGGTTTGGTTAGTAAAGAATTTATAAATACAAGATAATAATTAAAAGAAGTTTGCCGAATTAAATTTAATCAAAATTAATATATTAGTTCTGTTTATCTTGAACGTACTGAGTACTTCTGACTT
>Ga0105101_10000059_pt1 | contig 37989 bp, 47 predicted proteins | sample PPLLak21cMay2015_2_FD_87037 | JGI IMG/M metagenome (GOLD analysis project Ga0105101, IMG submission 87037) | Freshwater sediment microbial communities from Prairie Pothole Lake near Jamestown, North Dakota, USA - PPLs Lake P8 Core (1) Depth... | ecosystem: Environmental > Aquatic > Freshwater >... | reverse complement strand
TTCCTCTATTTGGTTGAATTGCGATAGTTTGCAGTTCTTTCTTGGAAGCTAAAATTGCGGGAGATTACTACCAAGTGACTGGAGGGGCTTCCGAACTTGACTACAAGAATGCACTGCAACGCGGCCACTATACACATACCCGTTTGAAAAGCCACTACAATTTTCAGTTCGGGCCAGCAACGAAATACGGCCAAATATCCGCGTTCAGGCTTATATCAATGCAGGGCCAAGCAGCGAAACGCCGCTCGGCGGGGTGCAGGATTCAGCTAAAAAGGCACCCGTTCTGGCGATAAACCCGCTGGAGAGCACGCCCCCCACGCAGCTTCGGAACGGCCACAATGGCTTGCGACGCGTTTAACCCCCGTTATTTTCCGGTTTCGCCGGAAGCGTGTGCCAACCGCGTATCGTGCCGGCCAGCATCGCCCGCGCCTGGGTCGGGCTCACGCCATACATCGTGTTCAACTCCTCGGCAGTCTTGGTGGTCTCCACCCGGTAGTAACTCGGCTCGCCACGGCATATCGCAATCGTCTCACCGGTGATCGCGAGCGTGGCAAAAGCGACTCCCGGGAGTTTGGAAAGAATGGAGCGGACAGGGATCAATGCAGTTCTCCTTACATGGCATTGTTATTGGCATGAACTCTTCCCGAGAGCATGCGGTCGCGTGTTCGTGACACGGCAACAGCGCGCCATGCTATGCCACATGCATCTGGTTGACCGCGCAGATCCGCTGCAAGTTTCGGTCTGACCGACACTCTGCGCATCTGGGCCGACTAACGACTCGTCAGCAGGGAGAATGAAACGAATCGGATCAACACGGGGAACCTCCTGGCACGAGGAAGCAGCAACCTCTTTCGTCTCACGCCGGGGCGATCTGGCCGTCCACGTACAGCCACTGCCCCGTTTCACGCAGGAAACGACTGACCTCATGCAAACATTCGGCCCGTCCGTTGACCTGGTAACGTGCCATGAACTCCACGATCGCTTCGCGATCGCCCAGGCTTCCCGCCTCGCAGCGCAGAATCCTGAGTCCCAACCACTTCACCGGGCCGGCCGCCTGCAATCCGAGAAACGCAGGACGCGTGGAACCGTGCCAGGTGCGCAACAGGTAGTCTTCCCGCGCCAGGACATACGCCGAATAGCGCGAACGCATGAGCTGCTCGGCCGTGGCGGGCAACATCCCGTTGTCGATAAATGTTCCGCAACAGGCTGCGTATGCTTGCCCCGATCCACAGGGACACGCCTGCGCTTGTTGCACTTTCTTCACGCCGGCCTCGTCAGCCATGCCTCGATCTCCGGCCGCAGTTCCTCGAACGCACGATAGCCGTGGGTCAGTAACAGGATGCCGGATGCGTCTTGCCCCAGCAGCGTGGGGAATCCGCGCACTCCCGCCTGTTGCGTCTGTTCGAAATGCCTGCGGGTTCTTGCTCTCACCGCATCGGAGTGGAATCGTTCGAGGAATTGCGGCGCCGCAATGTGATGCACCTCCGCCAGTGCGGCCAGCACTTGAATCTGGGTGACGTCCTGGCGGTGCGCATAGAATGCCGCCTGCACCGAATTGAAATAGGGAAAGGTCTGTTCCGGATTGATTTCGGCCACGGCCACTACCGCACGGCTCGGTGGCTCGGTGTCGTACACAAACCCTCCCGGCATGGCCTCTTCAAAGGCAAAGGGCTGGCCGGTACGCCGGTGCACCTGATGCCAATGATGCAGAATCTCCTCGCGCAACGCGGCAGTCATGGGTTCGGTCGTGCCCGGGCGTAGCCCGCCCAGCAGCAAGGCGACCTTGACCTGATCCGCATAGGCCTCCTTGATGGCGCCGATCACCGGCGCAAACCCCCAGCACCATGAGCACATGGGATCGGCGAAATACCACAGGATGCGCGGCGCTGTCATGGCTCTGGCGATCGAGGTCAGTGCGATAGTCTCGCGGCGCGCACCAGGACCCGGCCCGGGATCAGGCGGCGTTTAACCAGGCGATCGCTGGATCGCGGTTATCGAAAATCCTGGCCTCGGCATCGCTGAACGCCGCACTCACCCACGAAAGCCACGGCGCCAGTTGCGTTGCGGAAACGATGGCAATGCGCTGAAAATCATGCGCATGGGCACGCGTGAATTTGATCTCCTCCCAGGCCACATCCAGCGTGTAGCCGGTCATCTGGGTGAGGTCGAGCAGTAGCTTGATCTTGGGCGCGGTCTTGAGTTCCCTACCCACCGCCTCTTCAAAACTGCGATAGTCGGCGAGCGTCAACTCGCCATACACATGCATCTCCAGCAAATTATTCTTTTCGTTGACGACAATCATGACCACCTCCCCAATTGTTTGCACCGGTCTCGCATGTTCGAACGTAAGCATCCAGGGACAACTTTGCCATGATCTGCATCAAATGCGGGCATCCATGGGTACTGTTCGTTTTCAACCTCCAGAACCATCGATTGCACCCGCGCATGGCGGGGATGCCGGTAACGGGCAAGCCCATGCCCGTTGTCCGACTATAGCCTGACGCTGGTATTCGAAAAAGTATTGGAACTACAATGCCGTCCCGGCATGCCCAGTCTTCGTATGAACTATTCACTCGACAACTTGCCATTCAGTAATTCGTTTGCCGCCTTGCCGCCGGACTTTTACTCGCGGGTCGCGCCAACGGCGTTTGAGACTGCCCCGACGCTGATTCACTTCAATACGCAGGCGGCAGCGCTGCTGGATCTCGACTCGAGCGTGCAGCAGGACCCACGGTTCGTCGCGACCTTCAGTGGCGGGCAGCGGTTGCCGGGCATGGATCCGATTGCCATGCTGTATGCCGGTCACCAGTTCGGTCACTATGTGCCGCAACTCGGCGACGGCCGTGCCATCATTCTTGGCGAAACCGTCAATCGGCGCGGCGAAAAATGGGAGCTGCAACTCAAGGGCTGCGGCCAGACACCCTACTCGCGCGGCAGTGATGGCCGCGCCGTGTTGCGCTCCAGCATCCGCGAATACCTGTGCGGCGAGGCTATGCATGGCCTCGGCATCCCGACTACCCGCGGCCTGTGTCTGATCGGCAGCGCGGACGAAGTCCATCGTGAGCACATCGAGACCGGTGCCATGCTCACGCGGCTTGCGCCCTCGCATGTGCGCTTCGGCTCGTTCGAGGTGTTCTATTACCGTGATCAGCACGAGCAGGTACGCACGCTCGCCGATTACGTCATCACGCAGCACTACCCGGAGCTCGCAGACCAGCCGGACCGCTATTTACGATTCCTGCAGACGGTGATCGAGCGCACCGCGCGCCTGCTGGCCCAATGGCAGGCAGTCGGCTTCGCCCATGGCGTGATGAACACCGACAACATGTCGATCCTGGGACTGACGCTCGACTATGGCCCATACGGCTTCATGGAAGCCTATCATCCGGGGTTTGTCTGCAACCATTCCGATCACCAGGGGCGCTACGCCTTCGATCAACAGCCGCAGATCGGGCTCTTCAATCTGAGCTGTCTTGCCCAAGCGCTGTTGCCGCTGCTTGAAATCGAGGCCGCCAAGACCGCGCTCGAGTCTTATCAGGCACACTTTACACGCCACTATCACGATTTGATGGCACAGAAACTCGGCTTCGCGCAACCGGATGCAATGGTGGTGCACTTGCTCGATGAGCTGCTGGCGCAGATGCACGCGAGCCGGATCGACTACACGTTGCTGTTCCGCGCGCTCGGCGCAGTGCCAAGCAACAGCAACGAGACTGCAACCGCGTTACGCGACCAGTTCGTCGACCGCGAGCGCTTCGATCGCTGGCTGGATGGCTATCGCGCACACCTGCGCGCCGGCGCCCGGGACGACAACGCACGGCGGCCTGCCATGCTGGCCACGAACCCGAAGTACGTCCTGCGCAACTACCTGGCGCAGGCGGTCATCGAGAAAGCCGAACAGGGTGACTATTCCGGGATTGAACGGCTGCTGACGGTTCTGCGCGCCCCGTACGATGAACATCCGCAGCTCGCGCACTACGCCGAACCGCCGCCAGCATGGGCCGGCGATATCCAGGTCAGCTGCTCATCGTGATAGCCCGGTGGCGGCTGCGACGCCACTCCTCGATTACTTCAACAGTGTACGCACGTACAACTCTTCCACCTTCGTTCTGGCCCACGGCGTCTTGCGCAGGAACTTCAGGCTGGATTTGATGCTGGGGTTGCTGGTAAAGCATTTGACCGTGATGATCTTCCCGAGCCCGGCCCAGCCAAAATGCTCAACCAGCCGGGTCAGTATCGTCTCGAGGGTAAGCCCGTGCAGCGGATTCTTTGGTTGTGGGTCCATCAGGCGACCGGCGGTAAATGGCAGGCAGCAGCGTCTCGATTCCACGAGGCGATCGGGACGCCTGCAGGAAGGCGACCGATCGCCACAGGATTAGCGCATGCCGCCCTTGCTTTCCTTCTTGGCCTTTTTCGCAGCGCGCTTTTCCTTCATGGTCTTGGCCGGCTCCTTCTTGCTCTGTTTTTTACTGTCCATGCCTTTGCTCATGGTGATTGCTCCTTTGCGGATGGCCGCCAGGCCGATCCTGACGGGATAACGCGGTAAGATTCCTGGCGCCGCTATTGGCGCAATGTACTTTGTGCAGGCGTGCCGCTCCCAGACAATACACCGGTTCAGGCGAAACAACACGCCTCCTGCATCCAAGGATCCGCCTGGCGCCCTACTGCTCCAGCGCGACCCGCACCACGTGTCGCCCCAGCATCGCGATCTCGCCACGCAAGCGGTAATCGCGATTGGGGGTGAATTCGAAGCGATACTCCCGGTACAAAACCACGTGGCCGCGAGTATCGCGCCGCAGGCGCAGACTGGAGAGCGCGACGGTGTCGTCGAGAAACTGGGTCCCGGCCTGCTGGCAGGCGCGCAGCCCGGCGGCACGCGCAATCTCCTTGCAACGCAGCGAATCCGCCCAAAACCACGCGAGCGCGGCAAATCCGAGCAACGTCAAGATATCAATAGCGGAAATCATGCTGGCCGCCGGGCAGGGTGAAGTGAATATCCGGGTGGCGCCGACCGGGACGCCACCAGTTCCGTCATTATGAACCAGCCTGGCATGGATGGCGTAATCGCCCTTCGCGGCGACGAACAGATTCACTGAGTGCGGGGTTGGCCGCGCCGAGGGGCATCGGCATAATTGCGATGATGGTTCTCGAATCCTATGCACAGCATCTGCTCAACCCGTCCCGGGGCGCCATGCACACTTTACGTTATGACGCCGCCGAGGCTGTCACCGTCGACGGCGTGCACTGGGACATCTATGTCGCCAACACCGAATTGGTTCCGTCCATTGGGCACGAATGCCGCGGGCAGATCAGCGAGCTCCGTTACGGCAAGTGGTCACGGGCGGAGAGTCTCCAGCGCGGGAGCCTGTATCCATCCAATGACTTTCGCCGCATGGTATTTGCTGTTGCCAATCGATGCCGACACACGCCGTGCTCTGGAACAACAGGCACGTCGGCGGGCATTGGTGGTCGGACAACAGTACCAGCTCTACCCCGCGAGTATCGACGAAACGTTTATCCCGGCCGCTCGCGTCGAGGCGGCGTTACGCCGCAGCCGGCAAGCGCCCGAGCAACAGCAGGATGATACCCTGGCACCGTTCTATATCGAACTCAATCCGGGCGACAAGGAGTAGCATCAAGCTGCCCTGGCAGCCAATGTCGGCCGCGGTCACGTTGCCGATCAGCGCCGCGTTCAGTCCCGCGGGCATCTCGGCGCCGGACCCGGGTACGCTGACCCGCGCGGCGATTACCACGCACCCTGCGCGCCGGCCTGCATGATTTCGTTCAGGGTGTCGCGCACCTTGATGGCGTCGGCCTTGAGGACGGCATCGAGTTTCGGGTCCTGGATAAACAGGTCGAGGTTCATCATCACCAGCCAGCCCTGACCCTTCGCGTCTTCCACCAGTGCGATGCGGCACGGCAGATAGGCGGCGAAGTGGATATCGTACTCAACCATTTTCTTGGCGGTCAGCGGATCGCAGAACTGATAGATATCGATTCGCCGCGACTTCTCGCCCATCGCTTCGATCTGCCTGGACAACGGCAATTCCGCCACCAGCTTGATGTTGAGCGCATTGGCGCGAATTTTCATGGCCTCCACCGCGTCGTTCATGGACACGCCCCTGGCAAGCGGCGACTTGACGACGGTTTGAGCGATATCGAGTACCGGCAGCGGCTTTGCCTTCGAGGGCGCAGTGCCGGCGGCAATGGCAAGGGAACCGAACGACAGAAACAGCAGTGCAAAGAAAGCCAGATTTTTCATGGGATAGTCCTTTATCAAATCTCCAAGGGGGTGATTCCAGTGCAAGTATGGTAGAACAGGCGGACGCGCTATGCCACGATCGAACCTGCCAACCCGTCGCGGCTGGCGGTATTTCTCCAACGGTTACGGCCTGGGTCAACGACCCGCAGAAATTGTTGCGCTCTTCAGCACGGACGGCTCGACCTGCACGGCAGTATTCCCGTCGCCGATCCAGACCTGCCCCTCCTGAATGGTGCATTGCAACTGCATGTTGCGCTGCGCGAGTTTGGCCAGGGCGCGGCTCCCGTCCGGCGGCAGGTTCAGCACCGTCAGATTCTCGGCCCGTTCGAGCTGGTCCCGGTTCTGCTCCCACCACAGATCAACACCACGGCCGCCGTAGGTGTACAGGAACACCCGGCGCGCGCGCCCGCAGGCGCGGCGTATGTCTTTCTCATCGGGCTGTCCCACGTCGATCCAGAGCTCGATATTGCCGGTCAGATCCTTTTGCCAGAGATCGGGTTCGTCGTGCGTGCTGATGCCCCGGCCGAACGTTAAGGCCGCGTGCGCGTGCCGGACAAACGCCAGCAGACGCACCATCATGCGTTCGTCGGTCTCGGAAGGGTGGCGAGCCAGCGTCAGCACATGGTCCTGATAGTAATGACGCTCCAGGTCGGCGATCTGCAGCGCGGCTTTGAAGATCGTGGCGTTAGAGGCCATGGTTCGTTGAATGATCGATTTCTGGAAAACGCCTGCGTCAGTGCGACCGGCGCCTGACGTCCATGACATTCGGAATCTGGTCGAGCAGCACCAGTACCCGGCTCAGGGTCTCGACATTCGGAATCTCAATGGTGAAAGTCATGCGCGCGACATACTGGCCCTTGTCGGTCTGGGTGTTGACCGCGATCACGTTGATCTTTTCGTTCGCCAACAACCCGGTGATGTCGCGCAGCAACCCGGCGCGTTCATGCGCGGTGACCTCGACTTCGACCGGATAGGTGCGGACGCTGTCCGCGCCCCACTCCACCTCGATCAGCCGTTCCTCGTTCTCGTTGTGATGGCGCAGGGCATTCGGGCAGTCGCGGCGATGAATGGCGATGCCCTGGCCGCGCGTGATGAAACCCACGATCGCATCGCCCGGCACCGGGTTGCAGCATTTGGCCATGCGGGTCAGCAGGTTGCCCACGCCGCGGATACTGACGGCGGCCGGCGTCTTGCGCGTATCGGGCGCGCGCGCCACGAAGGCCGGGCGCGGCTCCTTGAGAGACGGCTCGACCATCTCCTGCACGGCCGTGATGATCTGCGCGGATTTGATTTCGCCGCGGCCGAGCGCAGCCAGGAAATCATCGACTTTGTTGTGATGAAAACGCGCCGCGAGCTTTTCGTAGTTCACGTCGTGCAGCCCGAGTCTCTGAAACTCGCGCTCCAGCGTCTGGCGCCCGGCGGCCACGTTGCTCTCGAGGTTCTGCTGGTTGAACCAGCTCTGCACCTTGGAGCGCGCCTTGCTGGTTTTAAGATAGCCGAGGTGCAACGACATCCAGTCGCGTGACGGTGCGCCCTCCTTGACCGTGAGCACTTCGACGCGATCGCCGGTCTTGAGCGTGTAGACGAGCGGCACCATGTGGCCGTTCACCTTGGCGCCACGGCAACGATGGCCGACATCGGTATGGATATGATAGGCGAAGTCGAGCGGCGTGGCCCCGGCTTGCAGGTCGACGATGTTGCCCTTGGGCGTGAACACATACACGCGCTCGCTGAATACCTCGGACTTGAACTGGTCGACAAACTCCGTGGCCCCGGTCAGCTCGTCTTTCCATTCCAGCAGGCTGCGCAGCCAGGCGATCTTGTCGTCGAAGCCCTTGTCGTGCTTTGCGCCCTCTTTGTAACGCCAGTGCGCGGCCACGCCCAATTCCGACTGGTTGTGCATGTCGTGGGTGCGGATCTGCACTTCCACGTTCTTGCCCTGTGGGCCGATGACCGCCGTGTGGATGGAGCGATAGTTGTTTTCCTTGGGCGTGGCGATGTAGTCGTCGAATTCGCCGGGCACGTGCTGCCAGAGCGAATGCACCACGCCGAGCGCGGCGTAGCAGTCGCGCACGTCGTTTACCAGGATGCGCACCGCGCGCACGTCGAAGATCTCGCCGAAGTCCTTGCCCTTGCGCTGCATTTTGCGCCAGATGCTGTAGATGTGTTTCACACGGCCGCTGACTTCGACACCCGTTCCCGACGGCGTTCTACCTCCTCCATCCCTGGAGTCGTCGGCGGCGATGCCGGCGGCGCTCAATTCCTGCGTTAATGTTTCCACAAAGCGCGTGACGTATGCCTCGCGATCGACACGCTTTTCCGCCAGCCACCCGGCGATCTGCTTGTAGGCCTCGGGCTCCAGGTAGCGCAGCGACAGATCCTCAAGCTCCCACTTCACCTGCCAGATGCCGAGGCGGTTGGCGAGCGGCGCGAAGATATCCATGGTTTCGCGCGCGATACGTTGCTGTTTCTCCTGCGGCAGCGCCGCCAGGGTGCGCATATTATGCAGCCGGTCGGCGAGCTTGATGAGCACCACGCGCACGTCCTCGGCCATGGCCAGCAGCATCTTGCGCAGGCTTTCGGCCTGGGCATGTTCCTTGTGGTAACCGCTGGTGTCGCCACGGAATTCCTGGATGACCTGCATCTTGGTAACGCCATCCACCAGCACGGCGACACGCGGCCCAAAGTCGCGCTTTAGGTCGTCGAGCGTGACGCCGGCATCCTCGACCACATCGTGCAAAATGGCGGCGGCCAGGGTTTCATAATCAAGGCCAAGCTCGGCAAGAATCTGCGCCACGGCCAGCGCATGTTGCACATAGGGCTCGCCGGAGACACGTTTCTGGCCGCGGTGCGCGTGCTCCGCCACGCCGCAGGCACGGCGGATCACCTCGACCTCGGCAGCCGGGCGTTGAGACGCGACTTTCCCGATCCACGCTTCGAGGTCGGGAATGTCCTTGCCGCTCAGGCCTGAATATTTGCTGGTGATGCTGACCATGTTTCGTGTACCGGTTAACTCCCTTTACTTGGGGTCTGCCGAAGAAGCTTCAAGAAAAGTATACGCCAGACGCTGCAGAAAACCGGCAATCACCCCAACCCAACGGGCAATCTGTCACCGGCCTGCGCATCCGCGCTATCATGCGCACCACCAAACAAGACAAGGGGCAGGCATGTCGGCCATCGTGATCATCGGGACCGGACTCGCGGGCTACACCACGGCGCGTGAATTCCGCAAACTCGACGCCGCGACCCCGCTGCACCTTATCAGCCGGGACGACGGCAGCTTTTATTCCAAACCGATTCTGTCGAACGCCCTGGCGCTGAAAAAGACTCCGGCGCAGATCGCCCTCAACGCCGCGGCGGACATGGAACGCCAGCTCGCGGCCACGGTGAGCACGCATTCCCTGGTCACGGCGATTGACCCGGCGGCGCACCACATCATCGTGAACGACGCCGCCATCGCGTACACCAGGCTGGTGCTGGCGGTCGGGGCAGACCCGATCCGCCTGCCGCTGGCCGGGGATGCCGCGGACGACGTCTTGTCCGTGAACGATCTTTCCGACTACACGCGGTTTCGCCATGTGCTGGACGGCAAGCGGCGACTGGTCATCCTCGGCGCCGGCCTCATCGGCTGCGAGTTTGCCAATGATCTGCGCAGCGCGGGCATCGACGTGGACGTGATCGATCCGGCACCGCAACCGCTCGGACGCTTGCTGCCACCGCGGGCGGCTGTTTTTCTGCGCGCGGCACTCGAAGCCGCCGGCGTTCACTTTCACTTTGGCACCACGGCACAATCGGTGGCGCGTGCAGCCACGGGGATCACCGTTGCGCTTGCCAACGGCGCGACCATCGAGGCCGATCTCGTGCTCTCCGCCATCGGTCTGCGGCCACGCGTCGACCTGGCCCGTGACGCCGGCCTGACAATCAACCGCGGCATCGTGACGAATGCGCTCCTCCAGACCAGCGCCGCGGACGTGTACGCGCTCGGCGACTGCGCCGAAGTCGCCGGTTTCAACCTGCCGTTCGTGATGCCGATCATGCAGGCGGCACGGGCACTGGCCAGGACCCTGCACGGTACAGCGACGCCGGTGAACTACCCGGCCATGCCAGTGGTGGTGAAAACGCCGGCCTGCCCGACCGTGGTCTGTCCGCCACCCGCCGGCGTAGAAGGTCAGTGGCAAGAAAGTGTCGCGGCCGACGGCGTGCGCGCCCTGTTCCACGACACGGCCGGCGCGCTGCGCGGTTTCGCGCTGGTGGGCGCGGCCACCAAGGACAAACAAGCGCTGACAAAAGACATACCGCCACTGCTGGGTTGAAGCATGTTGACACTGGCGCGTTTCCAGAAGCGGCGTCACCCAGCCCGCCGGCACGCACGCTGGCGGGCTGACCCGCCGATGCAGCGGATGGAGCGCGCGACGTGACCGACACGCTTTCGCTCTGGGGCCTGTTCGCCAGCGCTTTCGTTTCCTCCACGCTGTTTCCCGGTGGCTCGGAGGTGGCGCTGGGCGTGCTTGCCGCGCAGGACCGGCACGACCCATGGCTGCTGCTGGCTGTCGCCAGCCTCGGCAATACGCTCGGCGCACTCACCACCTGGCTGCTCGGCTTTTTGCTGGCGCGCCGCCTGCCGCTCGAGACGCGCCTTCCGGAAAAACGCCGGCGCGCGCTGGCGCGCGTGCGCCGCTGGGGCAGCCCGGCGTTGCTGATGTCCTGGCTGCCGGTGGTCGGCGACCCGCTGTGTTTCGCCGCCGGCTTTCTGCGCCTGCCGTTCTTCGCCTCACTGCTGTTCATTGCGCTCGGCAAAACCACGCGCTACGCCGCGATCCTGCTCGCGATCGTCTGACCTGCTCTTGCCGGCTGCTGCCGGATCGCCTAGGCTTTAAACACTGCTGGCGAGGTTCGCCGGCAACGCGGCGGAAAGAAAAACAACCCCCAGGCGGTACCGAAGCATGAAGCAGATCCTTCTCGGCGTAGCGCTGACCTTGCTCGGCCTTACCCCGGCTGTGGCGATCGAGGACCGTACAGCGGTGGAGCCGGAATTGCGCAAACTGCTCAAGAAGGCGGCACACGAATCCGACAACTTCGCCGACCGCTTCGATGGCGAGGTCTGGCTTACCGACATGTCGCGGCGCCTGGAAAAGCGCGTGCCCGATCACGACTTCCGCATCGAGCTGCTCAAGAACATTCACTATGAAGCCAGGCGCGCGCGCATTGAGCCGGAGCTGGTGTTGTCGGTCATTCAGATCGAGAGCAACTTCAATCCGTATGCCATTTCCGTGGCCGGCGCCATCGGCCTCATGCAGGTGATGCCGTTCTGGCTCAAGGAAATCGGCAAGCCGGGCGATAGCCTGTTCGACGCACGCACTAATTTACGCTACGGCTGCACGATTCTGCGCTACTACCTCGACAAGGAAAAAGGCAATCGAGTGCGCGCCCTGATGCGCTACAACGGCACGCGCGAACGTCGTTATCCGGCGAAGGTGTACAAGGTGTTCGACCAGCGCTGGCAACCGCACTGACGGCGCGTCAGCGCCGCACTTCAAATCCGTGGTACACCTGAAGCGGCGCCGCGGAACGCTGCACGGCGCTGACTCGCGCCCCGGCCGGTCCCTGCCACAACCAGCGTTCGAGTTCATCGAGCTTCTGTGCGCCGCCACAGGCGACCAGCTCGACATCGCCGTTCTCGCTGTTGCGCACCCAGCCGCTCAGCCCGAGGCGCAGCGCCACGGTTTCAGTCGAGGCGCGATAGAACACCCCCTGTACATGCCCGCGCACGCGGAAGTGTGCGCAGACCGGCGCGCCGCTCTCGGTCACGGCAACTGAATGCGCGCCGACTGACCGGCATGCAGCGGTTCTGTGGCGCCGAACACCGCATCGAGGAGATAGGGTTCCTTGCCGCCGGCCGGCTCATACGCGATCGCCTTGAGGTTCGCCGCGTAGGTTTTACCGCCAGCCACCACCGACAACGCCTGTCCCACCTTGAGTCCGGTCACGTGCGCGGGGGATACGCGCGCCTGGGCAAGATATTCGCCGGCGGCGACGACCACCAGCAACACCGGTGGCTGGAGCCCGGCGGCGATTGCCTGGCCGGGCTCGGCATGCCGGCGCAGCACAACGGCATCGAACGGTGCGCGCAACGTGCTGACGCGCTGCCGGTAGCGGGCATGGTCGAGCGCCGCTCTGGCTTCTTTATAACCGGCTTCGGCACGCGCCTGTTTCATTTTTGCATTTTCGAGCTCGACCGTGGACAGGACGGTGCGGTCGTACAGTTCCTGCGCCTGCTGCGCATCGCGTGCCGCCTCGTCGCGTTCCAGTTTGCTGCGAGTGACCAGCGCCTCTGCTTGCTGCACCGCCGCCCGGAACGGCGCGGCGTCCAGCGCCAACAGCACTTGGTCCTTGGTGACGCGCTCGCCGGCATTGACCGCGACACTCGCCACGACGCCGGACACCGGCGTGGCCAGCTCGGTGCGCTGCGACCACTGCACCAACGCTTCTACTTCGGCTGCCTTGACCGGATAGATCAAGAGCAGGGCGAGCAGACCGAACCAGATGGACGGGATTTTCATCGTGCGGACTCCTGCGAAGAAAGTTGAACGAGATCGCCGGTGAGGGCATCGATGCGCGCCCACGCCAGGGCGAGCCGGAATTCGACCTGGGCGGCCAGCCACTGGGCCTCGGTGACGCGCGTCATGGCGTCGCCGAGATCGCTTTTCACCTCCAGCTCGTAGAGCGCGCGGCTGCGGTCGAGATAGAGATCGCGGTAGGCGGTGCGTATCCTGGCGGCATTGCGCTCTACCTTGAGACTCTCCAGTTCCTGCACCAGGTCCAGTACGGCCTGGCGCAGATCAAGCTCGGCGCGCCGCAGCCGTGCCTCCTGTTCGTGCAAGCGCGCAAGCGCCAGTGCAATCGCCGCACGATCCTCCCCGCCTTGCCAGAGCGGGACGCGCAGGTTGAGCGTGGCGCGCAGGTCGTCGCGTGACACAAAGTCGCGCTCGTAGCGTGCCGCCTCGCCCTCGGCGGACAGTACCGGGTAACGGCGCGCGCGCTCGGCGGCCACCTGGGCGCGCATGCCCTCGGTTTCCTGGCGCAACGCCACCAGCGTCGGATTTTTCTGCAAGGCGTTGGCGAGCAGCGCCTTGAGTTCCGGCACCTCGCGGTCATTGCCCGGAAATCGCGGCAGGACCAGATCGGCGGGCAACTCCTCCGGCCGGTTAAGGGCCGTGGCGAGTTGCAGGCGCGATTGAGCCTGACGCTTCTGGCTGCGGGTGCGCAGAATGAACGCATCCTGGTAGCGCTGTTCGAGTTCGAGCAGATCCACGTCCGAAATCTGTCCGAGGCGCTTGCGATCGCGCGACCTGTCGAAGTTCACATATCGATGCGCCATGGCCTCGTCGTCCACTGCATAACGCAGGTCGGCCAGCAGCACATCGAGAAAGCGCGACAGGATGTCGAGGCGGCGCGCCTGGCGAGTATCGAGCAGCGCCAGTTCGCGCGCCGCGATGTCGGCGCGCGCCGCCTCGCTCAGGGAGGCGGTGCGGCCGAAATCATACAGGCGCTTGCTGAGCAGCAGGCGCGCGCGACTGTCGTTCACCATTTCATCATCGGTGCGTACCGATGGCAGCACCCACTGCGGCGTGATGTCGATAAAGGCGCGTACGCCGTTCGTGGATTCCGCCTGGTCGAGCCCGGCCTGCGCGGCCGTGAGGCGCGCCCGGGCACGGTCCAGGTCAGGATGGGCTGACTCGGCGAGCGCCAACGCCTGTTCGATGGTCAGCGGGCTGGGCAGCGGCGTGCTGGCCGGCGGCGATTCCGTCGCGTGCGCGGCACCGGCCAGCAACAGCGCGAGCCACACCGCCGCGCGCTGCCGCCGAATCGCCCCCTCCTCGCCTGCCTTCATCGCTGGTTGTGCTGCTAATTCGTGCTGCCGGAACGCTCACGCTTGTAGGCGGTGAAGTTCGTGGTCTTCCAGGCGCCGCTCGCGACGAACTCGCCAAGCCACAGGAACTCCTCGGGGCCGCGCGCGGCGCCGGTGTATTTGGTCATAAGCTTGCCGTCGAGGCCGAAGAACGTGAACACCGGCGTGGCGCGCACGCGATTGTGCTTGAAGGCGAATTCCTTTTGCGGCATTTCCCGGCCGCTGAAATCGGTCATCGGTGCGTCGCCGTTCACATCCATCATCAGGATGCGGAAATGCTTGCGGTAATAATCCTGCACCGCCACCTGGTTGAGCACCGTGGCCTTCATTTTCGCGCACCACGGGCAATCCTCGGCCTCGAACATGATGAGAATCGCCTGTTGACCGCCGCGCTTCGCGTCCGCGATTTCATCCGGCAGGCTGTTGAAACTTTGGTGAAAGAAATGCTGCATCGGGTCGCGTGTGGCCTCGGCGGCGGACACCGGCAGCATCGGCCCGGACAGCAGAACGGCGGCGAACAGGATATAAACGGCGTTGCGGTTCGGCATGCAGAAGCCCTCGTGGAACTTCAATAGCCCGCCATGGTGCCGTGCAGAATGATTTCCTCTGCGGCTTCCTGGGTCAAGGTGCCAACCTGGCGTGTCACCAGGTTGCCCTTCGGCGAGTATATATAGTAGGTCGGCGTGCCGCGGAACGGGCCGCCAAAGGCGGCCATTTGCATCGGCGTGCCGATGAGGTTCACGAAATCGAGTCCGTGATCCTCGATAAACGCGGCAATCTCCGGTTTGCGCGCGCCGCCATCGACCGAAACACCGACGACGACAGCATCCTTGTGCTGGTGCGCGTCGTGAAAAAAAGCCATCTCCGGCATGTCACGCCGGCAAATCGGACAGTCGGCCGACCAGATGGCCACCACGGTCCACTTGCCGTGACCGATGAATTCGGCCACGGCCCGGTTGCGGCCGTCCATGCCCTGCAGCACCAGCTCCGGTCCGGCCACGGCGAACAGTGGCAGACACAGGATGGCAGCAAACAGGTACTGCATCGACTTCGGCAAAATCACCTCCTGTAGGACAGAAACCTCCCCCGGCAAATACCGACGACGCGCCGCTTCTTATATAATCGCGGCTCGCCTCGCAGACGGGAACCGCGCATGACCACGACCGACCGCATCGAAAAAGACAGCCTCGGCGAGTACCCCGTCCCGGCGGAGGCTTGGTACGGTATCCAGACCGCGCGTGCGGTGCACAACTTTCCGGTTTCCGGCCGCCGCCCGGACCGCGACTTTATCATCGCCCATGCCCGAATCAAACGCGCTGCCGCCGTGGCCAATGCCGAGGCCGGCTGGCTCGACCGCAAACTTGCCGCTGCCATCATCACGGCGGCCGATGCCATTTTAGATGGCGGTTATCTCGAAGAGTTCGTGGTGGACCGTTTTCAGGCCGGCGCCGGCACCAGCCACAACATGAACAGCAACGAGGTGATCGCCAACCTGGCGAACGTGGCGCTCGGCGGCAAAAAAGGCGACACCCGGCCGGTGCATCCCAACGATCACGTGAACATGGGGCAAAGCACCAACGACACCATTCCCACCGCCATACGCCTGGCCGCGCTCGCCAAGCTGCCGCGCCTGACGCAGGCGATCGAGGCCATGGCCGCGGAATTCGCGGTGCTCGCCAAGCAGGAGGCGAACACCGTCAAAAGCGGCCGCACCCATCTGCAGGATGCCGTGCCCACCACGCTCGGGCGCGAGTTTGCGGCCTATGCCTTCACGCTGCGGCGCTGCAACGCGCAACTCGGCGCGACGCATGCGCTGCTGTGCGACATCGGCCTCGGCGGCTCGGCGGTCGGCACCAGCCTCAATACCGCGCCCGGCTATGTCGAGCGCGCCGCCGCGGAACTGGCGCGGCTCACCGGTGAACCGATCGTGCCGGCCGCGGACCTGTCCGCGCAGATGCAATCCATGGGCGACCTGCAGCAGCTCTCGAATGCGATCCGCGCGCTCGCGCTGGAAGTGACGCGCATCAGCAACGACCTGCGGTTGCTGGCCTCCGGCCCGCGCACCGGCTTCGCCGAAATCACGCTGCCGGCGGTGCAGCCGGGATCGTCCATCATGCCGGGCAAGGTAAACCCGGTGATGTTCGAGATGCTGAATCAGGTCTGTTATCAGGTGCTCGGCCAGGACGCGGCGATTGCGCTCATGGTGCAGGCCGGTCAACTTGAATTGAATGTAATGATGCCGGCGCTCGGCAGCGCGCTGTTCGACGCCATGGACTGGCTCACCAACGCACTCGACGCCACCACCCGCAAGGGCGTGCACGGCCTGACCGTGGACCGGGCGCGCTGCCGCGAGTTGCTGCACACCAGCGTCGGGCTTGCGACCCTGCTGAACACGGCAATCGGCTACGCCGCCGCCGCCGAGGTCGCCAAGGAGTCGGCACGCAGCGGGCGGCCGGTGCGCGATCTCGTCGCCGAGAAGGGATTGATGAAGGCCGATGAATTCGAACGTCTGGTGGAACAGGCGGCGATCGAAGGCAAAATCAAGTAACGGTCACGCGTCGGCGTCGTGCAGGCGCCTCTCCATACCGAGCCACAAACGGATGACGCGGCGCGGCAACAAGCGTGCAAGCAGCGCCACGGCCAGCATTCCGATCAGCGCCACCATTCACCGATCGACCGGCGCGCCGACGCGACCGCTCTGGGCATGCACCCAGATTTCAAACGCGGCCGCGAGCGATCCCACGCTCAGCATGAACGGCCGCCACAATGCCGGCAAACCGCCCCGCCACCAGCGCGCGACCGCCCCCAGCAGCAGACCGCCGAAAACGACATAGCCCGCCGCATACAACCAGGGGCGAAAGCCGGCCCCCTCCGCCACCCCGTCGAACCGGCCGGTAACCAGCAGAATCGCGGCATACATTCCCGCTGTCGCGACCGTCCAGGCCCATCGTGTTGGCATGCCAGCCCCGTGTTTTCCGCCCCATGGCAGGTCCATGCGGCCATAATGCCGACTGGATTGTATCCCCCCCATCCCGGTAAGTGGCGAGCAATGGCGGCTTTTCGCCACTTCTTATATGATGGGAGAAAGAAAACTATCGGGGTTTTCATCTTCTCTCGTCCATGAGCGCCATGCACCTGCGGTTGTCCTTGCCCCCGCGCACGGACACACACGACACCAACATCGAGATCCGTCCGGCGGAGCTGGAGCGCTGGCTGAAAAGTCTGCCACTGCTCAACGTCGCCGAAAGCACACAACTGCTCACCCGCCAGCTCGTCGGCCTCAACCGCATGATGCTCGACGAAAAGCTGCGTTTGCGGCTTATGGAATCGTTACGCGCACCCATCCAGCATGTGAGCCAGGCTTTACAGAAGGGCTATATCGGAACCCCGCTCCCGCTGACGGACAAAGCACGCCAGACCGTTGTCCAGGTGCAGCAACTGAACACCGAGATGGCGTTCGGCTACAAGCTGATTGCCTTCAATTCCACGGCGATCCCCAAGCTCGATTCCGCGCAGAAGGACGTGGTGGGCATGGCCATCCACCGCGCCATTCGCTATCTCACCGAATTGCTGTTCCGCAGCTATGAACTGTACGGTCCGCCGCCGGAAGGGGTGTGGTATGAAATCCATCAACTGTATCGCTACGCGGAGCTGCTCGGTATCACCGATGCATCGCTGGAAGACAAACTGAACAACACGCTCCCGCAGGTCAGCATCAACCACGCCTACAAGCAGGCGCTGCTGCTCGATTTCAGCGACCCCTATCACCTGCCGGCGTTTCTGCTGGCCAAGATCTACCGCTACCTCGATCGCTGGGCGGGAATCGCGCAGCTGTCGCCGGGCGTCGCGGCGCTCAAGTCGCATTGCCAGTTCCTGATCAACCTCGACCATGACCGTGCCGGCGCCGTCAACACCGAAACCTCGGCCATCACCACCGAAGTGCGCTACCGCCTGCTCAACACCACCGAGCTGGCGCGCGTCGTACACCAACAACTCATGGTGTTGCAGGCCGGCCAGCAGCCGGACCCGGAAGGGCTGGAAAAGGGTTTCTTCGCGCATCTTGGACACGACATGTTGCTGCGCCTGATCAACGCCTGGGGCGTGAACCCCAAGCGTGTGTTCACGCGCAGCCCGCGTTCGAACCGCCGGTTGCAGGTCGCCATCGGCATCGATGCCATCAACTTTCACATCAATGGCGCACGCTTCACGCCCAGCACCAGCGAGGTCGGGCCGCAACCGCAGCGCACGGCGATCGGACCGGGAAGCGGCACATCCAACCGGGTAATACAGCCTGACGCGTTTCCGGCGAGCACGACCTGGGATCTTATCGATGAGAGCGCCGGCGGCTATGCACTCGCCAAATCCGGGGGGGAAGGCGAAATGGTGCGAGTCGGCGATCTCCTTGCCAGCCGGCTGGACAACGGCGGTGGCTGGGAGATCGGCATCGTCCGCTGGGTCCGCTCCTCCGGCATGGACAACATCGAAATTGGCATACAGCGACTGTCGCCCGGGGCATCCGCGGTGGCCATCATGCCGCTGGAAGATTCTCAGGAGCGCTACCACCTCGCGCTCGCGCTGCCCGAAGTGCATGCCATGAAGCAGCCGGCCACGCTGCTCACCCCGCGCGGCTTTTTCAAATCCGGCCGCATCCTGTACCTCGACAACAGTTACTCCACGCGCCAGATCAAGGCCGTCAAACTGGTGGAATTGAGCGGCGCTTTCGAGCGCTTCCAGTACCAGGCGATCGAATCGTAAGCGGCAACGGCCGCCGGATCCGTACTTTTTCCTTGCCGGGCTTGCCTGTCCACTGTCTGTCATTGAGCGTGGCGGCCACGATTGCGCCAAGCAGAACGATTACCCACGAGATGTAGATCCAAACGAGGAAAATCGGCAACGCTGCGATGGCGCCATAGATGATCTGGTACGTTGTGAAATATTTCATGGCGGCGGCAAACAGGTACTTGGCGGCCTCGAGCAGTACCGCCGCGAACAACCCGCCAACAAGCGCATTGCGCCACAGCACAGTCACATTCGGCACCACGGTATACAGCAGCACGACCGCCCCGAACTCAAACACCAGCGGCAGCACGACGTTGAGCACATCGCGCAGGAATGTGGCTTCGGTGTGGCCGAGAAACGGAAACGTAAAGAACTTCGAGGTCAGGCTGAGGCTCGCTGCAACCAGAATCGGCCCGAGTGTGAGCAGCGCCCAGTAGGCCAGAAAGCGGTGCAGCAGCTTGCGGGTGTTCACTACCCGCCAGATGTCATTGAATGCCTGCTCGATGGTGGCCATGAGCATGATGGCCATGACGCCAAGAAACAACAGGCCGACGGCGGTGAGTCGTCCGGCCTTGCCGGCAACCTGGGTGAGATACCTCTGCACCACTTCGCCCGCAGCCGGCACGAAGTTGCTGTAGATGAAGTCCTGGATCACGCTCATCAAGGCGCTGAACCCGGGCGCCAACGACAGCACCGCCAGCATCACCGCCGTGAGTGGCACGATGGCGAGCACCGTGGTGAACGACAGGGCCCCGGCCACGCGCTGACAGCGATCCTGCTCGAAGCGCCTGGCCACCGTTCTGACAAACGGTCCCAATGTATTCAAGGAGGGCAACGGCATGCGGTGATACTCCAGCTCTGTGTGCCAGTCAAATCAACTGAAACAAAAAAGGGCCCGCTGCGGGCCCTTTTTATCTGACAGCCTTCCTAACGAACTGCTAGTTACCGGCCAGAAATGCCTTGTCCGATTCCTCGGTCACGCCCAGCTTCCAGGCACCGCGGGTTTTGGCGTGGCGCACGGCCGCGTCGATGTCACCGGTCGACGCATTGCGGTTGATGTCAAAATTCTGGCCCGGATGGATGAGGTCCGCGTCCTTGATCTTGGCGCTGTTCGCCTTGTAAATCAGCGGCCAGGCATAGGGATTGCCGTAGATGCGCGGCTGGCTGGCGATGCCCCAGAGGTGATCGCCACGCTGTACTTCGTAGTTGGCCGGCAGGGTCGAAACGGCCTTCGGTTCCGGCGCGGGTGCCGGAGCGGCGGCGGCTGGCTCCGGGGTCGGTGCCGGAGCGGGTTCTTCTTTGGTGGTGGCGCAGGCAACGAGTGTGGTGGCCAGTACGGCGATCAAGGTTAGGCTGGAAATACGCTGGGTCATGCTCGTTCGCTCCTGGTTATGGTTATTCGATGCCTGCCAGCAATGGACAGAGGTTAGCTTCAATGACCGTAGCATTTGCCTCGCTGGGCTGTCAAGAAAACAGCCGTTACAATACTGTGAAACTGGCCATATGTCCTGAATATTACCAACCGGAGGTCGCATGCAGGTCACGATCTACCATAACCCGAAATGCGCCAAGTCACGCGAAACCCTGAGACTGCTGGAGACGCGCGGGTTCGAACCCACCATTATCGAATATCTCAAGACCCCACCCAGCAAGACCGAACTTGCGGGCCTGGTAAAATTGCTCGGTATCGAACCGCGGGCACTGTTGCGTACCAAGGAAGCGGAATACAAACAGGCTGGCCTCGCCAATCCGAAGCTATCCGACTCCGCTATTTTGCAGGCGATGATCGAGCATCCGAAACTCATCGAACGACCGATCGTCGTCGTCGGCGACGTACCGGTACGTACCAGTGCCGTGGGAGGCATAAAGCCGGGAGCGGCAAGAAAGGCGGCGCTGGGTCGTCCGCCGGAAAACGTATTGAAGATTCTCAAATAACCGATGCCCGAGATTCTGATTCTCTACTACAGCCGCCACGGCGCGGTGCAGGGCATGGCCCAGCAGATCGCGCGCGGTGTTGAGACCGTGCCCGGCATGCAGGCGCGCCTGCGCAGTGTGCCGCCGGTGGCGCCGGCTTTTGACCCCGATGCCGGATCGATTCCCGCCAGTGGCGCACCGTATGCCACGACGGAGGACCTGCGCGACTGCGCCGGGCTCGCGCTCGGCAGCCCGACGCGCTTCGGCAACATGGCCGCGCCGCTGAAACATTTTCTCGACACCACCGGCGCGCTCTGGGTATCGGGCGCGCTGGCCGGAAAACCGGCGGCCGTCTTCACCTCCACTTCCACCCAGCATGGCGGACAGGAATCCACGCTGCTGTCGATGATGCTGCCCTTGCTGCACCACGGCATGCTGATTCTGGGTGTGCCCTATACCGAGGCCGCGCTGAATCGCACCGCCAGCGGCGGCACGCCGTACGGCGCAAGCCACGTGGCGGGAATCAACAGCGACAACCCGTTGACGCCGGACGAAAAGGAACTCTGCCAGGCCCTTGGCAAGCGTATCGCCGGCATTGCCCATCGACTCGCCGTCCATGGCACCTGATCGACCCGGCATGACGCCACGCACTTTGGCGTTGCAACGTACAGCACTGACAAGCTACCTGCTGCTGATTCTGCTGAGCGTGCTCTGGGAAGGCTGGCTTGCCCCCGCCCCGAAAGCCCCGCCTGGCTTCTGGTTGACCATTAAAGCTTTGCTATTGCTGCTGCCACTCCCTGGAATGCTGCGCGACAAACCACGCAGCTATCTGTGGGCAAGTCTGCTCGTCATGGTGTATTTCATGGAAGGCACGATGCTGCTCTACCTGCATCGCGCCGAGGGCTTCGCGCTGCACTCTGTGCTGCCCTATGCGCTGCTCGAAACACTGCTGACACTGGCCTTCATCGCCAGCGCCGGGTTCTACGTACGTGCCGCGCGCGCGGCCGGTGTCCAGCTGTAACCACGCCGTGCGCAATACTGTCCGGATTACTCCAGGCCACGCAGGAACGGAATGGTCAAGCGTCGCTGCGCGGCGAGCGTGGCGGTATCGAGCCTGTCGAGCAGCGCGAACAGCGAATGCATGTCACGCGGGAAGCGCGTGAGCAGGTAATTCGCCACCTCCTCCGTCATGTCCAGACCGCGCCGTTGCGCGCGCAATCGCAGTGCGGCAATTTTCCCTACATCGGACAGCGGTTGCAGCTGGTACACGAGTCCGGCGGAAAGGCGCGTGGCGAGGTCGGCGAGCCTAAGCCCGATGGCGGCGGGACCGGGGCGCGCGGCCAGGACGAGCATGCCGCCCTGCGCGCGCAGGCGCTCATACAGCGCGAACAACGCCGCTTCCCAGGCGGCATCGCCGGCGATGGCATCGACATTGTCCACGCACACCAGCGGCACCTGCTCGACATCTTCGAGCAGCGCCGTGGTAAAACTCGTTTTCTCGACAAGCGGGACATAGAGCGGCGCATGACCCAGTTCCTGTGCGGTGCGGCAGGCCGCTTCGAGCAGGTGGGTCTTGCCGGTACCCGGCTCGCCCCACAGATATAACCAGGAAGCCGGTGCCTGCGGCGTGCTGCTCACATTGCGCACAGAGTGCTGCAAACGCTCGACCGCTTCGCGGTTGCGCGCTACAAAATAATTTTCAAAGGACGACGCGTCACGCAACCGCAGGTTGAGGACGAGCTGTCCGTGGCTGGATAATAAAGTGCTCATCGTCGGGCGGAGTGGTTGCGAATCGTTATTTCGTGCAGGCCTGCTTTTTCTCTCAGGCGTGATCTTGGCGGTGGCGCGACTTGCGCGCAGGTTTCGCGTCAACGCTGCGAATAAAACCACCGTGCATATGGCGCAGCCACACGACCATGACCGCGGCCGCGGGCAGTGCCAGCAGTACGCCAAGGAAACCGAACAACTGGCCACCGGCCAGCACCGCGAAAATGACCGCCACCGGATGCAGGCCGATGCGATCGCCGACGAGCTTGGGTGTGATCAGCGTACTCTCCAGCATCTGGCCGAACCCGAAAACCGCCACGACCCACACCAGCATCCACGCATCCTGAAACTGAAGAAACGCCGCGACACCGGCCGCGGCGAGGCCAACGATGAAGCCGAGATAAGGAACGAAACTCACGAATCCCGCGACCAGGCCGATGGGTAGCGCCAGATCGAGGCCGAGAATCCACAGGCCGGCGGAATAGATGAAGGCCAGCGCCAGCATTACCAGCAACTGGCCGCGCAGGAACGCGCCCAGCACCTCGTCGCTTTCGCGCGCGAGCAGCGCCACGCGCGGCTGGAGCGACTTCGGAAACAGCCCGTGCACGCGAGTGGCGATACCGTTCCAGTCGCGCAATAAATAGAACGCCACGACCGGCAACAGCACCAGGTTCGCCAACCAGCCGGCGACGCGCATGCCGGAGCGCGTAAGCATGGTGAGTGCCTCGCCGGCGGCACTGCCGAACTCCCGCCAATGGTCAAGGAGCTGCTGCTTGATGACGTCGAAATCGGGCAGCCCTGCCTGTTCGCCGAGCAACGATTGCAGCCAGGGCAGCAAGCGGTATTGCAGCACGTCGAGATATCCCGGGAGTTTGCCGGCGAAGGTGCTGATTGCCAGCTGCACACGCGGCACCAGCCACAGCATGAACAAGGTCAGCAGCCCGCCGAGCAGCACGAACAGCAGCAACACGCCCAGGATACGCGGTATGCGCCAGCCTTCGAGGCGCGTGATGAACGGGCTGAATATGTAGGCTAACAGCGCGGCAACCAGGAATGGTGTCAGCACCGGTGCCAGCAGATACAGCAGCACCCCGGTGAGCGCCAGTGCCAACAGCATCCACAACACGCGTAGGTCAGTCATGCCGGTGCTCTCCGGATTGGGCATGCTCGATGTTCTTCATGATGATCCACGACCAGGTGTAATGCGCGCCGCTCATCACGGTGGTCGTGAGCACAACGTAGACCAGCGTCTCGACCAGCGGCCAGGTCAATCCGGCGGCCTGCTGGGCGAGGATTACGGCAACCAGCGCGATCTGCATGAGCGTATTGAGCTTGCTCAGGATACTGGGGCGCATTTTCACCGGGCCGGCGTGCGAGGTATAGAGCATATAGCCGCCAACAATCAGCAGGTCGCGAAACACCACGACCAGCACCAGCCAGAACGGGATATGCCCGAGCACGGTGAGCATCACGTAGGCGCTCACCAGCAACAGCTTGTCGGCCACCGGGTCGAGAATGGCGCCGAGCCGGCTTTGCACGTTCAGGCGTTTGGCCAAATAGCCATCGAGCGCATCCGATGCCCCGGCAATGACGAACACGATCAGCGCGGCGGCATAATCCTGATCCTTTAACAGGAGAATCAGCACCGGCACGAGCACAATGCGCGCGAGCGTAATCATGTTCGGCAGTTGGGCCAGGCTGGCTTTTGGCATGTTCTGACAGGTGCGGTGTTCTGTGGCGGTGTCTTGCCGGGATCAATGCTCGCGGCACGCTATGTGCCGGCAGTGCTTACGTCAAGGTTTACACCCCGTGCCGCGCAGCCTACCATAACGCCCTGTCCTGGAGGCCGCGTGAGCAATTCCCGAAGAATTTCCTTGAGTTACCGCGATGCCGGCGTGGATATCGACGCCGGCGACGCGCTTGTCGAAGTCATCAAACCGATTGCCGAAAGCACCCGCCGTCCGGGCGTGCTCGAAGGGCTGGGCGGGTTCGGCGCGCTATTCGAAATTCCGCCGGGAAAGTACCGGGAACCGGTGCTGGTGTCCGGCACCGACGGCGTCGGCACCAAGCTCAAGCTCGCCATCGATACCGGCATTCACCACACCATCGGCATCGACCTGGTGGCGATGTGCGTGAACGATATTATCGTGCAGGGCGCCGAGCCGCTGTTCTTCCTCGACTATTACGCCAGCGGCCGTCTGGACAATGCCGTCGCGGCACGCGTGATCGAAGGCATCGGCGAGGGCTGCCGCCAGGCCGGCTGCGCGCTCATCGGCGGCGAGACCGCCGAAATGCCGGGCCTGTACGCGACACAGGATTACGACCTGGCCGGCTTCAGCGTCGGCGTGGTGGAAAAATCGAAAATCATCACCGGCCGCGCCGTGCAGGTGAACGATACGCTGATCGGCATCGCCGCGAACGGCCCGCATTCAAACGGCTACTCGCTGGTGCGCAAGATTCTTTCGCACAAGAAGGCCAAGCTCGACCAGCCGTATGGCGACAAAACCCTGGGCGAGGTGCTGCTCACCCCGACACGCATCTATGTAAAGCCGATCCTGAGGCTGCTCGAACAGGTTCCTGTGCATGCAATCGCCCACATCACCGGCGGCGGACCGCCCGGCAACGTACCGCGCGTGCTTCCGACCAACACGCGCGCGGTGATCGACGCGCGCACCTGGAAGCGGCCGGCGATTTTTGACTGGCTGCAGGATGGCGGCAATGTCACCAATGATGAGATGTACCGCACCTTCAACTGCGGCGTCGGCATGGTGCTCACCGTCGATCCGAAGGACGCCGAGGCAACGCTCGAGCTGCTCGCGCAGGCCGGCGAAACCGCTTTTCTGATCGGCCATATCGAGGCGCACCAGGGCGAGGCGGAAGTCGTCATCCTCGCATGAGCGCTGCGCTGACCCCGGCCGTGATTCTGATCTCCGGACGCGGCAGTAACCTTCAGGCAATACTCGAAGAAATTAGCACCGGGAAGTTACCGATCGAAATTCGCGCGGTCATCAGCAACAACCCCGAAGCCGAAGGCCTGCAACACGCGCGCGCCGCTGGCGTCCCGGCCGAGATCATCGATCATCGCGACTATGCCGAGCGATCGCAGTTCGATGCCGTGCTCATGCAGGCCATCGACCGGCATGCGCCGCGCCTGGTGATCCTGGCCGGCTTCATGCGCATTCTCGGTGATGCCTTCATTCGCCACTTCGCGGGACGACTGCTCAATATCCATCCTTCACTGCTGCCGGACTTCAAGGGCATCGACACGCACGCACGCGCACTCATGGCCGGCGCGGCGCAGCATGGCGCAAGCGTGCATTTCGTCACCAACGATCTTGACGGTGGTCCGGTGATTGTCCAGGCGAGCGTGCCGGTACGGGCGGGCGATACCATTGACACCCTCGCGGCGCGCGTACTGCACGAGGAACACCGGATTCTCCCGCTCGCAATCCGCTGGTTTGTGGAGCAACGGCTTTCCATCCGCAACGGCCAGGTATTGCTCGATGGCAAGATCCGGCCCGAGCAGGGGCTGGTTGCGGCGCCTGGCAAACAACTGGAGGCAGGCCAATGACCGTGCGCGCTTTTACCGCGGTGACTTTATTGTTGTTGACGACAACAGTTTTTATTCCGGCGAACGCCGCCGAATCCCCTGCCCTGCCGGCTTTGCTGGAGCTCAAATATACACTGAGTTACGGTGACCTTACGGTCGGCCGGGCCATCAAGACACTCGCTCGCGAACCCGACGGCCGTTACCGACACCGCTCGCACTCAATTCCGCTTGGCATGGCGAAAATGTTCACTTCCGTGGAATGGTTCGAGGAAGGTCAGTTTGAAGTGGTCAAGGGCAAGGTGCGACCGTTGTCTTTTCTGGAGTACCGGGTCGGCGCGGACAAGGACCACCGCCACAGCGCCCGCTTCGACTGGCAGGCCATGCAGATCCTTTACAAGGGTTGGCCCACGGTAGCGCTGCCGCCTGGCGCCCAGGATCAGGGCAGTTTTCTGTATGCACTCATGCTGAATCCGCCTGCTCCCGGCGCACAACAGTCGATCCATATTTCGAGCGGCAAGAAACTGCGCGTTTATCGTTTTGGCCACGCCGGCACCGCGACCCTGAAAACCGCCCTCGGAACCTTTAAAACGACTATCGTCGAACGCCTGACGAGCGGCAAAAAAGCTGAAAGCCTGCGCGTCTGGCTGGCCACGGAGCGGGGTAACCTGCCGGTGCGAATTACCACACTGCAGCGCGGGGAAGAAACCACCCTGGAGCTGGAATCGGTCCGCGGTCTGTAAACTTTTCGTCCCGCAGCCACGCAGCGATACAATGTAACTATATGTAACTTATAGGTATTCATGGCGCGTGGCCGGCCGGAGGTTCAAAAGCGGAATAAAGGCCGGGGGTCTGGCGTCTTTAAGTAAACATGGATTGCTCTTATCTCAACAAGCTTTAAGGCTGGTGGATGGATTTATTGGATTTCTTTACCCGGTCACGAGAGGCGCAGCGCGCGTTGCAGCAAGCGCGTGCGCGTCTGTACCGCGTGGCCTATGCCTGGTGCCATAACACGGCGCTGGCGGATGACCTGGTGCAGGAAACCTTGTCCAAGGCACTCAAACATTCCGCGCAGTTGCGCGACCCGAAGGCGCGTGACGCCTGGCTCTTTACCATTCTTGCCAATTGCTTCCGGGATCATTTCCGCAAGACGCGCGAGATGGACGATATCGACGAGATCGAGATCAGCGACGAAACGACGCCGGAAACCGAATCGAGCCGCGGCGAGATCGTGGGTATGGTACGGTCCGCCATTGCGCGCCTGCCAAAAGGACAGCGCCAGGTCGTCACGCTGGTCGATCTCGAAGGATTTTCCTATGTCGAAGTTTCTCAGGTTCTGGATGTACCCATCGGTACCGTAATGAGCCGTTTGTGCCGGGCGCGCGCTGCCATGAAGAACATACTATTACCGGAATTCCAACAGAGCATGGCTGCGTCCAACCCAAGCACGCTCAGGAGAATCAAGTGATGCAAAAGGAGAACGGTTTTTCAAGGGAATTTCTTAACGCCTTCGTGGACAACCAGCTGGCGCCGGAAGAAAAAAGCCGAGCGTACAACGAGATCGGCCGCGACGAGGACCTGAATCGCCAGGTGTGCGAACTGCGCAAGCTGCACGATCTGGTGCAGCTGGCCTATCGCGACGTCCCCGCTCCGCCGGCACGGCCGGCGGCCCCGGTTCTCCGCCGCAACCACGTGGGTGTCGCCGCCGCCGTCCTCGTGCTCGCGGTCGGTATCGTGCTGGGCACCCAGCTCCGGATGCCGGTCACCGTGCACGAGCAAGTCGCGGACCAGGCCCCGGTCGCCATCGTGCCCGTGGTGGCGACGGCCGACCGGGTCGCGCCGCCGCGCGCGGTCGCTGCCGCGCGTTCACCGCGGCCCACGGTACGCCCGGCGCCGGCCGCCGTTGCCGTGGTGCCGGACCTGCCGATCACGACCGCACCGCGTTCCATCAACGAAATTCACATCGGCAATGTCCGCAACAAGGTGCTGATTCACATCGCCAATGACGATCCCGCGCGCCTCAGCCAGGCCATGGACGAAATTGCAGGGCTGATGCGCCACTACCGCGACATCCGGGCAAGCGCCCATGTCGAAGTGGTGATCAACGGCCGCGGACTGGAACTGGTGCGCGTCGACACCTCGGCGCACGCGGCCGAGATCGCCCGGCTCCTCAACGACTACGACAACCTGACGTTTGCCGCCTGCCAGAACACCATCGACCGGCTGAAGAACGAACAGGGCATCACCGTCCGGCTGTTGCCGGGCGTGGTCGTTACCGACTCCGGCATGGCGGAAATCACACGCCGCCAGCATCAGGGGTGGACCTACCTGCAGGTCTAACATTTCACAACTCATCAGCCATCCGTTAGGAGGATTCAATGCATAAAGTACTGACACTCGTCGCCGTCGGCCTGCTGGCCACCGGCGTCACCGGCTGCGCCAGCCTGGGAATGGGCGAAAAGCAGCAGAAAGTCGTCTACCACGTCAATTACGACGACACCAAGACGCTGAACGCGGCCCTCGGCAACATCAAGAACCACATTAACGCGGTCTGCAAGAAGGGCGACACCACCCCGTGCAAGGACAAGCTCGACCTGCGCGTGGTGATGCACGGCAAGGGCCTCGGTCTGCTGGCCCAGGCCAACACCGACCTCGACATGCAGCAGAAGGTGATCGGCCTGAAGAATCAGGGCGTGGCCTTCGCGGTATGCAAGAACACGCTGGTCGGCAAGAAGATCAACTACAAGAACGACCTGTTCGACGTATCCGAGAAGGACATCGTGCCGAGCGGCGTGGCCGAACTGGCCATTCTGCAGAACAAGGGCTTTGCCTACGTAAAGCCGTAATCACGGCCGGAACAACCAACGACAAAAGTTTCTTCTCCTCTCAGCCCGCGCAAGCGGGCTTTTTTTTGTCCGCCGGAATGCTATTCTGAAATTCGGCATGGACACCTCCGCAAATATACAGGCGCTGCTCGCTTCCGCGCACGCCCTGCTCGCCCAACCTTCGATCTGGTGGCAGCTGGCGACTGTGGCCGGGAGCTTTCTTCTGGCCTGGCTGCTCGGCCACCTCCTGCAACAACGGCTGAAGCCAATCGTTCAACCCGGCGTCATCACCGGCGTCAGCCGTACCGCCATGCGTACCGGCATACACGCGCTGGTTCCGATCCTGTGGTGGCTCGCGCTGCTCGCCGCCCAGGCCTGGTCACGACGACGCGGTGCTTCGGTCGATGTATTGCACACGGCCGTGATCCTGGTCGGGGCGCTGGCGTTCATCCGCATGGGCGTGTTCGTGCTGCGACACAGCTTCAGTCCGGGCAGCAAGCTCAAGGCCTGGGAATGGTCGCTCACGGTCACCATCTGGGGCCTCGTGGTACTGCATATCCTGGGACTGCTGCCGGTGGTGATCGAGGTGCTGGAGGAGTATGCGCTGACGCTCGGCAGTACACGCATCTCGCTGTACATGGTCACGAGCTTCGTGCTGTCCATCGCCTTGTTGTCACTGGTGGCCCTGTGGCTCACCAACGGCTTCCAGACGCTGCTGCGACACGCGGATTCATTCGACGACAGCATCAAACTCGTTCTCTCCAAGCTTGCACGCTTCCTGTTGCTGACGCTGGCCGTGGTCATTGCCATGGTGACCGCCGGCATCGACCTCACCGCACTCGCGGTGTTTGGCGGCGCACTCGGCGTGGGTATCGGCCTCGGACTGCAACGCATTATCAGCAATTTCGTGAGCGGCATCATCCTCGCCTTCGAGGAGACCATACGGCCAGGGGACGTAATCAGCGTCGGCGATACCTTCGGCGTGGTGCGCGGGCTGCATGCGCGCTTCATCGAGGTGCGCAACCGCGACGGCAAGGACATCCTCGTCCCGAACGAGATGCTGTTGACCTCGGAGATCGTCAATTGGTCGCACGGCGACAAGAACGTACGTTTCCACTTGCCGGTACAAATCAGCTACCAGAACGATCCCGCCGCCGCCATGGCCATCATGGAACAGGCGGCGCGCGATACCGCGCGCGTGCTCGCCGACCCGCCACCGGCGGCGCGCCTCATGGGCTTTGGCGACAACGGCATTGATCTGGAATTACGCCTGTGGGTAAACGATCCGGAGAACGGCGTGAACAACGTGCGCTCCGATACCTATTTGCGTATCTGGCAGGCGTTCCGTGCGCAGGGAATTTCCATCCCCTATCCGCAGCGCGACGTGCATCTCATTCCGGCACGCGCGGCAAAGGAAACTTCCCCGTCTGCCGGTAGACGAGGTAGTCAGCCAGAATCCGGCGATGATCAAACGCCAGATTCGCCGGCAGATTCTCCGGACTGAAAATCCCAACCGCCGCAGCATCGTCCTGGGCTCGCGGCGTGCCCCGCGCCACCGCCACGTACACGGCAGACGCCGTGTGTCCGCGCGCATCGCGTTGCGGGTCGGAATACACCCCGAGTAATGCCATGAGCGTTACTTGAAGCGCCGTCTCTTCCTGTGCCTCACGCAGTGCCGCCTGTTCGATACTTTCCCCGACGTCCACAAACCCGCCGGGAATGGCCCAGCCGGGCGGCGGGTTGCGGCGTTCGATCAGCACAATCGGCCGTTCGGGGCGATCCGTCAGTTCTATGATGATGTCGGCCGCCAGAAGCGGCGTCACGGGTGCCGGCATGGGTTTCGCTCAGGTTTCGAGAGTGACAAGGTTGTATTCCGGCATTGGGGGCACCATTATCCGTGTCTCACGGCTGTACTGTCGGAATCTAACGGACAGAGCCAGTAAAAGTACCGGGGGAAATATTAATCCTCAGTGATTTCATGCAGATAGCCTATTCCTTCGTGGAACTCGACCCGATTCGGGCTATACTGTGGGCTGTTTACCGTAGTCTATCTCGGAGAGGCTGCTCCTCATGCTAGAAGGTCTGATTGCCCTGCCGTGGTGGGGGTATATTGTTGTCGCCCTCGTCTTCACCCACATTACCATCGCCAGCGTCACGATCTACCTGCACCGCCATCAGGCGCACCGTGCGCTCGATCTGCACCCGCTGGTGAGTCATTTCTTCCGTTTCTGGCTGTGGCTCACCTCCGGTATGGTGACCAAGGAATGGGCCGCGATCCACCGCAAGCACCACGCCAAGTGCGAAACCGCCGAAGATCCGCACAGCCCGCAGGTGCTGGGCATCCGTAAGGTGTTGCGCGAGGGTTCGGAACTGTACCGCGCGGAAGCCAAGAACCAGGAGACACTCGACAAGTACGGCCACGGCACGCCGAGCGACTGGATCGAGCGCCATGTCTACACCCCGCACAGTGGCAAGGGCATCGCCCTGATGTTTATCGTCAACGTCCTGCTGTTCGGTCCGCTCGGCATGACCATCTGGGCGGTGCAGATGATGTGGATCCCGATCACCGCGGCCGGCATCATCAACGGCATCGGCCATTACTGGGGCTACCGCAACTACGAAGCTGCGGACGCCAGCACCAACATCGTGCCGTGGGGCATCCTCATCGGCGGCGAAGAACTGCACAACAACCACCACACCTTCGCAAGCTCCGCCAAGCTCTCCTCCAAGTGGTGGGAGTTCGACATCGGCTGGTTCTACATTCGCACCCTCGAAACGTTCGGGCTGGCGCGTGTGAAAAAAATTCCGCCGGAACTTACCTACGACAAGGCCAAGGACCACATCGACCTCGAAACCGTGAAGGCCGTGATCACGGCGCGCTTCGTGGTGATGGCGCAGTTTGCGCGCGAAGTCATGGCGCGCGTGCACCGCGACGAGTTACGCAACCTGGATCCAAGCGACAAGACCAGGCTCACGCTGCTCAAGCCGGTCCGCCGGCTGATGGTGCGTGAACCGCGCCTGCTGGATGAGGCCGCACGCACGCGCCTGCAGAAGGCCCTGGAGCTTAACCAGACCCTGCACACCGTGTACACCATGAAGCAGAAACTCGCGGATGTCTGGCAGCGTTCCGCCACCACACAGGAGAACCTGATTCAGGCGCTGCAGGACTGGTGTCACGAGGCCGAGGCCACGGGAATCCATGCGTTACGCGAGTTCTCGAACAAGCTTCGCACTTACTCTCTCGTGCAAGCCACAACCTGAGCACGGCATCGCGCAGAAAACGAATCTTGGCTCATAAAAAGCCCGCAGGAGCATACGCTCCTGCGGGCTTTTCTTTCATGATCGATTAACGACGACCAGCGCTTCGTGCAGGTCAGGAGTGCCGTACCGGAGCTGACGATACTGTGTTGAGCGTGGACGCTCAGACCAGACCAGCGAGGCGCTTGTGCAAGGGGCTGTGACGCGGGAAGTGGGCCAGCAGGAATTCCATCTGGTCGGCGAGCACCCGCTTGCCTTGCAGGTAAATATACTCGGCATGCGTGGGCGTAAAGGGAACGGCAAGCAGCGTCATGTTCGCCTCTTCCGGCTTCTGTCCGGCCTTGTGGTTGTTGCAGCGCTTGCAGGCCGTAACCACATTTTTCCAGCTGTCCAGGCCGCCCCGCGAAAGCGGCGTGACATGATCGCGCGACAGATCGCGTGCCTGGAAACGCCCGCCGCAGTACAGGCACAGGTGTGCGTCACGGGCAAACAGGGCGGGATTGCTGAGCGGTGGAGTGTAGTGATTACGTGCCTTGATCAGGCCATGGTGCTCGCCCTGCGTGGCGATAATGGAATTCACCTTGACGATGCTTCGATGCCCGGTGATTGCGTTGTATCCACCGTGCACATGGTACAGCGTTACCCCGCAGGTATAGGCGACCTGGCGCAGGTGATAAAGACGGACAGCGTCCTCGTAACCGATCCACTCCAGTGGTTGGCCTGCGACATCCGTTCTGAGTACTTGCTGACTGAGTGGATACACAACATCTTACCCGTCGGTAGCGGCTGCAAACCGGTCTGGGGCATGGCCCGCCGGACGGCAAACCTGATGGCCTTCATCTAAGCAATTTTGTATGGTTTTTGCAAGCACAACGCTGAATTGCAGAGTTGTGCGGTGGCCGGCACAAACCCGGTGCTGTCCATGTTCGTACAAGGTTAAAAAACGTCGCCCCGTGTAATTGCCCCGTCCAAAATTTTCCGCCCGAAGACCAGCGAAGCCCTTTGTGCGCACGCGCCTGTGCTGACATGTCGGCCTGAATTCTGACCTACAACCCCGAACAGACCAGTCCTCCCCGCAAGCTTGCCCATCCAACACGACGACAGATGGAACGATTGTTGTCCGCGAGACACAAAAAAGCCCGGCAAAGCCGGGCTTTTTTGTGTCCGCCAGTCAGCGCTTATTTGATTTTCGCTTCCTTGTACATCACATGCTTGCGGGCGACCGGGTCAAACTTCTTGAGCTCCAGTTTGTCCGGCATGGTGCGACGGTTCTTGGTGGTGGTATAGAAATGGCCGGTGTCCGCGGAGGACACGAGCTTGATCTTTTCACGAATGGCTTTTGCCATGATTCAGCTCCTCAGACCTTCTCGCCGCGCTCGCGCATCTCGGCGAGCACCACATCAATACCCTTCTTGTCCAGGGTGCGCAAACCGTTCATGGACAGACGCAGACGCACCCAGCGCTTTTCGCTCTCCACCCACAGGCGGCGAACATGCAGGTTCGGCAAAAACCGCCGACGGGTCCTGTTGTTGGCGTGGGAAACCGTGTTTCCCGACATGGGGCGTTTGCCCGTTACTTGGCAGACCTTCGACATCGCTTCATCTCCGTACTGCCCTGCCCGGACGGGCAGGAAAGCGCGACTTTATATCAGATAACGGCGGCCAAGGGTAGCCCGAACCACTGTTTTTGGTGTCCACGCCACCCCCACTTTCAGGGCAGGCAGGCCTTGGCGGGACACTGGGCCAATCGCCGCCAAAACGGGTACTCGGGCCGATATTGGATGCCCCCGACCCCCCCCGAACGGCCACAGAACAGGGTTGGCATCGTCCAGCGGACAGGGAATCCGTCCCCTGGCCTTTGGTTTTTCATCGGCACTGCCTTCCCGGCAGCATTCGGTTAAATCAGTCCGCGCTCGCTGAACGAAACCATGTCGCCGTCCCCGACCACCACGTGATCCAGCACCCGGATATCGACCAGCGCCAGCGCTTCCTTGAGGCGTGCCGTGAGCACCTCGTCGGCGCGGCTCGGCTCGGCCACGCCGGAGGGATGGTTGTGCGCGAAAATCACCGCCGCGGCATTGTGGCGGAGCGCGTGTTTCACCACCTCGCGCGGGTAGACCGCCGTGCCGTTGAGCGTGCCGGCGAACAATTCCTCGAACGCGATCACACGGTGGCGGTTGTCCAGAAACAGTCCGCAAAATACCTCGTGTGTCTGGTCACGCAAGCAGGCCTTGAGATACTCGCGCGTATCGCGTGAGGATTCGAGCGCCACGCCGCGCGTCAGCGCTTCGCCGAGATGCCGCCGCCCCATTTCGAGCGCCGCCATGAGCTGCGCATATTTCGCATCCCCCAGCCCGGGCGCGGCACACAGCGCCGCGCGTTCGGCCGCGAGCAACGGGCGCAGACCGCCGAACTGCGCCAGCAGTTCGCGCGCCACGTCCACGGCGGTTTTCCCGGCCACGCCGGTACGCAGAAAGATTGCCAGCAACTCGGCATCGGACAAGACTTCCGGCCCGCGCGCCAACAGTTTCTCGCGCGGCCGCTCGGCCTGCGGCCAGTCGGTAATCGGCATCGAAGTACACCTCCCTGTGTGTCGTGCGGTTTGCACCGCCCTCCTCCCCCATGGTTTGGATGGACCGGGCGGGTCAAGTACACTTAATAATATATGGCCACTCTCGTCAACAAGCGCATTCTGCTCGGCATCACCGGCGGGATCGCCGCCTATAAAAGCGCCGACCTGGCGCGCCGCCTGCGCGAGGCCGGCGCGGCGGTGCGCGTGGTCATGACCGATGCCGCCTGCGAGTTCATTACCGAGCTGACGCTGCAGGCGGTGAGCGGTCATCCGGTCTATCGCAAACTGCTCGATAGCGAGGCGGAAGCGGCGATGAGCCATATCCAGCTGGCGCGCTGGGCGGATGCCATCCTGGTGGCGCCGGCCAGCGCCGATTTCCTGGCGCGTCTCGCCCAGGGACGCGGCGACGATCTGCTCACCACGGTGTGTCTGGCGAGCGCGGTGCCGCTGGCCGTCGCGCCTGCCATGAACCAGCAGATGTGGCGCAATCCGGCCACCGAGGCAAACACCGCCACCCTGCAGCGGCGCGGCATACGCGTGTTCGGCCCGGCCGAGGGTTCGCAGGCGTGCGGCGATGTCGGCCCCGGGCGCATGCTCGAGCCGGCCGATCTCGCGACATTGACGGCCGGCCTGTTTGAAACCGGCGCGCTCGACGGCCTGAACGTGCTGATCACCGCCGGCCCGACCTGGGAGGCGCTCGATCCGGTGCGTGGCCTGACCAACAAAAGCTCCGGCAAGATGGGCTATGCCGTAGCCGAGGCCGCCGCCGAAGCCGGCGCACAGGTCACACTCATCTCCGGCCCGGTGGCGCTCGCACCACCGGAACGCATCACCACGCTGCGCGTCACCAGCGCCCAGGAGATGCATGACGCCGTGCACGAACGTATCAGTAGTGCCGCCATTTTTATTGGCGTCGCCGCCGTGGCCGATTACCGGCCGGCAAGCGTAGCGGAACAGAAGATCAAAAAAACCGCCGAACGCCTGACCATCGAACTGGTGCGTAACCCGGATATCCTGGCCAGCGTCGCCGCGCTCAAACCGGCACCGTTCACGGTCGGCTTCGCCGCCGAGACCGAACATCTGGAGGCAGCCGCGCGCACCAAACTCGCGGCCAAGGGCGTGGACCTGATCGCCGCCAATCTCGTGGGCGGATCCGAGGGCGGCTTTGGCACAGACGAAAACCGCCTGCTGCTGGTGGATCACGACGGCACCACGGAGCTGCCGCTCGCGCCCAAGACACAACTGGCGCGCACACTCATTCAATACATCGCAATACAATATCAACAGCACAAACAACGCAGGGCTTCCTAATCAGCATGCCAAGAATCGAACTGAAAATCCTCGACACGCGCGTCGGCACTCAATTCCCGCTGCCGCGCTATGGCACCGAGGGCGCGGCCGGTCTCGACCTGGTCGCCTGCCTCAACGAGCCGCTCACGCTCAAACCGGGCGATACCCAGCTCATCCCCACCGGCATTGCCATCCACATCGGCGATCCGGGTCTCGCCGCCATGCTGCTGCCGCGCTCCGGCCTCGGCCACAAACACGGCATCGTACTCGGCAACCTGGTCGGCCTGATCGACTCCGATTATCAGGGACAGGTGTTCGTTTCCTGCTGGAACCGCGGACAGGCGGCGTTCACCATCGAGCCCGGCGACCGCATCGCGCAAATGGTGTTCGTGCCGGTGACGCAGGCCGAATTCAAAATCGTGCAGGAGTTCGAGGAAAGCCGGCGCGGCGCCGGCGGCTTTGGCCACACCGGTGTCAAGAACTAAAAACCCTCTTGCGTTTCTTGCATCAATGACGCACACACGGCGGAGCCACGATTTGCCGCGCCCACCCTCTCCAACCGTCCCGGCGGGAGAGGGGAAAGCCGTCAACCTGGAAAAAGCAATTAGCCGCAAATGAGCGCAGATAAATGCGGACATGCAATGCGCTGCCTGCCTACACCAGACCATCGTCAGGGTGAATGGCCTCGGCGCATCCATGACATGAGTTTATTTACGTTTATCCGTGTTCATCTGCGGCTGAACGCCGTTTTGCATCAATCAATTCGATAAACTTCAATAGAGTCACAAACAGACTGAACATCCAGAGGATCACCGCTTGAACGCTCCCACCACCCTGCCACCCGAAATATTCAAGGCTTACGACATCCGCGGTATCGTCGGCAAGACGCTCACACCCGCGATCGTCGAGCGCATCGGCCAGGCAATCGGCAGCGAAGCACGAGCGCGCCAGCAGACGCGCGTCGTGGTCGGTCGCGACGGCCGGCTCTCAGGTCCTGATCTGGTCGCGGCACTGGCGCGCGGCCTGGCCAGCGCCGGTTGCGATGTCGTCGACATTGGCATGGTGCCGACGCCGGTGGTGTACTTCGCTACCCACCACCTCGGCACGCACACCGGCGTGGCGGTCACCGGCAGCCACAACCCACCCGACTACAACGGTCTCAAGATGGTGATCGCCGGCGAGACGCTCTCCGGCGAGGCCATCCAGAAGCTGCGCCAGCGTCTACTCGACAACGACCTCGTCAGCGGCAACGGCAAGGTCACGAAGACCGATGTGCGCGACGCCTACCTCGACCGCATCGCCGGCGACGTGAAACTCGCGCGCAAAATGCGTATCGCCGTGGACTGCGGCAACGGCGTCGCCGGCGAACTCGCGCCGCAACTGCTCAAACGGCTCGGCTGCGACGTCACCGAGCTTTACTGCAAGATCGACGGCACCTTTCCCAATCACCACCCCGACCCGAGCAAACCGGAGAACCTCGTCGATCTGATCGCCGAAGTAGCAAAAGGCGGCTATGACGTGGGCCTCGCGTTCGACGGCGACGGCGACCGGCTTGGCGTGGTGTCGCCGGACGGCAGCATCATCTGGGCGGACCGGCAGATGATCCTGTACGCGCGCGACGTGCTGTCGCGCCACCCGGGCGGCGAGATCATCTACGACGTGAAGTGCGCGCGTACCCTGGCCGAGGCGATTGCCGCGGCCGGCGGCAAGGGCACCATGTGGAAGACCGGGCACTCGTTCATCAAGGCCAAGCTCAAGGAACCCGTCGCTTTGCTGGCCGGCGAGATGAGCGGCCACATCTTCTTCAAGGAACGCTGGTACGGCTTCGACGACGGTCTGTACACCGCCGCGCGCCTGCTGGAAATTC
>Ga0105101_10000055_pt1 | contig 38616 bp, 22 predicted proteins | sample PPLLak21cMay2015_2_FD_87037 | JGI IMG/M metagenome (GOLD analysis project Ga0105101, IMG submission 87037) | Freshwater sediment microbial communities from Prairie Pothole Lake near Jamestown, North Dakota, USA - PPLs Lake P8 Core (1) Depth... | ecosystem: Environmental > Aquatic > Freshwater >... | reverse complement strand
AATGCATGCCGATATTTCCGAATAAGAGCAATTCAAGAGCATATGCCTTTTCTGCATAATATAGGGACAGTTGCCAGGTACGAGGCGAAAACACTGAGAAGAAACTGGTTCTTCAGGTTGTTCTCGATCGGTGCCCTGGTGATCATGACATTTATGAATATCGGTTTCTTTTCACCAATCGGTGGTGAAGAGTGGCAGATGATCTCAATATCTTCCTCAATACCTTTCTTTAACTTATACCTTTTAAACATCGGGCAGGCAATAATTGTGATTTTCCTTGCCGCCGATTTCCTGAAAAGAGATAAGAAGGTCGATACAAATGAAGTCCTTTATACAAGGTCCATGTCCAACTTTGAATATATAATGGGAAAAACCTGGGCCATACTCAGACTTTTCCTGGGACTCGATATTGTGATCCTGTGTATCGGACTGCTGATGAATATCATTTCAAAAAGCATGACAATTGATCTGATGGCATATTTCTGGTACCTTCTTATTATTTGTGTGCCGACTTTACTGTTCAGCCTCGGTCTCGCATTCATGCTGATGTCCGTTATCAGGAACCAGCCGGTGACGTTTCTGGTTCTGCTTGGTTTTGCAGCACTAAATATGTTCTGGTTATGGTATCGGGCCGGTTCAGTCTTTGATTATATGGCTTTTGGACTGCCTATATTCAGATCAAGCGTGATAGGATTCGACAATGTGCCGGTGATCCTGAATCAACGGCTCCTATGGTTCTTTCTCGGGCTCTCGCTTGTCCTGGCTACAGTATTATTATTCAAACGGTTGCCACAGTCAAAAATTCATACAACAATTTCTGTTGTATTCATGTTCATTTTTCTTGCCGGATCAGTTGTATGCGGATTCAATACCTATTCATTTTACAAAAATGATCTTGTTGAAAAGAAGCAGGTTATTGAAACCAGCAGGCAGTTTGAGGATAGGGAGTTTGTCAGGTTGACCCATGCCGGAATTGATATTTCACACAAAGGGACATATTTTGATGCGTCGGCCGGACTTAAGTTCAGCAATCCCGGACGAGAGGAGATGAACAATTACATCTTCTCACTGAACCCGGGACTGAAGGTTTCCGGGGTAACGTCGGCAGGTAAAGCCCTTGATTTTAAACAGACGAATCACATTATTGAAATCAATCCGGCCAGGTCATTGCCTCCGGGGAAAACTGACAGTCTGGTCATCTCTTATACAGGTACAATCCTTGAACCGTTCTGCTATCCGAATTACACTGACAATATAAAAGATACACCATACAGGCTCATAATGCTGAGCGTGAATAAGCGGCAGGCATTCCTGACAGAAAAATATGTGCTGCTGACACCGGAAACTCACTGGTATCCGGTTCCGGGTCTCAATTATTACCCTTCAAATCCTGCAAGGATCAAGATTGATTTCACCGATTATACGCTGAGTGTGAAGACAGGGAAAGATATGGTACCGGTATCGCAGGGAATAATGAAAAACGAGAATGGCTCTTTTGTTTTCAGCCCCGAATCACCTATAACAGGACTTACACTGGCGATTGGCGATTACAGATCAGACACCCTTAAAGTCGATTCGGTAAACTATGTCTGCTGGTATTTTAAAGGTCACGATTTTTTCAAAAAGGATTTATCTGAGATAAAAGATACACTGCCAACACTGGTTTCAACAATAATGAGGGAACTGGAAACCAATTTCTCTACAAAATATCCTTTCAGAACTCTTAACCTTGTTGAGGTGCCTGTCCAGTTCTACTCTTATCCGAAAATGAGCACCCAAACCAGGGCCGAATTACAACCTTCCATGGTACTTCTGCCTGAAAAGCTCTCCACAATGCTTAACAGGGGTTTCAACAAGCAATTTACCCAACAGAAGAAAAGCATGGCCAGACAAAACCAGGTAATAACGGATAAAGAGCTGCAGGTCAGAATCTTTAACAATTTTGTAAGGAATACTTTTATAAGCGGAGAGGATTACAGGCGTATTAACGGTGTGCCGGTCAATGAACCGCTCCGTTACAGGCTCGGGCCAAGCTTTTATTTCTTTAAAAACAACTTTTACTCTGCTGAATATCCGGTCATAAACTCTGTTTTCGAATCGCATCTTCAGAAAGTCAGCTCCCCCGGGGAGGGATTCAGGTACATGTCTAACGAATTGTCAGATAACGACAGGGCAAACCTTATCCTGAGAAACGGCAGTTTCAGGGAGATCCTGGCATTGAACCCTGCAAGTGATACGATAAGTGCTGTCATCACTGTTAAGGGAGATTACCTGTTCAACCTGATCAGGTCGAAAGCAGGCATTAATGAATTCAATGAATGGTTCCGGAAGTATGTTGATAATCATAAATTTCAAAGCATCGATATCAGATTGTTCAATGATGATGTGAAACAAATGTTCGGATTTGAGTTTTATCCTTACCTGGAAGACTGGTTCAACAGGAAAGAGCAGCCCGGGTTCTTTTTCACCGATATAAATGCCGGCGAGATCGTAGTTAATGACAGGGTAAGATATCTGGTTTCTTTTACCGCATCAAATCCGGAACCGGTTGCAGGCATCTTCAATGTGGCATTCCGTACCGGTGCTCCGGGACCGGGAGGCGGGCAAATGATCACCACATCCCAGGGCAGGGGCGGATCCTCTGCCACGGTAATGCAGGGACGCGGTATGGAAGCAACCAATATTTCCAGGATAGTAGTTATGGAGCCAGCAGAAGCCAGGAGAATAAAGATCATCCTTGATGCGGAGCCAAGAGAGCTGATGATCAACACACTGTTTTCCAGAAATATACCGGGAAGTATTACCCTGCCGGTCAATGTGATCAGGAAATCGAGGATCAGGACTGCAGAAAAGGAAGGTGAGGAGGTCCTCGCCACACTTCCGTTATTCTCGTATCCCGGTGAAGTGATCGTCGATAACGAAGATCCCGGATTTGATGCAGGTAATCTCCAGACGATAAGTCCGCTTAAAAAGCTTCTCAGGGTAAAGAGCATTGACAAAACTGAATATGATGCGATCAATAGGTACTGGGCGCCGGAAAAATGGCAGAAAACTGTTCAATCGGCTTATTATGGTAAATATATTCTCTCTTCAGTGTTTACCCGCGGAGGAGAGGGCGACAGGTCTGTTTCATGGTCTGCAAAGATAGACCAGGCGGGCTACTATGATGTTTATTGTTACATAGGAAAGGTCGGCGACAGGATCACAATCAGAACAGCACCTGCAGCAGGAGGATCAACTCCTCCACCACCACCGGGTGGCGAAGGAAGAGGCGATTCACCCCATAAGGATATGCATTATAAAATACATCATGACGAAGGAGTGGAAGAAATAACAATCGATTTTGAGAATGCCGATCCCGGATGGAATAATCTCGGCCGCTACTATCTCACAGCCGATAGTGCAAAAGTGGAATTGACAAACAAGTCATCGGGAAGGATAGTGCTGGGAGATGCTATAAGGTGGGTGAAGGCAGAGTGAGAGCGGGAGCGGTGAGCGATGAGCGGTGATCAGTGAAACAAGGAGCGAAGTGCTGTAGTTCCGCAAAGCGGAATGGTGAGATACAATCAAAAGATTCCCCTCCTTGGAGGGGTTAGGGGTGGGTTAGCATGATGAATTAATAGTGAAGAACAATGGATTAAGAACTAAGAACCTTATAATGAAAACACGATTCAATACAATCTGCAGAATTATATTTTCAGGCATTTTGCTGCTATTCAATGTACTAACATCATTCCCGCAGAAGGGGATGACACTTGATGAGGCGCTGAGGATTGCGGAAGACAACAGCCCGTCAATGAAGAGGACCAGACTTAACCTTGTTCGCAACCAGGAAAACCTGAACGCCCAGAATGCAGCACTTAAATCACAGTTTTCCCTTTCAGTGAATCCGATAGGTTACAGCCAGATCCGTGAATTCAATGATCTCATCTCGGAATGGAATACCACAAAAACAACAGAAAGCTACGGCCTCTTTACAGTTGCACAGCCGATAGTACTTACTGATGCAGTTGTATCACTACAAAACCGTTTCGGGTACAAAGATTCATACAGCGAATATGCCGACAGGACAACGAAGGGCTTCAGCAACAGCCTTTCCCTTAACCTGGATCAGCCTCTCTTTACTTATAACCGTACAAAGCTGCAATTGAAAGAACTTCAGCTTGCACTTGAAAATGCACAACTTAACTATGCAATACAGTTGCTGGCGCTTGAAAAGAGTGTGGCCCAGGCATTCTATTTTGTGTATCAGCGTCAGCAGAGCATGGAGATCGCTAACCAGGCTTATCAGAACATGCAGAAAAGCCATGAAATTATAATGACCAAGGTCGATGCCGGCATTTCCGCCCGCGAGGAGATGTATCAGGCTGAACTGAACCTGGCATCCTCAAAGTCGGAATATGAGAACAGCCAGGTAAACTTCGAAAACGCCAAGGATGAATTCAAGCTTCTGATAGGCATGAGTCTCTATGATGATCTTATCGTTCTTCCCAATATCGAGGTGGATACCGTCACGGTTGATATCTCTTTTGCCATCGATCAGGGTCTGGCAAACAGAATGGAGCTCAGACAGAGCAAGATCAACATTGAATCTTCGGAGTTCGACCTTATCCGGACAATGGCATTAAACGAATTCAGGGGAAATCTTGGCCTCTCCGTGGGTTTGTTCGGAGACAATGAGAAATTCAGAGATGTTTATGCGAATCCCACCGACAATGAAACTGTTGCCCTATCATTTACAATACCACTGTGGGACTGGGGTGAAAGGAAATCACGTATCAAAGCATCTGAAGCAAATATCGAGTCTGCAAATATCTCGTTCGAAGAAGAGCAGAATAACATAATCCTGGGCGTAAGGCAGGTATACAGAAACCTGCTGAACCTTCAGAACCAGATCGTGATTGCCCGGCAGAATGTAACAAATGCCCAACTCACATATGATCTCAATCTTGAGAGATACAGGAACGGCGACCTGACTGGAATGGATCTGAACATATTCCAGAATCAGCTGTCCGAGAAACAACTTTCATATACCAATTCGCTGATCTCATACAAGCTTGAGCTGCTTAACCTGAAGATCCAGACACTTTATGATTTTGAAAAGAAGATCCCGGTCACGCCTGTTAAAACAATAGAGTAATAGTATAATATTTATATATATGAATAAGACATTAATATTATTAGGTGCACTGACATTTGCAATATACGGATGCAGGAACAGGGACCAGAACCTGACTGCCGACATTGAAGTACCTGTTTCGGTGGAGGAACTGAAATTCAAATCAATTGAGGAATTTGTCAATACTACCGGAACAGCATTCCCAAGGGGTGAAATAGAGCTCAAATCAAAAATCCCGGCAGCTTATTTCCTTGAAAAAAATCCTCAGACAGGAAGGTTATGGAAGCTTGGCGATAAGGTCAACAGCGGCGCCCTGATTGCAAGACTCGAGGACGAGGAGTATATCAATTCCGTGAAGATGGAAACAAATCAGCTGAACCTGGAGCTTATGGAATCAGAGCTCAGGAAGCAGGAATCCCTTTATGAAAAGGGAGGAGTAACACTCAGAGAACTTAAGACAGCCGGAATCAACTATGAGAATGCCAAAACGACAGTTACAAACTCTAAACTTCAGCTTCAGAAGACCAGGATTGTTGCTCCCATTAATGGCGTTATTGTTGATCTGCCATACTATACACAGGGAACCGAGATCGCATCGGGAATGACAATTGCTAAAATAATGGATTACAGGATCATGTTTATGGATGTCAAACTTCCCGAAAAATATATTCCGGTCATCAAACCCGGGCAAAGCGTCAAGCTCACCAACTATACCATCCCGGAAGATACCATTATCGGTAGCATAACCCAGCTCTCACCGGCAATAGACTCTGATACAAGAACCTTTAAGGGGACAATTTCAATAGATAACAGTGATTATCTTCTTCGCCCCGGAATGTTTGTCAGGGCAGACATAGTCACAAACCGGAAGGACTCTGCGATCGTGATCCCCAAAACCATAATCCTCTCCCGTCAGAGAGGTAAAACAGTTTATGTTGTCGATCGCGGAGTGGCGGTTGAAAGGATAGTTGAAACAGGACTTGAGAATATTACAGACGTTGAAATCATACAGGGCCTGGCAAAGAACGACAGGGTCGTAACCAGCGGCTTTGAGACTCTCAGCAGCAGGTCGAAGGTGAAAATCATTAAATAACCGGCATGAATGCAATTGCACAATTTGCGGTAAAATACCCGATAACAGTCCTGATGCTGGTACTTGGTATTGTGCTGCTTGGGTTCATCTCATTCGGGAAACTGGGAACCGACCTCTTCCCTGATCTGAACAACCCTAAAATATATATTGAACTGTCGGCAGGTGAAAAACCGCCGGAAGAGATTGAAAAGAACTATGTTGATCAGATCGAATCACTTGCCATGCGCCAGAACGAAGTGGTTCAGGTCTCTTCCGTTTCACAGGTCGGCTCAGCAACTATCACTGTTGAATACAACTGGAACAAGGATATGGATGAAGCATTCCTCGATCTACAGAAAGAACTCAATTCTTTTAGTCAAAATTCTGATCTTGAGAATTTTACAATCTCACAGTATGATCCGAATGCATCCCCGGTTATGGTAGTCGGACTCAAAAATGAGCGTATATCAGACATGGATGAACTAAGAAAAGTGGCGGAAAATTATATTCGTAATGAGCTCGTGAGGATCGAAGGAGTTGCTGATGTCCGCCTTACTGGTAAGGAAGAAAGTGAAGTTGTCATTCAAACAGACAAGTATCTCCTGGAATCATACGGTCTGACATCTGAAAGCATTGCAGCACAGATCCAAAGCTATAATATAAATGTATCAGGCGGATCGATAGTGGATATGGGCACAAAATATGTTGTCAAGGGTGTCAGTGTTCTTGAAGATCTGGAAGATCTGGAAAACATCATAGTAGGGTTCAAACAACCTTCATCCACAGCTTCCGGACTGGCCTCAGGCATGAGCACAACGGGAGCCTCTGCCTCAGTCTCAGAAAGGGTTCCGGTTTATTTAAGGGATGTTGCAAAGATCGGATTCGGCAATAAAGATCCGGAAAATATTGTCACTATCAACGGTGAAAGATGCATCGGTCTTTCAATCCTCAAGGAGCCTAAATTCAACACCGTTGATGTCGTGGAAAGCCTGGATAAGGCCATAGATGACCTCGGCAGGGCTTTACCGGGTTATGAATTCATAAAGGTGGTCGACCAGGGAACATTTATTAATAATGCTATAGGTGAAGTAAAGAATACATTAATTGTTGGGATACTTCTCGCAGTTTTTATCCTGTATATCTTCCTCAGAAGGATTGGAACTACCCTGGTAATCAGCGTTGCGATACCGATATCAATCATTGCGACATTTAATTTGATGTACTTTAATCACCTGACTATCAATATTATGACACTGGGTGGCCTTGCTCTTGGCGCAGGGATGCTCGTTGATAATGCCATCGTAGTTCTTGAGAACATTACCAGATTGCGCGAGGAAGGTATGTCCCTCAGGGAAGCAGTTATCTCAGGAACCGGACAGGTAGGCGGTGCTATTACAGCTTCAACAGTGACAACAATAGTTGTCTTCCTGCCTATAGTTTATCTTCAGGGAGCATCGAGTGAAATGTTCAGGGATCAGGCCCTGACGGTGGCATTTGCCCTCATTTCATCCCTAGTCGTAGCCATGCTTATTATACCAATGATGGTTTCAACTCTTTTTTCCGACAAAAAGAAAAAGGCGGGCATCAGTGCTCCGGTTAAATTCGGATGGTATTCTGCTTTTCTGAGGAAAACAATAGAAAAACGGAATCTGGTGATCCTGCTCTCTGTTCTTCTGATGGGCACAACTGTATTGCTTTTACCAGGGCTGGGAAGCGAGTTCATGCCAAAATCGGAATCAGCCCAGTTCACAGTCGGACTGATACTCCCGGAAGGCACAGGTATTGAAAGAACTTTCAGCACTGCCCAAAATGCCGAAGCGATCATAAGGGAAATGCTGGGTGAGAAATTAGAGATTATCTACAGCCAGTCTGGTGAGGACAAGACATCCACTTTAAGCCAGACTACCTCGGTCAAAGGTGAAAACAGTGCCTCACTCAGGGTGATCCTTAAAGATGAATATGCATCTGAAACCGAGGATGCGATCAGCCTCGTGGATAATTACCTGAAGTCCGTTCCCGACCTTGAAGTGTTCTTTACAAGGGAGGAAACTGCCCTTCAGACAACCCTCGGAACTTCAGAATCACCCTTTGCACTTGAAATTTCAGGAGAAGATTTTAGTGAGATTGAAAGAATACTCAACGAATCAAAAGCGATACTTGAAAACAATACGGGATTGTACAATATCACAACTTCGCTGGATGAGGGGACACCTGAGGTTGAGGTTGCTATAGACCGCTTTAAAACAAGCTATTATAATGTTACTGTAGAAAATGTGATCAATCAGGTCAGAAGCTATCTTGAAGGAGCATCGGCCGGTAATTTTGAAAAAGAGGGCGAACTGAAGGACATCACAATAAAGCTTGGCGATATTTCCCTTCATCAACTCCGCGACCTTATGATTACTGCAGGCAGTGTAAGGGTTCCGCTCAGTGAACTGGCTGAAATAAAAACAGTTGTGAGCCCAAGAGAGATAACCAGGAGGAACCAGTTCAGAACCAGTTACATTTATGCCAATGTGGATCCCTCAATGGCATTTGATAAGATCATCAAAGAAACCGGATCATCATTGAAAAGAGTTGCCCTTCCGGTGGATTATAAGATGGAGTTCACCGGAGAGGAGCTTAAAAGAAAGGAATCGATGTCCAATCTCACATTTGCCCTCATACTTTCACTGGTTCTTGTTTTCATGGTCCTTGCCGCACAGTTTGAATCTATAATCCAGCCTTTTGTCATCATGCTTACAATACCACTTGCCGGGGTTGGATCGGTGCTGACTTTTTTGATTTTCGGCAAGTCGCTCAACATGATGGCTTATATCGGGATAATTATGCTTGGTGGAATTGCGGTGAATAATGCAATTCTGCTGATCGACAGAATAAATCAGCTGAGAGAAACGGGCATGAATAAAAAAGATGCCATTGTCCTTGCAGGATCGCAGCGTATACGGCCTATCATGATGACCAGCCTGACAACAATTCTGGCTTTGTTACCTCTTACAATAGGCCTGGGTGAAAGTGCTTCCCTCAGGGCACCTATGGCAATGGCGGTTATCGGAGGCCTGGTTTCCTCGACACTTCTGACACTTGTGGTTATCCCCTGTGTTTACTGGATTTTTGACACATTCAGCAGCTATATAAGTGGTAACAGGAAGGATGTTGCCATTCCTCAGCAATTGGTATAAGATACAACATGAACTTCATTTTAACCAGGAAGATCCTTATCAGTATGCTCTTTATAGGGCTTACCATGCTGGGGTATATATCTTACAAGAAGCTTGATGTTGAACTTATACCAAATCCCGACCTGCCTACACTTATAGTGCGGGTGGGAACTCCCCTTGAAATGGATCCGGACTACATTGAATCTCAGGCAATTATACCCATTGAAGGTTCAATCGGAACGCTTGACGGAATTGAAAAGATAGAAACAAATATTACTTCCCGGTACGGCACAATTCAGATCTATTACACCAAGGATGCGGATCTTAAATATGCCAATCTGAAGCTTCAGGAGAAAATTGATATTGTTAAAAATTCTATCCCTGAGGATTTTATCATTTATGTCTTCAAGATCGATCTGGAGCAGATGACAAACCAGTTCATGTCGTTGCAGGTAAGAGGTGAAGGCGGTGTTGACAGGATCCGCAATATTGCAGACAGGGAGATCAAACCAAGGCTTGAGAATATCGATGGAATCGCAGGTGTCCAGGTTTACGGGGGCCAGGAAAACTCGATCGAGGTCAGGCTTAATGAAAAAGCCTGCAAGGCAAACGGTATTACAATGGGGCAGGTCAGAACGCTCCTGAACAATAACGGACGTGAAAAGACTTTTGCAGGGAAAGTTGTGGATGGCAGCAATGAATTTTTCGTGAATATCACTTCGGAATACAATGATGTCAGGGACATCGGACAGATAATGGTAAAACAAAATGGTCCTGTTCTGCTCCGGGATGTTGCCGAGATCTTTTATGGCGTTAAGGAACGGACATCATATAGCAGAACTAACGGATTGGAAGACGTTACGATCAGCCTCGTCAATGATAATCAGGCCAATCTTATAAATCTTTCACATAAGGCAACGCAGGAGATTGATAAGCTAAACAATGATCTGGCATCGGCGGGCGTCGAAACGGTTATTCAGTATAACAGCGCCGAGACCATGGAAGAAAACATCAACCAGATCATCAACCTTGCAATTACCGGAGCTCTTCTTGCCGTTCTTATTCTTTGGTTCTTCCTGAGAAATTTTCGTCTGGTTTCCATAATAGCAATTTCCATCCCGGTTTCTGTCTACACTGCATTCAATTTTTTCTACGCATATGATATTACTATAAACAGCCTGACCCTTGTGGGTATTGCACTGGCTATAGGTATGCTCGTTGATAATTCGGTGGTGGTGCTCGAGAATATCTATCGACTTGCAGGAACCGGCAAGGACCCGGAAACAGCTGTTAAACAAGGCACAACAGAGGTATGGAAGGCAATTTTTGCATCGACTTCCACAACAGTAATTATTTTCCTTCCCTTTCTCTTCACCTCCAGCTTCATTATCAGGATGCTCGGTAAGAATATCTCTGTGTCCATAATCTCTACCCTCCTGGTCTCGCTTGCCGTAGCCATGCTTTTTATTCCTATGGCAACCAATTTCCTGTTATCCCGAAAATCCGCAGGTAATGCAGAAATTTTTAAAAGACTCTCAATACATGACAGGCTGATCCAGGCTTATCACCTTGTCCTGAAGGCCAGCATGAAGAAACCTGCAACGACGATAATCGGAACGCTTGTAGTATTCTTTGCCGCTCTTCTCATAAGCCTAACAATCAGTATTACCTCTTCCCGTGAAATAAATACACCCGACTTCAGATTAAGCGTGATCATGCCCTCAGGATCAACACTTGAGAAGACTGATGCCGTTGTATCCGAGATCGAATCGAGGCTTGTTTCGCTGACGGAGAAGGAAGACATCGTGAGCCGCATTGAGGAAGAACGGGCTACGGTCACCATTCACCTGAAGGAAGAATGGGAAAAGGAAAGCAAAAGGAGTCTTCCGGAGATTAAAAATGATATTGAGGAGAAAACACGAAATATCTCTTCTGCGGAAATCAGCATGAATGAGATCACTACCAGCGGTGGGTTTGAAGGAGGCGGAGGTGGAGGGCTTGAAAATATCAATCCGGGAGCCGGCTTCATGAGGATGCTCGGATTAGGGACAGAATCCGAAAGCGTCATAATCAAAGGGCAGAATTTCACACAGATGAAAGATCTTGCCGATGATATCGAATCATACGTTGATGAGCTTGAGACGATTGACAATGTCAATGTCAATGTCCAGGATAATAAACCTGAGGTTCAGCTTCATTTTGACATGGACTTTATCGGAAGGAATAATTTCACTCTGATGAATCTTTCTGCGTCCCTGGCAACTTTCGGCAGGGAGTACTCTTCGGGTGCACTCTTCAAACAGGGTAATGAAAGTTATGATATCATCATTAAATATGCTGGGGACGACACTACTGTAAATGAGAATGCCGAAAAAACAATTGACGACCTGAAACACCTTGAGGTGAGCAATCCAACCGGGACAGTTATGGAGATGGAAGAGCTTGCGGACGTAATTTTCTCATACGGAATGGGAAATATTCATCGGGAGAACCAGGAAAAGAGAGTGGCAGTAACTTATAATTTTACAAGCGAGATCAATTCGTCAAAGGATCTTCTTGAGGGAGCACGCAATGAGATTGAGTCAATCGTTGCCGGACTCAATATTCCACCCGGCATAGCAGTCGAAGTGGTGCACGAGGAAAGTCAGCTGAATGAGTTTTACAAGCTCATCGGGATTGCTTTTCTTCTTATTTATATGATCCTGGCAGCAGTATTTGAATCATTATGGATACCTTTTGTATTGCTTTTCAGCATTCCCCTCGCAGCGCTGGGATCGCTCATCGCTCTTATTCTTACCGGCAACACTCTTTTCAGTGCCAATACATTAACCGGATTCCTCATATTGCTCGGTGTAGTTGTAAATAACGGGATCATCCTGATCGATTACACAAATATTCTGCGAAAACGAGGCAACAGGCGCTCCAGGGCACTAATGATGGCAGGAATGGCACGCATCAGACCAATACTCATAACAGCCTCAACGACAGTAATTGCAATGTTTCCTCTTGCCATGGGTAAAGCCGAGTTCGTATCGGCAATAGGTGCATCATTTGCTATAACCGTTATCGGCGGATTAACCCTGAGCACTCTTCTGACACTCATATTCATTCCTACATTTTATTCGGGTCTGGAGAATGCACTGGAATGGTTCAGATCGCTTAACTGGAAGAACAAGACTATCCAGATCGTCGTGTTTGCTTTGCTTATATTCCTGATTTACAGCAATATTGACAAATTCATCTGGAAGCTGATCACTACAATCCTCTCCATAATTATTGTGCCGGCATCAACGTGGTTCATTATGAACAGCCTCCGGAAGGCAAGAGAAACTGTTATTCCATCCGGGGAGGAGATTACGATCCATGTTCAGAGCCTCGTAAAGATCTATGAGAGGGAGAGCCGGTGGGCAAGGGAATGGAAAGCGGGAGCCCGTATAAGAAAAAGGCTCGGGCTCGAAAAGAATATAACGCACATTAAGGATATGACCCGGTCAGCGTGGCAGTTGCCTCTTTTCGGTTTTATGATTTACTTTACATATTTCTACCTTAAGCAGGGCTTCTGGATCTTTATGTTCAGCATAGCCACATGGTTCTTCCTCTCTGCAGTCTGGAACCAGTTCAGGGAGCTTTTCACAAACATGACAAAAGATGGAAGAAAGAGGATTCTGAAAAAGTTAATTCCCATAATTGATTTTGTGGTTTTCTGGATCATTCCCCTGCTTAACCTTGTTCGTTTTCAGGTAAAATGGGATAATATTGCTGTTGTACTCATCCTCGGATTCATCTGGTTTACAGGATTGTTCATTTACAAAACCGGTAATAAGCTGAGTACGGAAAATATTGATATCTACAGGCTTGAAGGAAGGTTCAGGGGAATAAGGAAGACAATATATAAATTTGTTGCTGCCGTTCCTCTTATTGGAAAGCGGAAGAAACCCTTTAAAGCGTTGAGCTGTGTTTCGATGACAATCGGTAACGGAATGTTTGGTCTTCTGGGACCCAATGGAGCTGGCAAGACGACCCTGATGAGGATCATCTGCGGGATTCTCGAACAAAGTTATGGCAAGGTGTGGATTAACGGGCTTGATACCCTGAAAAAACGCGAGGAACTTCAGGGGCTTATCGGTTATCTTCCGCAGGAATTCGGAAGCTACGAAAATATGACTGCCCACGAATACCTCCACTACCTGGCAATGCTGAAAAATATAACGGATGCAAAAACCAGGGAAGAGAGAGTCACTTATGTCCTGCAGGCAGTTCATATGGAGGAGCGAAGGCATGAAAAGATCGGTTCCTATTCGGGCGGAATGAAGCAGAGGATGGGAATTGCCCAGATATTACTTCACCTGCCAAGGATTCTTGTGGTGGATGAGCCCACTGCAGGACTCGATCCAAGGGAAAGAATACGGTTCAGAAACCTGCTTGTTGAACTTAGCCGGGAACGGGTTGTTATTTTCTCAACCCATATCATCGAGGACATCTCGAGCTCCTGTAACCAGGTTGCCGTGCTTAACAAAGGTAAGCTGCGGTATCTGGGCAAGCCGATAGAGATGACCCGGGAAGCCGAGGGTCATGTATGGCAATTCAATATCCCGGCAGATGCGTTTGGTAAATTCGTTGAGGAACATCTTGTTGTCCATCACATGTCGGAAACCGACAGTGTGAGGGTGCGTGTCATTGCGGAATCGAGTCCATGGGAAAATGCGGTCGCGGCCACACCCAACCTCGAGGATGCATACCTGTGGCTGCTGCGAAAAAAGGAAAACAATTTTGTAAATGGAAAATAAATTAATTCATGAACATTACCCCCTTTACCGTTTCCCATAACTACTTCACGCTGGTGCGCAAGATGATTGTCTATAACCTCAGGATCATTTTCGCCAATAAATTTATCTGGTTTCTCGCAGGTTCGTTTGTTTTTTACCTGGGCTTATCGGTAATCTACGTCTTATCCAATGAAATCTCCCGGATGAGCGATCTCTACGGGGTATTCATGTTTTCAGGCATCCTGCTGGTCTTTTATCCTTCCGTTTTCGGAATTCAGAACGACCAGGATGCCCGCACGATCGAGATCCTGTTTGGAATTCCGAACTACAGATATAAAGTCTGGCTTGTGAGGATAATACTGATCCTGTTGATTGCTTTTCTGATAATAATACTCTTTACCTGGCTTTCCAATGTTCTGATAATCAGATTTGATTTCATTTTAATGACGGTTCAGGTGATGATTCCCGTCTTCTTCCTTGGGATGATGGCATTCATGCTTTCCACACTTATCCGGAACGGGAACGGAACTGCCGTTGTAATGATCATCTTCGGGATTTTCTTTCTGATCCTGGAGGATCCCCTGCGCAAGAGCCAATGGAATGTTTTTCTCAATCCTTTCACTCCTCCTTACAATGTCAATGAAACCACGTGGGCACTCATTACACTGAAAAACAGGATAATTCTCCTCGCCGGCACAATAATTTTTCTTCTGGCGGCATTGCTGAACCTGCAGAAACGGGAGAAGTTCATGTAAATCCGGTGTGCGGTGTACGGCTTGCGGCTTGCGGCTTGCGGCGTCACCGCTTTTTAACCTGTATATCAATACCTCCCTTATTGTCACCAAATTTATTGAGCCGGTATTTGAAGGATAGCATTATATAACGTCCTATGATATCGGATTTCCGCTCAACCAGATAATTCAGCTCGCTGCTTCTTTCTATTCCTGTATTCCGGTTAAGCAGATCGATCCCTGCCAGAGTCAACACTCCTCTCTGGTTCTTAAGGAAATAATAGCTGACTTCAGCGCCGAGTAACGGGATCAGCTGCGATTTACTGAAGCTTCTTGCCGAATAGCTTGTTATATCTGCCGAACCCATAAAATGAAAATGTTTTCCGGGGGTGTACCTCGCTTCGGTAAACCATGAGAGATCCCGGTAAACATTATTTAATGATTCCTGTACCGAATATCGTGAATCTGTAATCGTGATGGCACTTCCTGTTTCAATATCCCACTTTTCCTTCTTCCTGTTATCAATCGTAAGGGATATCCTATGAATCAGGCTGTTATTAATATTTTCAGTTCCGTTAACAAAGCTAATGCCCCTGTTATATTCTTCGTCAAGAACAATATTTACCTTCAATCCAAGTGGTTTAATAGGAGTCGAAAAATCAACAACAGCACCTGCATTCCAATCATCTTTCACATTAATCAGTGATATTACCTGCCTGAGGTCTTCATCAACAGACCTTGAATAACCGATTTTATCCAGCGTATATCTCAGGTTTAAGCTTGTCAGGAGTGTTGTGAAAGAGAACTGGTCGAAGAGCCACCAGGTAAGTCTTGCATTATTAAGAAATTCTGGTTTAAGGTTTCTGTTTCCGTAAAACAATGAGAGTGGATTGAGATTATTGACAACAGGCAGAAGTTGTGATGCCCTGGGAGTATTGACAGATGTATTGTATTCAAACATCAGCCGGCGTCCGGATCTGTAATCGAATTCCCAGGAGGCTCTCGGATTCAGATAAAAGTAACCTTTTGAACTGCCCTCATCATTATTCAGTGTTTTACCATAATTTGCCAGATTTGAAAAAACCGATAAGTTCAGCTGTGATTTTGCCGTGCTCCGTTTCCATGCCAATCCCGGACGGATATATCGTTCGGTTTTAATAAAGTCAGGACTTAACAATGGATCGGGCAACATTCCTTCTGCTGAATCTCCCTGCTCTCTGTTCAGGTCATCCGTTGAATAGCCGGCATTCAGGGAGAGATCGATATATGATCTTTTCGTGATTTTCCTTGTAAGGGACATACTTCCCGAATAGTTCCCCGTTACGGATTTCAGGTCATAAAACTGGTTAATTATCTCTGACTGATAGGGATCCGGATATTCAGTCGTGTTCCTGAATCTTGTTTGAGAATTACTGCCTGAGTAACTCCCTCTGCCTGATAATTTGAAGACGGTCTTACCTTCATTGATCTTTAAAAGGTACGAAACATCTGCATTTCCCGATAACCTTGATGTTATTTCACCGGAGGTCCTCTCCTGATTATTGACCTCAACATCGTTCCTGAAGCTTCCGGATAAAAGTGACAATGGATTTGATGATGAATTATATGATAATCCTCCGTTTAAAATTAAATTCTGCTTTTTACCCAATAGCTTACGCAGGCCGAAATTTATTCTGTGTGCAGTATCTCTTTTAATCTCATCCCTTTGCTCATCCACCAGGAATGATCCGTCGGGTATATAATTACGGATTGTTGATGATTCGGATAGTTTCCGGCTTGAACCATTTCCCATATAGCTGATAAAGAACCTGTCATTATCAGGATTGGATACCGAAAAGTTCAATCCTGCTGCTCCATTCGATCCCCGGCCGTAAACAGGCTGGCCGAAGTTTACGGGTAAGCTGTTTTCGCCTCCTGTCATTATATGACCACCTGAGGAAGAGAAGTTTGAAATACCGCCGGTGAAGTTTATGTATTCCCCCAGTGAGAATCCAAACTGGTTGATATTGTTGAACATCCCAAGGGCTGCAAACTGGGATTTTTCAGTAAACCTGTAAACTTTTGCGCTGGCCTCTGCCCTCTCACCTGTGCCTGCCCCTCCAAGAACATCTCCAAAGACACCATTCTTTTTTTCCTCATCAAGAACCAGGTTGAGGGTCTGGTTTCTTTCTCCGTCATCAATTCCCGTAAATTTCGATTCGTCAGTCTGCCTGTCAAACAACTGTACCCTGTCAATGGCACTTGCCGGAAGATTTCTTGTTGCTACCTTCGGATCGTTCCCGAAAAATTCTTTTCCGTCGACAAGTACATCATTCACGTCTTCACCCAGCGCTTTTATATTCCCTGCCCTGTCAACCACAACTCCCGGAAGCTTTTTTATCAGATCTTCAGCAACTGCATCCGGTTTCACCTTATATGCCTTTGCATCATACTCTATGGTATCCTGCCGGATCCTGATCGGGATCCTGTCACCGGTCACAGTTACCTCATCTATGTTAAATACCCTGGGTGTCATTATTATCGCTCCAATATCCTCCCCCACTGAGGAAGGCAGCGTTACAGACCGGTAAAGAGTATTATAGCCGAGTAATGATACCTGTAAAAGGTAGGTCCCCTGTTTGATATTCCGCATTTCAAACCTGCCGGTATTGGCGGTTATTGAAAAGTACAGAAGGGTTGAATCTGAGCGATCGAGTAAAACTGCTGCTGCCGAAGATAAAGGCTGTGCATTTTCATCAAAAATTTCGCCTTTCAACAGATAGTTCTGTCCATAGGCCCCCCCGCACATTGCCAGAAAGGCAAAAGCAAATACCAACCTCATATTACAGATTCTTAATGTTGTTTGATAACAATACGTACCTGGTTACCACCTTCTCCGCCTTCCTCCATGCCCATCTCCTTCATCTTATCAGCCATAATGGTTTTAAACTCATCTTCCGTTACCTTTTTCCCTACTTTGGGTTTCTGAAGTTTCAGATCATCCGGAGCAACCGGTTCGACTGATTTCGCCGTATAGAAACGGGTACCATTATTAACGTCGACCTCCAGTATCATCCCGGGAAGGTTACAGAAACCTGCAGGTCCTCCTTTAATGTTAATTGAAGGTGCAAACCAGGCAACTGTTTTATTTCCCGCAGTATCCTGCCTGGTCGCTTCAAAACAGTTAAATCCCAGTATATCTTTCTGATTTCCTGTAACTTTCCAATTCGATTCCGGGATTTCTTTTTCTACAAGGAATATTCTGTTCATAAAATCCTTCTGGTCAATGATCCTGTTATTCTTCAGGTCGGTGAAGGTTTTATTTTCACCCGAAACTACCATCCTGATCCTCACACCACCTTCACTACCGTGCGATGCCAATTCATCCTCCACATTATTATTTCCATCTTCAAAGAGGGTGGCCTCATCAGTGAAAGTCAGGATTTTTTCAGTTTTCCGTTCTTTGGGAAGCATTCCGGCAAGATGCGATGCATCGCCTTCAAGCTTAATTTCAAGCTTTATTACTTCCTCAAATGTTATCCTGCCTGAGGTGATACCGGCCTGGTTCTTTTCCTGTCCCCATGCAGGATTTGTAAAAATGATAAGTGCTAATGAAAGAATAATTGGTTTCATAATTTTTTTCTTCAAAATTATCCTGCAAAAGCAACAATCTGTGTTAATAAAAAAGTAATTAAGGTTAATTAAGGTTAATGACCCTTTACTGATCGTCATTGGTCATTATATTTGTGGTCAGATAATTATATGAAGGGCAGGAATAAATACCGGAGAATACTCTTGCTGATGATCACCAGTCAGTTGTTGCTTACACTATTTGTTCTTCAATGGTTGCGGTCGCAATACCGGAGTGAAAAAGAAAGGCTTGTAAATGAGCTGACAGGATTCTATATTGATACTCAGGATGAGATCGTTGATACCATTCTGTTCAGGAGCTTTGTGGGCCCTGCGCTTTCCGGGACGAGCCAGCCAGGGATAGCTCACATGGTTACACTAAGTGATTCAGGGAAACATGATGATATAATTTTACGCAGTGTAAAGCTCATAGTCTCACATACCAGGGATTCCCTCAAAATCAGGGGGACTGAAATCCCGGATCCCGCAATCAATCCGGACACGGCTGTTTTCAGGCAGCATTTTCAGAACAGGCTGGATACGGCAGATATGGATTTCCATCTCACATGGGTTGGAAGTTCCGGCAGTACCGGTGAAAAAAATATTAAACCGTCTCTTTATATAAAACCGCTGAATCCCTTTGCTCTGCCTGCTGTATCGGTTACCCGATATGGCGCTTATCTGACAGGAGAGATATTTCCGCAGATCCTTTTCGGCCTCATACTTGTTTTCGTTACGGCTCTTGCATTCAGCCTCTCCTACAGGAGCATCCGCGATCATATTACACTTAACGAGATGAGAAATGAGTTCATAAGCAATATGACCCATGAGCTTAAAACACCCGTGGCAACTTTAAGTATAGCTTTGGAATCACTTGGTAAATACAATATGAGGAAAGATCCCCGGGTTATTGAAGAATATCTTAAACTGGCATCCCAGGAAACAAAAAGACTCGAAGATCTTATAAACAGGGTTCTCGATCACTCCATGCTTGAGGAAGAAACCCGGACACTGAATATCAGTACCATAGATATAAACATGCTCATATCTGAAGTTGCAGATACAATGCGGGTGAAACTGGAAGAAGGCGGTAAAATTGAGTTTATGCCATCACCCGAATTGATAACCGTAAACGGAGATCCTTTGTTTCTAAGGGGAGTCTTGCTCAATCTTATTGATAACAGCATAAAATATTGCGATAAGGTACCTGTAATCAGAATATTGTCAGCAAAAGTGTCAGGTTTTGCGGTTGTTGAGGTAAACGATAACGGGCCGGGAATTCCGGCAGAATATCATAAGAAGATCTTTGAGAAGTTTTTCAGGCTTCCTGCCGGTAATGTCCATAATGTTAAAGGTTACGGACTTGGACTAAGCTTTGTCTCCCTTGTCATGAAACTTCATAAAGGGAGCATCGAGGTCAGGAATTGTGACAATGGATTCTCGTTCATCCTTAAAATTCCGGTTGCCTGATGGAGAAAACAAAAGTATATTATGTTGAGGACGAGCAGGCTCTGGGGAAGATCGTGTGCGATACTCTTACGGGACAAGGATATGAAGTAGAGTGGGAAAGTGACGGGGCAAAAGTCATTTCATATTTCGAAAAGAATTCCCCTGACATTTGTGTTCTCGATATAATGCTTCCAAACATAGACGGATTCAGCCTGTGCCAGACTATTAGAGGCATGGTGCCCTTGCTCCCGGTCATATTCCTCACTGCCAAAACTGACATCTCAAGCCTGGTAAAAGGCTTTGAATCAGGGGGAACAGATTATATTAAGAAACCCTTCAGCATCGAGGAACTGATTGCAAGGATTGAAAATCAGCTGAATCTTGTAAGAGGCAGGGGCATTTCCTCCGACGCACACGGACAGGCAATAATAGGTAAATTCATTCTGGAACCGGCAAGGTATGAACTTCAGTCACCAACTGGTCCGATCAGGCTATCGAACAGGGATATGCAGGTATTAAGAATGCTATATGCCAACAGGAACAGAGTCACATCACGGAAAGATCTGCTTATGGCGGTGTGGGGCGACGACTCATACTTCAACTCAAGGAACCTGGATGTTTATATAAAGAAACTTCGAAACTATTTTGCTGAAGATCCTTCAGTTCAGATTATCACACTAAAGGGGAGCGGGTATCTCTTTCTGGTACCTTAGAAAAGGCATTACGTTTAATGGTACTGACGTTGTGCTGTTACAAATATCTCTCCCATTTTATAATAACCGTCATCACTTCTCCTGCTATCTTTCAATGCAAGTCTTATTGGTATTTCTTTTTGCCGGCAATTATCAAAAAGCCCTATATGCATATCATATTTCCCGACCGGCAACGTCTCAGGTAATCTAAGAGTGTAATATTCCCCGACAATCCTCCCGGGCATCCATTTGCGGTTATCTGATTCCGTCAGATCAATGGAAAAAACCTTGCCTGATTCTTTGTTCCTGATTTGTATTCTCAGATCATAGTGATGGTAAGCCGGTGCAACACCATGATTTTCCCAGGTCATTCTCAAATAATTACTATCTGAGTATTTACGCAGAGTATCGGGAAGAACCGCATATTTCGGGAAATACCAGTATCCGCACTTATTAGCCAATCGCCGTGCAACATTCAGGTTTTCGGCAAGCCATTCCCGGGGCCAGTGATGAAATCCTATAATTGATGCGTGCGTCTCCTCAATACCTTTTTCAAACCGTCTGCCACCATCCCACAGATTGTATTTTTTTATACTGTTATAGTGATCGGCTTCCAGTACTACGGGGATCGTTTCCCATACCAGATCAAATATTTCAGGGGTTCTTATATTGGAATAACCGAAACCAAGTGTAATGTACCAGTTTACACACGAACTGTCATCCCTGAATCCGATATGATGTTTCATGCAGCATTCGAGTATAGCAATGTTGGCACCATCGTCGGTATCCCTTTGTTCAAGATAATCATCACTGATGACTATGATGTTATCCGGATAACATCTGCGATATATCATGATATGCTTTTCAACAACCGGAACAGGAACATCGTGCCAGCCTGAATATGCTGTGTGACCTTCCCCCCATTCTCCTATACTTCCAATATCGATATACTCGAGCCATGGTTTATCGGCATACCTTGCAGCAAAAACTCTGTGAAAATTCTCAAGTTTCTCCAGGAACACAGGATCGCCATAATCAGGTTCCCAGTTTCCTGACTTCGTTTCTTTACGAAAGGAGCCCTTTGCTCCCGCTTTCATAACCCATTCAGGTGTGGCAAAGACCAGACTACCAGTCTCTTTACACGTGATCCGGAAAGACATGTTGTAGCCTTTAGCTGTCCATTTTTGAATAACAGTATCAATAAGCTCCCAGTTAAACTTCCCTTCTTCCGGCTCAAGGAACGACCAGCCCAGCCGTAGATATATTGTGCGCAATCCGGGAAAATCCTCAAGGTAATCTCCGGATTCTAAATGATCGTAGTACCTGGTAATCCCATTATCGAAATAGTGAAATTCCCATCCTTTATGCGGATTATTGCAAACTATGCTGCTGTCCCAATACTTTTCAAGGTTAAATAGCACTCTGTTCCTGTAGGCTCCGCGTCCTTCCTCGTTCGGTTCCTGCTGCCCTGATATCTGAAAAGTCGAAAAACAGGTTATAAGAAACACCGGTATTAATAATTTTGATTTCATGGATTCATGATTTTTATAAAGAAGTGTTTCTTAATTCAGGGATCAGTTCAATTAGTGTTCTGCTAAATTAATAAATCAATCCGTGGCTTAACAAATTGTCCTGATTTTTATTGTACATCCCACAGGTCGCTTCTGCCTAAATAAGCGGGATACCAGCTCCCTTCTCTGCCTTGTTTTTCAAATATATTAAGATTTCAACCACACAAGACATTACTATTTATTAAAAGCATTCTGTATGTCAGACAGGGTGCAATTGAAGAGTTTTTCAGTGATCCGGGTCAGTTTCTCCGCATCTCCGGTTAAATGGAATATTCTCTGTATATGAGTCGTTTTATCACCGGGCTTGAGAAAGGCTGCCGGTGAAGAACTTTCAATCTCATAAAAGGGTCCCATAACTGATCCATCCTCAACCGGTCCGTCATTATAAGAATTTACAACATCCCCGCTGAATGGAGATAACTGGTCACCCCATTTTGAATTGACATATTTTGCCGGCCCCGCCGGAAATGAATACCACAAAAGCGTAAGCACCTTGTTGTCAGGATCATAACTTCCACAATAGGGCATGGCTCTCAGGGGTGAAATTCCGATTTTGCTCCGGTGTTTCCCATCGATTTTGAAGAATAGAATGCCATCCTTTACAATCAGGCGGTCGGCCGGCACCTTCCCAAAATAATCGTCATTGACTTTCTGACCCAATTTCTCTTCACTGCCCTCTTTAAACGGGATGAACACGATCCCTGATGGTGAAGGATTGAACATTGCAAGCATCCAGACCGAAAGGGCTCCGGTTTGTTCTGTCCAGGGTGAATCACCTTTGTTAATCAGGGTATTTTCTGACTCATATGCTACAAATGAGAGTGATTTATCCAGCTTCATTAACAGGCAATTTTCGGTCTCCGGCCTGTTAAGAAGTTTCACTTTACGCTCAATCCCCACTGACAGGTTTGTTCCGGAAGCATTTGTGAGTTCAAAATCCTTCCGGAAGATGACCATAGCCGGGGATTGTTCCACCACCTCGAAAGGTTCTGTATCGATCTCTTTAGGTACAACCCAGTTTGCAAAAACCTGCTCTGAATCCTTCTTAAAATAGACAGAAAAGGGACCCCCTTCCGGACCAAGCCAGAGCCTCTCCTCCCCACCATAAGGATTAAACTGATGATTATCTATACCCGATTCAATAAGTTTATAGTTAATCCAACCGAAGCTGATTCCTTCAGCACCCTCCACAGAACTCGTCATTACCCTGCCCTGGTATGCGGGAACTATCAATGCCGAAGCCTTCGAATCCTTGTCTTTTAATTCAATTGTACTGATTTTGTTTTTGGAAAAAAAGGTCACATCATATCCGTATGTTCCTTTTGTCAGATCATTTTTCATAGTATTTTGTTTTTTGTTTCCTGATGAAGAACAGCTAGTCATTATACTGATAATAAGAACTATTAATGGGCTGCCGGCGCTTTTAATCATTTTGTTTTTCATCTCGGAAGTCTGTTTTAAATATGGTGGAATTGCCTGATCATGAATTACTGTACCAACAATAAAGCTAACCTGTTTAATTCATAAATATTCTTAATTTATTGTATTCCTTTGTGTTAATTAGTGATAACCTTTGTGACCCTTTGTGGTTAAATTCTTTTACCACAAAGTCACACAAAGGATTACACGAAGGATTCACAAAGTACATGAATTTTAAAAGCTAAAATATCTTAAACGTTCAAATAAACAATTTTTTTAAATGTTATTTATTGAAATTAAGCAAACTTTTTCAGTAACAGGAGACTAAAACCCTGACTATCTGAGATTAAGAAAAACTTATTGCGCCGGAGGAAAATTCTACATCATTATTGATTAAAACATGGCTAAAAAAACGATCAAATTGTTCATGTATACTTTAGCATAGAAATTTATTTTACTAACTTTAATCCAACATATTTGTTGATGTCTTATTGTTAATTCAATTATCCCGTTCGAACACCTGAACGGATGTAGTCAGTGTTTGTTAATCACATTTACTAAATGAAACCCCTGAATGTCTTTTTACTGTTAATTCTGATCCTGACCATGGCACTATCATGCAACAGTACCAGGAAAATCTCACTCGCTGAAAATATGTCTGAAATTTCATTTGGAAGAACCGGAGGTTTTACGAATATTCCTGACGAGTACAGGATAAATGAAAAAGGTGATGTCTTTAAAATTACCGGTAACGAACTTACGAAGGTCAATAGTCTCTCACGAAGAAGAATGAAAAGAATAGCAGGGCAGTTTAACGGGCTCGATTTTGACCATTGCGAAATAAACGAACCGGGGAACATCTCATACTTTATCAGGGTCGTAACGCCGGATTATGAAAAGAGGGTCATCTGGAATGATCTTACATCCAATGATCCTTTAAAGGATCTGTACAATGAACTTCTGAAAACATTAAAACAATAATATATGAAAAAAATTCTGCTCACAGGTTTTCTGTTAACATTGTCACTGGCTGTAATGGCACAGAAAAATACCCTTAAGACAGTGACCAGACAACAGAAAGGAAATGTTCCTCAATCAGCCGGTTATCGCCTAATCAATGGCAACATTTCCAAGGGAGGTTCTCAAAAGAATTTCAATCTTTCAGGAAATATCACATTTCCTGCAATTCTTTCCAAAAAAGAGGGTGTCAGAAAAATAATCACCAGGAATAATTCACCTGTTTTCATTGAAAAAGCTGTTTTAGGAAGTAAATCTCCTTATTCAATGGCACCTGAAGAGCGATTTTATACTTTTTTTGAGGATGAAAAGGAGACAACTAAAATTTCCGATCCCGGAGAATCCTTTACTATTACTGACATCCGTAAAGATGCACTCGGGTTAACTCATATCAATGCAATACAGAAATACAAAGAGGTAAAGATATATGGATCGGAATCCGGCCTGCACCTTTCACCTGGTAAAGAAATATTTACAGGGAGGTTGCATCATATAAATCAGGAAATTAACACTATCCCTGCATACAGTGCTGACGAAATCCGTTCTGCTGTGGTCCGGGATATAAAAAAGATCACTGCTTTTAAGGAAATGTCAGCCAAAGAAAAGGAGTTTTTAAAATATGAATCTCCGGCCTGCAATCTGATAATAATGAAACAGGAGGACAACTCTTACAGCCTCGCCTGGGAAATAGAAATACGGCCGAATTTTATTGAAGTATGGCGTTATTTTGCTGATGCTCATACAGGAAAGATCCTGCGGAAATATAATATCACATGCTCTGACGGACCTGCAACTGCTTTAGCGACAGACCTTAATTTAGTATCCAGGTTAATAAACACATACCTGGAAGGAACAAGTTACCTTCTTATGGATGCTTCTGAGGCCATGTATATTCCTGCCACCCAGGAAGGAGTAATAATGACCCTGAATGCAAACAATACATCAGCCAGGAATCTTGATTATAAACTTTTCTCTTCAGCTTCCAACACATGGAATGACCCTGCTTCAGTATCGGCTCATTTCAATGCCACCACAGCTTATAAATATTTTAATACCACATTCGGGAGAAACTCCATTAATGGGAACGGAGGAAATATTATTTCTTTTGTCAATGTTGCGGAACAGGATGGTTCACCAATGGATAATGCGTTCTGGAACGGATACGCCGTATTTTACGGTAACGGAGCAACCGCTTTCAAACCGCTTGCGGGGGGCCTTGATGTGGCTGCTCATGAGCTGGGACACGGAGTCGTATCTAACTCCGCAAATCTTGAATATCATGGTCAGTCAGGCGCAATGAATGAAACATATGCCGATATTTTCGGATCCATGGTCGACAGAGACGACTGGCGAATCGGGGAAGATATAACCAATACATCTTATTCTCCTTCGGGTGCACTCAGGAATATGGCTGATCCGCATAATATGGGAACCTCACTCAACGATCCCTACTGGCAGCCAAAACACGTTTCCGAAATGTATCTGGGAGAGGGCGATAACGGCGGAGTCCATACAAACAGCGGGATCGGGAACCATGCATATTATCTGTTTGCAACGGCAGTATCAAAGGAGAAGGCTGAACTGGTCTTTTATGATGCTCTCACAAATTATTTAAATCCTGCCTCTCAGTTTATTGATCTCAGGATTGCTGTTGTTCAGGCAGCAAAAGACCGTTATGGCGATAGTTCTGTTGAGGCTGCCAAAGCCGCTGAAGCCTTTGATGCTGTCGGCATTTATGAAGAAGAACAAGTTGATCCGGCCCAGGATTACCCTGTAAATCCGGGACAGGAATATCTTCTGAGTTTCGACACTAATGTTGGTGATGCGAATACTTTATACAGATCTTCGGTAACGGGTACTAATTTTGTAGCGCTGACAACGACAAATATGAAAGGGAAAGTCAGTGTAACAGATGATGGCAGCGTGGCAGCGTTTATATCGACAGATGGTAATATAAAAGCCATTAATACAGATCCTCAAAATCCTGACGAAAGAATTATTTCATCGGTTGCCGAATGGGATAATGTAGCCATTTCAAAGGATGGTAAAAGACTGGCAGCAATATCAATTTATGTCGATACTGCGATCTATGTATTTGACCTTGAGTCAGGTACAGGAGTTAAGTTTCACCTTTATAACCCGACTACAAGTCAAACGGAAACCAATGCAGGTGGTGTACTGTATGCTGACGCCATAGAGTTTGACCATACCGGTGAATACCTTATTTACGATTCCTACAATGTTTTAAACTCAACCACAACAGATGACATCTATTACTGGGACATTGGTTTCATAAATGTATGGGACAACAGTCTGGGAGATTATGGAAGCGGGACAATATCAAAGCTCTTCAGTTCCCTGCCGGAGAATATCAGTGTCGGGAACCCTGTTTTTTCGAAAAACTCCCCTTATATTATTGCATTTGACTATTTCGACAGTTATAATGATGAATATGCAATTCTGGGGGTGAATCTGCTGACAAATGACCTGAAAACAATTGCGGATAACTTAATTATCGGATACCCGGGTTACTCAAAGGATGATAATAAAATAGCTTATTCCGCCCTGAATACTTCCTCTGAAAATATTGTAGCAGTCATAAACCTTAATGCTGACAAAATATCCGGGTCAGGTTCACCAACAGGAGTTGTGGCCGATGCAAAATGGCCTGTATTTTATGCGACCGGAACAAGAGCCCTCGGATTGAAACCTTTAGCCAATTTCACCGTGGACCTGAAGGAGGGACCCGCACCATTTGAAGTGCAGTTCATAGATCTCTCGACCAATGATCCGACGTCCTGGAACTGGACCTTTACGGGAGGATCTCCATCTTCATCCACCAGCCGTAATCCGGTTGTCATTTATAATACTCCCGGCACTTATTCGGTTACCCTGACGGCAACCAACATCACAGGCTTTGATACCAACATCAAGGATGCCTACATAACAGTAAATGTCGGAACAGGTATTGACGATTCAGGAAACAGCGATATCGGATTCTACCCGAATCCCGTCACGGACCTTGTCAGAATTTCATGCGAAACAGACTTTTCTGTCAGGATCAGCAATATTCAGGGAGCTTTATTGCTCCGGTATGAAAATAAGAATGAATTTGATCTGTCCCATCTTGAAACAGGCATCTATATAATTGAAATCCGGACACTAAATAATGTAATAAGGAAGAAGCTGATAAAGAACTAAATTAAAGTCTTGCAGCTTTAAATCCCTTATATCGTTAAGGTTCTAAGTCTCCTGGTCCCTGAGTCTCTCAGTCTCTCAGTCTGTTAGCCCATAAAGGATCCCGCTGTAATCCAAAGAGGCGGGATCTGTTTTTTCTTTTTTTTCAACATTTCCGGAAATCATATGTTGACACATAGATGTAAGTTTCATTTAAGGATTTACATAAGATGAAAAAATTTATAATTATACTATTCCACTGCCTGGTCAATACTCTGGCAGAGGGACAGTCAGATATAAGTACTTCTATCACGGGTACGGTATTTGACAAATCGACCCGGCTACCCCTGGATTACGCTACAGTTTCCGTAATGCATAAAGAGTCAGGCAAGCTGATAACCGGTTCATTAACCGATTCTGAAGGGAAATTTACAATATACAATGTACCTTTCGGCAGATATAAAATTGTTGTCAATTATATCAGTTATGAGAATGTTTCAATTGACAATGTTACAATAAACATTGAAAAGCAATCAGTTTCGCTGGGAACAATTTACCTTTCCCCCTCGGTGCTCAGTCTTGCTGAAGTTACAGTAGTCAGCGATAAACCTGTGATCGAGAACAGGATTGGAAAAATCATCTACAATGTATCCAGCGATATTTCTTCCCAGGGCGGACTGGCTATTGATGTGCTTAAAAAAGTCCCGCAGGTAACGGTTGATGCTGACGGTAATGTTGAATTGCAGGGCAATTCAAATGTGCGCTTTCTGATCAATGGAAAACCCTCAAGTATTTTCGGGAATAGCCTTGCCGATGCGCTGGCGTCCATCCCGGCAAGCCAGATCAAAAGCATCGAAGCCATAACAAATCCCGGAGCCAGATATGATTCACAGGGCACGGGCGGTATCATAAATATCATACTCGAGGATAATAAACTGCAGGGAATCAGCGGAAATACAAACCTTTCGGCAGGAACAAGACTGCAAAACGGATCTGTCAATTTAAGCGCCAAAAAGAATAATTTCGGTGTCAATGGTTATTTCAGCGGGAACTGGCGGCTAAGTTCCAAAGGCGGATTCACCAATACCCGCGTGACTACCGATTCAACCGCGGGGCAGATCACCACTCTGACACAGGATGGATTTAACAACTCCGACAGGCTTGGTTTAAGGTCAGGACTGGGGTTCGAATGGAATATCTCCGAAAGAAATACCCTTACAGGTTCTGTGGGTTACAACCAGTTCAGTTTCAGCAGCTCAGGTCAGACAGACCTTGAACAATGGATCCGGGATCTTTCCGGGAACAATGAACAGGAAATATTCACGGTCCGGAACTCGGAGAACAGCAGAAATGTCAGATCGATCGACTGGAGCCTCGACTACACGAAAAATTTTAAGAAGGAAGGACATGAGCTGGATGTTCTGTTCAGTTCCACACATGGAAGACCGGTATCTGGCTATACCCAGACCCAGTTATACACCGGGGAGACCGTTCCATTTGAGGGTTCGTCAAGCAATAATCCCGGAACGGATAACCAGATTGAGCTTTCACTCAATTATGTTTACCCCATAAACGAAAATTTTTCAATTGAAACGGGTCTTAAATCCGTATTTCAGAATCTGATGAGCATTGCTGATGTAAGTGTTTTTTCACCCTCCTTTAACGATTATATCAGTGATCCGCTTCAATCGTACAATCTGAAATACAATTTGAAGATCTATGCAGGTTATTTTTCGTCAGATTTCAGGTTATTCAATTTCCTCGATCTTAAGCCCGGGTTAAGATATGAATATACAGATGTGGGAATCGATTTCCCGAATACAAGTATCCCTTCTTATGGAACTTTTGTCCCTTCGCTGGTACTTTCACACAGCTTCAATGAGAGGAATAGCCTGCAGCTTGCATACAGCAAAAGGATCCAGCGCCCCGATTACGGTGATCTGAATCCTTTCGTTAACCGGAGTGATCCCTACAATATCACAACAGGGAATGTATTTCTGAAACCGGAAATCGGTAACAGTTTTGAACTGAGCTTCAATGGCGGCTTTAAAAACGGAGGGAATCTACGGTTGTCGGTCATGGAACGCATAACCACACAGGAAACGGAGGAGGTTACTACTTTTTACCCGGAATATTCAGTTGGTGATTCCGTTTATAAAAATGTCCTGGTAACCACCGAACAGAATATCGGGGAAGAGTATGCAACGGGATTAAGCGTCTTCGCCTCCATTCCGGTTACTCCCAAATTCAACCTCCGTGGCAATCTTATGTTATTCAACAGGTACCTTATTAGCAACCTGAATGAGGGAAATGTCTCTACCGGCATCAATACCAGGTTCAACCTGAATGCAACTTACGAACTTCCCCGTGATCTTGCGCTGGAACTTTTCGGCTTCTACCGGTCAGGCGGAAAGAATTTGCAGGGCAGATCCCCACAATTCTTCATTTATACATTTGCTTTCAGGAAACGGTTCTGGGACAGGAACGGAAGTTTCGGATTTACAGCAACAAATCCGTTCAGCAGGAACATAAGGATGGTTAGTAAGGTTACGACGGAAAACTCAGAATCTTCAACAGTGCGGGAGTTGCCTTTCCGTTCTTTCGGAATAGCTTTTACCTGGAAGTTTGGCAACCTTGAATCAAAGAAGCGTAACCGGGAAAATGATAATGATTCGTTCAATACCGATGGCGGCATGATGCCGGGAACTTCTCCCTGACTTTCAGGATACGCACAGACGTACGGCTATACCGACATGCCATTTACTGTTCGTCTGACCCCTTCGCTGTATGAGGTGGGTGTGAAATCAAACCGTTTTTCAAATTTGGATGAGTCGAATACATAATCCACCTCATACTGATATAACATTTCGACCATTTCCTTCATTACCGGAATAAACAAACCCATTACACTGACCAGCCATTTCGGTATTACTGTGGCTTTAGCCGTTGTGTTCATCTCGGCAGCAAACAGATGAACGATTTCCCGGCCGGTAAGGGTATTTCTGTCGGTCGGGAGATGCCATACCTGGCTATACGCATCACGGGTATTGCCAAGAATCGCGACCGCTTTTGCAGCATCGGGAGTATAGGTAAAAGAGTGTTTTTTATCTGCATCCATAAACCACCAGGCGTTCCGCCTTTTAAGAATATTTTTGTAAGTCATCTCAATAAGAAAGCTTTTCTCATTATCAGGCCCGTAAAAGTCCGCTGAACGTGCAATCAACGCTTCAAGATTTCCGGCTTTAACCTCATCCATTATCATTTGTGAGATCCTTTTCCTTACCGCCCCTTTCCTGCTTGGCGGATTTATAACCGAATCTTCGGTCATATGCGGAATCTCATTTTTGTCGTACAAATAAACATTATCAAAAAAGACAAGTTTTGATTTGTGTTCAACACAGGCATCGATCAATGCCCTGATTAGCATAGGCCATTGTGTTTCCCACACCTTCAGCTTATAGTCAAATCCTAAAACGAGATATACTACTTCAGATCCCTCAACAGCCTTTTCAACCATCAGGGGATCAGAAAGATCTGCGGGAAAGAGCTCGTCAGATTCATTTACCTTCATGGGATTACGGCTGACCAGTCTGACCTTATCAGTATAAACCAGCAGTTCTTTTGCCAGAATGGAACCAATTGTTCCGTTTGCACCTAAGATTGTTTGCATAACATGTTGCATTAAACTGACATTATAACATTTTTCAGGGCAAATTGTTAGCCTATGGTGATCTAACTGGAGTTTTATGGAAGAGAATGTAATCACAAGGACAGGACCGGAGATATCACAATCACAACAACTGATCAGGAATTCCATATGGACCGATATCAGGGAAGCAATACGGGGTTCTGATGCTGACTATACCAGCATTAATATTAATAAAGCAATATTGCTCCTGGCCATCCCCATGATACTTGAGCTGGTTATGGAGTCAACTTTTGCACTGGCAGATATATTCTTTGTCGGGAAGCTTGGTGCGTCGGCAGTTGCTACAGTGGGACTGACAGAGACTTACCTGTTCCTGCTCTATTCAGTTGCCATGGGGCTATCAACTGCGGTCACGGCGATAATAGCCAGAAGGATCGGGGAAAACAACAGGGATCTGGCGGGAAGATCAGCTGTACAGGCTGTGTTCCTCGGATTCCTGTGTTCAATACCTTTTGCATTTGCCGGGATATTCTTTTCGCGTGAATTACTGGCATTGATGGGAGCTGATCAATGGGTGCTGGATGAAGGTTACCGCTACATGCAATGGATGCTCGGCGGGAATGTTGTCATAGTCCTGTTGTTCGTTATAAACTCAATATTTCGCGGAGCCGGAGATGCTGCCATCGCGATGAGGATACTCTTCATTTCGAATGGGGTGAATATTATAATGGATCCGTTGCTCATTTTTGGTCTGGGACCAATTCCGGCAATGGGGATTGAGGGTGCTGCCATTGCGACAAACATCGGGCGTGCGACAGGTGTAGTTGCCCAGCTCTGGCTGCTTTTCAGGGGAGGAAAACATATAAAGGTAACCCTGAACCAGGTTGTACCCGATCTGAAAATCCTTGTCAGGATAATCAGAACTTCGCTTGGCGGAGTGGGCCAGATGCTGGTGGGTATGACTTCGTGGATCTTTCTGATGAGGATCCTGTCGAGCATAGGCAGCGAGGCAGTGGCAGGCTCGACTATTGCTTTGCGTGTAATGATGTTCACAATGATGCCTGCCTGGGGAATGTCGAATGCTGCTGCAACGCTTGTCGGACAGAATCTCGGTGCAGGAAATCCTGACCGTGCCGAATCAACAGTATGGAAAATAGGTGTCTATAATATGATATTCATGATAGGCATCTCAGTTGTCTATTTTATATTCAACCGCTCACTGATTGCCATATTTACTGAAGATGAGACTGTTATAGAAGTAGGCGGAACCTGGTTGCGGATTATCTCCTACTCCTATTTTGTTTACGGCTGGTGGATGGTTTCCGTTCAGGCTTTCAATGGCGCAGGAGATACAAGGACACCAACGCTGATCAACCTTGTATTTTTCTGGTTTATCGAGATACCGTTGTCATACCTGCTCGCTATAACACTCGACTGGGGATATTCAGGCGTTTTCTGGGGTGTATTTATTGCGGAAACCTCTGTAGGTCTTGCAACACTCTGGCTGTTCAAAAGAGGAAGCTGGAAAACATTTAAGGTTTGAGCTGTTAATCGTGTCGAAGTGAAGCAAATCTCCGGAATATTACCTAACTTTATTCCTTATCCCCGATCCCCATGGGCAGCTACGTAAACAAACATCTTATAAATGACGAAACAGTGGCCTTTGAGACCAGGCTTCACTGGACCACTATTTTCACACTAAGGTCACTATTCACACTTTCTCTCGCATTCTGGTTCGACAGGTGGCTTTCTGAATTTGTGATAACAAACAGAAGGATAATCATCAAGACAGGCTTTATCGCCAGGAACACTTTCGAGATGAACCTCTCAAAGATCGAATCCGTAAATGTAGACCAGTCAGTTATGGGGCGTATTCTGAATTACGGCTCAATTACCATTATCGGATCAGGCGGAACAAAGGAGACATTTCATAGGATATCCGGGCCCCTTGAATTCAGGAAAGCGTTCCAGGAGCTCTGCTGATACAATTAGCGAGGTATCTCAGACAACAATCCTTATGCCTGGAGGAGATTTATGTTCTTCTTCAGGACGGCAAGGGAAATTGTGTGCCATCAACGTTTTAAAAGCAGTATTAAAAGCAGTATTAAAAGCAGTATATTAAGCCGTTGAAAATCTTAAATGCCATGTCAACCAGGAAAACCGAAGAAAGAAACATCCGGAGCCTGACCAGAGTATCAGGCGGAACAAGTTATGCAATAACTATCCCTATCGAGTTCATCCGGAAACTTAAATGGAAAGGCAAACAAAAGCTCGATGTAAGACTCTACCAGGACCGGATTATAATCCAGGACTGGAAATCTCAGTAGCTTCCCGGAGTGTTGTTCTATGAGAGTAGTTCAGCAGGGTTACGTCTTGATAACTGTTCGCTTATTGTCTGGAGATCTTCCTGATATTTTATGTCGTAAGAATATGAGGATGTTTTTATTTCCTTTCCATTATATTTATAAAATCTGCCATTTGAATCCGAATATTTGCCGTCAAGAGCTAAACTACACAACATATTTGCAGCTTTATCAGGTTTGCCGGACATTAGTCCTGTCAGATACCTCAGAATTAAAGGCATTTCTCTTGTCAGTCCCGACTTTAAAAGCCCGGGATGAAATGCTGATACGGTAACTCCCGTACCTTCAAGCCGACGTGCAAGAAAATAGGTAAACATCAGTTCCAGGTTATCCCTGGTAACAACTCTTTATACTTTTATAAACAGCTGCGATATTTATCAGAACATCGAGTCGATCGAATCTTTGATTGAATTCACTAACGGCATCCTTTGTTCCTGTAAATGCAGTAAATAACTACTTTTTAATTATAAATGTTTATTTAACCTGTTTAAACAATGGATACATGAAAATGTTTAATACAGGTATTGCAATTTCTCTCAATTTATGCTCAATCCAAAATTTAAAAGAATTGAATGCCATACGTTCGGCCCGCTCTCTGCTTCCGGATCACACGTACTCACCCCCTTCTTTACTATGCTCAGGAGTTTCTCCTCCGGGTTTCGTACTCAGCCTGTTTTTTATCTTTTTAACCCGGTTATTTTATTTAACTATGTTGTAGTCCTTAGGGGTTTCACATGTGGTCAGAAAGGCCTGTTCGAACAGTTCATTTCTGTCAATGATTGTGTAGAAATTGTTTATATAATCAAGGATCTGCCTTCTTGTGTACTTCGGAATCAGCTTCTGATTATTAATTATGGATTCAAATTCCGGTTTTAACCCCCGGAAAAAATCAAAGATCTTTTTAAACTCTTCATCCGTATAACATAATCCTTTATATACTCTTCTGTCAGCCAGCAGATCCTCAGGCACTCCTCGTGGTTTTGTATATTCAGCATTAACAAATCCTGAAAAGTCAAAATCAAAGGGAACCGCGTAAAGTCCCTGATAGGCTTCCTCAGGCTCAAGTACCATAATATTTTTCCTGGATGAAACATACCAGTCTTTATTACCGATGATGTACTGGAATACAGATAATTTTTGGAAATTCTCCCTGTTCAGGTCAAACGGAGTCAGGAATTTGTCCCTTTCTGTTGCATTATTCCGTTCAGCAACATGTTTCTTATCCTCAAGGAAAAAACTGTACTTTTCAAAAACCTTTTTATTCAGGCCTGTATCGAAGTACAGGACCTTCACAAGCCGTACATTAAAACTAAGATCAGTGACCTGATTGTATAATTTATAAATAGTGTATTCATCAATTATGTCTTCTTCAAACTGACAGGGTGTAACCAGTTTTATTCTGTTCTGGTTCCTGAAAATCGTATTTGCCACTTCACCTTTTTTAAAATCCACAAACAAAGGTGGAAAATCACAATTTACAGGATCGAGACGAAAATTCCCTCTTGCCATAATCCTTACTGTCAGCCTGACGGGATCTCTGTCAGGCGTATAATAAATCAATTCACCATCGTGATAGGACTGACTATCGGTCCGTTCTTTCTGAATGGCATCAAAATCGGATCTTAATTCTATTTTAATTACCTCATCAGACCGGAAAAGAGAATCTACACTGACTGCTGTTACCGGATTTGTCATAAAAAGCAATGACATGGTACTCAGTGAGATCTTAAAGAGAAGGGATTTTATATTGTAATTCAGATTCATCGGGATAGTATTTTAACAATAGATAAAGACAATTTTTTATATGAATTCCCATTTAACGTTTATGACTTGGTGTTAAACAATTAAGTTTGGTACTTTGTTCGGAGGATGAAATTCAGGAAAGAAAGAATGTACCGGATCAGAAATGGGAAAGAATCACAGGAATGGCTGACGGGAAAGTGTTAAATACAATTATCAAACAATTAAACAGATTGATTGTTAGTCATTATAGTATTAAGAGCAGAGCAATCATTTTTCCGGTAACAACATTTAAGAAATAAGTCAACCCATGAAGAAACTGCTTGTTTTTCTGATACTTGGCTTATGTATTAATCTGAATACCTATTCAACTTACCATTCAGAGACAGGCAATGACATATTGATAGATGATGGGCCCTATATTTTTAATGTGAATAATGAGCTTTTAGTAAAATGGGTTGAAAACAACAGTGTAAGGGAAGAATTCGTTACGGCTGACAACTTTGCCGGAATAAAGAGAAAATTCAAACTGCTGTTTAATTACGACGATCTGAATCAGAATTATCACTCTAAACCGGATTTCAAACAATGTTACACCGGGGTAGATAGTATGGGTATCATAACTGATATCCACGGGGAATACAAAACTTATCTGAACCTGCTGAAAGCAATGGGTATAATAGACAGAAGTCTTAACTGGAAATTCGGCAGGGGACATCTTGTGGTTATTGGTGATACATTCGACAGAGGGGATATGGTTACAGAGGTATTCTGGCACCTGTTTGGTCTGGAAAAGCAGGCTGCAAATGCCGGCGGACAGGTTCATATGCTGCTGGGAAATCATGAATTTCTGGTACTTAATAAAAACCTGAATTACATTTCCGATAAATACAAAAGCGTTGAAATAATAACGAAAATGCACTATTATGACCTGTATTCAACAAGTTCAGTACTGGGTAAATGGCTGCGTTCCAAACCGGTGATTATAACTATTAATAACATTTTATTTGTTCATGCGGGAATTTCGATGGAAATGGTTCAGAGACACCTTACGATTGATCAAATCAACCGGAAGTTTGCCGGTAGTATTGCACGTGATGATCCCGGACTGATCTTTAGTGATGAGGAAGTCGATTTTTTATACAAGAACAAAGGTCCGATATGGTACAGAGGATATTTCAACGATTCACACTTTTATGAAACCAGATTAGATTCCATTCTTGACTTCTATCAAAAAGAACATATAGTTATCGGGCATACTCCAAATGAAGGAATTATTTCACTTTTCAATACTAAGATCCTGGGAACAGATACCGGCATTATGTATAAGCAACCTGATGAAATGCTCATGTACAAAAACGGATATTTTTACAAAGTATCATTGAAAGGAACCAGAATTAAATTACAATAACCAAAAGTTTTTTGGAATTCTGATAACTATAATTTAATAGTTTCTTAATTTAGGTGTTAATATTCACATATGTGATTCATTTTAATATCAAATAGTATGTTACTGGAAAAATTTGTACAGGATCCTTCTTTACCGGGCATTATGATACGGTTTTTTTTCAATCTGCTTGTTCTCTTTATCCTGGTCAGGCTTATCTATTATAAATTCACAAAGAAAGAGGAGTATGTGTTTTCATTTATCCTCATGGGGATTATTATCTTTCTCCTCTGTTCCCTGCTTCAGACAGTTAATATCCAACTTGGAATGGCGCTGGGATTATTTGCAGTTTTCGCAATCCTCCGTTTCCGGACAGTAAATTATACCGCTAAGGACATGACCTATATATTTACTGTTATAGGAATTTCGGTCATCAATTCACAAGCCAACATTTCACCATCTGTCATCGGTGCTTTGTTGATTAACACAATTATAATTATAACATCTGTTATTCTGGAATTATTCCTGAGGAAAAATGCCCTGACACCGGTATTTGTTGTTTATAATAAGCTCGAATTTCTCAATCCTGATCTTCGGAATGATTTGTTGATTGACCTCTCCGCTAAAACGGGACTTAAAATTGAAAAAGTCAGGATCCGGAAAATTGATATTGCCAAGAGTAATGTAGAGTTGGAGGTATATTTCAAGGATAAGAACCTACCCTGATAATCTCAGTCCCTTGGTCCTTTAGCCTCTCTTCACAGTTTCCCAAAATATTTCACCCTCCCCGTCTCCAGGCTCTCATCAAAGATATCCTCCAGTTCCTTATTGACTCCCCGCAGTCCGGCAACAACTTTTTCGGACCAGTCGAAATACTTTTTTATTCTTTTTAAAGGCCATACCACTGGCGGATGACCTGTAATGTCGCGTACATTCATTGCCTTGTCGGCAAGCTTAAGTTTTTTAGCCTTCTCCGATAACAATGGTGCATGCACTACCTGGAGCCGTTTTCTTTCCTTCTTGCTAAGGCTCCTGTCGTCCGTAACCTCAAGTGTTACAGCCAGAACCTCATCCCCAAATGTCTCCCGGATATATTTTATAAGCTCCTTTTTTTCCTTCTTTGTTCTGACAGTGTCCTCAATAACATCATGAAGAAGCGCAGCTGATATAAGTACCGGATCTTTCTCATTTGCTTCATTTACAAGAAGATTGGCTACCTGTATCGGGTGATTTATGTAGGGAGTGCTTATGTCGCCTTTCCGGAACTGGGTCCTGTGCCTGACGGCAGCAAGCTCTAACGCGTTTAATATCAGGGAAATACCATCCATGGATTTAATTTTCAAAAGTGACTCTAATATAATGGAATTTGGCTGTTTGTATATACTGACCGGTGAATTTGCATTTTATTCTTTCCCGCCCTCACGCCCTCACGCCCTCACCCTCTCCCCCACTCCCCCACTCCTCCTTTACTCCATTGGTCCGGTTTTCCTTGTTTATCTGCATCTTTTTTATTATAATTACAATTATACCCTCCTCCCATGTACCAGAAGGACTATATACTCCGGATAATCGAACAGTTGGCTAAATTCCTGGCTGATTTGCTGAAGCTGATAAAGAAGGGCGAATACAGAGAGGCATCTGACCGGCTTGAAAACAGCTATTATGAATTTTTAAGGGAGGATGCAGCATTCTTT
>Ga0105101_10000054_pt1 | contig 39524 bp, 31 predicted proteins | sample PPLLak21cMay2015_2_FD_87037 | JGI IMG/M metagenome (GOLD analysis project Ga0105101, IMG submission 87037) | Freshwater sediment microbial communities from Prairie Pothole Lake near Jamestown, North Dakota, USA - PPLs Lake P8 Core (1) Depth... | ecosystem: Environmental > Aquatic > Freshwater >... | reverse complement strand
ACAACGCTATGCCGTGGTCAAGAAGACGCCTGTAGCGGCTAAAACGGCTTGAAATTCGATTGGTAAAGTGCCAGATTTCAACCCGACCTATTGTCGGGATAATTACTTTTGTCTAAAGTCGAGCTTTAACGATCCATAACATTATCCCCATTTTGGATGAGTGAATCCCATTGTGGTGATATCCATTTGACAAGGGAGAATGGAGTTGCAGCTGATGTCCTTTCGCCACAAGAGAATATTGCGCTTAGTAACATTTGTCACTAAGCCGTCATGCTCTTTGGTACTGGTCTTGATAAGCCATTTATTGATACTTATAGCATAGAGTTATCAGAAATGATCCTCGCCCTATTTGCCTGTCGGCTTCCGGATTCAGACCGAAGGCGGAGTAAATGCGTTTAGTTCATTTCGGATAACCCGGTCTCTCAAGAGCCTACTATCTTCGGCTCGATCCTGAGAAAAATGGAAATAACGGACACATTGAGCAAGATTCGATACCTGAGCACATCAATGGCTACATTTGAGGAGCAAAGGCTATGATCTCTCCCGAGTTATTACGATATTTCCCATTCTTCGGCGTTCTCAGCCACGAACAACTCAATAAAATTGCTGTCATCACTGAGGAAGTCAACATCCCTGCTGGCACAAACCTGTTCGAAGAATGCCAGCTTGCGGACTACCTCTACCTGTTGATCAGCGGCAACGTCGACCTGTCATACAAATCCGTGGATGACTTTCACCCAGAGACTGCTAAAGTATTTCATGTCGGTGAAATTAATCCCGGAGAGGTGTTTGGCGTAAGTGCCCTCCTGGAGCCCTATGAATATAATGCCACGGCGCATATCAGTAAGAACAGCCGGGTGCTAAAGATAGATGCTAGCAGCTTACGCGCCCAATTGAAAGCAGATCCTGAATTAGGTTATATTTTTATGTACGAGATCGCGAAAGCGATCGTGGAACGCCTATTTTACACGCGTGTTCAACTAGCCGCTGCCCGGTCATAGAGAGGTAATTCAGGCAAGGGATACAATCATGGTGACAAAAGAGAGCCTCATCTATCGCCAGGTACTAATGCTCAAAGATGGGACAAATGTATTACTTCGTCCGCTCGTCCCCGATGATTATCAAGGATTGCTCGATCTCTTTATGCCTCTTCCACCAGAAGAAGTCCGCTTCCTGCGACACAATGTGAATGACCCCCAGGTGATCCAGGGCTGGATAGATAATCTTGACTATGACAAGCTGCTTCCCATTGTAGCCGTAGTTGGGGATCGTATTGTTGGTCTGGCCAGCCTGCGCTTCAACGAAACAAGAGCCAGCCACCGCGCCGAACTGCGCATCTTCCTGGCCAGTGATTTCCGCCGCCGCAGCCTGGGAACCAAGATGACACAGGCAATGATCGATATTGCCAAACGACGTAATCTGTATCTGTTGGAGGTGCAGACTGTACGTGATCTGTCGAATGACATTAAAGCTATGGAAAAGGTTGGTTTCGAAACACGCTGCGTTCTGGAAGATTACTACATGATGCCAGACGGCGAGCTACGCGATGTAGTCATCATGTTAATGCGCCTGCGCACACCAGATGACGAATTCTAATCTACACAATTTCAATGAAGTGGAGCAACACTATGATTGAAGCCGTAACAGTTGTTGACCCGCCTACCCCGGTAGAAGAAATAGCTCTTCTCCGTGAAGTATCCTTGCGCACCCCGGGTGAATCGCGCGTCGAGATGTGCATCCAATGCGGCACATGCGGAGGCTCTTGCCCATCCGGCAGCGCCATGGATCACACCCCGCGCGCCCTCTTTGCAATGCTGCGCGCCGGGATGCGCGAGGAAGTGCTGAAGAGCAACACGCCCTGGATGTGTGTTTCTTGCTATTACTGCACAGTGCGCTGCCCGCAAGACATCCACATTACGGACGTAATGTACACACTGAAGAACATGTCGCTGGAAGCCAAGTTGTATAACCCGACAGCGGCCGATTTCTCAAAGACCTTTATTGGTATGGTAGAAACCTTCGGACGAGGTTTTGAGATCGGGCTGGCTGGTTTGCAAAATGTAAGGCATTTCATCACCCGCCTGCCAAATTTGGCTCCCATGGCTATCGGTTTCCTGACCAAAAAAGGCATGTCCCCCATCCCGCCGAAGCGTATCAAGGGCATGAATCAATTGAAAAGCATCTTGAAGCGCGCCAAGGAATTGGAGATTGTATGAGTGATTACATCTATTACCCTGGTTGTTCGATGGATAGCAGCGCCAAAGCCTATCAGGAATCGGTAGAGGCGGTCTGCGGGCCTCTCGGCATCGGTTTGAAAGAGATCGATGACTGGAACTGCTGCGGAGCGACTGAATATTTTTCCCTGGACTTGATACCTGCTTACTCGCTCATCGCCCGCAACCTGGCCCTCGCTGAAGAGCAGGCTAACGGCAACAAGAACCTCATTGCCACTTGCTCCGCCTGCTACCTGAACCTGGTTAAAGCCGACCACTACATGCACACAGATAAGGTGCTCGGCAGTAAGGTGAACGAAGCGCTGGCGGCTGGCAGCATGCACTATACCCCTGGCAAATTGGCCATCCGCCACCTTCTGGATGTAGTGGTAAATGAGATCGGGCTGGATAAAGTCAAAGAACGCGTGGTTAAGCCACTGACCGGATTACGCGTTGCTCCCTACATAGGCTGCATGCTGCCCCGTCCTGATTACACGGCTCGCTACTCGGACACAGAATACCCCAACGAGCTGGATGATCTGCTGCGCGCCCTGGGAGCGGAGGTTATCTACTTTCCACTAAAATCACACTGCTGCGGCGGTCACATGACCCAGATCGGACCTGATACTGCTTTCGAGATGATCCGGCGGATCATCTCCGCTGCCGATCAGTTCAATGCCGATGTGATTGCCGCGGTATGCCCGATGTGCCAGATGAACCTGGATGCCTTCCAGGGTCAGATGAACAGCCATTTCAAAACCAAGTACAACATCCCAATCCTGTACTTCACCCAGTTGATGGGTATTGCCTTCGGGGAAACACCGGAGAATCTGGGCTTTGGGTCTGAGTTTGTTAGCGCTCGCGAGGCCATGGGCCGCATCGGCGTCGAGACACCTGAACCCACCACCCAGGGAGCTCCTCCAAAACGGGTCAAACCAACAGGTCTGCCCATGCCGCCCCCTCTCATCGAAGAGCACCAATCAACAGATCAGTCAAAGGAGGCGAGTTGATGAGCGCCGTCAATAAACCTGAAGAACGTGTTGGCGTTTACATTTGCCACTGCGGCAGCAACATTGCCGGCACGGTAGACGTTGCCGAAGTCAGCCAATGGGCTGGCAAAGAGCTGGCACAAAACGGTGTTGTGGTTGCCCGCGACTACAAGTTTATGTGCTCCAGCCTGGGGCAAGAGCTGATCGAGAAAGATATCCGCGAGCTCGGCCTGACGCGCGTGGTCGTGGCGTCTTGTTCTCCCCACCTGCACGAGCCGACCTTCCGCAATGCCTGCGCCCGGGCAGGATTGAATCCCTATCTGTTCGAGATGGCCAATATTCGCGAGCAGGTTTCGTGGGTCACCACCGATAAAGTAGAGGCAACTAAAAAGGCAAAGGCTCTTGTTGCTGCAGCAGTCGGGCGCGTCGTCCATCAAAAACCGCTGGAATCGCTCTTCGTCCCCATAGATCCGAATGTACTGATCGTTGGCGGCGGAATAACCGGCATTCAAGCCGCACTGGAGATCGCCAACAGCGGGCAGCATGTCTACCTGGTTGAGCGAGAGCCTTCCATCGGCGGGCATATGGCCCAATTCGACAAGACCTTCCCAACCCTGGACTGCTCAGCCTGCATCCTCACGCCAAAAATGTTTGATGCCGGCAACCACAAGAATATCACCCTGCTCACCTGGAGCGAGGTTGAAAAGGTCGAGGGTTACATCGGCAACTTTACCGTCACCATCCGTAAGCGTGCTCGCTACGTCGATACATCGCTGTGTACCGGCTGCGGTGTGTGCTCGGAAAAATGCCCCAAGAAGGTAGTAGACAGTGTGTTTGAAGCCGGATTGGGCTACCGCAAGGCTGTTTATACGCCTTTCCCTCAAGCGGTACCCAAATACCCGGTGATCGATCGCCAGAACTGCACCTTTTTCCTGAAAGGCACCTGTAAAGCCTGCGAGAAGTTCTGCCCAACCGGCGCTATCAAATTCGACCAGACAGATGAGATCGTGACCGTCAAGGTTGGCAATATCATCCTGGCTACTGGTTTCGACTTGTTTGATGCGCGCAAGATACCCAACTACGGCTATGGGCGGCTGGCGAACGTGTTCACCAGCCTGGAATTCGAGCGCATGACAAACGCTGCGGGTCCGACATCTGGACGAGTCGTAATGCGCGACGGGGTTACCCAACCCAAGAGTGTAGCCATCATTCATTGTGTAGGGAGCCGCGATAAGCATTACCACAACTACTGCTCGGCCATTTGCTGCATGCAGAGTCTCAAGTTTGCGCATCTGGTCAAGGAAAAGACCGGCGGTGAAGTCTTCCAGTGTTATATCGACATGCGCACCCCGGCTAAAACCTATGACGAGTTTTACCAGCGCCTGATTCACGAAGGCGTGAACTTTGTACGTGGTAAGGTGGCTGAAATCACCGATGCTGCTCGCAATCCCGGGGAAGAAGGCAAACTCATCGTCCAGGTGGAAGATACCCTGATCGGCAAGCAGCGCCGCATACCGGTTGATATGGTGGTGCTCTCTGCCGGCCTGGAAGCCCGCCACGACGCCAAAGAAGTAGCCCAAAAGTTTGGCATCTCCTGCAGTGCCGATGATTGGTTCATAGAAAGGCACCCCAAGCTCGACCCGGTTGCCACAATGACCGATGGCGTCTTTATCGCCGGCGCCTGCCAGGGTCCTAAAGACATTCCTACCTCAGTTGCCCAGGGTGCAGCAGCAGCAGCGCGGGTGCTCTCGATTATCGGACAGGGGGAGATCGAGATCGAGGCTGCCACCGCCGTCGTAGACGATGTCACTTGCGTGGGGTGCAAGGAATGCATCGCCTCTTGCCCTTACCAGGCAATCGAATATCTGGAGGAACGCGGCAAAGCGCACGTTATTGAGGCGCTGTGTAAAGGTTGCGGGACCTGCGTGGGTACCTGCCTGCCTAAGTCCATCTCGCTCAAACACTTCACCGACGATCAGCTCGTTTCCGAGATGATCGGAGCTATGCAAGTCATGAAATCCTTCGAAATGGCGGAGGTGGCATAATGAACGAACCGAAAATCATCGGCTTCCTGTGCAACTGGTGTTCGTACCGCGGCGCCGACACAGCGGGCATGGCGCGCATGAAATACCCCCCGAATGTGAAGATCATCCGCGTGCCATGCAGTGGTCGCATATCCCCCGAGCTGGTACTGCGCACCTTTCGGGAAGGAGCGGATGGTGTGATGGTGCTCGGCTGCCACATTGGCGACTGCCACTACAGCACTGGCAACCACCGCACTGCCAAGCGCATGCCTGTATTGAAGAAACTGTTGGAATATACCGGCATCGACTCGGATAGGTTATATATCAACTGGGTCTCAGCGGCAGAAGGCGAGAAATTTTCTACCGTCATCAAGGAGTTCACTGAGAAGATCAGTGCGCTGCCGCCATTTATGGAGACGATGAAATGACCGACCGATTAACATCCGTTCGAGAGATTATTAAAACAGTTTTGCCGGGGGTCGATGGAGTGCTGGCACTGCGCAGCGGGCCGGGCGGGATTGTAGCCCCTTACCTGTTCAGCAAGGAACACCCAGAAGAACTTGCGAAACTGGCAATCTGGCCAAAAGAGCCTGTACCCGACACCTTGAAGATCATTCTGAAGGCGCATCCGGAAGCGAAAATAGCCATCGTCTGCCGGGGTTGTGAAGAGCGCGGCATCGTTGAGATGTATAAGCATGCACAGTTCAGCCTGGATAACGTAACCTTGATCGGCCTGCAGTGCTTACAAGATGAAGCGGAATTCTGCCGCTGCGCCAAGCCTTATACAGTCCATGCCAAAACCACTATCGGCGAGCCGATCGAGGGCGTACCCGATTCCCTGACAGATAAGATCGCCGCCATGAGCGCGGACGAAAAACTCGCCTTCTGGAAGCAAGAATTTGAGCACTGCATCAAGTGCTACGGATGCCGCACCATTTGTCCCCAGTGTTTCTGCAACATCTGCGCATTAGAAGACGAGATATGGGTGGAGACTGGTCGCCTGCCGATGCCGAATCCCTCGATGTATCACATGGTGCGTGCCATGCATATGACTGCCAAGTGCGTGGCTTGTCGAGAGTGCGAAGAAACCTGCCCGGCAGATATCCCGATGGCTGTTCAATTCCGGCTTATTGCTCGTGACGTCAAAGAGATGTTCAATTACGAGCCGGGCGCGATCATGGAACAAAAACCGCCGCAGCTGCTGGTGCTTGAAGAAGGCGATTATGCGCGCACCGGACTGCCGCATTAAGGAGAGATACCATGATTGAATACGAAAATGTCCTCACTACCTGCCCTTACTGCGGCACCGGCTGCGCTGTACACCTACAGGTGTTGGATAATAAACTGGTGGGTGTGCTGCCAGCTAAGAACCATGTAATCAGCAAAGGTGGCTTGTGCATCAAAGGCTGGAATGTCCACGCTTTTGTCAACCACCCCGATCGCCTCACAAAGCCTTTAATCCGAAAAAACGGAGTGCTGGAAGAGGCCACCTGGGAGGAAGCTCTCGACCTGGTGGCAACTAAACTTGGCGAGATCAAGAACGAGAGCGGTCCAGACAGCATCGCCTTCCTGTCATCTGCAAAATGTACCAATGAAGAGAATTTCCTCCTTTCGAAGCTTGCCCGCGCGGTGATCGGCACGAATAATATCGATCACTGCGCCCGTCTCTGACACGCTCCCACTGTGGCCGGTCTGGCCGCATCCTTTGGAAGTGGTGCCATGACGAATTCGATCCCCGAATTCGAGACGGATACTAACTGCTTCTTGATTATCGGTTCGAACACCTCTGAAGGCCACCCGCTGATTGCCACAAGTATCTTAAAAGGCAAAAAGCGAGGAGCTAAAGTCATTGTACTGGACCCACGCAAGAATCAGATTGGTCATTGGGCCGATATCTACTATACTTTCAATCCAGGCAGTGACGTAGCCATTTTCAACGGGTTGATGAATGTCATCATCAGCGAAGGTCTGGAAGACCGTGCCTACATTGAGGAGCGCACCGAAGACTATGAGACTCTCAAGGCATTGGTTGCGGAATTTACACCTGAGAAAGTCGCTGAGATCAGCGGCATACCTGCCGATGGCATCCGCGAAATCGCCCGCACCTATGCCCAAAATAAGCCTGCGGCGATTATCTATGCCATGGGAATTACCCAGCATACTACCGGCGTGGACAACGTCAAATCCACATCCAATCTGGCGATGCTGTGCGGCAATGTAGGCATCCTCGGTGGTGGTGTAAATCCCCTGCGCGGTCAGAACAACGTGCAGGGTGCCTGCGATATGGGAGCCTTGCCCAACGTCTATTCTGGCTACCAGGCTGTCACCCTGCCTGCAGTTCAGGAGAAATTCCAGCAAGTCTGGGGAGCAGCCGGTCCGCTTAACGTCGGTATGACCGTTACGGAAATGGTGCACGCCGCCAGCGAAGGCAAAGTGCGCGCCTTGTTTGTGATGGGTGAGAATCCGATGGTCTCCGACCCAGATTTGAACCACGTCCGCCACTGCCTGGAGCAAACTGAGTTCCTGGTGGTGCAGGATATCTTCCCGACTGAGACGGTGCAGCTTGCCCATGTGGTGCTGCCTGGCACATCTTTTGCTGAAAAAGACGGCACCTTCACCAATACCGAGCGGCGCGTGCAGCGCGTACGCAAGGCGATCGAGCCAATTGGCGAAGCTAAGGAAGATTGGGTGATCATCTGCGAGCTAGCCCGAAAAATGGGCGCTAATGGATTCGATTTCGAGTCCGCTGAAGCGATCATGGATGAGATCAATCGTCTCACTCCCAGCTACGCCGGCATTACCTACGGGCGCCTGGAAGAGTTGGGATCGCTCCAATGGCCCTGCCCTGCCGTTGACCATCCGGGAACGCCCTACCTGCATAAAGGAAAGTTTGCACGTGGGATGGGTAAGTTCTTCCCGCTCGAATTCAAGGAACCGGCTGAACTTCCAAATGAGGATTTCCCCTTCGTGCTAACCACGGGCCGTCTGATGTTCCACTTCCATACCGGCTCGATGACCCGCCGGTCAGCAAAGCTGCACAGCGAAGTGCAGGAGGCGTACGTCGAAATCCATGTGGATGACGCCAAGAAGATTGGCCTGAACGGTCACAAACGCGTGCGCGTCTCTAGTCGGCGCGGCCAGATTGAATTGGGTATCCGCATTACCGATGATATTAAACGCGGTGTTGTCTTCATCCCCTTCCACTTTGCCGAAGCGGCGGCCAATACTCTGACCAATTCTGCTATTGATCCGATAGCAAAAATCCCAGAATACAAGGTGTGCGCCGTAAAGGTTGAAGTCGTTTAGTCAGACCGCCTGTTCCGTATTATGCAAACATATGGAACAGGCGAGTTCTTTATCATCATACAGGAGACAATATGGACATTCGAAAAATATACGAATATGCACTCCAGCGTGAGCACGAAGGCAAGCGGTTCTTTGAAGAGAATGCCACCCGGCTCAATCACGCCGCTGCAGTGGGAGTCTTTAAAGAGCTGGCTGCCGAAGAGCAGAAGCACATCGAGTTCATTGAAAGCCAGATTGCGGCCTTGGATAGCGGCGGATCTTCCAGTGGAGCACTGGGCAGGGAGATGGAGCGAGCCGGTTTCTTTTCGCAGCGTTCCCACTCCGAAATGCTCGACCAGACCATGCTGGAGGCTATGGTTCCCGATCTGCCGGTACTGCGAACAGCTTACCTGATCGAACGAGATTTTGCGGAATATTACCAGGACGCAGCCAACAAGACGGAGGGAGAGCCAAAAGACATATTAAATATGCTCGCAGTATGGGAACGCGGTCACGAGCAATTGTTCAAGATGATGCACGACAAAGCGTACGAGATGTATTCCCAGATGCCCTGGGGTGGTTGATTCGAGCACCGCTTGTAATCTCATACGCATACGAAGGAGGAATATCCCTGGTCACCATACTCAAAGCTCAGATGCCAATATTATTTTCATTTACTAACACAATCCAAATCCATTGAGGAGAATTTTTTATGAGCGACCAAATTTCGTTTGATGCTCTTGGACCGCCAGCAATGGGATCCAAAGCGGAAAACATCGGCGTCACTAAAGCCAGCCTGCGAGCCGATAACATGTTTGTATTAGGCATCCTGGCAGGTGCATTCATCGGCATAGGCGCCATCTTTGCCACCACCGTCTCTGCCGGCAGCATCTCCATTAAGGATGCGGCAGGAGCAGCCGCCTTCGCAACCGGCTTGCCCTACGGCGTTATCCGTCTGCTCACAGGATTGGTGTTTGCTACAGGCCTGATCCTGGTTATTGTGGGCGGTGCCGAGCTTTTCACCGGCAATACCCTGATCACCATGGCCTTCGCCAGCAAGAAAGTAACCCTGGCGCAGCTGCTGCGCAACTGGGTGATTGTCTACCTTGGCAACCTGGTCGGTTCGGTTCTGACCGCTTACGTTGTCTTCCTGGGTAAACAGTACACGTTTGGTGGCGGAGCCATCGGTCTGACAGCCCTGAACATCGGAGAAGCGAAAACTGCGCTGGGCTTCATACAGGCTGTCGCCCTGGGTATCATGTGCAACGCCCTGGTCTGCATGGCCGTCTGGTTGTGCTACAGCGCCCGGAGCACCACCGATAAAATCCTGGCCATCATTCCGCCCATCGCATGCTTTGTCGCCGCCGGATTCGAGCACAGCATCGCCAATATGTACTTCATCCCGGTAGCCTTGTTCATAAAGTACTCTGGAGATTCTTCCTTCTTTACCGCCATCGGTAAAACTGCAGCCGACTTCCCCCACCTGACCTGGGGCAACTTCTTCCTCGCCAACTTGCTGCCGGTTACCATCGGCAACATCATTGGCGGTGGCTTCATGGTCGGACTGGTCTACTGGTTCGTATATTTACGCAAGGCCACCAAGTAGGCGCCCACTTATTAAATATAGAAGTTACGCAGTTCAGGAGAAAAGTGTGGGTGTTTGGGCGGGCGCAGCCCGCCCAAACACCCACTTCCTCCCTCAACTGCGTATGTCCTAAAATAAATACAATCAGCATATCCCGACGTCCATCGTCGGGATATGTGTTTAAACTGTTTTCCATTGGGTTTACAATAGATAATAACTTCAGGACTGCTAATGGAAAGGCGATCCCAAAATGCCCATCGAATCCGATCTGCTCTGTTCTATCTACTCACTATCATTGGGCGAGCCTCTTTTCGGAACCGCGCCGCGTACTGATATATGGATATTAATAGAATATCCTTATCCTTATGCTTCCAGGGCATACGAAGAGAGCGATTTGCCGCTACCCATCAAAGAACGTCTATCCAGCGTCCTGCAGTCCTGCGCGAACCCCCGCTTGCTCTTGATCAAGAAGCATCATGACGAACCAAAAGGCAGGACCGTGGTTTTTATTGCGGTTTCTAATCCCCAGGCACCACGAATGTATCGCTACGAGCTTGCTAAGTACGATGAATTATTGGCGGTTGATTGGGAAGGTGTGATCAAGGGGGATAAATCTTACTCCGAGAATCACCTGCATAACGAAGAGCTCTATTTGATTTGTACAAATGGCAAACGCGACCGCTGCTGCGCCAAAAACGGGCTGCCTTTGCACGAAGCGATCGCGGCGATCAAGCCGGAAAATACCTGGCAGTCCTCGCATGTCGGCGGACACCGGTTTGCCGGGAACCTGGTCTGTTTGCCACACGGGCTTTATTACGGGCGTGTACCCGCAGATAAAGGCAGAAAAATCGTTGATGCTTACCGCTCAGGGCAGATCGTCCTGGATCATTTTCGCGGGCGCTCTTGTTACACCCCCGAACAGCAAGCTGCCGAGTACTACCTGCGGGAGCAAACCGGGGAGATGAGCATCGATGGATTCCGCTTAGTGGAGAGCCGAGAGACCGATCCCGATCACTGGTCGATCACATTCGATTCCCAATTGGGAAGGCGCTACCGCCTGAAGGTCTGTGCTGAATTGTCTGAATATGCGTTGTTCGAAAGCTGCAGCAAGCCGGAAAACCGAAACCAGCAGATCTTGTACCAGCTCCAGAGCATCAAAGTGGAATAAATAGTCCTCCTTAAGGCAAATCTATCTCCACTTCATAATTCCAGTTGCCCTGGTCGCCGCTGGTGGCTGTGACAACGATCAAGAGTGTATACGTAACTTCCCTAACTGCTTCACCGCCAGAAGTCCATTTATAGGTAGAATCTTCAAATACCCAGGGATTACAGTCAGGCTCTCCGCCTCCGAAGATGCAGAAACCGGCCTGTCTTTCGGTCCGCTGGTAGACTTCGTCCCCATTCTCATCCAATACCTGGAAGCTGACCTCGGCGATACCATCACCATCATCTGTCTCCTCAGAGTTGGTATCATATACTTTGAAGCGCACGAGATATTGCGAGTCGAAATCCGCTTCCCAGACAAAATTGGGCGGAAAAGTGCCGTCAGGAGTTGAATTATCGGCTCTTGGCGGTTGGGGCTGGGGCGGAGGCACCACGGCAACAGATGGGAGCGATGTCAAATCGATATTGCATGAGATGTACTGGTTGCCCGCACTCACCCAGCCGATTTGATTTGCTCCTGGCTCTTTCACCTGCGCCCACGCGCCGTCTGGGATGCCCTCTGGATTGTATCCCAATGGTTCGAGGATGGTCTGGGCAGGCAAAGCGCGGATGGGCGGCCGATAAGCAGTACCCGGACCGGTGCGCAAATTTAAATCCTGCAGGACGGTACAGCTCGGACCCGAGGTCGCAGTAGGTGGAGCGGGCGTGTCTGTTAAGGCCGCCGCCGGGCTCGATGTGGGTTGGGCGTTCTCTGTGGGCGGCGGGGATGCCTCAGTCGGTGTATTCACTACAGCCGATGTGGGCAGAGCCCCTGTTGTAGCCGAAGGAAGTACCTGGTCATCCGGAGTTGGCGTCGGGGAGACCGCTCGCCCCAGATTACAACCCAGCAGTACCAGCAGCAGAGCAATCGACAAAACGATAAGTTTCAGATTATTTCTTTTCATCCCTGGCCTCCAGACAGGTCACCGACTATTCCCTGGACTTCGATCCGGTTGGGTCTACAAATATCGCCAACAATCTCGTTTTGGATGATCAGGTCCTGCGTACCATCCGCCTGGGCGATGCACAGGTCAAAATATTCAATGGCGCGTTGATACGCAGCCAGGCTGCTGGAATAATCCTGATCGACCTCGTACACATACCCAAGCCACCGGTTTGCAGATCCCAGGTACTCGTACGCCTGGGTGAGAAAACGTTTTTGCCCTGGATCTTCCAGGCTCATTAAAGTCGAATCCAGGGTGTCGATCGAGCGATCGATGAGCTCAACCGCAGCGCCGGAATCGCCGCGAAAATATTCGATCTGACCTTTCAAGCGCAGGGTGTTGCCTAATGCAAGCTGACCGATAGCCACCAGCGGGACTCCGGAATCCCCCTGCTGCGCCCCCAGTCTTATCGATTGGTCCAATTGTGCGATCGTCTGCTCAACCAACACGCTGATCGAGTCCAGGGAAGAAACTCGATTATCAACACCCGGGTTTTCATCCATCCAGGCAGACAGCGCGCGCTGAGCGCGTTTAAAATACAAGCCTCCCAGGCCAATGTACGCTCGAGAATACTCTGGATCGAGCGCAATCGCCTTTTGGAATGCAGTCTCTGCCTGTCGCTCGAATGCATCTTTGATATCAGACAGGATCGACTCGCGGTCGACCAGGAAAAGGTATTCCCGCCCGATAAAGAACTGCACCAAGGCCGATTCCGGGCTGATCTTGCTGGCTTCAGTAAACGCTTCCAATGCTTCCAGTGAATGCCCAAGCTGGGCCTCCGCCAGTCCCAAAGCAATCCATCCCAGGCTGGATGCCTGGCGGTCAATCTGAGCCTGGAACTGATCATTCCCAGGGACGATCGCTATCGACTGGTCAAGGCTGAAGCTTCCCAGTAAGTCTTCATAGTTGTAATCTGGTTGGGGCGCCAAGTAGAATTCCAGGTCGAGCAGCGGCGGTTCCACCCCATCATCCACCACGCCATAAATGACCATATCTGCATTCAGCTGGCGGGCCAATTCTGCGGCTACCCCGGCACGCTGTCCTTCATCTTTCCCAATTACAGGACCGATTTCTACGCCGAGGTCTTTCAGCTCAGGACTATCCTGCCAGATGAGGATGTTCGGATTATCGCCTAACTGCTTCTGCAAGCTTTGATAAATCAGCCTGGCAGGCGCCTGATCCAACTCGTCCTGCCGAGCTTCCCCACTATCTGGTCCCGCAGTCGAGCTGATATCAGCGACTGCAATGTTGTAGAAACCATCCATCACTGCCGGCTCTCGGACGATAAATGCTGAGTAGATCAGGTAAAGGATACCGACTACCAGCACCAGAGTCAGTCCGATGAGTGTCCGTTGAACCGTGGTCGCTCTGGCAAGCCGCCTGGCTTGCTCCGCCTCGCGCTCCGCCTGAACTTGGCTTGCATCCAGGAATTCGCTCTCCTGCAGGCTAAGCAGGTCCGCATTCTTGTTCGCCCACTCCTGAACCTGTTTCAGGCGGAAGCCCCGGTACAGGAAACCTGGATCTTTCTCACCGTTGATCCAATCGTGGGTGTCGCCAGCCAGCTGTTGGTGGAGGATCAACCCCTGGCGGTCTTCATCTAACCACTGCCGTAGGGTGGGCCACTCGCGGATCAAGGCTTCATGGGCAACTTCGCATACCTTGGTACCCCCGGGCTCGACCGTGCCAATGGTTACCAGGCGTGCATCCGTCAGAATCTTGATCACTGTATTGATGACCAGCTCGTCCGTCGAGCGCGTGATCAACTCCGAATAATTTACCCGGCGGCGTGTGTCGTGAGAATCTTCCCCCACTTCAGCCATGCGGATGAAGATCATCCGGGCGACCGGCTGCAGTTCTTCGGAGAGCTGCTTTCTGAATACGTTTTCAGCAGATTGAGCAATGGCGCCGCGCACGCCGCCTGACTCAGTGTATGCGGAAAGGGTTAATGTTCGTCCTCGGCGCCTGCGCCAGGTCTCGTGCAAGGCATGCGATAGGAGCGGCAGCGCCCCTGGCTCGTAGCCGATATCATCCAGGATAACCTCGATCAGCCCCTCCTGGATCTTCCAGCCTCCCTGCGCCAGGGGTTTGTCGATCGCGCTCACGAGCTCATCCCGGTTCATGGCACCGATAAACTCCTGGTATTGCGAGGCAATCTCCCTCAAGCGGTCATGCTGAGCCACGTAGGCATAGAAGTCCGCCCGTAGCACCAACAAGATCGTCGCCGGCTGGGTATCCCCGGAGTCGGCAAGCTCCAGCAGGCTGCCGATAAAAGCCTGCTGCTCCTCGGTGGACCGGCACAAGGTATACAGCTCTTCGAACTGGTCGATGACCAACAAAAAGTGGCTGGCGGAATGCCTGGACAGGTATCTGCGGATTGCCAGCCCCAGGGCGCGTTGATCGGCAGCCATTTCCCCTTGCAAGGTAGAGATGGCGCTGGTCGACTCCGCCTCCCGTTCCAGGCTGGCAGCCAGGGCTTCCAAAGGGTGGGCTGTGGGAGTCATCACATGCATGGCCCACTTGCTGCTGTCCTTCGGAGGCATACCGCCATCCGCCAGACGCTCTCCCCGTTTCAACGCCGGGATCACCCCGGCGCGCACCAGCGACGATTTACCGCTGCCGGATGCGCCGATGACCGCCAGGAAGTTGGTACGATGCAGCCGACCGATGATGCGCGCGGTGACCTGCTCGCGACCGAAGAACCGGTCGGAATCCTTTTCGTCGAAGTACTGCAGCCCCTGGAATGGCGGATCGCCCGGCTCAGGCGGCAGATGCTCGATATCAATCGCTTCGGCTGCCCCGACCAGGGTTGATTTGATGTTGATAACCGCGCCGCGAAAATCGCCGGAGAGCTCGAATTGATCGCCGGCGGGAGTTGATGGCTCGGTTTTCTTTTTTGGGCGGCCTATTCGCCTGACACTCATGGTACGAATTTCAGCTCATTGCCCCGGTCAGCCTGCCGATAGTCATTACAATCTGCGAGGCGATGGTGACCACCGCAGGCATCACTTCCACCAGGTTTTGAGCTGCTTGCTTGAGGCCTTCGCCGGTGATGTTCAGCAAGGTCTTGTTCGGCTTTTCTGCTTTGGCCTGCTCGACCAACGCTTCCGCCGTCTGAGCGACGGCAACGGCGTCTTCCTTCTTCTCTTCTGGCACCGCCTGCAGTGCCTTGCTCAGCTCTTCGACGAGCATTTTCAGCTCCTCTTTATCGCCATCATCACCCGAACGGATATCTCCGACGCTTTGCTGGACGTTGGTCAAGGTGGATTTGATGTTCAAGATCGCGCCCCGAAAATCACCTGACATATCGAACCTGTCGCTCATGTATCCTTCTCCTTTAATAATATGGATCATTATAACCTTATTTATAGCCTTTCCTGGTGTTTCGTTCCTGCCATATGCATGTGCAAAATCAGGATTTTCACATTTTTATGAAAATCCTGCATTGAGCCTGGACACAGCGCCAGGTTGTATTGTGCCTGTGTTAAAATGAGCACCTATCGGTGAATGTAGCAGTAGACAGGCACAATGACTGAAACTTCCCTGCATGCTTCGTTAAAATCCTGGTATTCCCAACCGGGAGACCAAATCGAGACTCTGGTCGATGGATTTATCATTGATATCCGTCGCGGGGACCTGTTGATCGAAGTACAGACCCGCAGTTTTTCCAGCTTGCGCCCGAAACTTGAGTACCTGCTTCCCTCCTATCGCCTCCATGTGGTACACCCGATCGCAGTGGAGAAATGGATCGTAAAGAAATACCGGGATAAAAATACACAGCCGAGCCGGCGAAAATCACCCCAACGCGGTCGCCTGGAGCATATGTTCAAGGAATTGATTTACATTTCCCACCTGCTGCCGAATCCTAACTTATCGGTCGAAATTATCCTGACCCGTGAAGAAGTGGTTTGGGTGGATGACGGAACAGGATCATGGCGGCGCAAGGGCTGGCGGATCGCCGATCGCAGCTTGATTGATATCCTGGAAAGGCAGGTACTTTTTGGCCTGGAAGATTATCGCTCGCTTCTTCCTTCTAATCTGCCCCAACCATTTACTACGACCGATCTGGCTGAGCGGGCCAATATCCCGCGCCCACTCGCTCAGATGATGACTTACTGCATGCGTAAGTCTGGAATCATTGAGCTGAACGGCAAACGTAAACAGGCATATTGCTATGCCATCCCCCAATCAGGGCGGGGAATTTTGTAAATTCCTTGTTGAATTTATAAAACATATGTGCTATAATCTTGTCGTCATTTAGCGCCTGCCGGGATGCAGCCGCCCAGCATGTATAACGGTAAAGTATTCGATCCAGGTGAAAATCATCCAACGCCACGTTTGTCCCACAATTTTCACCCGCATATCAATCCACAACTCCAAATTGCATCGTCCCCTATCATCCCTGGGAGTAAGCATCCTGATCGATTTTCTATGGTGAGGTGAAAGCATGGAAGTCCAGGTTCTCGATCGTATTCGTAAAAAGCTGGTGCTTAAGCGCCGCGAAATTACACAATGGGTGGATACCGCCCCTGAAAACGAAATTACGGAAAAATTAGGCGAAGCTGATCAAGAAGACCTGCAAGCGCGTGTAGCAGCGATCGACGAGGCCATTATGAAATCAGAAATAGGGACGTTGGGGATCTGTGAAGTTTGCCATGGACAGGTAGATGCCAGATTGTTGGAGGCAGACTATACAGCTTGTGTCTGCCTGGATCATTTCACAGAGGCAGAGAAAAGGAACCTGGAGTACGAGCTGGAGCTGGCGCAAGGCGTCCAGCGTGTCCTGCTGACCCACCAGGAACCCGACATCCCCGGCATTGACCTGGCTTCCTTCAGCCGGCCAGCCCAGATCATCGGCGGCGATTATTTCGATATCTTGCGCTTCCAGAACGGGCGCTACGCCCTGGTGATCGCCGACGTGGCCGGGCACGGGGTCTCTGCCAGCCTGTTCATGGCCAGCTTGCAGACTGCGCTGCGCACACTGGTGCCGAACTGCAGCTCGCCCTCCGAGGTGATGCAAAAGATCCATCACCTTTACAGCCACAACATCCATTTCGCCTCCTTCGTGACCATTTTCCTGGCTGCCTACGATCCTGACCAGTCCAGCCTGACCTATATCAACGCCGGTCACAATCCACCTCTCCTGCTGTACAGGGGCAGCGACCTGAGTACTCAAGTGGATTGGCTGGCGCCTACCGGGGCAGCCATCGGGCTGGTGGAAGAGCCGGAATTCGAAGTCAAGACCACCACCCTCCACCCTGGCGACCTGCTGGTCATGTATACCGACGGAGTCACTGAAGCAGTGGACCAACAAGAGCTGTTCGGGCGCGAGCGGTTGGCGCATTCCGTCCTGGAATCTGCCGGTCTGCCAGCGCGCGGGCTGGTCGAGTCTCTATGGCACAGCCTGCAGGATTATACCCATGGCCAACCTCTGGCAGACGACACCACCATCGTGGCAATGAAAATGGCCGCCATATAGCCGGCACATACAGGATAAGGTTTTAACGTTGAAAATCACCCAGGTACAGGCACGCCGCTTTTTACTGGCTCATCAGGGTTTGTGGCCACCTCACGGGTTCCAGGGGAAAGCCGGCATCCTGGAGTTTATCCGCCGTGTGAACTGCATCCAGTTCGACCCGCTCAACATCGCCGGGCAGAATCCCGACCTAGTGCTCCAGGCGCGCCTCTCGGACTACCAACCAGCCATGCTGTCAGAGCTTTTATACCAGGACCGTAAGCTGCTGGACGGTTATGATAAAGTCATGTCGATCTACCCGCTGGAGGACCGACCATATTTCGAGCGCACCAGGGATACCGAACGCCGGTCGAACAACAGCCCGGCGGCGATCAAGTCTATCCTGCCGCACATGCGGGCGATCATCGAAGCACGCGGCCCGATCTCCTCGCTGGATCTCGATTTCAAGGAACCGATCGATTGGTCCTGGGCACCTACCAGCCTGGGACGAGCCGCTCTGGAGAGCATGTACTTGTGGGGCGAGCTGACCGTGCATCACAAGGTCAACACGCGGAAGATGTACGATTTTTCGCACCGCCACCTGCCGGGCGATCTGCTGGCAGCCCCAGACCCGAACGAGACGCAGGAGGATTACCACGATTGGTTCGTCCACCGCAGGGTGGGTGGGGTCGGCCTGTTCTGGAGGCGTTCATCCGACGCCTGGTTGAGCGTTCCCAGGGTCAAGAGCACTGAACGCCAGGCTGCATTCGACCGGCTTTTAGCGCAAGGCAGGCTGGTCGAGATCCAGGTTGATGGCCTCAGCAGCCCATTTTATGTACGCGACCAGGATATGCCGAATCTGAAAAACACCTTACAGGTTGGCAACCCACCTCCCCAGGCAGTGATTATGGCCCCGCTCGACAACCTGCTGTGGGACCGCACGCTGGTCAAGGAGCTCTTCGGCCTGGACTACCGATGGGAGGTCTACGTGCCTGCTGGAAAGCGTCGATATGGCTACTACGTGCTCCCGATCCTGTACGGCGACCGCTTCATCGCCCGACTGGAGCCCGGGAGGGAGAAAAGGAACTCCCACAGCTCAGCAAATGGAAGAGGATTTATCATCAAGAACTGGTGGTGGGAACCTGATTTCGAGCCTGGGCCTGAAGTTAAAACTGCCCTGCGGGACTGCCTCGAGCGCTTTTTGCACTACCTGGGCACCGAGCGGCTGATCATCGAAGGGCCGGCGAGAGAGAACGGGGACCTGGATTGGCTTTAGGGATGGCATGAACACGATCAAACTATTTTCTTAGGATCCTGCTCTCCTTGACATCTATAGCCCGCATGGCTATAATCCATCCACGCCAGCGGGTGTCGCCAAGTGGTAAGGCAGTAGCTTCCCAAGCTACCATTACGTGGGTTCGAATCCCATCACCCGCTCTTTGAGCTGACACTCCGGTTCCTCCGGAGTGTTTTTATTAATGAAGCTGTCTCAAAAATATGGTACATGGGGTGTTTTGCAGCGGTGCAGCCGCCGCAAAACACCCCAATCCACCATTATGAGATGAGTTTTAATATCTTTCAAATCTGGAGGCATACATGGAATCACCATCTGGAAATGCAATTCCAACCCCCCAATATGAGCTCGCTACGCTGGGCGGCGGCTGTTTCTGGTGCCTGGAGCCGGTCTTCGACGAGCTGGTCGGCGTGATCGACGTTACGGTGGGCTATGCCGGTGGGACCGTCCCCAACCCGTCCTACCAGGCAGTCTGCGCCGGCAAGACCGGGCACGCCGAAGCCGTGCAGGTCACCTTCGATCCGCATGCCATCGGATTCAGGGATCTGCTGGAGGTCTTCTTCAGTATCCACGATCCAACCACCCTGAACCGCCAGGGCGCCGATGTCGGCACCCAGTACCGCTCGGTGATCTTCTTCCACAGCCCGGAGCAGAAGGCGATCGCCGAGGGGATCATCCGTGAGCTGGATGCAGCCGGCGTGTGGAATAATCCAATCGTAACTCAGGTTATCCCTTACTCTGCATACTTCCTCGCAGAGGAATACCACCAGGAATATTTCCGGAAGAATCCCTACCAGGGCTACTGCCAGGTGGTCGTGGCACCGAAATTGGCCAAGTTTCGGAAGACATATCAAGCGCGCCTGAAAACGTGACAGGTTGTTGTGCAACTTTCACGTTATTATCGATAAAACTTGCAAGGATGTTAACTGGCGAGCAGTCGATTTTTGTTAGAATGGTAGCACAGGGAGGTGACAGGCTGCATGGATAACGGCGCAACGATACTTTACGTCGAGGACAACCCGGAAAACCGGATGTTGATCCGCCGTGTACTCGAGGCGGAGGGATACCGGGTGCTAGAAGCCGAAAATGCAGATACTGCCCTGGATGTGCTGCAAGAACAGCATCCCGACCTGGTCTTGATGGATATCAACCTGCCTGAAATGGACGGATATACCCTGACCCACCACATAAAGAACATGCCCGGAACGGCCAATATCCGCATTGTAGCCCTGACCGCCAATGTGATGAAAGGTGACCGCGAGAGAACTCTGGCAGCTGGCTGTGATGGGTATATCCAGAAACCCATCGATGTCGATAACTTTCCATTAGAGATCAACTACTTTCTGAACACTCGCAACCTGCTTCGCTCTGACAGCATCGTTATAAGGTGAGACCCCACATGGCACCTCAACTTTCCGCCACAACCGATGTTAAGACACGCCCCATCCCCAAAGCGAATCTTCCCAGGGATGCAACAGTGTTGGTCGTGGAGGATAACGTCTCGAATTTCGTCCTGATTGCCCGCATGCTGGGCTACATGGGCATCCACTGCGAATGGAAGACCTCCGGCTATGAAGTCGTGGAATACGCCGACAGCCTGCCGCGTGTGGATCTGGTGCTCATGGATATCCGCCTGCCATATGACGATGGCTACGGGGCGCTGCGCAAAATCCGTTCGTCCAGCCGATTGAAGGAGACGCGCGTGGTCGCAGTCACTGCAGAAGCCAGCCTGGAGCAGATGAATAAGGCCCGAGGGGCGGGTTTTGACGGGTTCCTGGGAAAGCCGCTCGATCCTGATCGCTTCCCCGATCAGATCCGCAGCATCCTCTCGGGACAATCCGTCTGGGAGCTGAGTTGATTATCGGTTGCCTTGCTTGAAGGGTTCGACGGCAACGATCTACTTGCCGTCGAACCCTTCAGCGTTTAATACCCAATAATTACAAGCAGTCATGGGGGTGCAAGTGTATGCCACCCGGGATGACAAACAAGTTAAGCGCAGGTAAAGTGGGTTTACAGAACTGCAAGAACCACCCACAAAAACGCAAAAAACGATTGATTCTCTCCTGGAACTTGTTTTAATTGCAGCAGGCACCTTTGTACGCCGGGACAGGCCAATTGAGAAGGTAATAGCTGCAATACACTGACACCATAATGCTGGTTAAATATGATCGATAAGTTGCAACCACCGCAGGAAGCGCTCAAACCCACTCAAGAGCTACCGGAGCCAGAAGCAAACAGCCCGGCAGTCATCGACATCTACCAGCTGATCAACCAGACCATCCCCAAGATCAGCCAAGCTGACTCGATCGATCAGGTGCTGGAGCTGGTCCGAGGTGTTTTCGATCAGGCGCCATTTGCAACTATCCAGTTCATACCCGAAGGCGAACACCTTAAAGCGGTCAGCATGCATCACCAGCACTCAACTGCAGGTGCATCGCTTCACATCCCAGATATCACCATCTCCCTGGAAATGGTGGAAAGCTCGCTGAGCGATATTTCTCCTCTGGTCATCAACATCGATGGGGAGACTACGCTGCCCGCAGAGATGGTGAACCTGCTGCTCAACCTCAGGTTAAGGTCAGCAGTACTGATCCCTGTCTGGCGCGGCAGTCATCTGATCAGCCTATATATGCTGGGCGCATCGAGCAATGCTGAGCTGGATCCAGGCAAGATCCAACCCTACGTAAGTCTGGCAGGTCAGGTATCTACTGCCATCGATAAGGTGCTGGCATTAAGCCACCTGCAGCGGCGAGTGGCAGGATTGCAATCTCTGGCGTCGATCAGCCAGGCAATCTCCGTGATCATGGATCTTGACGACCTGTACGTGCTCATCCACGAGAAAATTGCCCAGGTGATGGGCGAGATCGACCTGGCTATTGCCTTGTACGAACCTCAAACAGACATGATCTCGATCCCCTACGCCCATGAGGCAGACCAGAGGCTCAGCCTGCCGCCTTTCCCGCTCGGAGAGGGGTTGACTTCTATTCTCATACGCAGCCAACAGCCCTTGCTGCTGGTTGAAGACACCGAGAAGCGCGCCATCGAGCTAGGAGCCAAAGTCTCAGGAGCCGCAGCTAAATCGTGGCTAGGTGTGCCACTCATTGTAGCTGGCGAAGTGCTGGGAGCGATTATCGTCCAGGATACGGAACACGAGTACAGATTCGACGACAACGACCTGCGTCTGATGACGACCCTCGCCGCGCAGGTAGCCATTACGATCCGCAACCTACGCCTGCTGGATGAGGCCCAGCGGCGAGCAGAACAAGAGAGAATGCTATCGGAAATAAACCGGAAAATTTGGGCTTCTCCAGACGTTGAGACGATCGCCAGAACCACCCTCCAGGAGCTTGGGCGGGTGCTGCGCGTCTCACACGGGATGATCCGGCTTCACAACGCGTCAGTAGATTATCCGACTTTTGAGGCTGAACAGAACGACAAATTTGAATTCAGCCAGAGCAATTCGTAGAACAGGGAAGAAGTCAATCTGGTGGATCTGACTACAACAAACCAAACCATCCAATATGCCGCCTGGTTTCTCGCCATTGTCTATGTGGTAATTGGCCTGTATATCGTGGTTTTGAATCCTCGGCATCGTGCAAACCGGCTTGTCTCAGTATTTTTGCTGGTCAGCGCGATGATCAGCTACGCCTTCGGGATGATGGTCATGGCGAACAGCGCTGCCCAGGGGAGGCTGCCTGCGATCTTGCTGGCGATAACCACCTATGCAACCGCTCCCCTCCTGCTGGCCTCGACGATCGCCTTGCTGAAGCCCGACTGGCTGGAAGGGCGTCGACGCTGGTGGCAGCTGCCGCTGGTGTTCCTGGCTCTCCTCCCGCTTGTCTGCACCCTGATAGACCTGCTGTTTGGGACCCGGCTGTGGTTTGCTGGGATCGATCCCAATCGTTATCAAGGGGGGATAATATCACCATCCGAATTCACGGGTGGCAGCCTGGCTCTCCTGTTTTGGATCCTGTCGATCGTTTGTTTTAGCCTGATCTTATTCTTGCTGATCTACATCGCCCTATTCGATAAAAAGGTCGTCGCCAAAGAGCGCAGGCTGGCGGGATGGCTCCTTTTTCTGCACCTTGCAGCAGGGGTGATGCTCCTGTACCTGGGTGAGAACCTGCTTCCCGCCGCAACCGTATTGATAGCCAACGGCTTACTCGTCATTGGCTTTGCCTATGTTTTCTTCCGGCAGATGGGCTCCGCGCGCCTGCGCACAAAAGGCAGCCTCCAGATGCGCTTGATTGCAGTGATGCTGGTCGTTGCGGCGCCGGTTATGATCGCCACGATGGCTTTTATTACCAACCAGGCGCGTATCCTGCTCGAACAAAACGCAAATCAAAGCCTGCAAACAGCCAACCAGCATTTGTACTCAACGATGACCACCTGGCTGGACGCTAACTCACGCGCTTTGCAGCAACTCGCCGCTCAGCCAGATATCGCCAGTATGGACCCTGCCCGGCAGCAGCCGATCCTGCATGATTTTGCGAATATCTACCCCGATTTAAAACTGGTCAGCACAACAGATCTTTCCGGTCAGAACCTCGCCCGAAGCGACGGCGCAAGCCTCGAGGACTACAGCCAGCAGGGCTGGTTTAAGAAAGCATCTTCGGGTGCACCGTTAGCCCTGGAGAGCCTGATTGAAGGCACCAGCGGGAAGCCGGTGCTGGTTGCCTCGGTGCCTATCGTGGATAATGGGAGAGATATTCTTGGCGTGGTTATGTTCGCCACAAAACTGGAAGTACTCAATGAGGGAATTAAGACCAGCGCACCTGGCAGCACCGGATATGGGTATATCGTTGACGATAACGACCAGTTGATCGCCGGTGCCGGATTATCAGGCACTTCACTGCTGCAAGATTTTAGCACCCATCCGGCAGTTGTGATGCTGCGCCAGGGCAGCCTGGGACCATTTGCATTCGCGGACGAGAGAGGCGTGACCTGGCGCGCAAAAGCTGACCTACTGCCAAATGGCTGGGGAGTCATCGTCCAGGCACCAGAACAGGAGCTGCTCGGATCATTATATCTTTTCGAGCGGGTTGCCTGGCTTACTTTGATCGTGGCTGGCTCATTGCTGGTTGTGATGGCGGCTTTGATGATCCGCCAAACCATCCGCCCGATCCGCACACTGACCCATGTAACTGCAGCTGTCACTGCTGGCGATTTATCACAGATCGCCCCCGTGGAAAGTGACGACGAGTTGGGAGTCCTGGCGAGCGCTTTCAACACCATGACAATCCAGATCAGGGATTTGATTACCGGCCTGGAGACACGCGTCCGTGAGCGCACATCAGACCTTGAACGGCGTGCCGTCCACCTGCAAGTGGCAGCCGAGGTCGCTCAAGAAGCGGCCTCTATCCATGATCTGACCCAACTGCTCGATTATGCCGTACAGCTAATCTCGGACAGATTCGGCTTCTATCACGCTGGAATATTCTTGATCGATGACGCTCAGGAGTACGCCGTCCTTGCGGCTGCATCCTCTGAGGGAGGCCACCGCATGCTCGGGCGCGGGCATAAGCTGAAAATCGGCGAGGTCGGTATCGTAGGCTTCGTCGCCGGCAGCAGTGAGCCACGCATTGCACTGGATGTAGGCAGAGACGCTATCTACTTCAACAATCCCGACCTGCCACAAACTCGCTCCGAGATGGCGCTTCCTATGGTAGTGCACAAACGGGTAATTGGTGTACTCGACGTCCAATCCACCGAGCCGGCTGCTTTCACCAATGAGGATCTCGCTATCATGCAGGTGTTAGCTGACCAGATTGCCCTGGCATTCGAGAATACCAGATTGCTGCAAACCAGTCAACATGCAGTGCGAGACCTGGAATCACTCATCCAAAAGCAGATAGAAACCGGCTGGCAAAGCTATCTGGAACAAAAAAGTATTGCTTTCGCATACGATCGCATGGGCATCAAGCCGCTGACTGACGATGATTGGATCGCCCTCGCAACCAGCCCGCAGCCGGATCCTGTCCAGGACGAATTTCAGATCGCACTTCCAATCCAATTGAGAGGCAACTCAATTGGGTATATCAAGCTAAACCGGGAGAGCACCTCATCTCCGTGGTCTCGAGAAGAGAAAGAGTTTATCGAAAACACCCTGGCGCAGGTCTCTCTGGCTTTAGAGAATGCGCGCCTGCAAGAGAATGTTCATCGCCGGGCAGAGAGAGAGCATATTGCCAGCCGGATCGCAGCGCGAACTCAGAGCTCATTAGACCTGGAAACAGTGATGAAGCGCGCGGTACAGGAGATAGGTCAAACGCTGAAAGCGCAAAAAGTTCAGATCCGGCTGCATACGAACGAGCCATCCAATGGATCTTCCGGTAACAGTAAATCAGGGGCAAAAGTATGAAACTGCAGCTATCCCTCCAACAAAGGCTGACATTGGCGTTTGTGGGCATGTCTCTGTTGGTTGTAGTCGCAAGTGCTGCCGGCTTCTATTTCAGCCGCTCATTCTATAGTGTCACCACAACCACCAAAGACGGTTTCGAACAATTCCAGTCACTGATCGAGCTGATGCGGCGCTGGCAGGTTGTATCTGAGACTTTAGATTTGTTTTTCAAGACACGTGAGGTTGAGTCGGTTAGCGAACAAATAAATTCCGCTCTGCAAGCTTACGACGAACAATATGCTTTGATCCTCGACCAGCCGCCGGGTATTTCCCCCCAAATGATCGAAGAGAACCAGCGCCTCCTGGGAGACATCCGTTTGACCAATGAGGAGATGAAACGGACGGTGAGTGAGGTTGTCCGCCTGGCATCCGAGGGGAGCTGGGCTATCGCGCGTGATATGAGAGAGATTGTCCTGGCAACCCACCAATCCGACCTGAACGAGCTAATGCGGCAGCTAACAACCAACATCCAGAACGATGTTGCGACATCATTCGAACAGGCCAGAAGGACTCAGAATCTCACTCAAATTACTACACTAGCTACGGTTCTGCTGGCTTTATTAGCCGCTGCCATTCTGGCGATCCAGACGACCCGCAGCATCACCAATCCACTGCATAATTTAATAGAAGTTGTCCAACGAGTGACCCTCAGGGATTTCAGCCCGGTAAACTATCTACCCCAGAGAGATGAAATCGGCAAGCTTTCGCGTTCGATCGCTCTAATGACGGATTGGCTGCGCCAGTCTTACGAATCTCTGGAAGAGCGAGTTACTGAGCGCACCCGCGAACTCGAACGCCAGAACGTAAAAATCCAGGTCGCAGCGGAGATCGCTCGCGATGCGTCCTCGGTCCGTAAACTGGATGAGCTGTTAAACCGGGCAGTCAACCTGATCGTCGAGCGCTTCGGTTTCTATCATTCCGCTATTTTCATGCTGGATGAAGCCAATGAGTATGCCGTGTTGCATGCCGCCACCGGACCAGAAGGGCAGAAGCTGATCGATAACAAATTCAAATTGAAAGTGGGGCAGACAGGCATTGTTGGACACGTTGCCGGGACGGGCAAAGCGCGCTTTGCTCTGGATGTGGATAAAGATGTCACCCATTTCCACAATCCACTTCTCCCCGAAACGCGTTCGGAGATCGCCTTACCCCTGAAGGTTGGCGAGCAAGTGTTCGGTGTTCTGGATGTACAAAGTGAGTCTCCAGCGGCATTTAAGGATGATGACATCAACGTTCTGCAGGTCCTGTCCGACTTGTTGGCAGTGGGTATTCACAACGCCCGGTTGAATAAAGAAATTCAAGAGAGCTACCTTGAATTGGAGACTCTTTATGGTCAATACAGCCAGGAAGCCTGGAAGAAAGCTTTCCTCTCGCAATCAACGCCCGGCTATCAATACGATCGAGATGGCGTTCATGCCTTGGCCGCGGCGCCTTCGAATGGGAAAAGCGCTTCTCTGGCAGCGGATAGCCAACAGCCTGACGTTGTAATCCCGTTGAAAGTGCGCGGTCAAGAGTTTGGTACGCTTTCGATCTGGGCTGGTGAAAACGAATTACAGCCCGAGGATCGCACTCTTATTGAGGATCTTGGAGCGCGCATCAGCCTGTCACTGGACAGCGCCAGGTTGTTCATGGATACGCAGCGACGCGCAGAATACGAGCGATTAGTAAGCCAAGCGGCTGGGAAAATGCGGGAATCATTGGATATCGAGAGCGTACTGAAAGTTGCGGCAGAAGACATATATAGAGTGCTTGATCTATCCGCTCTTTCTATTGACCTCACTACCGATACGAGATCGACTATCGGCGATCAATAGGCTTATTCGTAGAGCGCTTTATGACAGAAATCTTGCAACAGCCTCCCGATCAGAAAACAAAAGCCGTGCAGCGTGCAGATGCCTTTGCGCGCCTGTTCCGAATATTCACCATCTTTGCGCTAGGGGTGTGCCTGGTTTGCTTGCTGTTAGGCGTTCAGTCTGGTGCCTGGCAGGTCTTCGTCGTCGCATTTTCACCCCTCATAGCCCTCATTCCAGCTTATTATAGCAATATCTTCTCAGCCGGGAGACGGAAACTTGCAGCATTGCTCCTGGCATCAATGAGTTATCTTGTTGCCTATGCGCTCCCCACCCTTTTTTTGTCAAATGCCAGCTTGTACTTCCTTGTTGGCGGCGCATTGCTGATCTTGATTGCGGGTGCGCTTTTGTTCGCTACCTGGCGCCACAGACTGTTAATCCTCGGTATTTTTATCGCTGGCACCTTGGTGCTTAGCCAGGTGGGATTGTTCCCTCGTTACGATATCCAAAGCCTACCAGCGTTCAGATTTCTGCTTCCTGGGATCACAATCGCTATTTGTATCACCGCTTTCTGGCAGTTCGTGCGCACGTTTCGTTTCAACACTATTCGTGCCCGCTTGCTGCTTTCTTTCATATCTATCGTAATTATCCCATTGGTGATTGCTGCAGGTGTTGCCAGCACGATAGGCTCGCAGGCAACTGTAAAAAGCGCCGCCGATTTACTTACCGCGGTAAGCGTGCTCAAAGAGGATTCGTTAAATTCCTGGGTGCTGGGATTGCAGGATGGCCTGCATATGGAAACTTTGCGCGACCAGGAGATGGAGCCGATTGCCACGCTGCTGGGCGCCGAACCAGGATCGGTCGAGTACAGGATCAATTACCGCAATATGCAGTATCGTTTCAACACCACGATCTCTATGTGGAGGCAGTTCGACGAGCTGCTGCTATTGGATCCCAACGGCAAGGTGGTCCTTGCAACCTATCCAGGGCATGAGGGTCAGGACTTCTCCGGCGAGGCCTTCTTCCAGCAGGGTTCCAAACGCCAATCCTTCCAACCCCCTGCGCAATTCAAGTCATTTGGACAGCCCGGAGTAGTGGTTTCGGAGCCAGTGATTGATTTGGAACGCAATCCTATGGGAGTATTAGTAGGTTTTTCCAGCCTGGCTAAGGCAAATGGAATCATGCAGGGAGATGTAGGTGTTGGAGAAACTGGCGAGACGTATCTGGTAGGGCCGGATTATTCACTGCTGACCCCAGTGCGTCTTCCAGACTACCAGCCCTGGGAAACTCGGGTCCTCACCAAGGCGGCATTAGCTGCTGTGATGGGGAAGCAATCTGGCACAAGCACATACGATAACTACGCCGGCACTACGGTTATTGGCGTATACAAATGGCTGCCGGAGCTAAATCTGGCAATCGTGGCCGAGCAGAACCGGGAAGAGGTATTCTTACCCACCCGGGCGACGATTATCATCAATTCTGCCATCTCGATAATCCTGATCTTATGCGCAGTTGTGTTTGCAGTGAAGGTTACCAACAGCATTGCGCTGCCGATCAGCGATTTAACGGATACCGCACAACGCATTGCCGATGGAGAGCTTGATCTAACCGCCACCGTCAATCCTCGTACTAATGAAGTCGCCCTACTGGCGATGTCCTTCAACCGCATGACAGATCAGCTAAAAAAACTGATCGCGGGATTGGAACAAATCGTAAAGGTCCGAACAAAGGAACTGGAAACACGTACAGAACAGCTCGAGGCGGCTTCAAAGGTGAGCAGCGCGGCGACAACCATTCTGGAACCCCGGCAGCTCATCCTCCAGGTGGTTAACGTGATCCAGGAATTGTTTGGACTATATTATGTTGGCTTGTTCCTGACGGATGACGCCCGGGAATATGCGGTGTTACAAGCCGGTACAGGTGAAGCAGGTCAGAACATGGTTGCGCGTGGGCATCGCATCCAGATCGGTCAAGGGATGATTGGATGGAGTATCCTCAACAACCAGGCGCGTATTTCACACAAAGTCGCTGAGGATGAAGTTCGCCTGTCAACGCCAGATCTGCCCGAGACGCAATCCGAAGCAGCCATTCCCTTACGCTCCCGAGGCCAGGTACTTGGGGCAATCACAATTCAGAGCCAGCAGGCCAATGCGTTTGACGAAGCCACGGTCGCAACCTTTCAAACGATTGCTGACCAAGTCGCGATAGCAATTGATAACGCCAGGCTGTTTGATGAGACCCAGCGGGCTTTGGAAACAACCCGGCGCGCCTACGGAGAACTAAGCCGCCAGGATTGGCAGGAACGACTAACCGCGCGTGCGCTACACGTTCGTCGTACCCCGCAAGGTTTATCTATGACCGAAACAGTCTCTCCTAATGAAAACTATCCAGCTATACCTGATCGGGAGGACAGCGATGGTATTCTCGATATACCCATTACTGTGCGCGGCAACGTGATTGGGTCACTGCATGCAGAAAAACCACCCGATCGCAGTACATGGTCGGATGACGAACGCGAGATATTGGCTACCTTATCTGAGCAGCTCGGTGTAGCACTGGAAAGCGCCAGATTATTCGAAGACACCCTGCTTCGGGCAGAGAACGAACGCCTGATTGGCGATGTCACCAATCGGGTACGCGAAACCCTGGATATCGATACTGTCCTGAAAACTGCTGCAACCGAACTACAGGGTGCTTTAGATCTTGAAGAAGTCGAAGTACGTATGTACCGGGCGTAAATCAGGAGATCATCACGTGACCAAGACCAAATCGGGCATGAAAATCTCCACCAAACTGAACGTGGTCTTTATCCTGTGCCTGTTTGCGATTACAGGAGCACAGACCTGGCTGCGCAACAATACCAACCAGCAGACCGCGGTGATCCTATCAATTGTACTGACACTGGCTGCCTTCGGAGTCATGTGGCTCTACGTTCACCGCGTCGTCGCCGGTTCATTGAAGCAGCTCCTGGAAGCCGCTCGGCTCTGGAGTACTGGTGATCTCAGTGCGCAGGTAAATCTGCAAACCCGAGATGAGTTCCAACAGCTTGGAGAGACCTGTAATCAGTTAGCTGCCGACCTGAACCAATCCCTAAAAGGATTGGAAATCACTATCGCGGAGCGTACCCTCATCCTACACCGGCGCGCAAAACAGATTCAGGCTGCGGCAGAGGTCGGGCGAGCAGCTGTAACAATCCGGGATCTCGATCTGCTGCTGCCAGAGGTGACCCGCCTGATCAGCACCCGCTTCGACGTTTACCACGTTGGCATTTTTCTATTAGATCCTTCGGGAGAGTATGCGGTATTACGCGCTACCAACAGTGAAGGGGGCAGACAGCTGTTACAAGAGGAACACAAAATTAAAGTCGGTATGCAAGGTATCGTGGGTTACGTGGCGCGCATGATAGAGCCGCGGATTTCACTGGATGTCGGCACTGATGCGGTCTATTTCAAGAATACCCACCTGCCGGAAACACGCTCTGAGATGGCTTTACCACTGAGCGTGGGTGGAAAAATCCTGGGAGTTCTCGATGTTCAAAGCAGCCGGGCAGCCGCTTTTACCGATGAAGACGCCTCGATTCTACAAATTATGGCAGATCAGATTGCTATTGCGATCGATAATGCCCATCTGCTGGCGGAGAGCGAAGAAGCCCTGGATAACTCGCGGCGGGCTTATGGCGAGCTCAGCCACGAGATTTGGAATAAGATCTTACGCTCCAGGGTAGATACCAGTTTTATCGCCACAAAAGAGAAGGGACTGGTACGCTCAACAGAACGAGCCTGGGATCCCGAGCTTTCCATCGCCTGCCAGAGCGGTGAGGTTATCCGCAGCGAGATAAACACAGTGATCATACCGATCAAACTACGCGATCAGGTAATCGGTGTGGTCAGGCTGCGAAAATCAGAATCGGAACGAGATTGGAGCCAGGAGGAGATCAAGCTTCTGCAGACCATCAGCGACCAGATCAGCATCGCTCTGGAAAGCGCCAGACTCTACGAGGACACTCAGCGGACTGCTGAGCGGGAGCGTATCGCAGGCGAGATCACAGCGAAGATGCGTGCATCCAATGATCCACAAGAGATTCTCCAGGTGGCGGCAAGCGAATTACGAAAAGCGCTACAAACCAGCCGGGCACAGGTACTCATAAAGACCAGCAAACCGGTACCTCCGAGTCCAAAGCCAGATGGAAATGGTCGAAATGGAAGAGGCGCATCTTAGCTACTTACATTACAGAGAAGCAAAGGGTATGGCATGACATATATCGTTGCAATCGCCAATCAAAAAGGCGGGGTAGCCAAGACGACGACTGCGGTATCGCTGGCAGGCGCATTGGCAATGCAAGGACAATCGGTTCTGGCTATCGACCTGGACAGCCAGGCCGATTTGACCCTCTCGTTTGGCTTACAGCCGAACCAGGTAAACGGTACAGCTGCAGATATTCTATTGAACTCAGTTCCTGTAGCTTCGATTGCACGACAGACATCCATATCGTGCCTGGATGTAATTCCTGCCAACAATAAGCTCGAGCTTGCAGAGCGCCTGCTGACCGTGCGCCTTGACCATGAAATTGTCTTGCGCGAGGCGATCGAACACCCAGATGTGCAGAAAATGTATAATATCGTCCTGCTGGACTGCCCACCTTATTTGGGAGCAGTCACAATCAACGCGCTGACTGCAGCCAACATGTTGGTCATTCCGACCCAACCGGAGTTCTTTTCCGCTCATGCCCTGCGCGCCATGATGTCTGTCGTCCGCAATGTCCGCCGGCAGCATAATCCGAACCTGATCTACCGCGTTTTGATCACCATGCAAGACAAGCGCAATCGCATCCACCGAACATTGAGCGAGCAGATTCAAATGACCTTCGGTGATGGACTGTTGCGGACGGTTATAGAGATCGACACGAAGCTGCGAGAGAGTCCAATTGCTGGCATCCCGATAAACTTCTATACTGCAAAAAGCCGCAGCACGCTTCAGTATCTGGCGCTGGCCCAGGAGTTAGCACAGTATGTCCAAAAAGAAGTTGCTCAACCGGCTTGATAATCTGTTCTCCGAGCTGGAGCTGGAAAATGCTTCCTCAAGCTTGGGAGGAGATCTCTCGCACCTAGCAAATGAGCAAGGGGTTGCCTTGTTGCCGGCGCCTGCTGAAAATCTTGTTGAATCAGATCAAAGGCACGATCGGTCCAGTCAGATTGAACCCACGACGGATCCTCGTAAGGAAAAGGCTGGTTATCAGCGGCGCGGTAAACCGCCTGGGTATCTTGTTGAGGATGGCAGAATAGTCCACGCGACCAGTGAGCTTACTCCCTTTGGAGCGGAGAGCATCCAATTTCAGCACCTGCTCTATCAAAATGCCCGGGGTGGTGATCCTGCGGTGGTCGCGCTACCTGCCCCATTCGAAGATGGGGACTCTCACCTACTGGTAGAGCTGGTCGATGACCAGCCATCCCGACGCTGGAGTGAAGATGAGCTGCTGCTCATCGAACAGGTTACCGATCAGCTGACCCTGGCTCTCGAGAACGCCCAATATTTTGAGCAGACCCAGGCGCAAGCCGAAGAACTCAATATCCTGCGGCAGGTATCCCTTGAGCTGGCGCAGGAGCAGCGTGACTTGAATACTGTTCTGGAGATCATTTCCCGGCGCGCCCAGGAGCTGCTTGAATCAGATGGCAGTTCGATCTGGCTGTGGCATGACACCGAGCAGGAACTCGCGCAAATCGTATCGCACCCACCTGCGCCCGCAGAGCAGCCCACGCGCCGGATAAAGCTCGATGAAGATTTACCTGGAATGGCATTCAGCAGGCGGATAACTCAAGTGATCGATGATTACCCAGCGTGGGTAGAACACGCCTGGATAAACCACCGTATGCTCGCCTCGGTTGTGATGGCTGTGCCCTTGTTTTGGCAGAACAAGGGCGTGGGAGTATTAATGGTGTCTCGCCAGCAGGCGGGCTTGGTTTACACTCCCAATGAGCGCCATCTGGCAGAGCTTTTATCAGCCCAGGCTGCTTCGGTTATTCAGAATGCCGGTTTGTTTGAGCAGACCCAAACTGCTCTTCAAGAAACAGAAACACTCTACAAGGCCAGCGCAGAGCTTAACGCCAGCACAACCTTTGACAATATTCTCGAAATCCTGCGCCGGTACACAATATTGGGTATAAATACGCGCGAAGTCTCACTCAATCTATACGATCAACCCTGGTCTGGCAGTGAGATGCCAGAGTACTGCGACCGAATTGCCCATTGGTCGATGACGCCCTCCAATTCCGAACCACACACTCGCTTTTCGCTCAACTCCATCCCATCTGCTGCCCAGCTGCTGCGCGCCAAAGGGTCGACTATCATTGAAGATATCGCTAACAACACAAGCCTGGGGTCAGACGCACGTGATATTTTTCTGAACAAGTACAAGGCACACAGCCTGATCTTTGCTCCTCTTGTCACCGGCGGTTTGTGGATCGGGCACATTTCCGCCATATTTCACAAACCCGTGCAGTTTTCGGAGGCGGCAGTTCGCCGGTTGAATGCATTAACCGCGCAGTCTGCGGTAGCCATTCAGAACCTGCGCCTGCTGGGAGAATCACGCCGTCGCGCCGAAGAATTGCATACCGCCGCTGAAATTGCACGCGACTCCACAGGTACCCTGGCGCTCAACGATCTGCTAAGCCGGGCGGTTAGCTTGATCCGCGAGCGTTTTAACTACTACCACACCGCCATCTTCCTGCTGGATGAATCAGCCAGCCATGCAGTAGTGCGCGCCTCCACCGGACCTGCCGGAGAGGAAATGATCGCCCGGCGGCACAGTCTGGTTGTCGGTTCAAATTCAGTTATCGGGTATGTAACCCGCGTCGGCGAGCCGTTGGTGGTCAATGATGTCGCCCAGGACCCCATCCACAGGCCTAACCCTCTCCTACCGGAGACTCGAGCTGAGCTGGGTATCCCCCTCAAAATCGGCGACCGGGTAACTGGCGCCCTGGATGTGCAATCCAATCAGGTGAACGCTTTTACCTCGGCTGATATTTCTGTACTCCAGGTCCTGGCAGACCAGCTGGCTATCGCAGTGGAAAATGCACGGGCGTTCGAGATCTCGGTGCAGGCAGTTGAGGAAATGCGAAAAGCAGACCAGCTGAAGAGCCAATTTCTGGCAAATATGAGCCATGAGCTGCGAACGCCTTTGAACTCGATTATCGGCTTCTCACGCGTCATCTTAAAGGGGATCGACGGACCGGTCACCGAAGTACAGGAGCAGGATCTAAACGCAATCTATAACTCGGGTCAGCACTTGCTGAGCTTGATCAATGACATCCTTGATCTATCCAAAATCGAGGCCGGTAAGATGGAGCTCTCATTCGAAGAGCATGTGGGGATCGCAGATATCATCCAGAGTGTAGTGCCCACTGCCTCCGGACTGGTTAAAGATAAAGCTATCGAACTTCTACTCGAAATCGACGATAACCTGCCAAGCGTTCGCGCTGATCCAGTGAAAATTCGCCAGGTCTTGCTGAATTTGTTGTCCAATGCGGCGAAGTTTACCGATACCGGATCAATACTCATCAAAGCCAGTTTGCGGAAAAATGCATGGGATAAACCTGAGATCTGCATCCAGGTAATCGACACCGGACCTGGCATCGCATTGGAAGATCAGGGCAAGCTGTTCTTGCCCTTTTCTCAGGTGGATGCTTCCCCCTCCCGAAAAACAGGAGGCAGCGGTTTGGGATTGTCGATATGCAGACACCTGATCGATATGCATGGAGGGCGTATTGGTGTTGAAAGCGAACAAGGCAAGGGCAGTAATTTCTACTTCATCCTGCCTGCATCATCAATAATAGAGACCGGGAAAAATATGGCCGGCGAATCAACGAAAGGGAAATTGATCTTATGCATTGACGATGAACGCGAAGTGATCAACCTCTACCAGCGCTATCTGGCTGATCATGGATATCAGGTCATACCCCTTACTGATCCGACCAAAGCAGTTCAAACCGCCAGCCGCGTCCGACCAGCGGCAATCACTCTGGATATTAATATGCCGGATCAAGATGGCATGCAAGTACTGCAAGCCTTGAAGGACAACACAGCCACCAAGGACATACCGGTTATCATCTGCAGCATAGTCGATGAGCACGAAAAGGCTTTCCGTTGGAATGCAGAAGGATACTTGCTCAAGCCTATTCTGGAAGATGATCTCTTGGGTGCCCTCCACCATGTAGAAGAATCCATCCAGAACAGTTAATTGCCCGTGCCTGAGATAATAACTGCCTACGAGTAAGCTCACAAAAATCAATTTTTGGTATTTTGCAACAACACCCAAATCGGAGGAATTGTTGGAAAATAAATTGACCGTTGAGTGCCTGGATTGTGGGTACCAGGCACCTTACATGCCGGGAAGTCTCTCTTGTAAGCAGTGCGGCAGCCAATGGCGACAGGCGCGCTATGACTACTCTAACCTGGGAAGAATCATGCCAGCTCTGCTTCCCCATCGCCCGTTCAATTTATGGCGGTATAGGGAGCTGCTGCCCATTTATGAGTACAACCCATCTTTGTCCCTGGGAGAAGGCGGTACCCCTTTGATCCATGCAGCCAATTTGGGGATGATGTTAGGCTGCCCGAACATCTACATAAAAGACGAACGTCAAGGACCGACAAATTCTTTCAAGGATCGCCAAGCAGCAGTCGGAATTGCCACACTCAAAGAAGCAGGAATTAACGAAGCTGTACTGGCTTCTACGGGAAACGTCGCCATTGCATATTCAGCCTACGCAGCCAGGGCCGGTATCAAGCTTTGGGCTTTCTTAACCAGTTCAGTCCCCGCAGAGAAAATGCGCGAAGTGGCAATCTATGGAACACAGGTCGTAAAAGTTACCGCCACTTATGACGAAGCCAAGAAATTAGCCGCTGAATTCGCAAACCAACGCAATTTATTCCTCGAATCGGGTCCGCGCACTCTTTCTTCAATTGAAGCCATGAAGACGCTTGCCTTCGAGATAGCTGAACAATTGACTGATCTGCTAGGACCAGACCATCGAGACACCAACGATGCTCTGCTGCCCTGGCGTGTTCCGGATTGGTATTTTCAATCGGTCAGTGGAGGATTAGGCCCTCTAGGCGTGCAAAAAGGTTTTGATGAACTGGTAGATCTTGGTCTGACCCAGGAGCGACCAGCTATGGCGATCATACAGGCCGAGGGCTGTTCACCGATGGTCGTTGCCTGGAAAAAAGGGCACAGTACCGCTGAGCCAGTACGCTCCCCACGCACACATATCACCACTCTGGCAACCGGTGACCCTGGACGCACCTATACTATGCTGTACCAGCACATGGTAGAGTCAGGCAAGGGGCTCTTCGAGAGCGTTCCAGATGAGGAGACCTTCCGGACCATCCACGTCCTGGCCAAAATGGAAGGGCTGTCTGTCGAACCCGCCGCTGCAGTCGCCTTCGCAGGCTTGATCCGGCTGGTGCGTGCTGGGAAGATAAGGCCCGACGATTTAATTGTGGTCAACTGTACAGGTCATACAATGCCTGTAGAGACAAGTGTATTGGGTGATAACTGGGCGCGTAATGTCTCTCTTCCCGTCGAACCAGCGGCACTTACACCCCAAGAGGGCCTGCTGGAAGCCCTCAACCAGGTTACAGCCGATCGATACCCACGCATACTCGTCGTGGACGACTTTTCAGATGCCAGGAGGTTGATCCGGAGGATATTACAATCCCAGGGTGATTACACCATTTTTGAAGCTGCAAGCGGCCGTGATGCCATCCAGCTCGCCGGACAGGAATTGCCTGACCTGATCATTCTTGATCTGATGATGCCGGAGATCGATGGCTTTGCAGTGTTAGATGCTCTGAAAGCCAATCCTGAAACGTCGTCAATCCCCGTTATCGTTGTTACCGCTAAAGAACTTACTCCTGAAGAGACCGAACGCTTGCGCGGTCAAATCCAATCACTGTTACAGAAGGGCGAGTTCATGAATGACGAATTCATCGACGAGATCACATCCCTGATCAATTGATAAGAGAGAGAAAACGGACCGCGTATCGATGGACAAACCGCCCCAATCGCGCAGACCACGCAGCCGGATGCGAGAAATCCCTGAAGATATTTCCAGGATGGTCGAAGCACGCCCAAATAGGCGTGCGATTGGGATTTTGGCAGCATTGACATCTGCGGCTTTTTTGGGCATGACCCCGATATTTGGAAAGCAAGCCATACTATTTGGGGCACCTGCGCTGGCAGTTGTGGCTATACGCACATCCCTGGCAAGCTTGCTGCTCTTCCTCGTTATGTATTTATTCTTCCGCCCTTACCTTTATATTTATCCTGCTGGATTATTAGGTTGTTTGCTGGCTGGCTTTATTAACGGATTGGGATCGGTTTTCTATTACAACTCCCTGGCGCGGATTGAGGCAGGCGTTGGACAGCTGCTCTTCACCCTTTACCCATTCTTTTTGGTGATGTGGCTGATTCTGGACCGCCAGCTGCCCACTCGCTTGACAATAGTTCGAGTGGGTCTGGCAATTGGTGCAGTTTATTTGCTCACCCAGACAGGTTACCATCATATAGATCCAGTCGGAATCCTTCAGATGCTGGTTGCATCTGCACTTTATGCACTGCATATCCCCATCAACCAGAGAGTCCTATACGATATGCCAGCACCAACAGTGACGGCATACACTTTGCTGGCAATGAGTCTGGTGGTCGTACCAACGTACCTGATCTCTGGTCCTCAGGCTGTACCACCTGGCTTGCAGGCATGGTATCCAATCTTTGGCCTGACGATGGTGACTTTCTTTTCTCGTCTGACATTATTCATTGGCGTAAAACACCTGGGCGCGATGCAGACTGCTCTGCTTGGATTGAGCGAGACGTTGGTCACCCTCTTCTTTGCCCACTTTTGGCTGAAGGAGGGTTTTACATATCAACAGTGGATAGGGGTATCGCTGTTGGTCAGCAGCCTGATCCTGGTGATTATAGACAGACAACCATCGAAGCAGCAAAATCAGGGCGGGCTTCTGGGATGGGTGCGCCCTCCTCCATCGCCAACTGATATTCCCTGGCAAATTCGGGAATGATGCTTGTTCTGCAATTTAAGATCTTATTTAATCACCAAAGTGGAATCAAAAAGATAACCTGTCCCACGAACGTTAGTGATCCAAAATTCGCCGGATGGGAAGTGGGAGAGCTTACGTCGCAGCCGGCTGATCAAGGGCCTCAGCACCTCCGGCGCTTCCCACTCGCCCACCTCATAGCCCTGTACCTGAAATACCAGCTCTTTATGGCTGAGGACACGCCCACGATTCTCGACCAGGACGTGCAAGAGTTTTGCCTCTGTTGGGGTGAGACTGATACGTAAATCTCCCTGCCAGATCTCCCTGCGATTGGAATCAAACATCACTCCACTATCTAAGGTCAGGATCAGGGCTTCATCCCCAAGCGCAGATTGTATCCCCTCTGCATCCTTGAGTTTTTGCACTGATGTCTCTAACTGGTCCAACAAATACCTTCTTTGCTGTTTCTCTGCGCGACTGGCTAATCCGCTGGTAATGCTGGAGAGGATATCGTGTGCATTGCATGGCTTCAACAAGTAATCGTGAGCGCCAAGACGGAGCGCTTCGACAGCCGTTTCCATTGTGCCATGGGCAGTTAATAAGATAACTTTCATATCCGGTGAAATCTGTCGCACCACACGCAGCACTTCAACGCCGCTCATCTCCGGCATCATAATATCCAATAACATCAGATCAAAAGTCTCGTTCTTTAACAATTCTATAGCCGCCTTCCCCCCATCAGCGGTTTCAACCTGATATCCTTCCTGCAATAATACATCCTGCAGGGAGGCGCGAATGCCAGCATCGTCATCGACCACTATTATCTTTGCTTTCATACTGCTCTTCCTTCCGGTAACCACCAATACACAACCTTACCTGCACTGGGATTGACAGGTAATGGAACCGGAAAAGGTATGGTTTTATTACAAAATTATGTGATTTCCATATCCAATTTTAATTTACACTATTATAACGTCAGTACTGGATAACAGGAAAAGAGGAAATTTGGTCGATGGCTTGAGTAGCTTCGTCGCCCAATTCAACACTGCGATCTCTAATCCCCACCACAAATTATAAATAATCAATAGGAAAAACCGGTTAAATTGAAATTAAATCTCGACTTTTGCACCTTAAAAACTGAGTATCCAAGCAGTGCCACTGGGGTGGTTTCTTCAGCTAAGGGCTGACCCCAGGCAACACCGATCAGACCTCACCTGGGTCATTTGCAGAGGAGGCAGCAACCGCCTCCCAGCCGGTGGGGTCAAGAACGGCAAATCGCCTGCATCAAGGGCCCCATGACTT
>Ga0105101_10000053_pt1 | contig 39565 bp, 41 predicted proteins | sample PPLLak21cMay2015_2_FD_87037 | JGI IMG/M metagenome (GOLD analysis project Ga0105101, IMG submission 87037) | Freshwater sediment microbial communities from Prairie Pothole Lake near Jamestown, North Dakota, USA - PPLs Lake P8 Core (1) Depth... | ecosystem: Environmental > Aquatic > Freshwater >... | reverse complement strand
CTGTTCCGCGGAGCTTGACGCAAAAGGCTAAAAACCCAAACATACTCCAACCATCCGGCTGTTCAAACAAGCCTCACCGAAGGCGATGCCATAAAAACAATGTCCGCCCTGATTATTCTTACCATCGTCTGTGCCCTCACCTACACCTTTGAAATCGTCTTCGGCCTGGCCGGGACGATCCTGATGCTGCCGCTGCTGAGCTTTCTCTATGACGCCAAGACGCTGGTCATCTACTCGGTGCTGCCGCAGATACTGGTGGCGGTCATCGGGCTGGTGCGTTCGCCGAAGAAGGTGGACAGGAAATTCATGGCCGGGATGCTGTTCTTCGCCGGACTCGGCGCAATCGCGGGCTTTGCGCTGTTCTATTATTTTTCCGCCTCGGTGTTCCAGGTGCTGTTAGCCTCGGCGATTACCGCCACAGGCTTGTTTCTGGTGATCGCGCCGCACCGGGCGAAATTCAATCCGGCCGGCATGCGCGTGATGGACACGCTCGCCGGCACGTCGCAGGCGCTGTTCGGCATCAGCGGGCCGATCGCCATGACGCGGCTGCTCGCGACTTACCGCGACAAGAACACCGTGCGCCATTACGCCTTCGCGTTTTTTCTCGCGATGAACGGACTGCGCGCGGTCGAATACACCATCCATGGCACCTATACCGAAGAAATCCTGTGGATGATGGCGGTCAGCGCACCCTTCCTTGCCGTTACCTTATGGTTCAGCAACCAACTGCACCTGCATATCAACGAGCAGATGTTCAGAAAGGTCGTGGCATGGATGATCCTGGTCGGCGGACTCTCGCTTTTTTACCGATAAAACGAGGTGCGCGCATAGCGCGCAACGGCTCGCCTCCCTCTCCCCTCGCGGGAGAGGGAATGAGGGAGAGGGGGCAGAGTTTCAACGTTAGCGCCCCTGGTTTATGCTTCTGCGACAATAAACGATCGTTACCGTTACTCACGAAAACGCCATGATGCTTCGTATTCCATCCGTTCTCGACCCGAACCAGCTCGACACCGTGCGCAAGCTGTTGGCCGACGCGAAATTCGTGGACGGGAAACTTTCCGCCGGGGCGGCGGCCCAACGCGTCAAACACAACCAGGAACTCGACAAGCACGCGAAGCAGATAGACATACTGAACAACATCGTCATGAGCGGCCTGGTGCAGCATCCGGTTTACCGTGCCGGTGCCCTGCCCTTGCGCGTGGCCGCGCCCTACTACGCGCGCTACACGCCGGGCATGGCCTACGGCGATCATCTGGACGATCCCATCATGGGCGCCGACGGCATGCTGTACCGCTCCGACATCGCCATCACGATTTTTCTGAACGAACCGGATAAATATGACGGCGGCGAGCTGGTGATCCGCACCGCCTTCGGCGAGAACACCGTGAAGCTCGCCGCGGGCGATGCCGTGATGTATCCCTCCTCCAGTCTGCATCACGTGAACCAGGTCACGCGCGGCGAGCGCCTCGTGGCCGTGACCTGGGTGCAGAGCCTGGTGCGCGACCCGGCGCGGCGCGAGCTGCTGTACGAGCTGCACCAGGCGCGGGAAAAGCTGCTGAAGACTTCACCGGAGGCGGAGGAAACCGCGCAGGTCAACACCGCCTACATGAACCTGATCCGCATGTGGGGAGATATTTAAACTTGAGCCACAGAGGCCACAGAGTACACAGAGATTAAATAAATCTGGTTCCCCTCTGTGCTCTCTGTGTACTCTGTGGCAAATCATTATTAATAGCAGTTCTTCATGTCAGGAGGCCTAAACCATGAAATACAAGGTCTGGAAGAACGACGAGGAATGGAAAAAACTCCTCACGCCGGAGCAATACAAGGTCACGCGCCAGAAAGGCACCGAGCGCGCCTTCACCGGCGAATACCACGACTGCAAGGACAAGGGCGTGTACAAATGCAGCTGCTGCGGCGCCGAGCTGTTCAGTTCCGACACCAAGTTCGATTCCGGCACCGGCTGGCCCAGCTTCCACTCTCCGATGAAATCCGAAAACGTCGCCGAGGAGGATGACAGCAGTTTCTTCATGCGCCGCATCGAGGTGCATTGCAGCCAGTGTGGCGCGCACCTGGGGCATGTCTTTCCCGACGGGCCGCAGCCGACCGGCCTGCGCTATTGCATCAACTCCGTTTCGCTGAAACTCGAAAAGAAATAGTCAGGGCAATAAAGACCGGGGGCGGGGCTTGATTGTTCGTGCAATCCCGACATAATGCCGCCCAGCCGAACCCCCTGCAATATTGATTAACATCGCTGACATGAAAAGAACCGAACACGCCCTGGAAGTCATCATATTCAACAGCCGCTGGCTGCTGGCGCCATTTTATCTGGGCCTGGTCATCTCCATCGCCCTGCTGCTGGTGAAATTCGGGCAGGACTTCTTCCACATGCTGCCGACCATTTTCACCATGAGCGAAAGCGAGGTCATCCTCGCCATCCTGACGCTGGTGGACATGTCGCTGGTCGCCAACCTGCTGATCATCATCATCTTCAGCGGTTATGAGAACTTCGTCTCCAAAATCGACACCGCCGGCCACGAGGACCGCCCGGATTGGATGGGCAAGGTGGATTTCTCCGGGCTCAAGGTAAAGCTCATCGCCTCGATCGTGGCGATCTCCGCCATCGAGCTCCTGAAGGCGTTCGTGAATGTTTCCAACATCGGCGTGGCCAGCGACGTGGCCACCTGGACAGTGGCCGACAAGCAGCTGGCCTGGAAGGTCGGCATCCATTTCGTGCTGATCGTGTCCGGCGTGCTGTTCGCGGTCATGGATCGCGTCGCCGAGGGCACCAAGACCCATCACACCGACAAGAAGCACGGTTAATAAAAACGCGCCGGTATGGACGGCGCCGCATCAGGGAGAAACCACTCAGGCCCCGCAGGCCTGATTCCCGCCCGGGAAAGGAGGCGCTGTGTCCGACATCTATCATGACGGCAACCGGCAACTTCAGGACGAATTCGACACCCGCCGTCTGGCCGATCGCCTCGACGAGGCCATCGTGCAGGACAGCATCATGCCCAGCGACAAGGATTTCATCCAGCGGCTGGACATGTTCTTCATTGCCACGGTGGACGAGAGCGGCCAGGTGAATTGTTCCTACAAGGCCGGTGAGCCCGGCTTCGTGCGCGTGCTGGACGAGCACACCCTCGCTTTTCCCAACTACGACGGCAACGGCATGTACCTCACCATGGGCAACATCCTCAAGACGCGCCAGGTGGGCATGCTGTTCATCGATTTCGAGAACCAGAAACGCATGCGCCTGAACGGCGAGGCCACGCTTCACCGCGATGATGCGCTCCTGCGTGAATATCCCGAGGCGCAGTTCATCGTGCGCGTGCGGGCACGCGAGGTTTTCGCCAACTGCCCGCGCTACATCCACAAGATGAAACTGGTGCAGCGCTCGCGCTTCGTGCCAAAACAGGATTGCCCTACCCCCGTGCCAGGCTGGAAAAAAGGCGAATGGGTCGCCGACAGCCTGCCGGCCGATGATCCCGCCCATGACAAATCGCGTGAAGTCATCGACCGCTGACATTCCTGCCGCCAGGCGCCACTGCCGCGCTTGATCCAGGTCATTTGTCACAGGCGCTTCCGCGCCCAGGATAGGCTACCTGCAATGCCTGTTCGAGGACGGCATGGATCGGAAAAATCATTGGGACAGTGTCTACGCCAGCAAGAAACCCAATGAGGTGAGCTGGTACCAGACACGTCTGGAAAAATCCCTGGAACTGATTCACGCCACCGGCGTCGGTAAAAATGCCGGCATCATCGATCTCGGCGGCGGTGCCTCCACGCTGGTGGATGACCTGCTGGCGTCCGGCTTCACGAATCTCACCGTTCTGGATATTTCCTCTGCCGCCATCCGGACCGCGCAAGCCAGGTTGGGAGCGCGCGCCAACGAAGTGACATGGCTGGAAGCGGACGTGACCAGAGCGCGGTTGCCGGAACAGGGTTACGACGTCTGGCACGACCGTGCGGTGTTTCATTTCCTGACCGACGCGGAGGACCGGCGCCGTTATATCAACGCCGTCGATCACGCGGTCAAACCAGGCGGACATGTCATCGTGGCGACCTTCGGTCCGCGCGGGCCGCTCCAGTGCAGCGGACTGGATATCGCGCGCTACACACCCGAACAGCTGTACGGTGAATTCGGCGGGAACTATGCGCTGCAACGCAGCATCACGGAAAATCACGTGACACCGGCGGGTAAAAACCAGGAATTTATTTACTGCTACTGCCGGAAACGTTGAAGGGACCGCTCGCCGCGTGTTACGCCGCCGGCAAGGCGATGTGATGCTCCGTGCTATAGAGGTAATCCTTGAACACGTCCTCCGCGTTCAGGATCTGATAGCTCCCGTCCGGCAATTTTCGTGACGTGTCCTTGAGCCGGTAGGTGTAGTGCCCGCAGGTCCAGCAGTCGAAGTTGCGCATGTGGGTGCACAGGCAGGTCTTGTCCTTGACCGATAAGGTGTCTTCATCCGGATGCCGCTCCAGCTCGCGGTTGTAGGCCTCGATGTAGGCGCAGTTGCCGGTGCCGTCGAGCAGATAGCCGTAGGCCTCGCAGTTGGGACGGATGCCGGCGCCGATCGCGGGGCTGTTCTTGAGCATGCGCATCGGATAGCCGGTGGGCGAGATCAGGTTGACCTCGATGTCTTCCTCGTTGGCCTTGAAATATTCCTGCTTCACTTTCTCCGGCAGGCCGCATTCCTTCGTTACCGTGAAGCGCGTCGCCACCTGCACCGCGGCCGCGCCGGCTTCCAGGAATTCCACCGCGTCGCTGCCGGTGAAAATGCCGCCGGCCGGAATCAGCGGAATATTCAGATTTTCCTGCTTGAGGAATTGATGAATCTCGTTAACGATGGTCTTGAGGTCGTACTGGACCCAGTCCATGCCGAAGCCGAGATGCCCACCGGCCAGCGGGCCTTCCACGATGATGTAGTCCGGCAGACGGTTGAGCCGCGCGCTCTTGCGCAGAAACAGCGTCAGGGCGCGCAGCGACGAGACGATGATGCCGAATTTCACGTCTCGAAAGCGCGGATGGTCCTCGACCAGCGCGAGCGACCCGAGATGCAGGCCCGCGCTCAGCGTGATGCCGTCGATGCCGCCATCCATCGCGGAGGTCAGACGCACGCGCAAGGTATCGCGCGGGCTGCCCATCGTGAGCTTTTCCATGGTGTTGATGAAGATCAGGCCGTCGCCCTGCTTCGCCTCCATGGTCCGCCCCACGTGCAGCTTGGTCGCCTCGGCCAGCCGCACGAGATCGAACTGCACCACCGACTTGTCGCGGTTGGCGACGTTGTACTTGTACTTCTTCTGCTTCTCCTTCACGAAGCCGGTCTTGAAACGCCGGTCCGACACCGTCGGCACCATGGCATCCGAGATGTGCCCGATACCGCCCAGGCGCGCCGCGACCAGCGAAAGCTCCGCGGTCGAGATATCGACGCCCATGCCGCCGGTCATGATCGGCACCAGCTCTTTCTTGCCGAGCCTCAGACGAAAATCATCAACGCTTTTCATTGTCTCGATAAAGACTTCAATAGACAGGATTGACAGGATTAAAACAGGATTAACAAGATTAAAACCAGAAAATTTTTGAATTAATCCTGTGAATCCTGAAAAATCCTGTTAATCCTGTGAAATTGTTATTCACCCGTGGCCACCGGGCGGCTGGGGTCGGTGATCCACTCGCTCCAGCTGCCGGCATACAATTTTGCGCCTGAAAGCCCGGCGTGTTCCATGGCCAGGACGCTGTGACAGGCGGTCACGCCCGATCCGCACATGTGCACGACCTTGTCCGGCGGGGCCTGGCCCAGCACCGACTGATAGTGCTCGCGCAGGGCTTCATCAGACATGAATTCGCCGGTGAAGTCGAGATTGTCCTCGTACGGCATGTTGATCGCGCCGGGGATGTGGCCGGCCACCTTGTCCAGCAGCTCGACCTCGCCGCGAAAACGTTCCTCCGCGCGCGCGTCGAGCAAAAACCCTTCTTTTGCGCGCGTCATTTGCATCACGTAATCGGCGTCCACGCACATCGCGTGGTTGATGGTCGGGTGAAACTGGGTGGGCTGGATTTTCGGCAGCTCGGTCGCGATCGGCCGTTTCTCGCGCACCCACTTCGGGTAACCCAGATCGAGCAGCGCGACCGCGTCATGCCCGAGCCAGCGCAGCAACCACCACAGGCGCGCGGCCATGGCGCCGAACGAATCGTCGTAGACGACGACCTGGCTGTTCCTGTCGATGCCCCAGCGGCCGAGTTTTTCCGCCAGCGTGCCGGGAACCGGCAACGGATGCCGGCCGCTGACAGGGGTAACGGGAGACGACAGGTCTTCGTTGAGATGGGCGTAGCGCGCGCCGGGAATATGCCCGGCGGCATAGGCGCGCCGCCCCGCTTCCGGATCGCTCAGGACAAAGCGGCAGTCCACGACCACCCAGCGCGGGTCGTCCAGGTGCCGCGACAGCGTTTCCGTGTCGACGAGGGTGGTGAGCATGACTGTCAGCATCCAGCCGTCAGCCGGCCCGCCGGGAGGCGGGTAGCGTGCCGAAAGCTGACAGCCGGAGTGTGCGTATACTTTTAATAACCGCCCTTGCGGCGCGATTCAGGCAGGCCGGAGATGCGTCCACCCTGCTTGCTCGGGTCCTTCGGAAACAGATCGTACACGTCCTTCTGGATGACATTGGTGCCCCACTTGTCCGCCATCGCCTTCACGATGTGGCGGGTGTTGGGCTGTTCGCCGTTGTTGTTGAAATAGGCATCGCGCAGGTAGTCGATGATGTCCCAGTGCTTCTGGGTCAGCGCAATGCCTTCCAGCTTGGCGATATGCTCAGCCAGATCCTTGCTCCAGTCTTCGGTGTTTTTCAGAAAACCGTTGGCGTCGGTATCGATGGTTTTGCCGTTAAACTCATAGCTCATTGTTGTTCCCCTCGAATATCAGGCAAATGTTGCAGATGTTATTGATTAGTGCGCAGGAAAAACGCGAATCATACAAAGCGTAAGGTCTTAATCCAAGGCCGGCGGTGACGTCTTAATCCTGGACCGGCCGAACCTCATTAATGTCCTTGTGCGGCAGGAACAGCCCGCAGCCCAGCGTCCGCCCCGGGCCCAATCCCCGCTGCTGGAGCCGCACCGACTCTTCCACGCCCAGGTCCGCCAGCATCAGGCTGCGCGTATGTATCTTCCGCTCGGGCGTGACGATGACCCGCTCCATGCCGCAGAGCATCTTTTTCGGGCGGATGCCCATGTCGGCCAGCAGCGACTGCGCCTCGCGCATGAAAGCCATTTCATCCAGCCCTTCATCGGAAATGATGTAACGCGAGAACAGCGTGGTAATCGCGCTGAGCGGTTTGACCACGGCCTTTTCCACCTGCATGGTGTTGCCGCCGACATCCAGCGTCTGCCCGGTCAGCATGCCGGCGTCCTCGACGCGCCGTTTGGGCAGGCGCAGCATGAGCTTGGTGCGGCGCGACAGGTGCAACAGGGCATTGGGGTCATCCGGGCGCATCCAGCCGTTGCCGGACTCCGCCACGTGGATGGTATGCAGGCCGGCATGCTCCTCGTCGGCGAACCAGGGCAGCGCCGCGGCAATGGCCTGCGACAACGAATAGGAATGATCCACCGGCAGGCTGCGGCACTGGATGCTGAACACCACGTCCACAATATCGTCCGGGACGATGTAGTGCTCATTCTCTTTGGCTTCTTGCCAGAACATATATATGACCTGCTGAACGTGAATCGTAAGCCGGCGGTTTACTGTACCGGGAGTTTAGAGTGGATCGCGTCGCGGTCGATCCACCACTCATCCTGCACCAACACGTCCACCACATTGCGCATACGTGGCAGGAACTTCGCCGGATCGTCGAGCTCGAGCTTCTTGAACCAGCGGCTGAACGCCTCCTGGTTCTGCACATCGCTGTGGCGCCTCGCTACGGTGGCCAGCAGCTGGTTGGTGTAAAACATCAGATCTTCGCGGCTCCGCCCCTCGGCGCGCAGGTCGACTATATAGTGCGCCACCGTCGCCGCCACCGCGGCGCCGTCGGAATCGGACGGGGTTTCGTCGATCACGTGCTGCAACATCGCCACCGACAGTTCGGGGTCCATGGGAAAGGTAACCGTGAGCCAGATGCCCTGGCCAAGAGCCGGGAGCGATTCCGGCTGGTCCGCCAGGAACATGATATCGCAGGCCTGCACCGCGCCTTCCCAGGCCTCGCGCGCCGTGAAAATATCGAAGGCCTCGCGGCCGGCGTCCCAGGCGTCCTGGTTTTTTTCCAGCCGTATCAGCGTGCGTCCCATTTGCAACAGCAGGTCGGCGCGCGCCAGCGGATCGTAGTTGGGCGGCAGCTCCAGCATCTGGCGCCGGAATTCCGCCAGCTGGGCTTCGAGCAGGACGGCGGATTCCTGGACGTCTTCCGCGCTGTCCATGTCCATCTTGAAATTTTCGTCTTTGAGATATTTCATAAAAAATTATCGGGTAACCGAGTGAATACCGACGAAGGCGCCTTCGAGCTGGTCTTCCCAGTTCGCCGGCGTGTCCGGGTACGGTGGCTTGATGTCGATGCGGAAAAACATTTCCGTCTCCGCCCGCTGGCGAACCACTTCGAGCAACTGCTCGAATGTCGCGATGTCGTGATGTTGCAGAAGTATTTCGCTCAGATGCAACATGATGTTCAGTGGCCCGCCTCGTTGAAGTTTGTCCCGTGGACGCGGTCATAATAACGCGCCCGGTATACCAGCCTGGCAATCCCGTGATCCGCATCATCCGTAAAGGCAGTGCGGTTGTGCAGCACATTGTTGCACATCAGGCCCTCCCCCGCCGCCATCGTGTGCCGGAACATGTAAGGCGATGCACCGGCCAGCAGGTTTTCCAGGAACTGCACGGCCGCGCGCGTGGCCGCATCCTGCTTCCATTCGATGGAACGCGTGCGCGCGGTATAGCGCATGTGCAGGTTAGCGCCAATCGGATCCACGGAAAACACCGGTCCGGTCACCGCCGGGCGCGTTTCCACGCCGGCCTCGGTGTTGGCCGGAATGGTCATGGCGTCCGGGGCCATCAACGCCTTGATGTAATCCGGATTCGCGTCGCGCATCAGGATGTAGGCGATCTCATGATCCAGCAGGCTGTTCTCGCCGCCTTCCGCCGCAGGCTGAACGCAATGCAATACAAACGCGCGGATGCGGTTGTCGGAGCTGTTGTAATAGCCGTCCGTGTGCCACAGCAGGCGCTTGTTGGAATAGGGAATGTAACCGCGCTGTGATTTTCCCGGCACCACCTGCAACGAGGTGATGCCGTCATCATCCGCCAGCATGTTGCTGTCGAGACGGCGCAGACCGAAACGCTCGCCCACGGCGCGCGGGATTTCCTTGTCTTCCCGTCGCGCCCGGCCGGCGTAGATGACCATGTTGGTTTTGCGGCAGATGTTCAGCATCGCCTCGGCCTCGGCATCCGTGAGCCACAGGGGATTATCCACCGGCACCACCAGCTCTTCCGCCGTCACGGGATAACGCTCCAGTTTGGCGGCGCGCCAGCGCTGGTAAGCCGCTTCGTTCTCGACGTAAAACGGGCTGCTTTCCATGATGTGACTGGCCTGTGCCGCCTTTGCCGGACTATTCAATGTTTACAATGCCCTGGAATACTGATGCTGTTAATGGATATCCGAACGGGATTTACAAGTGGCAACCGCGCATGAAATGCCAGCAATGGAGCGGTTTTTAACAAGACAATAGTATTATGGAAATCAGATAGATGTATAATACGCGGTTTCTTGCGGTGGTCGCACGCTTCTATTTATATCCCTTTCGGGAGGGGTAAACCCCGACGGGCTCTCTCTAACGTGTGATTTTTTTATTAAGGGGCAGGTTTAGACTGCCCCTCCGCAAGCATTCAGTGACTGCTGGTTTCAAGCGACAGAAATTTGGACCTTTCAGCGCAGAACAAACGGCTGGAAGGCGGAATGTACACACATCCTTCGACGCGTAGGAGGTAGTTTAAATGGCCCAGAATCAACCGAAGAACCCGGAAAAACATTCCACGTTTATTCCGAAAGAAAAGAAATCCACCAAGCCGTTCCACAAGACGCCCATGCTGGATCAGCTGGAGAGCGGCCCGTGGCCCAGCTTCGTGACCGGACTCAAGCGTCTGGCGCACGACAACAACATGATGGTCGACCTGCTGGGTCAGCTGGAACACTCCTACACCACCCGCAAGGGCTACTGGAAAGGCGGCACGGTCTCCGTGTTCGGATACGGCGGCGGCATCATCCCCCGTTTCACCGAACTCATGGGCAGCGATGGCAAGGCCATGTTTCCCGAAGCGAAGGAATTCCATACTTTGCGCGTTCAGCCGCCCGCCGGCAACCACTACACCACCAAGATGCTGCGTCAACTGTCCGACTCCTGGAAGAAATGGGGCTCGGGCCTGATCGCGTTCCACGGCCAGACCGGCAACATCATGTTCATCGGCACGACCAGCGAGAACACGCAGCACTTCTTCGATGAAATCAACGAGTACGGCTGGGATCTCGGCGGCGCCGGTCCCTGCGTGCGCACCGCCATGTCCTGTGTCGGCGCGGCGCGCTGCGAACAGTCCTGCGCCAACGAGCAGAAGATTCACCGCACCCTGGTGAACAACTTCATCGACGACATGCACCGTCCGGCGCTCCCCTACAAGTTCAAGTTCAAGGTCTCGGGCTGCCCGAACGACTGCATGAACTCGATCCAGCGCGCCGACTTCTCCGTCATCGGCACCTGGCGCGACGACATGAAGGTCGACCAGAAGGAAGTGAAGGCGTTCGTCAAGGCCAAGGGCCGCAAGTACGTGGTCGACAACGTCGTCGCGCGCTGCCCGACCAAGGCGCTGTCGCTGAACGATGACGACACCCTGGACGTGGACAACCGCAACTGCGTGCGCTGCATGCACTGCATCAACGTCATGACCAAGGCGCTCAAGCCGGGCGACGACAAGGGCATCACCCTGCTTATCGGCGGCAAGCGCACGCTGAAAATCGGCGACACCTTCGGTACCGTTATCATTCCGTTCATGAAGCTGGAAACCGACGAGGACTACGATCGCATCCGCGAGATCGCCGCCAGCACCATCGACTTCTGGGCCGAAAACGGCCTGGAGCACGAGCGTTGCGGCGAGATGATCGAGCGCATCGGTCTGGCGAACTTCCTCGAAGGCATCGGCCTCGAAGTGGATCCGAACATGATCAACCACCCGCGCACCAGCTCCTACGTCCGTTTGGACGAGTGGGACCAGGAAGCGGAGAAGTGGAAGAACCGCAAGCAGCAGGCGGCGGGCTGATCCGTTTCCGGCAAGACATCGAACATACGTCGAACGAACGTTTTGGAGAATTGACCCATGGCAGAAGCACCAAAAATGCGCCCCCCGATTGAAAGCGGGTGTCCGGATGCATTCCAGTACATGCACCCCCTGATGATCAAGAACTACGGCAACTGGGCCTATCACGACCGTCCGCGCCCGGGCGTGCTGCATCACGTCGCCAAGAGCGGTGACGAGATCTGGACCGTGCGCGTCGGCACCCAGCGCCAGCTCGGCCCGTACGAAATCAACCTGCTGTGCGACATCATCGACAAGCTCGGCGAAGGCTATGTCCGCTTCACCATTCGCTCCAATATGGAGATCATGGTTTCCAGCAAGGACAAGGTCGAGCCGCTGATCAAGGCCTTCGAAGAAGCCGGCTACCCGGTCGGCGGCACCGGCAACTCGGTGACCATGATCTCCCACACCCAGGGCTGGCTGCACTGCGACATCCCCGGCACTGACGCCTCGGGCGTGGTAAAGGCGCTGATGGACGACCTGCACGAAGAGTTCGTGAAGGAAGACATGCCGAACCGCGTGCACATCACCACCTCCTGCTGCCAGATCAATTGCGGCGGCCAGGGCGACATCGCGATCAACGTGCAGCACACCAAGCCGCCGAAGATCAACCACGATCTCGTGGCCAACATCTGTGAACGTCCCTCCGTCGTGGCGCGCTGCCCGGTGGCGGCCATTCGTCCGGCCATGGTCAATGGCAAGCCGTCACTCGAAGTCGACGAGAAGAAATGCATCTGCTGCGGCGCGTGCTTCCCGCCCTGCCCTCCGATGCAGATCAACGATCCGGAACATTCCAAGCTCGCGATCTGGGTCGGCGGCAAGAATTCGAACGCCCGTTCGAAACCGATGTTCCACAAGCTGGTGGCCGCGGGCGTCCCGAACAATCCGCCGCGCTGGCCGGAAGCCGGCGCCATCGTCAAGAAGATCCTCAAGGTCTACAAAAAAGACGCCAAGGACTGGGAACGCATCGGAGACTGGGTGGAGCGCATCGGCTGGCCGCGTTTCTTCGAACTGACGGAACTGCCGTTCACCAAGTTCCATATCGACAACTGGCGCGGCTCGCGTCACATGCTCAACCAGTCGGCACACATCCGTTTTTAGCAGCCGGCAACAAATAGCCGTATCCGACGCCGGGTTTTTCCCGGCGTCGGCCCGTAAATCGTCGGGGGTTGTTGATAAATATCAAGGGGAACGATGATGAAGTTCGGTATTTTGATCAATGAGGGGCCGTACACGCACCAGGCCTCGGACACGGCTTACCTCTTCGCCAAGGCCGCCATCGAGAAAGGACACAATGTCAGCCGCGTGTTTTTCTACCATGACGGTGTCTACAACTCGAGCCGGCTTACCGAGCCACCGAACGACGATCGTCATATCGTCAATCGCTGGCAGAAGCTGGCCAAGGACCATGGCATCGACCTGGTGGTGTGCGTGGCGGCGGCATTGCGGCGCGGCATCAAGGATGAAAATCTCCAGGAGGGTTTTCGCATCTCCGGCCTGGGGCAGCTGATCGAATCGGGAATCCAGTCGGACCGGCTGGTGACATTTGGTGATTAACCCGGAACTATCGAGGCAAGCAGAATGACTGAAGTAACTGGCGGCATAGAGATGGAAGAAGACACCAGCGGCAAGATCAAGAAGTTCTTGTACATCAACCGCAAGGCACCCTACGGAACGATTTATGCCCTGGAGTCTCTGGAAGTAGTGTTGATCGCGGCGGCGTTCGATCAGGACGTGAGTCTGGCGTTCCTGGATGACGGCGTGTATGAGATCATCAAGGGACAGCACACCAGGACGATTGACGTCAAGAATTTTTCGCCGACTTACCGCGCGCTGGAAGGCTACGACATCGAGAAGCTTTACGTAGAGAAGGAATCCATGGAGGCCCGCGGCCTGAAAGAGGAGGACTTCATTGTCCCCGTGAAGGTCATCAGCGCGAAGGAAATGGCCGACCTCATGCAGTCGCAAGACGTGGTTCTGAGCTTTTAGGGGAAATGACGATGCTGCATACCGTGAACAAGTCGCCCACCGAACGTAACACCCTCGAGAGCTGCCTCAAGCATCTCACGAAGGGATGCGCCGTGCTGCTGATCGAGGACGGTGTCTATGGCGCCCTGAAGGGCACCGTGAGCACCAAAATGGTCGAGCAGGCGCTCAAGCATCATCCGATCTATGCGCTTTATCCCGATCTCGAAGCACGCGGGATGCAGGACCGGGTTATCGACGGCATCAAGCTGGTCGACTACAGCGGGTTTGTCGATCTGGCGGTAGAATACCCCAGCGTGCAATCCTGGCTTTAATATTGATTTTATTTCTTTAACTGACGAGGAGTACTCAAATGCCTATCACTGTAGCGGGTAAAGCCATCGAAACCGACGAGGAAGGATATCTCGCCAGCCGTACCGACTGGAGCGAGGAAGTCGCCAAGGAAATGGCCAAAGTCGACAACTGCGAACTGTCGCAGAATCACTGGGAAGTCATCAACTTCCTGCGCGAATATTATGAAGAATACCAGATCGCGCCGGCTGTGCGCGTGCTGACCAAGGCCATCGGCAAGAAGCTCGGCCCGGACAAGGGCAACAGCAAGTACCTGTACGAGCTGTTCCCGTACGGCCCGGCCAAGCAGGCGTGCAAATACGCCGGCCTGCCGAAACCGACCGGTTGCGTTTAATCAATTACCGGCCTGCCGGGCGGGGTTAACATACCGCCTGGCGAGCAACAGCGGGGTCATCGATGTCGGCTGTGACAGTGATTTATGCGCTGCTTTTTTACATAGCGACGGCTATCCTCGTCATCGGCGTGGCGCGCAAGATTTTCATCTACGCGCGCACGCCGCAGCCGTTGAAAATCCCTACCACGCCGGCACCGACCACCCGTCTGGGGGTGGCGGCGCGCATGGTGCGCGAAGTCACCGTGTTCGAAAGCCTGTTCAAGTCGAACAAGTGGACCTGGCTGTTCGGCTGGATATTCCACCTCTGCCTGTTCGTGGAGCTGATCTGGCATCTGCGCTACTTCACCGAGCCGGTCCTGTTTTTCCTGCCCTGGCTCCAGTGGTTCATCAACTTCACCGGTTACGGCATGGTCGTCGGCCTGCTCGGGCTGTGGGGACGCCGCTTCCTGGTGGATCGCGTGCGCTACATCAGTAACCTGTCGGATCACCTGATGCTGGCGCTGCTGGTCGGCATCGGCGCCAGCGGCCTGGCCATGAAGTTCCTGTTTCACACGGATATCGTCGCCCTCAAGGCCTTTTTCCTGGGCCTGATGTCGTTCAGCCTGCAGCCGCTGCCGGCTGACGCGCCGCTGCTGGTGCACCTGACCCTGGTGGCGACACTGATGATTGTTTTCCCGGTCAGCAAGCTGCTGCACGCCCCGGGCGTGTTCTTCAGCCCCACCCGCAACCAGGTGGACAACCCGCGCGAGAAACGCTGGGTTGCCGGCTGGAGCGCGGAAATCGACAACACCAAAAAGGCAGCGGGGTAAAGCGACATGGCCACGGAAGTCGAAGCACCCGTCCTCGGCGAATACATGAAGGTGCCGAACATCGAGCCCGATTCCATGGTGGGCTCGAAACCCTATGTCGCGAAACCCGACCACAACACGCCGCTCGGCTTTCCCGGCGAGCTGGTCGATGGCTGGGAACAGAAGGCCGTCACCAAGCTGGGTGAGCTTGTCTCCCAGTCACGCGCCTTGCAGGTGTTCCTCGATTCCTGCGTGAAGTGCGGCGCCTGCACCGACAAGTGTCACTATTATCTCGGTACCTCGGATCCGAAAAACATGCCGGTGGCGCGCCAGGACCTGCTGCGCAGTGTCTACCGCCGCCATTTCACCTTCGCCGGCAAATTCTTCCCCAAGCTGGTCGGCGCGCGCGACATGACCAAGGACGTGCTGGACGAGTGGTACAGCTACTTCCATCAGTGCTCGCAGTGCCGCCGCTGCTCGGTGTACTGCCCCTACGGTATCGATACCGCCGAGATCTCCATGGCCGCGCGCGAAATCATGGACAGCGTGGGCCAGGGCCAGAAATACACCAACGAAATCCTGGTCAAGGTCCACAAGATCGGCAACAACCTCGGCCTGCCGGGACCGGCGCTCGCCAACACGCTGGAGGGCCTCGAAGAAGATGTGAAAGACGATACCGGCGTGGACGTGAAATACCCGCTGGACGTGAAAGGCGCCGAAGTGCTGCTGGTAACGCCGTCGGCGGACTTTTTCGCCGAACCGCACGTCGACGGCCTGATCGGCTACGGCAAGGTATTCCATGCCGCCGGCGTCAGCTGGACGCTGTCCACGCACGCCTCCGAGGCCGGCAATTTCGGCATGTTCGTGGGTTCGTCCGCGAACCTGCACAAGGTCGCCATGCGCATCCGCGAGGCCGCGCTCGATCTGGGCGTCAAGCGCATCGTCGTCGGCGAGTGTGGACATGCCTGGCGCGTCGCCTACTCGTTCTGGAACACGCTCATCGGTCCGTTCGATTTTCTCGATCCGCGATATCCGGTGCCGCAGCATATCTGCGAGTTCACCTACGACCTCATCCAGAAGGGCGCTCTCAAGTTCGACAAGAGCGCCAACGACGACAAGGTCGTCACCTTCCATGACTCGTGCAACGTCGCGCGCGCCTCGCGCATGGGCAACATGCCGGGCGGACAGTTCGTCATCCCGCGCGAGATCATCAAGGCGACCTGCAATCATTTCTATGACATGGCGCCCGAAACCATCGGCGAAGGCACCTTCTGCTGCGGCGGTGGCGGCGGCATCCTCACCGATGAACTGCTCGATCTGCGCATCAAGGGCGCGATGCCGCGCATGCAGGCGCTCAAGGACGTCATCGAAGAACACGGGGTCACGCACATGGCCGCCATTTGCGCCATCTGCAAGGCCCAGTTCACCAAGATCGTGCCCTACTACAAGCTTCCGATGGACATGATTCAAAGCGTCCACGGGCTGGTCAGCAAGGCCATCGTGCTGAACGCGAAAGAGTGATTACCCAAACAATATTTATTTGAGTAACTGAATCAAGACAGGAGATTCACCATGGCAACTCCCGCAGACAAGGCAAAAGAGGTCAAGGCCGGTTTCACCTTCCGCAAGTACAAGGACGGCGACCAGGAATGGCCCTCCCTGCAATCGCGCATTTTCACGGCCGATGAGACCGACAAGTGCCCGACCTACGTGCACAAGACCCCGCCCTGCCAGGCGAGCTGCCCCTCGGGCGAGGACATCCGCGGCTGGCTGAACATCGTGCGCGGCATCGAAAAGCCGCAGAAAGACATGGCCATGCAGGAATACGCCTTCCACCGCCTGACCGAAGCCAACCCCTTCCCGTCCATGATGGGCCGCGTCTGCCCGGCGCCGTGCCAGACCGGCTGCAACCGCAACGTGGTCGAGGACTATGTCGGCATCAACGCCGTCGAGCAATACATCGGTGACACCGCGCTCCAGAACAAGTACAGCTTCAAGCCGGCCGAAAAGTCCACCGGCAAGAAAGTCGCCGTCATCGGCGGCGGCCCGGCCGGCCTCGCGGCGGCCTATCATCTGCGTCTCAAGGGTCATGCGGTCACGCTGTTCGACGATCATGACGAACTCGGCGGCATGGCCAAGTACGGCGTGCCCGGCTATCGTCTCCCGCGCGACACGCTGAACGGCGAAATCAACCGCATCACCAGCATGGGCGTCGAGGTCAAGCTCAAGACCCGCGTCGGCGTGGATGTACCGATGAAGGACGTGGAGAAGCAGCACGACGCCGTACTGTTCGCCATCGGCTGCAAGTCCGGCCGCGCCCTCCCCGTTCCCGGCGCGGACGCGCCGAACTGCATCACCGGTGTGGCCTTCCTCGAAGCCTTCAACCAGGGTCGCCTGCAAGCCGTGTCCGGCCGCGTGGTCGTGATCGGCGGCGGCGATACCTCCATCGACGTGGTCTCGGTGGCGCGCCGCCTGGGTTACATCAAGGAATTGGCCGAAACCGAACGTCCGGAATACGTCGTCATGGGCCAGACTGCCCACGACGTCGCGGTCACGGCCAAGAAGGAAGGCGCCGAAGTCATGCTGATCTCGCGCCAGCCGGTGGAAAAGATGAACGCCGCCAAGCACGAAATCGACGATGCCCAGCGCGAAGGCGTGGTCATCCGGGGCTCGCTGCAACCGAAAGCAGTCATCCTCGACGACAAGGGCCGCGCCAAGGCGTTGCGCGTGGTGGAACTCGACTTTTCGGCCAACCCGCCGGTGGAAAAACCGGGCACGGAAAAGGATCTCGAGGCCGATCTGATCGTCTCCGCCATCGGCCAGATGGGCGACTTCCGCGGCATTGAAGACTTCAACAACGGCAAGGGCCTGATCAACTCCGACAAGTTCTACCAGGTGCCCGGCAAGCCCGGTTACTTCGTGTGCGGCGACATCATCCGCCCGCACCTGCTCACCACCGTGATCGGCCAGGGCTCGATCGCCGCCGACAGCATCGATCATTACCTGAAGAAACAGGAAATGAGCAAACGCCCGAAGGTGGACGTGCATCACTTCAACCTGCTCGCCAAGCTGAACGAAGTCGGCCTGACGCCCAAGGAATTCAAGCCGGAAGGTCCTGAAACCGAGCGTGGAATCGACCGCGGTCTGCGCGGCACCTCGGAACAGGGCAAGGGCGTCGGCGGCTATGCCATTCATAACTACGAGGACCGCTCCGACGCCGAGGTGTGCCAGTCGAACGAGCTGTTCCTCGGGCATTTCCAGTACACGCCGCGCCTGAAGCGCACCGAGATGGTGCCGGATGCCAACGAGGTGCTGGGCCACTTCAAGGAACGCATGCTCGGCCTGGACGAGAAGCAGGCCGTGGACGAAGCCAAGCGCTGCATGAGCTGCGGCATGTGCTTCGAGTGCGACAACTGCGTGATCTACTGCCCGCAGACGGCGGTCAAGCGCACGCCCAAGACGGAATCGACCATGGGCCGCTACGTGTACACCGATTACGATCTGTGCATTGGTTGCCACATCTGCGCCGACGTCTGCCCCACCGGCTACATCAAGATGGGCATGGGCGGCGATCACTAAAATCCGGTACGCGCGAGGGCTGAAGGCGTGAGACGCAAAACATCAATCATTGCCGGTGTAATCGCGGCTCTGGCCGCGAGTCTGTTCGCGGCCGGCATGGTGCGGGCCACGGATTCAGCAGCCAAATCCGGCGGCCTCGGTCCGGTGGTGAAAATCCACCGCGGTGAGCAGTGCGTGGAGCCGACCGACGACATGCGGCGCAACCACATGAAGTACATCCTGCACCAGCGCGACAAGACCATGCACCAGGGCATCCGCACCACGAAACACAGTTTCAAGAACTGCGTCGACTGCCATGCCGATCCGGCCACCAACAGCGTGCTGGGCCAGGACGGTTTCTGTTCCTCCTGTCATGAATACGCCTCGGTCAAGATCGACTGCTTCACTTGCCATACCGACAAACGCGACAAGGATGCCGTCGCCGCTGTCCCGGAGACGAGCACCGTCAAGGGAGCAAAACCATGAGTCTCAGCCGCCGTGAATTCATCGGCATCGGCACTGCGGCGGTCGCCGGCGCGGCGCTGGCCCCCGGGCTGCGCCTGGTCGAGCTGGCGCAAGCGCGCTCGCCCGACGAGGCCGTCACCAGCCTGCAGCGCTGGGGCCTGCTCGTCGACATCAATAAATGCCATGACTGTGACGCCTGCGTGACCGCGTGTCACGAGGAAAACGGCATCCAGAGCCACGGGCGCCCGGCCACCGACGCACAGTGGATCCGCAAAGTCACTCTCAAGGACAAGCAGACCGGCTATGTGCAGAGCCTGCCGGTCATGTGTCAGCACTGCGAGCACCCGCAGTGCGTGGACGTCTGCCCCACCGGCGCCTCGTTCAAGCGCGCCGACGGCATCGTGCTGGTGGACAAGCACATCTGCATCGGCTGCCGCTACTGCATGATGGCCTGCCCCTACAAGGCACGCTCATTCGTGCATGAGGTCACCACCGACCAGAAACCGCATGCCCCGCGCGGCATGGGCACGGTCGAGTCCTGCACGCTGTGCGTGCACCGCGTGGACGCCGGAAAGATCCCGGCCTGCGTCGAGGCCTGCAACAAGGACGGCAACCAGGCCATGGTCTTCGGCGACCTCAAGGATCCGAACAGCGCGATCACCAAACAGCTCGCGTCCGCAGCTAGCACCCAGCTGCGCCCGGACCTGAATCTGAACACCGGCGTGCGTTACCGGGGGATTTGACGCATGGCACATATGCAATACGGAACAATTGGACCACGCAGCTTCGGCTTCTATGCCGTGCTGGCCATACTCGGCGCCATCACCCTCGCCGGACTCGGCGCCGCCCTGTACATGGAGCACCACGGCCACTGGATCACCGGCATGTCCAACCAGGTCATCTGGGGCTTGCCGCATGTCTTCGCGGTATTCCTGATCGTGGCGGCCTCGGGCGCGCTCAACGTCGCCTCGATTGCCTCGGTCTTCGGCCGCCAGATGTACAAGCCACTGGCGCGTCTCTCGGGCCTGCTGGCGATCACCTTGCTGGCCGGCGGTCTGGCGATACTGGTCCTGGACCTCGGGCGGCCCGACCGCCTGATCGAAGCCATGACCTATTACAACTTCAAGTCCATTTTTGCCTGGAACATCTACCTTTATATCGGTTTCTTCGGCATCGTCATCGTTTATCTGTGGATGATGATGGAACGGCGCATGAACGATTACAGCAAGCCGGTCGGCATGCTGGCGTTCATCTGGCGCCTGACCCTCACCACCGGTACCGGTTCCATCTTCGGTTTCCTGGTAGCGCGCGAGGCCTATAACTCGGCGATCATTGCGCCCATGTTCATCATTATGTCCTTCGAGTTCGGGCTGGCGATATTCCTGATGGTGCTGATGGCCGGCATGCGCTGGACCGGGCGGGAGCTGGGCGACGTCGTGTTTGGCCGCCTGCGTAATCTGCTGGGCGTGTTCGTCGCCGCGGTGCTCTATTTCGTTACCGTCTATCACCTGACCAACCTGTACATCACCCAGCGCCACGGGGTCGAGGGCTTCATCCTGCTGCACGGCGGCGTTTACACGCAAATGTTCTGGCTGGGCCAGGTCCTCGTCGGCGGCGTTATCCCGCTGGTGATTCTGTTCTCCGGACTCGGCAAGTCGCGGGCGCTGGTGACGCTGGCCGCCATCCTGGTTGTCCTTGGCGGCCTGGCCCAGGTCTACGTCATCATCATCGGCGGCCAGGCCTACCCGATGCCGCTCTACCCCGGTAAGGAGATCGTCAGCAGCAGTTTCTTCGACGGCGTGGTGACCGTGTATTCACCGACCCTGCCCGAGGTGATCCTCGGCATCGGCGGCATCGGGCTGGCGCTCTTCATGGCGGCCTTCGCCATGCGGGTGCTCCCGTTCCTCCCGCAAAGCCTGTCGGATGCCGCTGCCGATCCTCACTACAAGGCCGGCGCGGCCAAGTCCGAGGCCGCGGCGGCTTAATCTAGTTTCGGGTTCAGGGTTCAGAGTTCAGGGTTTAGCGGAGAACCTAGAACCCGCAACACTAAACCCGATACCCTGTACTCAAGGTGGCGCATGAACCGGCTGCTCATCTCCGCTGCGCACAAATCCTCCGGCAAGACCACGCTGAGCATCGGCCTGTGCGCCGCCCTGCACCAGCGCGGCCTGGCGGTGCAGCCGTTCAAGAAAGGCCCGGATTTCATCGACCCCATGTGGCTGTCGCTGGCCACCGGCCGCGATTGCCACAATCTGGATTTCTTCCTCATGGGCCGCGAGGAAATCCTGCGTACATTCACCTCGCGATCGCAGGGTGCCGACATTTCCCTGATCGAAGGCAACAAGGGTCTGTACGACGGGCTGAGTCTCGACGGCAGCAACAGCAACGCGGCCCTGGCCACCCTGCTGCAAACCCCCGTGGTGCTGGTCATCGATGCGCGCGGCATGACCCGTGGCATTGCCCCGCTTATTCTCGGCTATCAGGCGTTCGACAAGAACATTCGCATCGCCGGTGTCATACTCAACCAGTTGGGCGGCTCGCGTCATGAAGCCAAGTTGCGCGCCGTCATCGAGCATTACACGGATATTCCGGTGCTGGGGGCGGTACATCGCGACGACCGTCTCACCATTGTCGAGCGCCATCTCGGCCTGGTGCCCAGCAACGAGGCGGCCGAGGCCAGGGCCAAGATCGACGCCATCGCGTCCCTGGTCGCGGTCTCGGTTGATCTCGACCGCCTGCTGGCCATTGCTTCCGATGTGCCTGCGCTTCCGCCCTCACCCCCACCCCCTCTCCCGCAAGCGGGAGAGGGGGGCGAGCCGTTGCGCGCTTCGCGCGCGGATCCGATAAGGCTGGGCATTGCGCGCGACGCCGCTTTCGCCTTCTATTATCCGGGCGACCTCGAGGCACTGCGCGCCGCTGGCGCGGAGCTGGTACCGATCAACACACTGCATGACAAAAAGCTGCCTGAAGTGGACGCCCTGCTCATCGGCGGCGGTTTCCCCGAGGTCTTCATGACACAGCTGGAAGCCAACAGTTCGCTGCGCCACCAGATTCGTCTGGCCATCGAGACCGGCCTGCCGGCCTACGCGGAATGCGGCGGTCTGATGTATCTGGCGCGCAGCCTTTCCTGGAACGGCAAGCGTTGCGAAATGGCGGGAGTGATACCGGGCGACGTGGTGATGCACGATCGTCCCATGGGGCGCGGCTACGTCATCCTGCGTGAAACCGGCCGGGGCCTGTGGCCGGCGACGGCAACCGGGCAAGCGCCGGCCGAAATCCGCGCCCACGAGTTTCATTACTCCACCCTGGAGAACCTGGCGCCGGACACGGTCTATGCCTACGAGGTGCTGCGCGGAACCGGTATCGACGGCAAGCACGACGGTATCGTCCACAAAAATCTGTTCGCCTGCTATGCGCACTTGCGCGACTTGGAAAACAACCACTGGGCGAGACGGTTCGTCGAATTTGTGCGAAAATGCAAAAATCAAAATATTCTTGAAACCGCAGATGAACGCAGATGAACGCCGATGAAAAACTAGATAAGCTGCTTTTATCCGCGTTCATCTGCGTTCATCTGCGGTTACAAATTATTACTTACATCATATGATCAAGATCACCCCGGAGGCCGCCGCGCAGGTGCGCCGGTCGGCCGAAACCAGCAACACCCAGGCCATGTCCTTGCGCATCGCCGCCCGCCGCGAGGAAGACGGTTCGTTCGTCTACGGCATGGGCTTTGACGACGAGGGCGCCGACGACACGCGCTTCGTATCCGAGGGAATTGACGTTCTCGTTTCCAATTCCAGCAAGGACCTGCTCACGGGCGCCACGCTGGACTTCGTCGAGATCAGCCCGGGCGAACACCAGTTCATTTTCATCAATCCCAACGACCCGGCGCATACGGCTTCATCCCCCGCCGGCGATCAGACATAGCGGCCATTATCGTGCCAGCGGCGGCCAGACATGACGTCGGTAAGATCATTCATGCCATCCATGGCGTGACGCCATCGACTGTAGATACCCCAGCCCGCACATCCGTGTGCGGGCGTTCGCCGGGGCGAAGACACGTTAAGTGTCTTCGCCACCACTCCGGCTCACCCACGGAATGTGCGTGTATAGCGCCCGGCCAGCCGGCGCGTCATCGGGTGCGCTGATTATTAGATTGCTTGATTCATGCCGCCTCAGTAATCTATCTTGTTAATGTTCGACGGATTTCCGCCGCTCACGGATGCGGCGCACATATGAGCACTGCCCCACAGTCAGAGCCGGGTTCCGCCCGGCAGGCCGACTTGACGACACCGCCCGCCCTGGACTGGCAGCGAAAAACCTACAGGCTTTTCCTGAATCGCCTGACACTGCCGCTGCTCGGACTGGCGCTGGTGTTTGCCGGCGTCGGTGCGGCGGCGTTTGTGGCCATCACCTATCCACAACATGCCACTGCGCTTTACCCGCTGCTGGGCGCGCTGCTGCTGGCAGGGTTGGCGCTGATCTGGCTGATTATTGCGCGCGTGCGCCGCGATCTCGTGGAGCCCCTCTCGCATCTCAGTAACTGGTCATTGCGCATGCGCAGCGGCAACCTCTCGGCTCGCATTCCGGTTCCCGGGAGCGGCGAGTTCCGCGAGCTGGCGCAGGACATGAACCGCCTGAGCGATGAACTGAAATCGCTGACCATGGAGATGGATTCGCACGTGCGCGCCCAGACCGTGCGTCTGGCGCGCAAGACCCAATCGCTGGATATTCTTTACGACGTGGCGTCGAGCCTCAGCCAGCCGGGCGATCTCGACAAGCTGCTGGAGAGCTTTCTCGACACCTTCATTGAACTGGTGGACGCGCGCGCCGCCACGGTGCGCATCCTCACCGATGACGGCCAGACGCGTCTGGTCGCCAGTCGTGGCCTGTCGGCAGAGGTGGTCGAGAAGGACCGCACGATGGATACCAGTCTGTGCCAGTGCGGCTGGGCCGCGAAGGAAGGCGGCATCCGCATCCAACGCGGCACTCACCCCTGCGCCCTGCTGCTGGGCATGCCCATGCTGAAACGCGACTGCCAGGAGTTCGTCGTCGTCCCGGTCACCTACCAGGACCGCATCCTGGGCGTGTACAACCTGTTTCTCGACCGGCCGATGTCGGCGCTGGGCGAGGATATCCACGACCTGCTGAACAGCGTCGGCAAGCACCTGGGTCTCGCGCTGGAAAAATCCCGGCTCGACAATCATGCGCGGCAGATCGCCATCATGGAGGAACGCAACATCATCGGCAATGAATTGCACGACTCGCTGGCCCAGGGCCTGGTCAGCATGCGCCTGCAGGTCAAGATGCTCGGCGAGTCCCTGCACAAGAAAGACCTGCGCGCCTCGCAAAGCGAGGTCCGTCACCTGCGCAGCGCCATCGATGAGGCGCATGACAGCCTGCGCGAACTGCTGGCCAACTACCGCCTGAAAATAGACGAACGCGGCCTGGTGCCGGCCGTGGCCGGCATGGTGGAGCGCTTCAGCCAGGAGACCGGTGTCAACGTCTATTTCCATAATGAGTGCCGCAAGCTCAGCCTGACGCCGCTCCAGGAAAGCCAGATTTTTCACATCGTCAAGGAAGCCCTGTCGAATATCCGCAAGCACAGTCACGCCTGCAACGCCCGCATCCTGCTCACCAACGACAGCCACGGCGGCTATACCCTGCTGATCGAGGACGATGGCGAGGGCATTGCGCCGGTTTCCGAATCGCGGCCCGGCGAACACATCGGGCTCTCCGTCATGCGCGAGCGCGCGGAGCGTCTCCCGGGCGAACTCACCATCGAAAGCGAACCCGGCGAAGGCACGCGTATTGTGTTATCGTTCCCGGTCGTGCCGCACCAAACCGCCGCGACAAAATAACAGCGAGCAGGGGGAAACCGGATTGCGCGTTCTGCTGATCGATGACCATGCCCTGGTCCGCAAGGGCCTCGAGGAGCTGTTGCGCAGCCGGGGCGTGGAGGTAGTGGCGTCCGTGGGCAGCGGCGAGGAAGGCATCCAGCAGGCCCTGACGCTCACACCGGACGTCATCCTGCTGGACATCAAAATGCCCGGGATGAACGGCATCGAGACCCTGGAAAAACTGCGTGCCAGCCACGTCACGGTGCCGATACTCATGCTCACCATGAGCCGGGACGATGCCGACCTGCGCGCCGCCCTGCGCGGCGGGGCCGCGGGTTACCTGCTCAAGGACATGGAGCCCGAGGATCTGGTACCGGCGCTGGAAGCCGCTCTGCGCGGCGACAACGTGGTGGCCAAGGAAATGGTGGGAACACTGGCGCGCATGGTGCAAGGGCAGACGCATGAACCGCCGAAGCGTTCCACGGCCCCGCTTTCAGACCTCACGCCACGCGAGCTGGAGATCCTGAGTCACGTCGCCGAAGGCCAGAGTAACAAGATGATCGCGCGCGATCTCAACATCACGGATGGCACCGTCAAGCTGCACGTCAAGGCCATCCTGCGCAAGCTCGGCGTGCATTCGCGCGTCGAGGCCGCGGTCATCGCGGTCGAACAGGGTCTCGGCCGGAAAAGAACGCAAAGCAGCGAAGGTTAATTCGCGGCGGTCGGCTCGAACCAGCGCAGCCGCTCGTGCAGTTGCACCACGTCTCCCACGATAATCAGCGTTGGTGCCTTCACTTGCGCCTTCTCCACGATGTCGGGCAGGGTTGCCAGATCGGCGGTCAGCACGCGCTGGTTGCGCGTCGTGCCCTGCTGCACCAGCGCCGCCAGGGTGGTCGGCGGCATGCCGTGACGCATCAATTCGCGGCAGATAGTCTCGATGCCGTGCAACCCCATGTAGAAAACGACGGTCTGGTCCGGCTGCACCAGCGCCTTCCAGTTGAGGTTGACGGTCCCGTCCTGTAAATGCCCGGTCACGAACACGACTGACTGGGCATAGTCACGGTGCGTGAGCGGAATGCCGGCATAAGCGGCGCAGCCGGCAGCGGCGGTGATGCCGGGCACCACCTGGAACGGAATGCCCTCGGCCGCGAGCGTGTCGATCTCCTCGCCGCCGCGTCCGAAGATGAAGGGATCGCCGCCCTTGAGACGCACCACGCGCTTGCCCTCTTTCGCCAGCCGCACCAGCAGGTGATTGATGTCCTCCTGCGGGATCGCATGATTGTCACGCTCCTTGCCGGCATAAATGCGCTCGGCGTCGCGCCGTACCAGTTCCAGCACTGCCGGTGACACCAGCCGGTCATAGACGACCACGTCCGCCTCCTGCATCAGGCGCAAGGCGCGGAATGTCAGGAGATCGGGATCGCCCGGCCCGCCGCCGACCAGATACACCTCGCCGACCGGGGTCTTGTTGCCGTCAACAGCATCGATTCTCTCCTGCAACGCCTTTTCCGCCGCCTGATCCTGTCCGGAATAAACCAGCTCGGCGATACGGCCCTGCAGGACCTCTTCCCAGAACCGCCGGCGCAGCGGCGGATGCTTGAAGGTCTGTTTGACCCTGTCGCGAAATGCCGTCACCAGTTTGGCCAGTCTTCCGTAACCGGCGGGGATCAGCGATTCCAGGCGTGCCCGGATCAGGCGCGCCAATACGGGAGAACGTCCACCGGTGGAAACCGCAATGATAACGGGCGAGCGGTCGATGATGGACGGCATGATGAAGGTGCACAGTTCCGGCTGATCCACGACATTGACCGGGATGCCGCGCGCCCTGGCGGTCTCGGATACCCGACGGTTGACGGAGACATCGTCCGTGGCCGCGATCACCAGCTCGCAGCCCTCGAGCATTTCCGGGCGGAATTCCTGCGCGACGTGCGTAATTTTTCCCTCTTCGCGCCAGCGTTGGAGCGTTTCACCCAGCGCCGGCGAATAAACCGTGACCCGGGCCCCGGCATCCAGCAGCAGGGTTATCTTGCGCGACGCCACCTCGCCGCCGCCGATAACGGCGCAGGGGCGCTGCCTGAGGTTGAGGAAAATAGGGAGAAAATCCATCGGTGAATTATACCCCGGAATGTCGGCTCAATCGTCCCGGAGCCTATTTCTTCGGTGATATCCAGAAAGTAAGGGGCAACCCATCCGATACGACATGCCCGGGGGTACGGGATGCGGTCAAATCCCGGGATGCCAAATCACACCCGTTGTCTACACTTGTAACTGAATGAACGACAAGAACCCAACCCTCGTCCCGGCAGACTTGCGGTCATCCGGGTCGACGACAGTTAACAGCAATCCTGCCTCCCCGCCATCACAACCCGGATTAACGCTGCAATTCACGGGTTCGGCCGGCGAGTATTTTCGTATCTGGATCGTGAACCTGTGCCTGACGCTGTTCACGCTGGGTATTTTCTCCGCCTGGGCCAAGGTCCGCAAAAAGCGCTATTTCTATTCCCATACCCTGCTCGACGGCACCCCGTTCCAGTATCTCGGTCAGCCGATCCCGATTCTCAAGGGGCGCCTGATCGCCGCCATGCTCTTTGGCGTCTGGTACACCGCGACCCATTACGTTACCTCGCTCCTGCCGTTCGTCCTGATTGCGGCTTTCATCCTGGCACCCTGGGTGATGGTGCGTGCCGCGGCATTCAATGCCCGCTACTCCGCGTTTCGCAACATGACATTCAGCTTCGCCGGCACGTACACAAGCGCCGCCAAGGTAATGTATGGCTGGGCGATTCTCGCCCTGGTCTCCCTGGGAATGGCTTTTTCCTGGTGGCAACAACGCCTGAAGAAATACATTGTTGACCAGACAAGTTACGGTGGCGTCAATGGAGAATTTTCGGCCACCGGCGGTCAGTTTTTTAAAACCTATTTCATTGCCGGACTGCTGTTCGCTATCGCCATGATTGCCGCCTTCATGTTGCTCAGCATCGGAACCGCCGCAGGAGGCGAAAACTCATTCATGGTCGCCTGGGTCGTCGGCATCTACGCGATATACATTATGGCCTATGCCTACATCCAGGCGCGCATCACGAATCTTGTCTGGAATAACACGCAACTGGGACCTTTGCGCTTCAAATCCAGCATTGGGGTGCGCAGCCTACTCAGGCTCTACCTCACCAACGCGCTGGCGATACTGGCCACGGCGGGCTTGTTGATCCCTTGGGCGACCATGCGCACTCTCAAATATCGCGCTGATCACCTGTCGGTGATCGCCACCGAAGGATTGCACGAATTCCGTGGGAGCGAGGACGGCAGCGTCAGGGCCGTGGGCGCGGAGGTCGGTGATTTCTTCGATTTCGACATGTCCATATGAAAACCGCAACCCCGCTTACGATCGAAACCAGGCTGTATAACGGCATCAGTATCGTGCCGGAACCGGCAACGCTCATGTTTTCGGGTCCGATGGCGAGCGTGATATCCCGCTCGACCGCCAGCCAGTATCCAGTCACGAAGTTGCGCGTCTCCCCGCGCATCGGCACGGCTGACCGCTTTGTCTCGCTGCCCGACGGCATCCAGCTTCAATGCGCGGACGGCCCCCTGCTCGACCGCCTGCCACAGGAAGGCCGGACCGAAGGCCTGGTCGCGTGGCTCGAACACCGCTGGTGGGTGGCATTGTTCAGCCTCATGGTGACTGTCATGGCGCTGCTCGCCGGATATTTTGCCGGCTTGCCCGTAGCGGCGGAAAAAATCAGCGCGCGCATACCGATCGAATATGAAAAATCGCTCGGGGAGGAATCTCTCGCCTGGATGGATCAGCGAAAATTGTTCATGCCGAGCGACCTGCCTTCAGAAACACAAGGCCTGCTGGAAGGAAGCTTCAGGGAACTGCATCAAGGCCTGTCGATGGATGCCCATTACCGGCTTGAGTTCCGGCGCGCGCCGGCGATCGGGCCCAATGCCTTTGCGCTCCCCGGCGGCATCATCGTCATCACCGACGAGATGATACTCAAGACCGGTTCACCCGGAGAGGCTTTGGCTGTGCTGGCCCACGAAATCGGGCATGTAGAACAGCGTCACGTGATGCGCCACGTGCTGCAAAACTCCGTCGTTGCCACCGTGGCAGCCACGCTCACGGGTGATGCCTCTTCGCTTTCGCTTGCGGTGAGCGGTCTCCCGGTGTTGCTGGCCCAGGCGAAATATTCCCGCGAATTCGAAGCCGAGGCTGACGAGTTCGCCTTTGCGCTGCTCAGACAAAACAACATTTCTCCGGGCCTGTTTGCCGATCTTATGGAGCGCCTTTCGGAAGGTCGCGGCGAAAAAAGGCAATCATGGTCATTTTTGTCATCGCATCCCGTCACGGCAAGTCGCGTCATGCGCGCCCGGCAGGCGGCGCGGGAATAGTCCGGTAACAATCAAACAAAATATGGCGGAGGGGTGAGGCGGAGTATTGCTCGCCCCATCCCTGGGGCTCGCCTCTGCGTGCTTCGCACGCAGGGCCAGTGTCGCTTCGCTCCCCTGCCCAATTCTGCTCCCGGCAGAATTGTCGCGAACACACTTAACGTGTGTTCGCGCCGCCGTACGCCCGGCCAGGGGCGAGGCGGAGATGTCACGAACGTTCAGTGAACGTTCGTGCCGCCGAGCGGGCAGGCCATGGATGGCCTGCCCTGGACTGGCAAGCGAAGCGGGACGCGAAGCGCCGCCAGGGCTGGGGCTGAACGCAGATAAAACGTAACGCCAGGGATGGCAGGTACGAAAAAAACATGGCGGAGAGGGAGGGATTCGAACCCCCGGACGGTTGCCCGTCAACGGTTTTCAAGACCGCCGCCTTAAACCACTCGGCCACCTCTCCGAATTAACTCGTGCATGCCATCCCTGGCGTCACGTCGTCAACTATAGATACCCCGGCCCGCCCCAACCGGCGCTACGCTTCCAGCTCCGCTTGGTTGGTCCAGGGCATGCCATCCTTGGCATGCCCGTTCGGCGGCGCAGAGATCCGCTGGATCTCTGCGAATGCTCCGCCTCACCCACTCGGCCACCTCTCCGAAGAAGCGAGAATAGCCCAGAACCGGACACACAAACCAGACAGGATTCTTATTTGTTTCCGAAAACACCCACCAGCTCAATGCCGGCATAGGCATCGGTCTGGAGGCCTTTGGTCTTGACGGCTCCCAGCTTGAAATTGAGATTCACCCGGCTGGATACGGGTAATTCATCGAGCACAAGCCCGAGCTTGTAGGCCTTGTAGTCGGGATCGCCCTGGAAGACGATCTCCACGCCCAGCCAGAAAGGGGCGCTGGACGATTTGCGCAAAAACTTGGCGCGCGACCAGTAGCTGTCCGGCCCGGCGGAATACTGGATGGCGCCGGTAAAACGCCAGGCTTCGGCAAAACGGCGGTCCGTTTCTACCAGCAATAAAAGCGAGCTCTGGGCATCGCGCACCTTCGCGGTCGGCCTGTCGGGCGAGAGGTCGGTATCCCGGTATCCGGCCCCGGCATAGGCCGCCCAGGAGCCCGTCCCGTCGCTGTTCTGATAGCCGAGAGACGCGGAAAATCCCGGGGCCCGGGCCCGCACCTGTTCCCCTTCCGAGTCGAAACGGTATTCCACCCAATCCAGCCAGTAACGCTGTACCCAACCCTGACCGAGAACAGCATCGGTACCGAGCGGGACGATGGCACCGGCGAAGGCATAGGCGCTGCCCTGCTCCGCCATTTCCGTTCCGGCAAGACCGAGCCATTCCCGGGCCTGGGACTGCCTTGGCCATGTCAGGCTGACCAGCGTCCAGAGCAACACCGCAACCAGCAGCGGGAAAGCCGCTGGCGACATGAAGGAATTATGGCTGACGGGTGATTTCATCCGTATGTATGGGTTCCAGCATCACGCGAGACAGATAGATGTCCGCGATGGTCGTCGGCAATTTCTGTACATCCGTTACTGTCCCCAGCACACGATCGCGCGGCATGTGTCCGAAAATATAGAGCTTGAGGTGTGAATCCGGCGGGACCGATTCGAACATGATCAGCCTGGCGGGTTTCCGGGCCCAATCGGTCCGTGACAACACGGCGAACCTGTCCTGCTGGCCATCCTTGCCGGACGGGTGATAAATCACCGGGAGCCATTCACCCGGCGAGATTTCGGAAACCCTTTCGCTTTTTCCGGAGGCAAACAGGTCGACAGCCCAGGCCACGGGAGTCGTCACGCCCTCATGCAAATCCAGGATCTGCCATTGCACATCCGATCCATATAGAAAATTCTCCAATTGAGCTGCGTCGTTGGCGGATTTCCACTGAAACGCCAGCCCATACTCAAGCTTTTTACGCGATGCGCGCTCTCCGGATTCATGCGATCTGGCGCGGCTGTTCCGGGATGGTGTCACTGGTTCATGATGACGGCTGATACTGGCGGTAAATGGCATGCGCCCGCTGGGGAGAAATATTTCGCCGCTCACAATGGCTGCGGTGGCCACCGGCTTCTCGGATATGAATCGGCACCCGTCGGCCGAGATGTCCTCCACCAGGCCGAGCACCCTGCCGGTTTCCGGTTTGCCGATGAAGGCAGGCAGCGGGATCGGGAAACGATACTCACGCCGGCGGTGCTTGCGCTGCAACGTGAAACGCACCACGGCGCCGGCCAGCCCCAGATTAATACTGGCCCAGATGATGTTGGCCCAGAATGCCCCCGGGCTCAGATGTTGCTGCGACTGCCACAGGATCGCCCCGATGATAATCGCGCTTATGCTGAGCAGCAGCACGAACAGTTGCGGAATCACGGTCCGCGCCCGGTCCCGCTCCAGGCTGATCTTTTGCGTAACGGTAAATTTCAGCCGCCGCCCGAAACCACCGATAGTCGCCAACGCAAACGTGGCAAAGCGCGCCATGTTGTATTGCTCCGTCAGCACGGTGCCACCATAGCCGCGCCCCGCTTCTTCGTAGGCCCAGAAACACAAAATGTAGAAGGGGATGAAATGCAGCAGGAAGTCCTTACCAAGCACATTGATCGGCATCACCCCCGTCAGCAGTACCACGGCCGGTGCGATGTAAAAAATGGCCTTCTGCCAGCCGTCGAAATAGGTCAAAACCGACGCCAGGTAATTTAATCGTTGCGGCAAGGTGAGTCCGCGCGAAAATAGAATGCCTTCCTTGCGCCAGACCTGCATGGCGCCCTGCCCCCAGCGTTGTCGCTGCAGCAGGAAGGCGCGGACGGAATTCGGGGCCAGACCGAATGCCAGGCTTACCGGATAGTAGACCGCCTTGTATCCCTTCTTGTGCAGTCGTATGGAGGTATGCAAATCCTCCGTGACCGTACCGGTGGCGAAGCCGCCGATACTGTCCAAGGCGCTGCGTCGCAGCACGGCGCAACTGCCGCAGAAGTAGGCCGCGTTCCAGCGGTCCTTCCCACGCTGTATCACGCGGAAAAACAGGGACTGTTCGGTCCAGATATAACTCAGGCGCCGGCGACGCCGGTGCTGGTACGAATCGAGGTTGTAGAAATCCTGCGGCGTTTGCACGAACGCCACTTTTTCATCCCGGAGAAATCCCAGTGTCCGGTTGAGAAAATCCTTGTGCGGTACATGGTCAGCATCAAATACGGCGACGAAATCCGCCTGACTGTGCGACAGGGCGTTATTTAGATTACCGGCCTTGGCATCGGTATTTTCAGTTCGCGTCAGATAGCGGCATCCCAGTTCCCTGGCCAGGGCCGCCATTTCAGGACGGTTGCCGTCATCCAGGAGCCAGGTCTGGTGCGGATATTCCATGCGCGAGGCGGCCAGGAGCGTATGCCGCAACAGGCTGACGCTCTCGTTATAGGTGGGAACAAATACATCGACGGTCAGGCCCTGCGGCGGGGGACCAGCCTGGGGCGACGTCAGACGGCTGACCATGAAGATATGCAGGACCGCCGTCAGGTAACCGAATACCTCGGCGCCCCAGATCAGCCACGAAAAAAACGGAGCGTCCGGATTGAAGGTGCCGAGACGCCAGATGAGGTAATAAGGCGCATAGACAACGAACGCAAGGACGACCAGCGTCCGAAACCAGGTAACTCCTCGATTGTTAGCCAACGCCATTTTTTGGTCTCTTGGACAGAGACTCTCCCCCGGATTTGCCGCCGATTATAGCAAAACCTCCCGGATATACGGCGTCATTACTGCATGGCTATACGGGTCCTATCTTTTCCGTTCCCCCCATATAAGGCTGCAGGGCGCGTGGCACCCGGATCGCGCCCGTATCATCCTGATAATTCTCCATTATTGCCACCAGGGTGCGCCCGACCGCCAGCGCCGAACCATTGAGCGTGTGCACCAGCTCCGGCTTGCCGGTCTGCGGGTTGCGCCAGCGCGCCTGCATGCGCCGCGCCTGGAAATCCTCGAAGTTGCTGCATGAGGATATTTCGCGGTATTTCTGCTGTCCTGGCAACCATACTTCGATATCGTAGGTTTTGGCGGCTGCGAAGCCGATGTCGCCGGTACATAGCGCAACCACCCGGTACGGCAACTCGAGGCGCTGCAACACGGTCTCGGCGTGGCCGGTCAGCTCTTCCAGCGCCTGGTATGAATCCGGCGGACGCACCACCTGCACCAGCTCGACCTTTTCGAACTGGTGCTGGCGGATCATGCCGCGCGTGTCCTTGCCGTAGGAACCCGCCTCGCTGCGGAAGCACGGCGTGTGGCAGACGTATTTCCGCGGCATGTAACCGGCATCGACGATCACGTCACGCACGATGTTGGTCACGGGGACTTCCGCCGTGGGGATCAGGTAATAACGCTGTTCGCCGCTGAGGGCGAACAGGTCCTGTTCGAATTTCGGCAACTGGCCGGTGCCACGCAGGCTGTCGGCATTGACCAGATAAGGGACGTAAGTCTCGGTGTAACCGTGCTCGCGCGTGTGCAGGTCGAGCATGAACTGGATCAGCGCCCGATGCAGGCGCGCCAGCGCGCCGCTCATGACGACGAAACGCGCGCCGGCGATCTTGGCCGCAGTGTCGAAGTCCATCATGCCCAGTACCGCGCCCAGATCAACGTGGTCCTTCGGCGTGAAATCGAACTTTTTCGGCTCGCCCCAGCGGCGGACTTCCCTGTTGCCGTTCTCGTCCTTCCCGTCCGGCACGCTGGCATGCGGAATGTTGGGAATGCCCAGCGCGATTTCAATGAGGTCGTTCTGGATCTGTTCGAGCTCGGTCTCCGCCTGTTTCTGCGCGACGCCGATCTGCGCCACCTCCTGCATCAGCCGCGAAGTATCTTCGCCCTTCGATTTGGCCGCGCCGATGGCCTTGGACTTCGCGTTGCGTTCGCTCTGGAACTGTTGCGCGATCACCTGCACCTTCTTGCGTTTTTCCTCGAGCGTGGCCAGCGCCGGCGTGTCCAGCCGGTAACCGCGGCGGGCAAGCTGATGCGCCACATCATTGAGATTGGCGCGGAGCAGTTTGGGATCGATCATGGAGAGGTTCTGATTATTAAATGGTCGGTAAATTGGTGCCGATTATAAACGCTGTTGTGCCAATCCGTCACAACTGGTTCAGCGCCCGAGAAGATATGCCACAGCGGGAAATAAGACCATCAGCGCCAGCAGCAACTTGATGGCGGCGGCCGGCACGAATCTTTGCAGCGCAGCGCCGACATACATGCCAGCGATGCCGCCCAGCCCGAATAGCAGCCCGAGTCTCCAGTCAGGCATCACGGCCATGGCTGAATAAGTTTGTGCCAGAATGTAGTAACTGATCACAGCGGCAGCCGAGGTGGCGAACGTGGCAAGCAGCGCTGCGCCAGCCACGGTATGAACGGGAAGACCGAAGAAGCTGATCAGCAATGGAGCGATTAACGCCCCGCCGCCGATGCCGTAGATGCCGCCGACTACACCAACAACAAAGCTGAGCGTTAACAGCGCTGGCACGCCAACCTTGAACCGTTCGTTACCGAATTCATAGCTGATGTGCGTTCGATTCGCCCGGGTAGCGACGATTCGTCCTCGCCTCTTCCGCTCCGGTATGGGGAGATTAGTGCTTTTTATACGCCAGGCAGCGACCACCTCCGACAGCAGGCGGACACCGATATAAAACAACACCAACCCTACGAATATCTTGAAACGTTGCGGATCGCGCAGGAACCCGACGCGCAATATCGCCCCCAGAAAGACACCGGGCAACGTGCCGACAATTATTGCCAGCGCCATCGGCCACACGACACGCCCTTCACCGGCGTAGCGCCACACACCCGAGGGCGTGGCGACAATATTGTACAAGTGATTAGTGGCGCTCACCGCCGGGCTGTGAAAACCGAGAACGCTTACCTGGAATGGCAACAGCAAAAACGCGCCCGATACTCCGCCGAGCGAGGTGAATGCGGATATGAAAAAAGCAACAACCGGCGGAATCCACGGCGCAATCTCAATGCCTGCAACCGGAAATTGCATGGTCCGGCTAGCTCATGATGGACGCGTGCAACACGGCACACGTTGAACAATACCGCGCTTCAGCGGGATTTATTACCATTGTTGATATCCACGATATCCTCGGAGTGGACCGGCATGAACCAGCGTTGCGCGATAAATGTCGGGATCACGGCGCTGGCGATCACGACCCCCACCAGCACCGAGTACTGGGTCTGGTCCAGATAACCGGTGTTATACCCGAAGACGCTGGCGATGGTGCCAAAAGTCAGCCCCGTGCTCATGAGCAGCGTGGTGTACATGCTTCCATGCGGCAGATAGCGCTTCGCGAGGAAATACACCCCGATGAACTTGGTCATCATTTTGAGCGCAAAAAGCACCAGAAACAGCCCCAGTGCCGACGCGATCAGGGCAAACGATACCTTGATACCGCCGACGATAAAGAAAAGCGGTGTAATCACGGCATAGGCGACGGTGCGCAGCCGGTTGCGCAATTCCTTGGTCACGGCAGTTTCCGTGAAGTGTCGGGACATGAGCAACCCCAGCAGGAACGCCGGCAGCACTGCGTGACCGTCACCCAGGTTGGCAAAGTAGATGAATATCAGCAGCATCACGAAGATGTACTTGATCTCGGGTTCGATTACCTTGTTGCGGAGACGGGGATGCTCCAGCACCCGGTGCGAGAAGCTGACCGCCCCGACAATGACGATCACGGACACCACCAGAAAGATCGCGGTATAAAGCGTGGGTTTGACGAAAATAATGCTCAACGCCAGCGCCGTGCCCATGTCGGTTATGAACGTGGAAGCCATGATGATCTTGCCCAGTTCGCTTCGGTTAAGTCCGGTTTCGACCAGCACGGCATAGACAACCGCCAACGAGGTGGTGGACAGCGCTATGCCGGCGATCAGCGCGGCATTCAGGTCCCACCCGTTGACGTAATAAGTAAAGGCCACGACGCCGGCGAACGGCAGCAGGAAAGACAGGGCACCAATCAGAAAACTTTCCTTGAACTTGGCACGCATGAGGCGCGTGTCTATTTCCGTACCTGCCAGGAAAGTGAGCAGAATACCGCCGAATGTCGCGAGATAGGCCATCCACGGCTGCGCTTCCAGGCCGAGGTTGCCTGCCACCGCGCCGAGCGTAATCTCGATGATGGCGACTGACAGGCCGAGCTTGAGGGAAATGAGACTGGCAACGAAGATAAGGATGCCGACAACGAGCGGCGCTACATCAGCGTGCATAGATGCCTCCTCGATCATGCCGTTTGTTAGGATCGATTCTTGTAGGCATCATCAGCCGCTCGGGCGGTTAGAGGAGGAATGCCATCTCCTGACGCAATATATGTTAGGCGGCCGGCAAGGCAGGTGCAACTGCCGGCACAGGTACGTCAGTCCGAATTTACCCGTGCCGGCCAGGAAACAACGTGACCCGGCGGCAAAATCTCCTTGAGATGCGCAAGGATGCGCTTCACCTTGGCCGGTTCGTCGAAGAACTCGATCACCACCGGCAGATCCAGCGACAGATCGAGCAGCATGGAAGAATGCACCACGCCCGACCGCCCGAAACCGGAGATGCCGCGGAATACCGTCACGCCGCTTACTTTTTCATCGTCGTGCAGCTTGGCAAGCAGTTTCTTCAACAGCTTCTCGGTTTCCGTTAGATAGACTCGCACCACGGTGACTTCACTGAATTTCATACCTGTCTCCCCAGTATCACGCCGATCCAGGTGGCGCCGACGCACAACACCAGACTGCCGCTCATGTTGGCCACCGCCCTGACCCAGGCGCCCTGCTCGATCAGGTTGAAGGTCTCAATGGAGAACGACGAAAAGGTGGTGAAGCCGCCCAGCACGCCGATGAGGATGCCGGCACGCAACACCGGGTTGTCGCTCAGCCGGTCGATGAAAAGCACGAACAGAAAACCCATGAGGAGGCATCCCAGCACATTCACCACCAGCGTGCCGTAGGGAAACGACCGCTCAGCGTACGTATGCACCCAGGTGGACAGCCAGAAGCGCAGCAGGCTTCCCACGGCTCCGCCTGCGGCTATCGCCAGCACCTGGCTCATGGAGTAATGCGTTTCATGATGGAAAAAATTTTTGGTTTTTTCATTCCGGAGTCTTCGATTTATCATACCAGTACTTTGCTTTTTCCGGGTCGCGCGGCAAACCGTACAGGCCGTCCTCATAACCCCTGGCCAGGGATTTCTGGGCGCGCTTCTGTCCGTTCTCCGCGGCTTTGCGCAACCACTCCACTGCCTTGGCTTCGTCTTTCTTGAGCCCACCCAATCCATAACCATACGCGACGGAAAGACGGTACTGGCTCTCCGCGTCGCCCTTCTCCGCCGCCGGGCGATACCATTTAATCGCGGTAGCGTAGTCACGCCTGACGCCTCGGCCTTTTTCATAAAGCTTGCCCATACCGCTCTGTGCGCGCGTGTCGCCCTTTTCCGCGAGCGGCTGCCAGATGCGGCGCGCCTTGTCATAGTCACCCGCCTCATAGGCTGCGGCACCGTCTTTGGCATCAGTACCAGCAAGCGCCTGCGCGGTAGCGGACGCTGTCACCGCAGGCGGCGCGGAGGATTGGGTGGGTACAGGGGCCATACCGCCGGCCAGAACCAGCGTTGAAATCGCCCCCAAGACCATGCCGAGCGTCGTCAGCCTGATATACATCGTCACGTTATTTCTCCGCCTGTTCATTTGCCGGACTTGCCCGGTTTCATTTTTTCCGCTTTGGCCTCCGTCTCGCGGGCGCGCCGATCAAGCTCGCGCAGGTGCGTCAGGCGCTCGGCAATTTTACCTTCCAGCCCCTGCTCCGTGGGAAAATAATACTGTCGTTTTCCCAGCCCCTCCGGAAAATAGCTTTCTCCGGCTGCATAGGCCTCGGCTTCGTCGTGGGCATAGCGATAGCCCTTGGCATAACCCAGCTCCTTCATCAGGCGCGTCGGGGCATTGCGCAAGTGCAATGGCACCTCCAGCGAGCCGCGTTCGCGAGCGTCCTTCATGGCCGCGCCCATGGCCGTATAGACGGCGTTGCTTTTCGGGGCGCAGGCCATGTAAACGACTGCCTGGGCCACGGCAAGTTCCCCTTCCGGGCTGCCGAGGCGCTCCTGCACATCCCAGGCGCTCAAGGCCAGTTGCAGGGCACGCGGGTCGGCGTTACCGATGTCTTCCGAGGCCATGCGCACCACGCGCCGTGCGATATAGAGCGGATCGCAGCCACCGTCGAGCATGCGCGCGAACCAGTACAAGGAGGCATCCGGATCCGACCCGCGCACCGACTTGTGCAACGCGGATATCTGGTCGTAGAACGCCTCGCCCTGCTTGTCGAAGCGGCGCACGCCGCCCGTGACCACTTCCCTGATCAGATCGGCGGAAATGATCTGTTTGCCATCCTGCTTCGTGGCGAGGTCGGAGGCCATCTCGAGCAGGTTCAGCGCCCGGCGCGCATCTCCATCTGCTGCCTGGGCCAGCAAGTCACGTGCCTCCGGCGGCATTTCCAGGTGCTGCGCGCCCAGGCCGGCGGCTTCATCGGTTAAGGCGCGGTCGATGGCCTGACGGATTTCCTCCTCCGTCAGCGCCTTGAGCACGTAGACGCGCGCGCGGGAAAGCAAGGCGTTGTTCAATTCAAACGATGGATTTTCCGTGGTAGCGCCGATGAAGGTCAGCGTGCCGTCCTCCACGTAGGGCAAAAAACCGTCTTGCTGTGCTTTATTGAAACGATGTACCTCGTCCACGAACAGGACGGTGGCATGCCCCTGAGCCCGTGCCTGTTTTGCCTCCTCCACCGCCGCGCGGATTTCCTTGACGCCGGCAAAGACCGCGGAAATGGCAATGAAATGGGCCTGGGTGCGCCGCGCGATGAGACGCGCCAGCGTGGTTTTGCCGGTGCCGGGCGGACCCCAGAAAATCATGGAATGCAGGATGCCGGCCTCGATAGCCTGCCGCAGCGGTTTGCCCGGCGCGAGCAGGTGCGATTGACCGAAAAAATCCTCCAGCCGCTGCGGCCGCATGCGATCCGCCAGCGGTTGCCACGGCAGAGATTGGGTTTCCGGAAACAGGTCCTGCGTCGCCATGATCAACCAAGAGAAGTCAAAAGAAAAACAAAATAGACAGGATTTACAGGATTAAAAACAGGATTAACAGGATTTCTAAAATTTTAATTCTTAATCCTGTAAATCCTGAGAAATCCTGTTAATCCTGTCCATTTCATTCTGTCAAAGACCCTGAACATAACTCACGGCCAAGCAGTTATTCGCCGACCACGTCCACGCCTTCGGGCGGCGTGAAACTGAAGCGGTCGGGCTCGATCCGCGGGTTTTCCCTGGACGACTGGAACGTCACGCGCGTCACTTGCCCGAAACCGTCGACCATCTCCAGCACGCGCAGCTTGCCTTGCGCAAATCCGATGCGAATGTCCTCGTAGCCGCTGTCCTTGCGCCGGGGCGAAAGCTGCACCCACTCGATGTCGTTCTGCGCGCCGAGTGGCTTGATGGTGAAATTGTCTTCCAGCCGGCCGCGGCCGGCAAGCAGCAT
>Ga0105101_10000051_pt1 | contig 39796 bp, 28 predicted proteins | sample PPLLak21cMay2015_2_FD_87037 | JGI IMG/M metagenome (GOLD analysis project Ga0105101, IMG submission 87037) | Freshwater sediment microbial communities from Prairie Pothole Lake near Jamestown, North Dakota, USA - PPLs Lake P8 Core (1) Depth... | ecosystem: Environmental > Aquatic > Freshwater >... | reverse complement strand
TGTCGAACCGTGACGTAAGAAATGGGCTTGATAAACTCGGATTTACCTATTAGAGATATGAAAAACACATTGAGATTACTCGTATTGGCTGCTTTTACGGTAATGGTTGCCTGTTCAGCCGGGAATTCTGACAAAAGCGCAAAAAAAAAACCTGCAACTCTTCCGGATAAAATATCAGATGATTCTCTTTTCACACTGGTTCAGTACCGGACCTTTCAGTATTTCTGGGATGGTGCCGAACCGGTCTCGGGGGGTGCCCGGGAAAGATTTCATGTCGATGGCATTTATCCTGAGAATGACATGAATGTTATTACCTCAGGAGGCACGGGCTTTGGTGTAATGGCAATCGTGGTGGGGATCGAAAGGGGGTTTATTACCAGGGAAGAGGGGCTGGCAAGGCTGCAGAAGCTCGTTGCATTCCTTGGGAAAGCTGACAGGTTTCATGGCGCCTGGCCGCACTGGATCTATGGTGAAACAGGCAGGGTCAAACCCTTCTCTCCGAACGACAATGGCGCTGACCTGGTTGAAACAGCATATCTGATTCAGGGGCTGCTGGCAGCAAAAGAGTACTTTGTCAATGGCAATGAACCAGAAAGGAAGTTTGCAGAAGATATTGACAGGCTCTGGCGTGATGTGGAGTGGAGCTGGTTCACAAAAGGTGGGGAAGATGTAATATACTGGCACTGGTCACCCGACCATGGCTGGAAAATGAACTTCCCGGTCGAGGGTTACAATGAATGCCTTATTCTTTATGTGCTTGCCGCATCTTCACCAACTTTTCCGGTGCCTGCCACAGCTTACCACAAAGGGTGGGCACGATCGGGTGGCATTGTGACATCAGCCGGCAAATACGGTTATAAACTGACATTGAAGCACAATGGAGCTGAAGAATATGGCGGACCCTTGTTCTGGTCGCACTATTCATACCTGGGGCTCGATCCCCGGCATTTAAGAGACACATATGCTGACTATTGGGAGGAGAACACCAACCATACCCTGATAAACTGGAAGTGGTGTGCTGAGAACCCGAAGCAATTCAAGGGCTATTCCGCGAGCCGCTGGGGACTGACGGCAAGCTATTCTGTAAATGTCTATTCGGCCCACGCCCCGGGCGAAAGGAACGATCTCGGTGTTATTTCACCGACAGCAGCCCTCTCTTCATTTCCCTATACACCTGAAAAATCAATGGCTGCCCTGAAGGATTTTTACTTTAACCTTGGAGACAAGATCTTCGGTATTTATGGATTTTATGATGCTTTCAGCGAACAGAACGACTGGTACCCGCAACGCTACCTTGCAATTGATCAGGGACCTGCTGTCGTTATGCTGGAAAATTACAGGAGCGGACTATTGTGGGATCTTTTTATGCGGTCACCTGATGTCAGGAACGGATTGACAAAACTTGGATTTGAATTTTCTGCCGATTAGCGGAAATTTCTTAAATTGAATTCAAATTTCTTACCGAATCCAATAACTCTATATGAAGACTTCAAAAATCGTTCTTTTATGCATTTTAACTGTACTGGTCTTCTTTTCGTGCCGAAGGCAAAACGAGACTGCCGGTGACAGGAAAATGGAACTGTTTGTGAATGATCTTATCAAACAGATGACTCCTGATGAAAAGATCGGTCAGTTGTCGCTTTTCACCAGCGACTGGTCATCGACCGGCCCCACAATGCGCAACGACTATCTTGACCTTATCCGTCAGGGTAAAGCCGGGTCGATTTTCAACGCATATACAGTTGATTTTGTCAGGAATCTTCAAAAGACCGCAGTTGAAGAAACCAGGCTTCATATACCATTAATATTCGGATATGATGTTATCCATGGTCACAGGACAATTTTTCCGGTTCCGCTTGGGCAGTCATCAACATGGGACACAGCCATGATTGAGAAAGCCGAACGTATTGCCGCCATTGAAGCCACAGCGGAAGGGCTTAACTGGACATTTGCGCCGATGGTCGACATAGCCCGCGATCCCAGGTGGGGACGTGTAATGGAAGGTGGCGGAGAAGATACATTTCTGGGCGGACTGATTGCTGCCGCAAGGGTCAGGGGATTCCAGGGGAAGTCGCTTTCAGACAATAATACACTCCTTGCATGTGTAAAGCATTTTGCCGCATACGGAGCACCCCAGGCTGGCCGCGATTACCATACGGTGGATATGTCGGAACGGTCGTTGTATGAGTGGTACCTTCCGGTTTACAAGGCTGCTGTGGATGCCGGCGTGGCTTCAGTCATGACTTCTTTCAATGAGATAGCCGGTGTTCCCTCAACGTCGAACAGGTGGCTCCTTACCAGCCTGCTCAGGGATGATTGGGGATTCGAAGGATTCATTGTGACTGATTACACTTCACTGAACGAACTGGTTCCGCATGGAGTTGCAAGGGACCTGGAGCATGCATCTGAACTGTCAATAAATGCAGGAGTTGACATGGACATGCAGGGTAGCGCTTTCCTGAACCATCTGGGCGGCCTTCTAAGCTCGGGAAAGGTCAGTGAACAGACAATAAACCGTGCGGTAAGAAGAGTGCTTGAAGCAAAATACAAGCTCGGACTGTTCGATGACCCCTACAGGTATTGCGATAATAAGCGTGAAGAAGAGGAGATCATGACACCCGTATCCCTTGCCTTTGCAAGGGAGGTTGCAGCAAAATCATGTGTTCTTCTCAAGAATGAAAACAGAACCCTGCCTGTGCCAAAATCGGTCAGGACACTGGCAATCATCGGACCCCTGTCCGATTCAAAGCCTGATATGCTGGGGTCATGGTCGGCAGCGGGCCAGTGGGAGAAATGCGTTACACTTCGTGAAGGTATACAAAACAAAGTGGGGAGTACTGTTAAAATATTGACTGAAAAAGGCTGTGAGGTAAATGATCAGAACAAAAGCGGCATCGACAGGGCAGTATCCGTTGCCCGTCGTTCCGATTTCGTAATCCTAGCGTTGGGTGAGAGCAGTTCAATGTCCGGAGAAGCTGCAAGCCGTACAAATATCTCATTGCCAGGGGTTCAGATGGAGCTAGCCGAGGCAGTCATCATGACAGGAAAACCGGTTGCAGTGGTCCTGTTCAACGGCCGGCCGCTCACAATACCCGAACTCGACCGGATGGCTCCGGCTATACTCGAATCATGGTACGGGGGAACCGAGGCGGGAAACGGAATTGCCGATGTCCTGTTTGGCGACGTCAATCCGTCAGGGAAACTTACAATGACATTCCCAAGGAATGTGGGACAGGTACCGTTGTTCTATAACTCGAAGAATACCGGAAGGCCGATAAATCCCGAAAATCCTTATGAAAAATACAGGTCAAATTATCTCGACAGTCCCAACACACCTCTTTACCCGTTCGGCTATGGATTGAGCTATACCACATTCGGGTATTCCGAAATCAAACTTAACAGCCAGTCATTCGGGGCAAACGATGAGATCATTGCCTCAGTGGAGGTGACAAATACGGGAGACATGGACGGAGAGGAGATCGTACAGCTGTATGTCAGGGACCTGGTTGGGGACGTTACCCGTCCGGTCAGGGAACTTAAAGGATTCAGGAAAATTCTTGTTAAAAAAGGTCAGACTCTGACTGTTATATTTAGAATTACACCTGATGACCTTTCGTATTATCATCAGGATATGAGCTGTACTTTTGATGCCGGAGAGTTTGAAATTTTCATAGGGACCAATTCTGACACAACGGTGAAGGCGATGTTTTCGATTGTAAACTGACTGCACCAAACCCGCATTGACTGGGATTTTCAACTGGTTTTGCCAAATTTAAATGTTAAAGAATCATAAAAATATTTGATAAATTTTAACTCTATGTTCTTAAAATAGCTTATCTTCGCACCGATTTTTTTTTAAGAAAAACGGTTAAAATCATATAATCGGAAGTTAACAAACAAAGTATTTAAAAATTAGAAAAATGAAGAACAAAATTTTAATGGGATTAGCAGCACTCGCAATGGTTGCAGTCCTTTCAAGTTGCGGAAAGAAACCTCAGGTTGAAATTGATGCTGCAAATGCTGCCGTCCAGGCTGCACAGACCGCTGAAGCATCGGTTTATTTACCCGCCGAATTTGCAGCTGTTCAGGATAGCCTGAATGCTGTGATGGCTGATATAACTGCCCAGGAATCAAAATTATTCAAGAATTTTGGTACTGCTAAAGAAAAACTGGCTTCTGTTGTAACACTTGCAAACCAGGTTGCTTCGAACGCAGCTGTCAAGAAAGAAGAAGTTAAGGCAGAAGTTGCCAATTTGCTGACGGGCATCAAAACCGTTATCGAAGAAAACGGCAAGCTTATCCCAAAACTTCCGAGAGGTAAGGAAGGAGCTGAAGTTATTGAACAGATTAAGGCTGATGTTGCTACCGTTGATACTTCTGTAGTGGAAGCTCAGGGCCTGTTCGACAAAGGTTCCTATATGGATGCGCTTAATAAGATCAATGCTGCTAAAGAAAAAGCTGACAGTCTGAATGCAGAAGTAAAAGAAGTTCTGACGAAAGCCAGGATCAGATTTTAATTTTGTATCAAAGCTATAATTTTAAAAATCCCCGGGTTTCCCCGGGGATTTTTTTAGGGTTTTAAGGAATGAGATTATCAAGAGCAGGAAAATACACAGCCGGAATTGTCGCAGGACTCCTGTTTATTCCGCTTGCCATTTTTCTGCTTGTCCGGCTGGCTCCCAAACCTCCAGGTGACAAAGTCGAGTATGCCAGACTGACGCTCTCCCGGGCAGCCTCAAGCGATGCCGCCATATATTCAAAACAGTTGTATAATGAAGCCAGGGCATTATACGACTCGGCAATGATAAGCTGGCAAAATGAAAACAAGCGGTTTATTTTCTTCAGGAATTACGACGAGGTTGGACGTTATGCCGGACTTTCAGCAAAAAAAGCCGGACAGGCTATTGAGAACTCAAAAGTCAGCGTTGCAACCCTGGAAGTAACTATCAAGCATAAAATTGATTCCCTGAATAAGCTTGTAAAAAGTATTAATAGTGTTTTTAAGGCTTATCCGTTATCATCCGACCTGTGGAAAAAAATCTCAAGGGGGCATATGTTGCTGAAAGAATCTGAAATAGCCTATAACAAGGGCCAGTACGTACAGGCAGAAAGGAAGATCAACGATTCAGAGGCCCTGCTGGCAGGTTCGTACGAAAAAGCATACGAAAGCCTGGAAGAATATTTTGGTTCCTATTCCATCTGGAAGAAATGGGTGGATAAGACCATCAGGGATTCACGGCAGAATAAGTCATATTCGATAATAATTGACAAATTCTCAAAAAAGTGCATTGTTTACCTTAGCGGCGTCAAGAAGTATGAATATGATATTGAGCTTGGAGCGAACTGGGTTGGCCACAAGCGGATAAGAGGCGATAAAGCCACACCAGAGGGTATGTACAAAATAACAAAGAAGCTTAACAGCAACAGGACCAAATACTACAAAGCACTGTTAATCGATTATCCCAATGATGTCGACAGGGCAGAATTTAAAAAAGAGATTGCAAAGGGTTCGCTGCCCCGGACTGCAAAATTGGGCAGCCTGATCGAGATCCACGGGAACGGTGGCAAAGGCGTTGACTGGACTGATGGATGTGTTGCCCTATCTGATTCGGAGATGGATGTGGTGTACAAGGCTGCAAGTGTGGGAACTCCGGTTACGATTGTCGGGTCCATCCTCAAACTTGAAGAGGTTCTCAACTGATTATAATAAACTTATGACAAACGGGGAACATAACGAAATTGGCTCACAAGACGCAGAAATGAACGATCAGAAAAGATCCGACCTGAGTGTCACGGATGATTTTACAGGCAAAATAAGATCGTTCCTGCAAAAAACACTGGCGGACAGGAAACTGAGGAAGGTTCTCCGGATTGTCATTGTCAGTCTTGGAACCCTTATGTCAGTTTTCCTTATCTTTTTATTTCTTTTTTATCTTGTCCCGGTCATACAGGAGATCCCCTCGGGAGCAGGTGCAAAAATGACGATAAACAGCAGCCTGCAGGAGGATCAAAAATATAAGAAACAGGTATCCCTTCTTCAGAAAGATGTTCAGCGGCTCTCAAGAAAGTTCAGTTCATATACATCAGGCTTATCATACATCGTGATCAACACAACCGATAACAGGTTCTTCCTTTACAGAAATAAGAAACTTATCCGGGAAGGATTTTGCAGTTCCGGCAGCTATACAATGCTGAAAACCGAAGGCGAACAAAAGTGGATCTTTAAAACACCAAAGGGAAAATACAGGATACAGGGAAAGATCACCTCGCCTGTCTGGAGAAGACCCGACTGGGCCTTTGTTGAAGAAGGATTACCGATCCCGTCCGCAAACCATCCCTCAAGATGGGAGTACGGAGTGCTTGGAGATTACGCACTAAGCATCGGCGACGGCTATCTTATTCACGGAACACTCTATAAACGGTTCCTTGGAATGCCTGTGACTCATGGCTGTGTAAGGCTTAATGACGAGGATCTTGAAGCAATCTATCATACATTAAGCGTAGGTTCGAAAGTTTACATTTTCTGACAAGAAAGAAATTACAGTCTGAATGGAGAACGAAGTAAAAAAAGCTGATTCGGGAAGAAGGACCACCCTGATGGTTGTGATTTCTATTATAATTGCATTCCTGGTTTATTATGCTGTGATGTCGATGATGGGTCCGGCGAAAACAATGGCTGGTTTAAAATCCAGGTACGGAGTTCAACCTGCTGAAGAAAATCCTGTAGATGAGGGGGTTTTCAATGATTCGATCTATGTGAGCACGATGAAGCAAAAAGCATTCCTTCAGGCAAGAATCGCCATGGCCGAAACCGATTCAGTCAGCCTGTCGCTCAATCTTTCTGACAGCACGGCAATTCTGGAAATAAACGGAGTGATGGTGCATACTGCTAAAATAAGGGAAATTCAGATGAGCAGGATACTCCGTTCAGGCGATGTAAACCTTATCACTTCGATGCTTGCCACCCCAGGCCATATCGTACGTGATTTTGCCACGATAAAAAAGGAACCGCTGATGATCAAGATGGCTCCTAAAGATACTTCTGAATTCAAACCCGATATCATTCCCGATACATCTGATTATGAACCCGTAGGCTATATCCTCGAAATGGAAAGAGGATTGAGGATCTTTGTTTACCAGGCTGAGCAGGATACTGCGCCCGACAGGAGGCAGCTGAGGATGTTCGACCTGAAAGACAGGATGAGAAACACCTGGAGTTCAATGAAAAAGGTAACTGTTTTTAAAGTCCCTGAATACCGGCCATATATAAAATTAAGGCTGCCAAGGGCTGATGCGAAAATTATTTACCGGGCCATTCCAAGGAAAGGGCAGGTAGCAGTCTATATTTAGAATCTTTTTGGCCAATATCATATTTCAGATTCAAAAAAAAATGTAGGTTTGAATCTGACTGTGAGACTAACTAATTCAATCTTCCATGGGACGATTTACAGGTATAATCGGCATTATTGTAATACTTGCCCTGGCCTGGCTATGGTCAAATAACAGGAAAGCAATTAATTACAGACTTGTTCTGACAGGTCTTGGTCTACAGGTTGCCCTTGCCATCTTTATACTTAAGGTACCCATAGGTCAGGATATTTTTTACTGGCTCGGAAAGGCGATCAATAAGCTCCTTGATTTTTCGCAGGAGGGAGCATTTTTCGTTTTTGGCGACCTTACCAGGATCTCACAGATTCTCCCTCCGGGTGTTGTCAGCGCAGGGGTTTTCCTTTTTATTCTTATACCAACAATAATTTTCGTTTGCGTACTGGTTGCAATGGCATACCATGTAGGCCTGATGCAGAGAATTGTTGCAGTCCTGGCACGGTTTGTCCACTGGGCGATGAGGGTAAGCGGAAGCGAGGCGCTTTCAAATGTCGCCAGCGCTTTTGTAGGGCAGGTTGAGGCGCAGATAATGATACGGCCCTATCTTTCCGGAATGACAATGTCGGAATTGCTGGCATCGATGACCGGCAGCATGGCCTGTATTGCAGGCGGCGTGATGGCAGTCTATATCTCAATGGGAGTGCCGGCATCCTACCTTCTTGCCGCCAGCCTTATGGCCGCCCCCGGGGCACTTGTCATTTCGAAGATCGTTTTTCCCGAAACACAGGAGTCAGAAACCCAAGGAAAAGTAAAGCTTGAGGTGAAGAAGGAGCATGTAAATATAATGGATGCCATTTCCCACGGAGCTTCTGATGGAATGAAGATATCAATAAATGTAATCGCCATGCTGATCGGGGTCATAGCTCTTGTCGCCCTGGTAGATGCACTCCTTGGATACTTCGGTCTGTTTCTGAGCTGGACCGGCTTATCGCTTGATTTTATTGGCCTTAATGTCGATAATCTTCGTTTAAAAGACGTTTTTGGAGCATTCTTTTCATTGTTTGCAATTATTATGGGAGTTCCGCCTTCCGAATCGTTCACTGTCGGATCGCTCATGGGTACAAAAATGGTTATCAACGAGTTTGTTGCATATAGTGACCTTTCACCCATGATTGCACAGGGTGCTTTAAGTGCAAAATCGATCGTGATAGCAAGTTTTGCACTTTGCGGCTTCGCAAATTTCAGCTCAATTGCGATACAGCTTGGCGGGATAGGTGCGATGGTACCGAACAGGAAGGCTGACCTTGCGCGGCTGGGATTCAAAGCAATGATCTGCGGTACAATGGCTTCATATATATCAGCCACTCTGGCTGGGATGTTAATGTAGGGATTAACTTCGTTGATCCCCCTTTCCTCGCTCATGCAAGCATGGCTCGTCTACCCCCAAAATAAAAATCCCACGGCTATGCCGGGGGATTATTTTGTCTTTGGCGGGGGATTAACTTTGTTGATCCCCATGGGGGGAGCTTCAAAGCCAAAATAAACCCTGACGGGTTTTTGTTATTTTCCCTTCAGCCCCTTTTGAAAGCACGCTTTCAACGGGTCTTCGGTAAAATAACAATCCCGCCTGACGGCGGGATTTATTTTGTCTTTGGCGGAGAGAGGGGGATTCGAACCCCCGGTCCACCGATAGGCGGACAACGGTTTTCGAGACCGCCGCATTCGACCGCTCTGCCATCTCTCCAATTATATATCTTACACAGCATTCATCGCGGAGTTTATCCCGCTCCGCGGGACCATCTCTCCTAAAAGACTGAAGACGGAAGGCCGGAGCCCTGATCCTGAAACGCTGACAAAAATAATCAGTATTTCTTTTGATAACAGTTTTTTATAAACTTATTTTGCACAATGATCAGAAGATTAATAAATAACCCAAATAATTTTAATTGTGAAAAATCTTTTTAAAATGTTCCTGCTATGCGGAATAGCCGGCATGCTGTTAACAGCCTGTAAAAATAAACCCGAAACCGATATGAGCAATCCTTTCTACTCGGAGTACAATACTCCATTCAATGTACCGCCTTTTGAAAAAATCATGGCCAGACATTATATGCCTGCTTTCGAAAAGGGGATGGCCGACGGCAGGATGGAGATAGAAGCCCTCGCGGGAAACAGGGAAAAGCCGACATTCGAAAATACAATTGCGGCGCTTGACAAGTCAGGTGATCTGATTACAAGGGTCTCCCTTGTGTTCTTTGCCCAGACCTCCGCGAATACGAATGATTCGCTCCAGAATATTGAAGTTGAAATATCACCAAAGCTCGCCGCATTTAACGATGAGATCAGCTTAAATCCCGATCTCTTTAAAAGAGTGAAATCAGTCTATGACAATCAGGATGAATTCAATCTGAATCCCGAACAAAAATTCATTCTTGAAAATGTCTACAAGAGGTTTGTAAGGGCGGGTGCAAATCTAAATAAGCAGGATCAGGATACCCTCAGGAAGATCAACCAGGAGCTTTCGGTCCTTGGAGTGAAATTCAACCAGAATGTACTTGAAGAAACAAACAGCTACAAACTGTTCGTTGAAAAGGACGATCTTGCCGGTTTGCCCGAATCGCTAATCAATTCAGCTGCCGAGGTTGCCAAAGCCGCAGGCCGGGAAGGAAAATATGCTTTTACAACCCAGCGGCCAAGCATTTTTCCGTTTCTTCAGTATTCTCAGAACCGGGAGCTTCGCCGGGAACTTTTCAATGCCTATACGAACCGCGGCAATAACGGCAATGAATTCGATAACAATAAGATACTTTCAGATATAATCAGGCTTCGCGCCCAGCGTGCCAGATTGCTTGGATATAAAACCCATTCCGATTATGTACTTGAACCAAGGATGGCAAAAACACCCAAAAATGTTTTCGACCTGCTTGACAGCCTGTGGGAAAAAGCAATCCCTGTTGCACAGAACGAGGTTAAGGAGATGCAGAAGATCATTGACAGGGAAGGTGGAAAATTCAGGCTTGAACCGTCCGACTGGTGGTATTATGCCGAGAAGCTCAGGAAACAGAAGTATGACCTCGATGATAATGAGCTCAGGCCTTACTTCAAGCTTGATAATGTCCGGGAGGGAGTATTTACCTGTGCCAACAGGCTATACGGGATCACCTTCGAACCCATTTCAGGCTGCCCGCTTCCCCACCCCGAAGCCCAGGCATATGAAGTGAAGGAAGCAGATGGTTCCCATACAGGTGTGCTCTACCTTGATTTCCACCCTCGCGACAGCAAGCGCCAGGGTGCATGGTGCGGCGGTTACCGTAACTACCATCTTGTTGATGGGAAGCCGGTTACACCAGTGGTGACGGTGGTCTGTAACTTTACCCGGCCCTCGGGGGAATTGCCTGCACTTCTTAATCTTGAAGAGGTTGAAACCCTTTTCCATGAATTCGGCCACGCACTTGAAGGTCTCTTCTGCAAAAACCAGTATAACTCATCCTTTATTGCCTGGGACTTTGTTGAGCTTCCCTCTCAGATCATGGAACACTGGGTAACGGAACCTGAACTGCTTAATGTTTACGCAAGGCACTATGTCACCGGTGAACCAATTCCGGCAGCCCTGGTGAAAAAAATAGACAACAGCAAGTATTTCAACCAGGGATTCATAAATACTGAACTTCTGGCAGCTTCACTTCTCGATATGGCATATTATACGCTGGAACCCCCGGCAATCGTCGATATTCAAAGCTTTGAGAAAGAGTTTTTCGGCAAAATCGGACTGATCCCCGAAATCGTTTCCCGCTACAGGAGCACCTATTTCCTTCATATTATCGACGGGTACGATTCAGGATACTACAGCTACACATGGGCTGCCGTTCTCGATAACGATGCTTTTGAAGCTTTCAGGGAGAAGGGTGTGTTCGACAAAACAGTGGCCGAATCATTCCGCAGGAACATTCTTGAGAAAGACGGTACAATGGATGCCATGCAGATGTACTTAAACTTCCGTGGCCGTGAACCTCAGATTGAACCGCTCCTCAGGAACCGCGGATTGATACCCGTTGTTGAAAATTAAAATATTGTTCTGATCTCTTCAAGGCTGACCCCAAAGACAGAGCGCACAATATTGTCAAGGTTTACGGTATCACCCGTAAGATGCATGGTGAACTGGATATGGCTGAGACTTTCTCCCGGCTTTAAAGCTGCAGCAGGGGAGGAAGTCTCAAGTTCATAAAATGGTCCCATCTGCGATCCGTCTTCCAACGGCCCGTCGTTATATGAATTGAGGGCGTCACCAGAGTAAGGATTATCCTGGATCTGCCATGCGGAATTTACATATTCCGTTTTACCCTCAGGCAGTCTGCAAATGAGCAGCGTCAGGATGTTATTATCGAAATCGTAACTTCCCATTGTGCCTGTTGCCCTCAGAGGCGGTATACCAATCTTGCCCCTGCTTTTGCCATCTGCCCTGAAATAAATATTACCGCCGGCAACTTTTAGCCTGTCGACCGCAATCTTCCCGAAGTAATCATCATTTACTGCAACACCCAGTTCCTCTTGGACTCCCTGCCGGAAAGGAATTATTACAGTAACTCCCGGAGAAGGGGTAAACATCCCGAGCATCCATATAGAAAGAAGACCTGTCTCTTTTTTCCATTCATTGTTTCCCAGGTTTGTCAGAGTGTTCTCCGATTTATAGGCAACACAGTTTGTACCTGCGGTATTTATGCCCGTCTCTTTGAGGATTTGCGCGGTTGAGAGAATTTTAACCTCCCTTTCGATTTTCAGTTTAAAGGCTGTACCGCTGTAATTAACTACCTCAGTTTCATGTGTAAACTTCACCGACGAATCGGTGCGGGCGGCAATTTCAAAAAGCAGGGTGTCAAGGAATCCGGGAACCTGCCAGTTGTCATACACAAATTCTTTCCCTTTCTTAAAGTAAATGGAAAACTGGCCTCCTTCCGGACCAAGCCATATTCTTTCTTCCCCTCCATAGGGATTGATATGCGGAACTGGTTTGCCCGACGAAACCAGGGCATGGTTTATCCATCCAAAACTGAATCCCTTATCCCCATTGGAGGTGCTTGTCATAACCCTTCCCTGCCATGACGGGACTATGGCAATGCCTGAATTCCCGTTTTTCAATTCAATTACATCAACATATTTTTTAAGGAAACTGAGGTTATAACCGTACTGCTTTAAACTGTCTGTTGCCATATCGACTTGCTTTTTGTTTTTACCTGCATTACCCGAAGAATTGCAAGATGTCAGCAGCATCATGCAAATAGCTGTAATTACGATTCCTTTCATTTATTTCTTATTTTTTGTCAGAAGGAGCGGCTTTGAATACATAAATTTAAATACTAATATATTGATAATCGGTTTAATTTTGCAAATATCTTTTTTTATGACACGAACAAGTCTGTGCGGATTGACAATTGAGGAGATCTCTGATCTGGCCGGCCATGGCCGTATTAATATCGCACATTCAATTTCCATATCTAACTCGGTCTACAAAAAAAAGATAAATGATATCTCTCAATTCCCACGGATCCCGAAAATGTTGAAGGAACAACTTACTGAAATTGCATTTGCCGGTATTTTTGATCCGGTTGCTTCTGAAAAGTCATCAGACGGGACCGTTAAGTATCTTTTCAGAAATGAGGACGGGCTTGAGTACGAAACTGTATATCTGCCTGAAAAGAAAAGGATTACAGTATGTGTTTCGACTCAGTCAGGATGTCGTATGGGCTGTCCCTTCTGCTTAACCGGGAGATACGGATTTCATGGCAATCTGGAGGCGAGGGATATGGTGAACCAGGTAATAAGCCTTCCCGGTGCAGAAAGGATTACCCATGTGGTTTTTATGGGAATGGGTGAGCCAATTGATAATCTGGATAATGTGCTGAAAGCTTGCAGAATAATAACATCGGAATGGGGCCTTGCCGTCAGTCCGCGGAATGTGACGGTTTCAACGGTGGGGATCACCGACGGCGTTAAGAGATTCCTGGATGAGTCAAACTGTAATCTGACCCTCAGCCTTCATTCTCCTTTTGCCGAAGAAAGAAAAAAGATAATACCTGCCGAAAACAGGAATCCTTCCAGGGCGATCATTGAAATTATGAAAAACTCTCCGGTACTAAAAAAGAGAAGGATGAGCATTGCTTATGTAATGATCAGCGGAGTAAACGATTCCGAAAGCCATCTTGAAGAACTAAAGAGTATACTGACGGGAACAAGGATAAGGATCAATCTGCTGCCTTACCATCCCGTACCAGGTGATGTAAATATCTCATCCCCGGCCGAGAAGATGCAATACTATAAACATGAGCTTATCATGTCAGGCATCTCTGCTTCCGTACGTAAATCGAGAGGAGTTGATATCTCGGCGGCATGCGGGTTATTGGCGTCAGGATTAAAATAATTTCCGGATTTTAATATCTATTTGTTATTCAATAACTGAAATATGTATTCGTCCATATAACCATCGGAGGTTTTAACCCATTCTTTTTTAATACCTGATTGTTCAAATCCCTGTTTTTTAAACAAATCCATACTTACACAATTGTTTGCAAGAATATTGCAGTACAACTGATGAAGCTGCAGGGTACCGAAGCAATAATCAACCAGGCATTTCAGCGACATCGACGCCAGTCCCTTCCGGCGGTATTCCTCATCGGCTATCAGTATACCGATTCCGGCCCGGTTATGGAACGGATCAAAATCAAAGATATCTATGGTTCCGACAGTTTTAGCATCAGGGATGTAGTCAATCATCAAACGCAGCTGACCTGTTTCATAGATATTCTTGTGAGCATTTTTAAGGTAGCGCTTCAGTATGAATTTCGAAAAAGGGGCGACGGTATTGCTGAGGGTCCAGTATATCTCATTGTTCTCCCATTCATACAACAATTCCAGATCCTCCGGTTCCAGGGCCCGAAGCATGACGTCTTTATATTTCATGGAGACAAATTATTTTTCTACCACCACACTAATTTCCTTGATAAATGCATCGGGATAATCTCTTAGGACATCTTCAAGAGCCACTTTAGCCGCGGAAATAGAGTTAAATTCACCGTAGGTATATTTATAGAATCCATCGTCGGAATAAACCTCCTTAATGTTGCGGTATCCCGGGAAGATCCTGGTTACATCGATGGGGCTCTTAGTCGCTTTCATCTGTATTGTGAATACTTTCCTCGTCAGCGCGGCAGTTTCATCGAGTTCCGATTCAGCTGCAGCCCTTTCCGGATTGTTATTAAGGTTGTACTGGTTGATGATATAGGCATCTTCAAGTCCGGTCTCCCTTAAATACCCCAGGTATGCTACAGCATCAGGCCTGTTGTAGAATACACCAAGAGCATACAGGTTAAGGCTGTCAGTTTCCACTGTCCTGACGAAAAGCATTTCGTCCTTGATAAGGTTGCTGAAATATCCCGGATAAAGTTTTTCCCTTGTCTGTTTCAATACAATGCTGTATTTCATCGAAGACGCCTGGCGTAAATGTTCAGGTGTGTAAGCGTCCTGCCTCAGTACCACTCCGGTTTTTGGATTCACAATTCCAAACGTGACCCTTCTGTTGTATTTTCTACCTTCGGGATTGTCGGTCCCGTCAGGATTCCTGTTGACTGCGGCAAAATTTGACTCGCCGAAAGCTTTCTTTACAAATTTTGTCGGATCTATTCCCGATGGACTAAAGTAATCGATTACAGCCTGTGCACGTTTGTCGGCAAGTCTGGTATTGTACGATGTGCTGCCAAGCGCATCGGTATAACCTGCAACCTCAATTGTAAGTTCGGGATAGTTGATCATTATGTTTTTCAGAAGTTCAAGGCTTGGAGTTGCCTCCTCCGTCAGCGCGTAGCTATCAAATTCAAAGAGTATGTTCTTTATTGACAGGAAATCGCCGGCCGAAACCTTATCAGGGGCCAGCGACGGGTTTACTGCAAGGTAATTTCCACTGAAATATAACGGCAGGCTGAAGTTGATCGTATCAGTCCCATAACCGTCGTGGCTTACATAAACCTCATATTCGCCTGGTTTAATATCGAAATTAAATGTGCCGTCGGGGTTAATCGTAATGTTCTGGATTATTTCACCGGTTTTTATATTTTTTACCGTTATCAGAGATACTTTGGGATCGACCTGCATTCCGTCTTCAAGCAGAATTTTACCTGAAGCCTTTGTTACTTCATCAGCAGGATCAACTGCAACAATTGTATAGATATTCCTTGTACTTGTTTTGTCATCGAAGCGGCTTGCCACAAATCCCGGAGCATTGTTGTTCAGTATAAAATCCCTGTTTTCCGTCACGGTGTTGAAGGCATACGGCATTCCGACGGGCTGCGTCCATGTATCGCCCCTCTTTATCGATCTGAAGACGTCATAAGCTCCCATGCTGATTTGGCCTATGGAGCTGAACAGCAATGCATTTTCATCAGGATCAAAAAATGGTGAACTTTCATCGTAAGGTGTATTGATCACGTTGCCAAGGTTGACCGGTCTTTCCCATGAATCGTCGTCAATCCTGTTCGATGTCCAGATATCAAGCTCCCCCTCACCGCCAGGCCTGTTCGTTGAGAAGTACATTGTTTGCCCGTCAGGAGTGATAAATCCAAAATCTTCCCAGTAGATTGAGTTTACAAACTTCCCTACACTTTTTATTTTTGTCCAGGTGGTGTCCCTCCTTGTACTGTAGTAAAGATTTCCATCCCCCCCGTCGTCCATGTAAATAATGAGCGTTCGTCCGTCAGCTGTCATTGAATTAGTGTAGAATCTGTCAAAGCCGCCAAGCTGTCTGGTAATGTTTGCAGGTCTTTGCCATGTCTGGTTTTTATACGAGCAATAGACCTGTGTTATGCCTTCGTTCTTAACCGTAAAGACAAAAACGGAATCATTCTTTGCCAATACCGGATTGGATGCTCCCGGATAGTCTTTGAGCCAGGGGGCAAAGAAGTCGGAAATGATCCTGAGCGGCCTCTTTTTCATCTCCATGGCATATCTGCAATTCCTGATCTGCAGGTCGATGAAATCGCCCTGGTAGGTATCGGAATCTGCAAGCCGCTTTTTGGCGTCGTTAAAAAAGGTCAGCGCCTGTTCAAGGCTGTCAGTCCGGTGAAATGCAATTGCCAGGTACAGATAAGTATCGAGCGGTGCCATTTCACCTGTCTGCTTATATTCCTTCTCGCTTGAAACAATTCCTCTGGAAGCTTTTTTCAGAAGCTGCAATGCATCATTGTTCCTGCCTTCAAGATTCAGGTAACAGATTCCCAGCTTTGCAGCAAGATTATAGTTATCCGGATGCTCCCTGGCCAGAGGTTCATACAATTCTGCAGCTCTCAGGTAATTTCCATCGTAATAGTAGTACATGTCAGCATTCTGAAAAGCTTTAATGAATGCTCTGGACGTTTCCTGGGCGGTAAGCGAGACGAAACCCGTAACTAAAATTGAAAAGACGAAAAATCTTCTCATTGAGTAGATGTGTTTCATTATTTTGGTGTTTTAAATTAACAAAAACAGAATTTCAAGTTGGTTTGTTGATTATGTTCTAAGTCACAATAAGTTAACCAAGTTAAACTATTTTTTTATCAATACACTTATCTCCCTGATAAATGCATCACTGAATCCTGTTAGTTTAGCTCTCCCGAGGGCTGATTCGACTTCAGTAAGTGATGTATACCTGCCATAAAGATAATGATACAGCCCATCCATTTCTTTAGATTCCATAACTCCCTTCAAACCTGCAAACACAGTATTTACATTCACCGGAGTTGCTGTAACCTTCAGCTGGATTGTGTAATATTTCTGGTCAGCAACAGGTTTGTCACCCGTCATTCTTGTAACCTTCTTAACGAACAGATCATCGGGATATCCTTTGATCATAAGGTCTGATTTATGTGTATATGCCTCTTCCTTGTCGTCAAAGCGGCCAGTTGTATATCTGTAGAAAAGGTCATTCTCGTTATAGAACACCTTTATATCATTGACATATTTGAAATAGCTGACATCAACCGGATTATAAAGAGCCATCACCTGGACCGTATAGTACAGGACCGAACCGTCGTCAACGTCGGTTTCAGTCACATCAAGGACCTGAAGATTCCTGATCAGGATAGAGGGGTCAATCGCGGTTACCTCAGGTATATCCGAAAGATCAAGCTTCTCGTAAGCATATTGCCCGGAGGCCGGAGAATTAGTGTCAAGTATAATGTCCTCAATCTCAATTATTTTTGAAGGATTATCCAATACAATAGTGGTATCGATGCGCTGCGGATTATAGCCTGGTGAGGTATAAACAAGCCTGTATATTCCTGGCTCAACGACGAAATTATAATCACCGGTTACCGCATCAGGATTGCAGATATCGAGTGTGTCTCCGAAAGACCTGTCAATAAGGTAAATAGAATTGTTTTCATCGAAGGTGATAAGGGTATCCTTCAGGCTGTAATTCCCTTTAATTTCAAAAATACGGTTGAGCCGCGGCGTTGCAAGTGTGAAATAAAAGATCTCTTTCTTTTTATATCCGGTAACTAATGAATAGTATCCATTCTCATCGTTATTGAAGGGCTGGAAAAATCGGTCATCATCGGTTGAGTTGAGTGGGAAGCCCAGATTCTGCGGAGTATTCCAGGAAGCACCCGATTCCAGGCTCCTGTAAATATCGTAACCTCCCATCCCGCTGTGACCTTCGGAACTGAAATAAAGGATAGAATCATTCAGCGTGATAAACGGAGTATCCTCATTGTAAACTGTATTTACAGCGTTGCCGAGGTTCATTGCCAGGCCCCAGTCACCGGCTGTGTCTTTTTCGGAAACATAAATATCAAGCCCTCCCTTGCCGCCTTCCCTGTTGCTTGTAAAGTACAGCTTCTTATTGTCGGCAGAGATTGCTGCATGCGATTCGAAATATTTCGTATTTATATTCCTGTTCAGTTCAATGATCGGCGTCCAGGTACCATTTACAAATTCAGACGAGTAAATGTTCCCGTCAAAGGTATCTGTTTTGTAAAGGAATAGCAGTGTACCGTCCGCGTTCAGTGAACTGGATGAGCAATCATCACCGGAATTAAGCTGTGAGTTTATTTCAACGGGTGGCTGCCATTTGCCATTTAGTTTTTTTGAGAACATTATTGCATTGTTGAGTCCCCGCCGTTCAGTATATACCATTGTATTGCCGTCGAAACTTACTGCCGGGTTCTCATTTAGTGAACCCTGACTGAAGTCCTTGTCAACCAGTCTTTTGCTGACAAAATATGGTGTTTCCCGGTAAGTCATAGCATTTTTACACGATTCGATCTGCTGGTCAATATACGTCAGGTTTTTCATTCCTCCCTTGCTCTTGGTAGCCACGGCAAGCTCCCTGAAGGCCTCAAACGTTTTCAGGGCCTTCTCGAGTTGATTATTGATCATATAGGATCTTGCAAGAAAAAAGTACGAGTCAAGCGGGGCTCTTTTTTCTCTGACGGAATGGGTTTTGGCATCGTAACTTGAATGTTCAGCTGCCTTTTCGAGATAGGGTAACGACTTTTCCTTTTCACCCGGGATATTAAGGTAAGCCGCACCTATTTTATATTGAATATTATAATTTTCAGGGCTGTCAATCATCAGGTATAACGGCACTGCTAGCTCATATTCTTCGAAAAGATTGTACGATTCAGCTTCCGCAAAAATCTTTTTAATTTCCGCATTTGATTGTCCGGAGGCACCAAACGGAAAACCCATCAGAATAATTAGCTGCAACAGCAGGCTAAGTATTTTTTTCCTGAAACTTAACATTAAAACAAATATAGTAATTTTTAATAATCAAAATTATTAAAATTATTAGCAGCTGATTAAATGTGGCTTCACGTAATTCTGAATGGTCGGGCATGAGCACTCAGTCGGTACACCGGAACGGGTTTATCCGGCACGAAACTGCCGGTGTCCCGGTTCAGATATTACCCGGATTATAGTTCTCAAGAATATCTTTTATCTTGTTGAGAAATTTCCCGGCAAGCGCTCCATCGATCACCCTGTGGTCATAGCTAAGCGAAAGAATCATGACGTGCCTGATAGCGATAACGTCGCCTTCAGGTGTTTCAATGACGGCAGGCACTTTCCTCACGGCACCCGTACCGAGTATTGCTACCTGCGGCTGGTTAATAATGGGAGTTCCGGAAAGGTTGTTGTAGCTTCCGAAATTGGTGACTGTAAATGTCCCCCCGGTTATCTCATCGGGTTTTAGCTTGTTTTTCCTGGCTCTCTCGGCAAGGTCGTTCACAGCCCGTGCAAGGCCTGTAAGGCTTTTCTCGTTCGCGTTGCGGATTACCGGAACAATCAGGTTATCATTTGGAAGGGATGTTGCCATTCCGATGTTTATGTTTTTCTTCTTTATAATTGTGTTTCCCTCGACGGAAATATTAAGCATTGGCAGTTCATAAATGGCCTTGGCTGCCGCATCAATGAATATCGGGGTAAGGGTAAGCTTCTGACCTTCGGCCGCCAGGAATTTATCTTTTACGCTGTTTCTCCACCTTATCAGGCCGGTAACATCGGCATCAATGAATGACGTTACATGAGCGGATGTCTTTTTTGACATCAGCATATGTTCAGCAGTCAGTTTACGTATCCTGTCCATCTCGATTATCTCATCGCCAATGCCGGACGTTTTTTTGACCTCAGAAACCTCAGGGGTACTGATTGTTGACTTTTCTTCAACTTCAGGTTCGGGTTCTTCTTCGGCCGCTGCCTGCACTTCGGTTTTTGCTTCTTCAGATTGCACCCCGGTTTTTTCTTCTTCAGATTCTGTGACTGCCGTTCCTTTCCTTCCTTCCAGGTATTTCAGAATATCGTCCCTTGTGATCCTTCCATCCTTTCCTGTGCCTGGAAATGTGTCGAGTTCATCATAGCTTATGCCTTCACGGGAGGCAATGCTCCGTACAAGCGGTGACAAAAACTTTCCGGAGGGAGTACGGCTTTTCATCTCCTGTGGAGCTTTCTTTTCCTCCTTTTTTTCCTCTTTTACTTCTTCGATGGTTTCACGGATCCTTTCAACCTCCTTTTCAACTTTCTTAGTCCCTTCAGGGGTGGCTTTCACTTCAGTCTCAATCACTGCAATTGTTGAACCTACTTTTATCACTGATCCCTCAACTGCCTTTATTTCCGCCAGGATGCCCGATGCAGGCGACGGGATCTCAGTGTCAACCTTGTCAGTCGCAATTTCAACTATGGGATCATCTTCATTAACCGATGCCCCTTCCTTAACAAGCCATTTGTTGATTGTTGCTTCAATAACGCCTTCTCCCATCGCGGGAAGAACTATATTCATCCTTGCCATCTGTTCAGTTTATTTAATGTTTCAGGTCTTAATTCAATTTATCCCCCCTCCCTGGCAGATACGCTAATGGAATGAGCTTAACATACTGACGGGGAACAATGGGTTGAGGCGAACCTCTCAATTTACCAAAGTCTCACACCACTATAACAACAGGGGGCCGATAATGTTTGAAATTTGAATTGAAATCTGAAACAGACTATTTCTGAAGGTAACTCCTCAGATAATTCCCATTTCCTGCTTAATTACTCCGGCCAGTCTGATAACCCCTTCTTCAGCCTCGTTATTATTTGAATATGAAAAGTTTATTCGCATTGTATTCTGACCTGAGCCGTTACAGAAGAATGTCGAGCCTGAAACAAATGCAATATTTTTTTCGATTGCTCTTTGGAGGATCAAATCTGCATCGAATCCTGTCGGCAGCGTAACGAACAGGAATAATCCTCCATCGGGTTCGGTCCATGTAACATTTTCAGGCATATATTTTCTGAAACAGCTTATTATATGGTCGCGCCGCTGGCTATAAAGTGCAATTGTCTTTTTCAGGTTCTCTTCGAGGAGTCCCTTTTCGATGTACCTGGCGATTATTTTTTGATTGAATGGTGCAGTGCAAAGATCCGAGGTCTGTTTGGCCATTATTATCTTGTCAAGAATAATCGGATTTCCTATCACCCAGCCTACCCTGAAGCCCGGGGCGAAGATCTTGGAGAAGGTGAAGAGCGTTATTACACGTCCGGTGGTGTCAAGCTCATACATTGTCTTTTGCGGCTCTCCGTTAAACCTGATCTCCCGGTAGGGACTATCTTCAATTATCAGGAGATCATATTTCTCGGCGATCTCTATTACCTGTTTCCTCCTTGATTCCGGTAATGTTATTCCGGAGGGATTCTGGAAATCGGGAATAATATAGATCAATTTCAGTTTCCGGCCGTACTCCCTGAGACTGACAATTGTCTCTTCGAGCATTTCAGGTACTATTCCCTCTTTATCGAGGGTTATACCTTTCATTTTGGCGCCATATACAAGGAAAGTGTTCAGAGCGCCGAGGTAGGAGGGAAGTCCGCATAGTACATAGTCGCCCGGATCGATGAATATCCTGCCGATAAGGTCGATTGCCTGCTGTGACCCGGTAGTGATGATCAGGTTCTCAACCTTAATTGCCAGTCCCTGTCTGGCGTGCCTCTCAACCAGTATCCTTCTCAGGCCGGGATCGCCTTCCGTTGTACCGTACTGCAGTCCGCCGGCGCCGTCTTTTTCAAGCACTTCGAGGATTATAGGTTTCAGCTCGTTGATCGGAAAAGTTTCAGGTGCCGGCAGTCCGCCGGCAAACGATATCATACCCGGCCGCTGGATAACCTTTAGTATCTCCCTTATGGCAGAGCGTTTCATGCTCTTGCCTGATTCGGAAAGGAACCTTTCTGCTGAGTTTATCATTGTTGATAGGGATTTCGGTTATTGATCGCACGCCCCAGGGTCAGCTCGTCTGTATATTCAAGCTCATCTCCTATGGCTACTCCCCTTGCAAGCGTTGTGAGCAGGGCATTGTATTTGTTCAGCCTCTTGTAAAGGTAGAAATTTGTGGTATCACCTTCCATTGTTGTGCTCAGGGCAAAGATAATTTCCCTGACGCTTCCGGCTTTCACCTTTTCCTCAAGGCTGTCGATCTTCAGATCAGCAGGACCAATACCATCGACAGGCGAAATGATGCCTCCGAGAACATGATAAAGTCCCTTGTACTGCCTGGTATTTTCGATGGCCATAACATCCTGGATGTTTTCGACCACGCAGATCAGCGATCCGTCCCGCTTCCCGTCACTGCATATGGTGCACAATTCATTGTCGGAGATATTATGGCAGTTCCTGCAGTAACGGATCTCGCTGCGCAACCTGATAATGCTTTCTCCAAAACGCTGCACCTCATCATTGTTCCGTTTCAGAAGGCTCATTACAAGCCTGAAGGCGGTTTTCCTGCCAATGCCGGGAAGTGACGCAAACTCATTCACTGCGTTTTCAAGCAGTTTTGACGGATACTCAGAAAAACTCATCACATGGGGTTTTAGACAAAATTAATCCAATATTGGCTCTTTAACTAAACAGCCCCTTAATTTTTTAGCCTGCCAACTTTTTCTTATCCTTGCAAATTATTTTATGATACTATGAAACCAATCCTGATCCTGGGGATTTTCCTCCTGTATACAGCCCTGCTGTTCCTGGTTACATGGATAACATCACGAAAAGCCGACAATCAGTCATTTTATATCGGTAACAGAGTTTCCCCGTGGTTTGTTGTAGCCTACGGGATGATCGGCGCTTCCCTTTCGGGCGTGACCTTCATGTCAGTTCCGGGCTGGGTGAAGGATACACAGTTCAGTTACATGGTGGTTGCAATGGGTTATCTTGCGGGTTATATGATCATAGCACTGGTTCTGCTTCCGTTGTATTACAGGCTGAGGCTTACCTCGATTTACAGCTATCTTGATCAGCGGTTCGGATTCTGGTCGTACAAGACGGGTGCCGGTTTTTTCATCCTGTCAAGGGTCCTTGGCGCTTCACTGCGCATGTTCCTCGTAATAAATGTCCTTCAGGTTTTTGTTTTCGATGCCTGGAACGTACCCTTCATGGTCAATGTATTGATCTTTATTTTCCTGATCATTCTCTATACTCTGAAGGGAGGAATAAAAACGATTATCTGGACCGACACCCTTCAAACGACTTTCATGTTGCTGGCGCTTGTCCTTTCAGTGGTCTTTATCAGCCGGGAACTGGATATTTCTTTATTTAATCTTGCAGCGCAGGTCAACGACAGCTCGATTTCCAGAATTTTTATCACCGACTGGAACCATGAAAGGCACTTCATTAAACAGTTTTTCAGCGGGATGTTCATAACTATCGTGATGACCGGGCTTGACCAGGAGATGATGCAAAAGAACCTTAGCTGCAAAAATATAAGGGATGCGCAGAAGAATATGTTCACATTCAGCGGAATCAATTTCTTTGTGGTCCTGCTCTTCCTGTTTCTCGGCGCCCTTCTGTTGATCTTTGCGCAGACCAAGGGGATAACCGTTGCATTCACCGACGACCTGTTCCCGACAATCGCCCTGAATTACCTCGGTCCTGTGGCAGGTGTGATTTTCCTGATAGGATTGATATCTGCAGCATTCCCAAGTGCCGACGGCGCACTGACTTCATTGACTACCTCGGTCACCATTGATTTCCTGGGACTGGAAAAAAGGAAGGAACTTACAGAATTAAGAAAGAGAAAGATACGTTATGTCGTCCATATTACGATTGCCTTAATATTCTTTGTATGCATACTGATATTCAAGGCGATGAACGACAGAGCCGTGATCGACAAGCTGTTTACAATTGCCGGATACACTTACGGACCCCTTCTGGGGCTCTATAGTTTCGGACTCTTTACAAACCGGCAGATCAAGGATAAGGTGACCCCCGCTATTGCTATCCTTTCCCCGGTGATATGTTATATAATCGGAGCGAACTCGGAAGAATGGTTCAACGGATATAAATTCGGGTTTGAAATGCTGCTCGTAAATGGTTTTCTTACATTTATGGGGTTGCTGGCTTTCAGTTATAAAAGTGATGCAGTGCATCCTTGAAAAAAGTGCGTTTTTAACCACTGATGAGGAACTGATTACAATTACCTGATCGTGGAATTCTGTAACGCGTCGGTCTCCTCTTCGGTCTCTTCCACAGGTTCAGGCTTCGTTATTACCCTTATTGTTTTAAAAGGGATATTCCATGAGAGGAAGTAGGTGAAGCCGGCATTTACGGTTTTGCCTCCGGTACCAAACCCGGGAAGGTAGATCGGACGGAGATCCTTTCCTCCACCGCCGGAGATGAGCATCCTTAACCTTATTGACCATCCGATGCTGAAATTTTTGAAGAGCTCTGCCTTGACACCGGGAGCCACCTCCAGAAAATGACCAAGGCTTGTTTTCTGCGGAATGGCCGAGCTGGCAGTTCCCCAGTAGTTCTCATGCTTAAAGAGAGGCGTCTCGGGATTGAAAATACTAAGGCCGTAACGCAATCCCACTCCGGCCTGATATTTTCCTTTTGATACATCGGGCTTGAGAAGATTGAAATCAACACCTGCCCTCATGAAAATACCCTTGCAGGTGTAATCATAATTATATTGCGAATATTTATAATTGAGATAGCCACCTTCCAGAACATATGCCATTTTTTCATTCCGGTCAAATGAAATAAATCCTTCAAGGCTCAGATTATTCTTATCCGTGAAATAGATAACCGGACCCGAAACATCTATTCCCGCCCTGATCTTCAGCGGAAACTGGACGGTATCCTGAGCTCTCAGGGCAGCTGAGGAAACCAGCATCACGAGACTAATAATATATGATAAGGTTCTCAACATTTTTGGTAGTGATGTTTTTCTGGCTGGTATAGATGTAGTCAATCGTGTGCTTTGTATATAATATGGGCGTATCGATATTATGATAGAACGTATATCCGCACTCCTTTGAGATCAGGTGGGGATAGCTCCTGTACCTGAACGTGATCGTATCATTCACGCCGTTTATGCTGACTACGAACGAGCAATTTTCAGCTGAGGTGTTCAGGGGGAAGAGTGCAGGCTGGACGCCTTTTTCACCGTCATAGATTTTTTTCTCCTCCATCCCGGTGCCGTAAACGGTAAGGCTGTCGGGAGCCTTCGTTTTCTTTGTTTCAAAATCGTTCAGCGAAGCTTTTACGTATGCATTCGTCTCTTCAAAGCAGGCTGCGGGGGTGCAGGATGCCGTTAGAATTAAATAGGCTGAGATGATGACTGATATTGCTGCTGAAATAAATCTCATCAGTGTTATGTGAAAGGTTCAAAAGTACAAAAATAAAAATGAGAAATGGGCAAGGGAAATTATAATGATGTGGGGCGGCAGGTGTTGTCCCGGAAGGTAAATTAAAGAAATACGTATTATAATACGTATTATAATACGTATTATAATACGTAGATATTTTTAAAAGCATTAAATATGAGCAGGTTATAAAAGCTGTTTAAAGATTTTTCAAATATTTTTCAGCTTTTTTGATCGCAGCCGGGATGCCTGCGGCATTTTTTCCGCCGGCTGTTGCAAGGAATGGTTGTCCGCCGCCGCCGCCGCTTATCTCGCCGGCTATCTCCTTTATGATCGCGACAGCGCTCAGATTCCTTTCCTTTACGAGGTTGTCGCTTACCATAACCAGGAGGCTTGCCTTGCCATTAATGACCGAACCGGTCACCAGCACCGCATTATCGGACGACTTTCTGATCTGAAAGGCAATTGTTTTCAGAACATCGGCTGAATCCGTATCGATCTGTCCCGACAGAAATTCCATGTTATTAAATGATTTCCTCCCTTCCTGCAGTTGCCGAACATGTGCTGCAGCAGATTGCGCCTGGTATTTCTCCAGGTTTTTCCTGAGCGAGGAGTTCTCCGAAAGCAGTTTTTCAACGCTCTCTTTTATATCGGTGCTTTTAAGAAGCGATGCAATTTCATCGGCCGAATCGAGTTTTTCATCGATATATTCTTCCGCCCTTTCGGCTGTTACTGCTTCCAGTCTCCTCACACCAGCTGCAATGGCTCCTTCCGCAACTATTTTAATTATACCTATTGTCCCTGTATTGTTTACGTGTGTCCCGCCGCAGAGTTCGACCGAATCTCCGAATGCAACAACCCTTACCTTATCGCCGTACTTTTCCCCGAAAAGCGCCATGGCGCCCATTGCTTTGGCTTCGTTCATCGTTACGCCCTCCGTAACTTTGATATTACTGCTTTCCCTTACCATCCTGTTCGCAAGGTTTTCAACACTGCGGAGTTCTTCCCTGGTAGGCCTGCCGAAATGACTGAAGTCGAATCTCAGGCGGTCAGGTGTAACCAGAGATCCCTTTTGTTCAACATGCTTCCCGAGGACTGATCGCAGCGCATAATGAAGCAGATGCGTTGCAGTATGATTATTTGCCGTCATCCGGCGTTTATCAGTATCTACATATGCATGATACTGTGCAACGGGATCCTTCAATTTACCATGACTTATATGGATGATCTGGTTATTCTCCTTTATTGTGTCTTCAATAATTATCCTTTCATTACCCGAAGTTATATATCCCGAGTCACCCACCTGGCCTCCCGACTCAGCATAAAAGGGTGTTTTGTCAAAAACGAGCTGGAGCCTTTCTTTCCCTTTATATTTGATGGTGCGGTACCGTGTGATAAGAATTCCATCATCGGTCTTTTCGTAACCGGTGAATTCAGTTCCTTCGATATCTCTCACGACTGTCCAGTCGCCGGCTTCGACTGAAGCATCTTCCCTCGATCTTACCTTCTGGCTTTTCATTTCATTTTCAAAACCGCTCTGGTCAACAACGATATCATGTTCCTTAAGGATCAATTGTGTGAGATCGACAGGGAAGCCAAATGTATCATAAAGTTCAAAAGCCACTTTACCGGGTAAAACATTCTTATTCTCTTTTCTGAGGTCAGCGATCATCCGTTCAATCATTTTAAGTCCTTTCCCCAGGGTTTTAAGGAAGGATGATTCCTCCTCGTGGATTATTTTTGCGATCTGATCGCGATTCGCCTGTAATTCAGGAAATGTTTTCCCCATGGTATCTGCCAGCACCGGAACAAGCCTGTACAGGAAGGGCTCTTCAATCGCGAGGTAGTTATACCCGTATCTTACTGCGCGTCTGAGTATCCTTCGTATCACATAACCAGCTTTATTGTTTGAGGGCAGCTGCCCGTCGGCTATTGAAAAGGAGACTGCTCTCAGATGATCGGCAATGACTCTCAGTGCAACATCAACATTTGCATCAACACCATATGTCCTGCCGGTTAATTTTGAGATCTCACCTATCACCGATTGAAAGATATCGGTATCGTAGTTCGATTTCTTCCCCTGGACCACCATGCAGAGCCTCTCGAAACCCATGCCGGTATCAACATGTTTTGAGGGAAGCTGTTCAAGCTGCCCGTCCGAGCGCCTGTTGTATTGTATGAAAACAAGGTTCCAGATCTCTATTACCTGAGGATGTCCTTTATTGACAAGGTCTTTCCCGGGGATTTTTTCCCGTTCACCATCGTCCCTTATATCAACATGTATTTCCGAGCAAGGGCCGCACGGGCCGGTTTCACCCATCTCCCAGAAATTGTCCTTCTTCGACCCCTCCAGTATCCTGCCTTCCGGATTTGAAAAACATTTTTCCCAGTAAGCAAAGGCATCATCATCCCGGGGAACGTTGTCCTCGCGGCTGCCTTCAAAGATGGTTGTGTAAAGTCTCTCTTCAGGTATTCCGAGTTTTTCTGTCAGAAATTCCCAGGCCCATCCGATCGCTTCTTTCTTGAAGTAGTCACCGAATGACCAGTTACCCAGCATTTCGAACATTGTATGGTGATAGGTATCGCGGCCGACCTCTTCGAGATCGTTGTGCTTGCCGGAAACCCTCAGACATTTCTGGGAATTTGCCACTCTTCGCGACACCGGCTGCTGGTTTCCCAGGAAAATATCCTTGAACTGGTTCATCCCCGCGTTTGTGAACATCAGGGTTGGATCATTTTTAATGACCATAGGCGCAGAAGGGACAATTTCATGGCCTTTGGAGCGGAAAAAATCGAAAAACGCCTGACGGAGTTCGTTTCCTTTTAGTGTAATTGTCATAATAAAATACAATATCTTACTTAAATTTGAGTTTGTAAAATTAATTTATTTGTAATAGATTTGTTGACTACCTATTAAAATAGAAAACCCAAAACACCCGAATGCCTGACCACAAATACTTTCTTGATCTTTCCGATCTGCAATTCAAAAAGGTAAAGCTGCCCTGGAAAAGTAAACTTGTCCGCTTTAGTTTATGGTTCCTGGGTTCGGTGGCCGTGACGGTTATTTACAGTGTCCTTTTTAACAGTGCATTTGGTTCTCCCGAAGAACGGGTGTTGAACCAGGAGATTGAAAACCTGAAGCTTAAGTATTCCCTGGTTGGAAGGGAGATCGATTATTCGGTGAAACTGATCGACAATATTGAATTGTCGGATGAGAACCGTTACAGGCCCGTACTGGATATGGATACGATACCTCAGACATTCAGGAGCATGGGATTCGGAGGTGTTAACAGGTACGAAGAGCTGGAAGGGTACGAAAATTCGGAAATGATGATCAATTTCCGGAAAAAGGTTGAAGATCTGAGAAACAGGACCACAGTTCAATATGAATCGTTCAAGGAGATAGATGAAGTAAAGGATGAATGGAAGCGTGAGATGGAACACCTCCCGCTGATAAGTCCGGTCAATGTGATATACCGCCTAGGCGACGGGATGAAATTCAGGGAAAAGCACCCGGTATTTGGAACGCCGAGATGGCATCATGGTCAGGATATAAGCACTCCCTATGGGACTGAAGTCTTCGCCACGGGTTCGGGGAAGATAATAGAAGCAGGTTGGAACGGTGGTTTCGGTAACTGCATCGTGATCGACCACGGTTACGGCTACAGGTCGACTTACGGACATCTCAGCAACATAAGAGTTACAAGGGGAATGAATGTGAAACGCGGCGACAAGCTTGGTCTTACCGGGAGTTCAGGTACCTCCTCGGGGCCGCATCTGCACTACCAGATCGACCTTTACGGCCAGCACAAAAATCCCCTCTACTTCTTCAATAATGATCTGACTGAGGATGAGTATTTTGAGATGATACAGACACTTTCAGCCCAGACCAAATTCAAATAGCAGGTTACCTCTTTTATCTGACTTACCCAGTATAACCAATTTGTCCAATGGTTTTCATTTTTGGCATGATTTTTTTATATTTGCTGCATAATGCCGAAAACAAAGTATAAGTTTAATCCTGACTCCCTCAGCTTTGACAAAATACGTCTTGGTGCCAGAGATGTTCTGCTTCGTACCCTGGCTTATATTGTCGGCTCAGTCATAATTGCCGTTATTTATAGCTTTATACTCGCCCTGTTTATCGATTCTCCGAAGGAAAAAGCGCTTAAAAGGGAGATAGCCCAGTTAACCCTTCAGTATGAATTAATTAACAGGGAGATGGGAGATCTTGAAAAGGTTCTCGGGCACCTTCAGGAAACTGATGATAACCTTTACCGCACTATTTTTGGCGCTGAACCCATTCCGGCAACTCTCAGGCAGGGCGGAGTCGGAGGTGTTAACAGGTACACTGAACTTGAAGGATACAGTAATTCAAAGATAGTTGTCGGAACAACAAAAAGACTTGATGTCATCAGAAAAAAATTGTACATCCAGTCAAAATCGTTCGATGATCTGATAACCCTTGCCCTGGAGAAGGAGGATATGCTCAGGTCGATTCCGGCTATTCTTCCCATTTCGACAAAAGATCTGACAAGGATTGCTTCGGGATATGGATTGAGGATACATCCGGTATATAAGATAACAAAGTTCCACACCGGTATGGATTTCACGGCGCCCATGGGGACCGAGATATATGCTTCGGGTGACGGAACAATATCGGGTGTCTTTTCAAACAGGAGAGGTATGGGCAACTATATCATCATTGACCATGGCTTTGGCTACACGTCAACCTACGCTCATCTCGACAGTTTTGCCGCCAGGAACGGGCAGAAGGTCAGCAGGGGTGACGTAATAGGATATGTGGGGAATACAGGACTGTCGGTAGCGCCGCATCTGCATTATGAAATAAAGCTTAACGATACCAATGTTGATCCGGTAAACTATTTTTTCAACGACCTGACCGCAGCGGAGTATGAGATGATGATCGAGGTTGCCTCAAAGACGGGTCAGTCGTTTGATTAAAAGAAAACCAACCCGCAACAAGCCTGAACATGCCCTACAAGGAAAAGAAGATCGAAAAGCTCTATTATTCAATAGGGGAGGTGTCCCGGATGCTTGATGTCCCGGTTTCTACCGTAAGGTTCTGGGAAAATGAATTTGACATCCTTAAACCCATGAAGAATAAAAAGGGCAACAGGATGTTCACAGCAAACGATGTTAAGAATCTGATGATAATACATCGCCTTCTGAAGGAAGAGGGAATGACGCTCTCGGGTGTAAAGAGGAAACTCAGGGGACACCTCGATGAAGCTGACCATATTTATGAAATCAACGAGTCGCTTCAAAAGATAAAAAACTTACTAATCGATTTGCGGGATAATATTTAATACGCCTCTGTTTAAGTTACTCCAAACACAGAGAACCAATGAGTTAACTTCAGAATGAAATTACAAGATCTTTGCTCTTATCTTGATTCGGTTGTTCCTCTTTCATTCCAGGAGGGATATGACAACTCCGGCCTGCAGGTTGGACAGCCCGATAAGGCGGTCCACTCTGCACTGATAACACTCGATGTTACCGAAGAAATAATTGATGAGGCCATAAATGAGGGCTGCGACGTTATAATTTCACATCATCCTGTTATTTTCGGCGGTATAAAAAAGATTACAGACGGTCCATTGACCGGCCGTATCATTTTCAGGGCAATTAAAAATGACATCGCCATCTATTCGGCGCATACAAATCTTGACGTTGTTAATAACGGCGTGAGCATGAAAATGGCAGGGAAGGCCGGCCTTCTGAACATAAAAGTCCTTACGCCACTGAAAAACAGGTTGCTGAAGCTTGTGACCTTTCTCCCGGAAGATCATTTCGCAAAGGTAAGTGAGGCAATATTAAACACCGGGGCAGGAACGACAGGAAATTATGACAATTGCGGCTATTCGGCTGCCGGAACCGGAAGTTTCAGGGCAGGGGAAGGTACGAATCCGTTTGTGGGCGAAAAGGGGAGCATTCATTTTGAAAAGGAGGTGAGGTTTGAAACTATACTTTTTTCACATCAGAAAGATACGGTAGTAAACGCCCTCCTCGCTGCACATCCTTATGAAGAGCCGGCATATGATATTTATTCACTTGAAAATGACAATATAAATATCGGAACCGGCTGCCTTGGGGAATTAAATGAACCTCTGGGCGAAAAGGATTTTCTTGAAATGATATCTGTTGTTTTTGACGCCCGGGGGATCCGTCATACCCGCCTGATGGGAAGAATTATTAAAAAAGTAGCCCTTTGCGGAGGCGCTGGCTCTTCACTTCTTGGGGCAGCTATTGCAGCGAGAGCAGATGCATTCGTGACGGGAGATATTAAATATCATGCTTATTTTGAAGCAGCTGACAAAATTCTTCTTGTCGATTGCGGGCATTATGAGTCAGAAAAATTCTCAACTGAAATATTATACGACCTAATTATCAAAAAATTCCCTAAATTTGCACTCCGGTTTTCAAAAGTAAATACCAATCCGATAAACTATCTATATGGAAAAAATAAAAACACATGATGCTGAGATTCCTGTAGAAGATAGGCTCAGAGCATTATTCAGCCTTCAGCTTGTTGATTCAGAAATTGACAAGATCAAAACGTTGAGAGGTGAGTTGCCGCTCGAAGTACAGGACCTTGAAGATGAGATTGCAGGACTTGAAACGAGGCTTGGCAACCTGAGGGAGGAGGTTGTAACCCTTGACAAAGCTGTTTTAAAGAAGAATAATGAAATAACCGAATCTGAAGCCCTTATAAAAAAGTATGAGGAACAACAGAAAAATGTCAGGAACAACAGGGAGTTTGATTCACTATCAAAAGAAATTGAATATCAGAATCTTGAAATTGAACTTTTCAATAAGAAAATCAGGGAGTTCAATGTTCAGATAGAAGAAAAGAAAGTGGTGATAGCTGAATCTGAAGCAACCCTGGCTGACCGCAAATCGGACCTTGATAATAAGAAAGCCGAACTCGACGAAATAATTTCCGACACACAGAAGGAGGAAGAGGGGTTATATAGTAAATCTGAAAAGATACAGTCAGTTATTGAGGAAAGGCTTCTGACAGCTTATAAAAGAATAAGATCGAACGCAAGAAATGGTCTTGCCGTTGTTCCTGTCCAGCGTGACGCCTGCGGAGGATGCTTCAATCAGATCCCGCCTCAGCGGCAGCTTGACATAAAATCAAGGAAAAAGATAATTGTCTGTGAATACTGCGGCAGAATACTTGTTGATGACGAGATAATCAGCGAAAGCAAGATATGATTTCATCATAAATAATAGCGGAAGGCTGTCTGGGAAGGGCGGCCTTTTTTGTTTATTGCCTAACTTTACAATTATAACATTATTCCAGTCAATATGACCACCGCTGAATTTAAAAGGATGATCTCCGAAGGCATTCCTGAAGTTCTGCCAGAACCAAAACCATTCAACAGGAATATGAACCATGCTCCCGGGAGAAAAGATATTCTCTCACCCGACGAGAAGAAGCTTGCATTAAAAAATGCCCTGAGGTATTTCCCTCCCTCTTTTCATAAAGTGCTGGCAAAAGAGTTTGCAGGTGAACTTGCTGAACGCGGACGAATATACATGTACAGATTCCGGCCCGGGTATGAAATAAAAGCGCACCATATTGATGATTTTCCTCACAGGTCGAGGCACGCAGCCGCAATAATGCTGATGATTTCAAATAACCTTGATCCGGATGTGGCCCAGCATCCCCATGAACTGATAACGTACGGAGGCAATGGTGCGGTGTTCCAGAACTGGGCCCAGTACAGGCTTGCAATGAAGTATCTTTCTGAAATGACTGATGATCAGACGCTTGTAGTTTACTCCGGACATCCGTTGGGCTTATTCCCTTCATTTAAGGACGCACCAAGGCTGGTTGTAACAAACGGCATGGTAATACCAAACTATTCATCACAGGATCACCTGGAGAGATTCAACGCACTCGGGGTTTCACAATATGGCCAGATGACTGCAGGGTCTTATATGTACATAGGCCCGCAGGGAATCGTTCATGGAACTACCATAACATTGCTCAATGCCTGCAGAATGATCTCAAAGGGCGGCAATCCCGTCGAACCAGGACTGTTTGTATCCTCCGGTCTTGGAGGAATGTCGGGTGCCCAGCCTAAAGCGGCAAAGATAGCCGGAATCATTTCAGTGGTTGCCGAAGTCAATCCGAAGGCGATCGCGACAAGGCATTCGCAGGGATGGGTTGATGAAGTGACTGATGACATGGATATTCTTGTCAGGCTTGTTGATGAGGCAAGAGCGGAAACTAAAGCCGTATCTATTGCCTTTCAGGGAAACATCGTTGATGTGTGGGAACAATTTGCAGAAAGGGGAATAAAAGTTGATCTCGGATCGGACAAGACATCACTTCATAATCCATGGGCAGGGGGCTACTATCCGGCTGGAATATCGTTTGAGGAATCGAACTTCCTGATGGTATCAGAGCCGCAGAGATTCAGGGATCTGGTCAGGGAATCTTTAAGAAGGCAGGTAAGGGCCATTAACAGGCATTGCGAAAAGGGAACCTATTTCTTCGATTACGGAAATGCCTTTCTTCTTGAAGCATCGAGGGCAGGAGCAGATATCCTGAACACGGCCGGCGAATTCAGGTACCCGTCGTATGTTCAGGACATTATGGGCCCGATGTGTTTTGATTACGGTTTCGGTCCCTTCAGATGGGTTTGCTGTTCCAACGATCCGGCTGACCTTGAACTGACTGACAGGATTGCTGCTGAGACACTCGAAAAAATAATACTGAACTCACCTGATGAGATCAGGCAGCAGACGGCTGATAATATACGCTGGATAAAGGAGGCCGGCAGGAACCGTCTGGTAGTAGGTTCGCAGGCCAGGATACTTTATGCTGACGCTGAGGGCAGGACAGAGATTGCAAAAGCCTTCAATCATGCAATTAAAAATGGGCTGGTATCAGCACCGGTGGTTATCGGGAGGGACCATCATGATGTTTCAGGGACTGATTCGCCTTACAGGGAAACTTCGAATATTTATGACGGATCGAGATTCACTGCCGACATGGCAGTTCAGAATGTGATCGGCGATGCTTTCAGGGGTGCTACATGGGTGTCACTGCATAACGGCGGAGGTGTTGGCTGGGGGGAGGTTATCAACGGGGGTTTCGGAATGGTGCTTGATGGCACCAGGGAAACTGAAAGGAAGCTTATGATGATGCTCAGTTGGGATGTGAACAACGGCATAGCAAGGAGGAGCTGGGCGAGGAACAGCGGAGCCATGTTCACTCTTGACAGGGAAATGAAAAGAACTCCGGGATTAAAAGTGACGGTGCCTTATATTGCTGATGATAAAATTATTGATGAGGCATTTTCTTAACGCCTGCAGGCAGGCAGGCAGGCAGGGGATCAACTTTTTATCAGAACAACTGCCAGTGCAACAATACCCTCCTCACGGCCGGTGAAGCCGAGTTTCTCGGTTGTAGTGGCCTTGATTGAAATATTTTCGGGATGGGTTTCAAGGATTTCAGAGATCCTCTTACTCATTTCCGGGATAAAGTCAGATATCCTTGGCTTCTCAAGGCAAACTGTTGAATCGATATTCACAACGCTAAAACCTTTATTACTGATCAGGCCGAAGGTCCGTTTTAAAATGATCTTGCTGTCGATGTTTTTGAATTCAGGATCTGAATCGGGAAAATGATAGCCAATATCCCTGAGACCGGCTGCTCCCAGCAATGCATCGCACACTGCGTGTAAAAGTACATCCCCGTCGGAGTGGGCAACCGCCCCGCGTTCTGAAGGAATCAGGACTCCTCCAAGCCATAGATCACGACCGGGTTCAAGCCGGTGGAAATCGATACCCTGGCCGATCCTGATATTGTGCATTAGTTTAAGTCGCTGTTCGATTGCAGCCTGTTAAGATCGAATGACATAGAAAAGCGCAGAGTCCTTGCCAGCGGATGATTCTGGGCCAGCGGCATCAGGTACGAGAAGTCAATGGTAAAGCCTTTAAGCCTGAAGCCTGCACCTGTCGTAAAGTACTTCCTGTTACCCTTCGAAGCATTTTCGTTGAAATAACCGGCCCTGATGGCAAACTGGTTGTTATACCAGTATTCTGTACCAATCGAATAGGTTATCTCATGAAGCTCCTCCTTGAATCCTCCTGGTGCATCATAAAATGACTGAAATATTGCAATGGGGACCGTGACATTCGGATCCTTCCCGTCAATAATCTCCATATCATTGTTATAGATTGGCGGGGTTGGAACCAGAAGCTTGTTAAGATCAAGAGTAAGGGTAAGCTTGTTAAAATTATCAAGATTTAATGTTCCGGCTGTACCTACCCGCATATTCATGGGAATAAAATCTGTAGTCTGCCCGTCGGAGTAGCTCATTTTTGATCCGATATTTGAGAAATTCAGCCCGAATCCGATCTCTGCATCCTTGCTGAACAGGGTAATCTCTTTATTATTATAATACCCCGAGATGTCTGCTGCGAATGAAATACCCGGTTTTGTGGCGTCACCGCCCGAATATGATCCTCCTGTCAGATTGGAGTAAATAAAACGGAACGCGACACCGCCTGAAAAATGCTCTGCAAATACTCTCGAATAACCAAGATCGAATGCAAGCTCATTCGGTTTAAAGGTCCGTTCAAGGTTACCGAAATCATCGGTGAATGGCACATCGCCCAGTGACGAGTAGAGAAGGCTGGCGCTTGCAACCTGTTTTCTGTCGATCCGGTAATATCCCGTTAGATATGCGATGTTAATATCGGGAACAAGATTTCTGAGCCAAGGTGAATATGAAATTCCCACCCCTCCTTTGCCGTCAATAAATGCATATTTTGCCGGATTCCAATGCTGGCTGTAAACATCAGGGGATGTCGCAACACCTGCATCACCCATCGCCCCGGCTCTGGAATCAGGAGCTATCGTCAGAAAAGGAACGACAGTCTGAATAGCATTTAATTCCTGGGAATAAACTTTTGCTGCACCGGTAAATACCAATGAGAAAAGAATTAATGAAAAGATTTTATTCTTCATTCTGATTATTATCTTTTTATGATTTTGCAAATATAAAACAAATATTTAAGTGACTTATTGTGTATGTGTTAATAAATGATCATTTTGCCTGATATACTGATAGTTTCGCCTGACCCGGCGGTGATTGTCACACTGTAGGGATAGATTCCACGGCCTGCTTTGGCTCCGCCTGAATCATTTCCGTCCCACAACACCGGATCAAGACGGTAACCTTGTGCTTCCGAGATAGTTTCAATGATCCTTATCAGTCTTCCATCGAGGCTGTAAATCTTTAATATTATGGTTAATACGTCATCTGGTCTGTTGTGCTCGACACTGATCCTCGTTTCATCATGAAAGGGATTTGGAAAATTTAGAAGGTTTTTTAGAATAAAGTCATCTCCCGTTTCGACGAGAAACAGAAGGGCTTCCTCTGTTGAATTGTTATAATTGTCCCATGCTTTCATGGTCAGCGTATGGCTCCCCTCCGTTATGTCTGAGAATCTGTAAAACAATCTCCCCCTGGAAGAACTTCCGGTATCGTGCTCGAAAAAATTATTTAGAACTATAAAATTGTTCCTGTCATTGTCAAGCCAGCAGACCAGGTCGTGCCCCAAACCAGAACCTGTTGTATTGATACCGCTATCGTCTGCGACTATCGCATAGAGTCGCGGACCGGGATCAGTTATACCTCCGTCGCGGAACAAGGTATCGTTAAAAAACAGCTTTATCTCAGGACCTGTAGTATCTGAATCTGAGACATTGCTGAATCCTCCCGCCACAATTTTGCTGAAATCACCGTTCATTTCCCTGCCCTGACCGGTTGCATAGTAGCTTATCTTTCCGGCACCATAGGTGTAATCAATATCCCTTGGAACTATAAATGTAAAACTGAATTTTCCATTGTTTGCCATCGTTTTGCCGCTGAAGAGAATATTATTCTGCAGCTTGAATTCCATTTTCGGGCCGCCATCATTTGCAAGTGTTTCAATCACCGAAGGCTTGTCATAAACTATGGGTACAACGGTCCCGTTGAAATCGCCCAGCAGATTACCGGAGGCATCTTCTATATGACCCGTAACGGTTATTCGCGAAAGAGCTTTAAGTGTATCCAAAGCCTCACTGACAGGGATATTGTTTATTGAATCGGTTATTACTTTTCCCTGCATCGGATATGCGAGCCTGACGGCCGGATCACCCAGCAGCACGAAGTTCCTTTTGTTGGTGCCGCTTCCCGATCGGTTTTTTGCAATCCTGATTATATCCCCCATGCGGAGTGACCTGCCATCCGCATCGCTCTCGAAAGCCACATCAAAAATACTGCGGTTCAACTGATAGTTTGGCGCGGAATATACAAGCCGTGTTGTTGACATAAGGGCGATTCCGCCGCCTCCGGACTTAAATAAGATTTTTTCTCCGGCTGAGCTCCTTTCAGTGATAGTATGAGTAACCGTGTTTATATCAATATCGTCGAACCTGCTGAATTCACAGGTAGCTGTTATGAAAAGCGGGAGCCGTTCCCTGTTTTTCCATGCTTCAATATTCTCTTCGGTGAGCACTCTTTCGTGCCCCAGGCTGTTCTCATTCCCATGTCCGATATAATCGAAAATCAATGTTCCGGCATTGATCCTGTCGTTTATTGCCTGTGACACACCGGGATAGAACTGTCCCGTGGCAGACGTAACCTGGCTGAAAGCATCGAAATAGATCTTATCGATATTCACCCCCGCAACGCTGTCGGTAAGCAGATCAGCAAGCCCTTCTGCATCCGAAATGTGGGTGTTCCCATCTTCATCGTCGGCAATTATTGTGACGGTGTTTTTCCAGTTCCCGGTGTTCACAGGATCAAGATAACCGGCAATTTTTGAGAGGATTATTCCTGCCTGGACAGTATCTGATACAGGCAGCCGGCCGATTCCCAGGTCCTCCGTCCCGGAATCTTCTCCCTCTCCTTCCTCAAGAAGGCCATAAAAATCATCAGAGGCAAACGATGAGACTATTACGTTTGAATTTTGCGACTGCCATGTCGGAACATAGTTCGGGTTTCCCGGAGGAGGAGTTTTATTCTCAAATGATCCGTCGCCGAAAAGAAGCAGGTATCTGAGGGGACTGGAGGTTCCCTTTTGCCTGATATATTTCATTCTGAGAAAATTTCTGATTGCAGCAATGTCTGGTATGCCGCCAGAGAACTCATTGTAGATCTGTTCCGGCGTTACGACAAGTGAGGTCAGGCCGCTGTTTTCGGCATGGAGTTCTGCAAGTCCTGAGGCATAATTTTTAAAGACAGGATGCGTTACGATTACCATATCGGCAGGCCCGGAAGAATGAAGGTCCTGATTCGCCACCGGGTCCGGGATTATGAGGGGTATCGGGGCATTTGCAGCAGTGAATGCTACGAATGTCCGGAGCGAATCCGCATCTGCTCTGAACCTGATCTCATCACCTGACCGGACATAGCTTACTGAACGTGCATTAAACGGATCTGTTACATCCCATACAGACACCCCCTCAACAGTGGATTTGGTAATGAATTCTGCAACAGTACCTGGCATGACTGACCTCGAATCTGTGAAATGAGTCGTATGTCCGTCAAATAAATTTGTCCTTCTTCCCTCTATCCTGAGGTAATCGATCCAGCCCCTGGCAGATGTTTCTCCATTATTTAGAAAGCTGATCGAAAACTTCGGACCGGAAGACTGAGGTGTGGCTTCCCCGTCTTTAGCAGCGGACTGGGCATAGGTTCCGGTGGTTGAGGCCATATTTACCCCCGGGACTGATACTGTGGCAAGGATTGTTCCGCCAGATGACAACCTGAACTGTGTTGGAGACTGCGATCGTGCAAGTACCTTCAGGCTGTACTTCAGGGGTTCCGTAGTTATGATGTTCTTCCATCCCGGATCAGTTTCAGTATCCTTCAGGTATGAAACGGGCTGGAACCATTCCCTTCCCGACTTGATAAGATTTTCAGCATCAGTTTCATGGATGAAAAGGGCATCAGATGATGAGGAGTATAATCCGGGCGGGGAATCAGGAACAATAGCAGCAGTAACTCTCTTACCATTACCCGTCCCCGAAGTGATAAAATAATAAGCTGTATCGGAATAATAGTGTTTTTTGTAATCAAATTCGCCTGAACCCTGATTAAAGACCCACCGATCCGTTCCTCTTCCATAAAACAGGAGATAATCGCCTTCATTGAATACATCATCGTTTCCCTTTGAAAGAAAAATAGCCATTTCCTTCAGGTCATCCGGACCTGAAGCATCATTGTAAAATGACAATTGGCCATAGTTATTACCAAAGATCCTTGGATCAGAGGGATTATCAAGTCCAAGTTGCTTTATC
>Ga0105101_10000050_pt1 | contig 40663 bp, 32 predicted proteins | sample PPLLak21cMay2015_2_FD_87037 | JGI IMG/M metagenome (GOLD analysis project Ga0105101, IMG submission 87037) | Freshwater sediment microbial communities from Prairie Pothole Lake near Jamestown, North Dakota, USA - PPLs Lake P8 Core (1) Depth... | ecosystem: Environmental > Aquatic > Freshwater >... | reverse complement strand
TATTCATGATTACCGATAGTCATATAATTTTATATTCATTTATTGCAATAAGAAAGGGGCCCGTGAGGGCCCCTGCGTTAAAACAAAACCTGATGTGGCTGAACAGCCTGATGGAGATTCTTACATTTGTCCGACACTGTTATCATCGCTCTTAAGCAGGAACGGGAAATATGCAGCGATGGTTTTTGTTGCATCCAGTTCCGGTATCTGACCCGGACCCAGAACTTTCTGGTGGAAGTATTCGAATCTGTTGAGGTTCTCATCTGAAGTCTTATAACCTTCTTTTTCAAGTGATTTATCGAGTCTTTCCACACCAAAGTATGTCGAATTGCATATATACTGTACCGAAAGCTTCTCCGACAAAACGACAAATTTTTTGCAATCGCGTTCCTTGCACACCACAAGAGTCACCTCCAGAGGGGTGTTCTGATAGCTGATTTTATAAGCTTTACAATCCTCACCTTTCAGGTTGAAGGGATTGTCTGTGCTTTCAATCCTGTAGTCACCAAGTGCTGAAAAGGTTTTTCCCTCAGCAACAATTTTTTTTCCTAAAGAAACAGTACCGATCACTAATACAAGCACTGCTGTTAAAATCATTTTCTTCATGGCTGAAATAATTAAGTTAATCTTCAATTTGCTTTTTACTGTCTATGTGTCCAATTTCTTTTTCAAATCTTCACTTCTTCACATCGAAATTATGCTATTAATAAATACCGGAAAAGAGCAATTCAACAATTGGTGGTTTTGGGTTAACGGATAGCAGACCGATGTTTTAATTCCTTCAAAACAGGTTAGTTAAGGATTTTTTATCAATTTCAGGAACCCGTTGGTCAAATAACCATAAAACTATATTAAACAATCATAATAAGCAGATATTCAGTGTTATAATTTATTACAGGGGTTTTGACTTATAGATTTTTCTCTGATATTATGTCAATTTTGCTGGTTATTTGATGAAATGACTTTTTTTTTTGGTTAAATGCCTGAAACAGTCTTTATTCATCCGGAAAATTATGACAAACGGAATTCTACTCTAACGCATTTCCTCAATGGCAGAGCCATAGATACTTGAATCGAATCCGACTTGTTCCTATCTTTGTAGTGATGAAAAACCACTAATTAGCAGTAATGATTATAAAAAAAATATGCAGGGTTCTGGTTATCTCATTGTTGTTTGCATCCGTTTCCCTCAATTGCATTGCTCCAACAATCGAATTCAATCAGAAGATGGTCGCATTCAGAAAGGCGACTGTGGTAGCGGTCAAAATGCATCATGAATCCGAATATCAGAGATTTATAAAAGACCTGGGTTATAGTGAATCGAGTAACAACTGGTTATGTATTAATCGTATTGGTTGTTTCGGGGAATGGCAATTTTCGGAATCAACATTGCGTACTCTCGGGTACAGACATATTACTCTGAGGAAATTCAAAGCCGATCCTCAGATTTTTCCGCCGGAGCTTCAACGAAAAGTGCTGGAATCACTGATAAGGGTTAATCTTAATATTCTGAGGAACTACCACCATTTTATTGGTGATACCATCCGGAATGTCGTAGTAACCAAATCGGGGATGATAGCCGCCTCACATCTTGGAGGTGCAGGATCATTAAAGTCATTCCTTAAAACAAATGGCAGGATTAACAGAAGGGATGTTCTGGGAACTTCAATACGCGATTACCTCAGGAGATTTGATGATTATGAACTGGATTAAAGGTTCAGATAGTCGGTAAATCAGTTTATTTCCACAAATTTTTATAATTTTAAAGCTTTGTGAATCTTTCTGTCTTGGCGTCTTAGTGGCATTTTTTCACCGCAAAGGAACTAAGACACAAGGTATCACAATGTTATCTTATTATAGGTCAACAATTTATTTCGAACTATTGTAAAAATTAACATTAAATTACAACTTATGAAAAAGCTTATTCCCTTTGCAATGCTGATCATCTTCAGCATCTCTGCCGTTTCAGCCCAGACAACGAAAGTGAAAAAAGATCCTGTCGGCAACTGGAAATTTGAAGCTCCCTATGCGCCGGAAGGATATACATCAGGCTCAGTAACAGTAGGTTTTGTTGACAAAAAATACACTGCGGCAATGTCATTCACCGGGAGTGATTATAAGATGCCAGGTAACAATGTAAAATTTGAAAATGATACACTTTCACTCGCAATATATGTTGAAGGTGAGACAGTTACAATTTCGCTCAAGATGGAAGATGCTATGAAGATGTCGGGTAATGCTGTTTATTCCGGAGGATCAATACCGCTGACAGCGGCCAGGGCGAAAAAAGAGACTGAATAAATCCTGCCGGCTACCCCTTACAGGCCGGTAAAATTTATTAAATCGGGATATGAACAGGGAAGAGATCACTCTCTTAAGGAAGGAGGCTGAAAATCATCTTGTTAATGAATTGCTTCCTTTCTGGATCACTCGTATGGTCGATAAGCAGAATGGCGGATTCATTACCCATTTTGATAAGGAAGGAAAGGATTCCGGTGAAGATGAAAAATCACTGATAGCTCAGACACGAAGCCTTTTCACCCTTTCTTCTGCCCACAGGGCAGGTTATGGTGATGGAGAATATGCTGCCATGGCAAGACACGGGGCAGATTTTCTGATAAGCAGAATGTGGGACAGGGAGCATGGCGGATTTTACTGGATGATGGACCGTAAAGGAAATGTGAAGATTGATAAAAAAATAATTTACGGCCATAGCTTTGCCATTTACTCACTGAGTGAATATACTCTTGCTACCGGAGACCAGCGCGGGATTGAGTACGCTGAAAAAGTGTTTGACCTTATCCAGAAGTATTGTGCCGATACAATGTATGGTGGCTATTGGGAGATGTTCCACCGCGACTGGACATTATGCGGACCGGGAAGCCAGGGAGGTGACCGCAAGACACTTGATGTTCACATGCACCTGATGGAGGCATTCACAACACTTTATGAATGCACGGGCAGGGATGTCCACCGCAGGAAATTACTGGAGATTATTGATATATTAATGTATCGTATTATCCATCCTCTGTATAAAACCGGGATACCTCAGTTTTTCAAGGACTGGTCAGTAGCACCCCAGATCAAATTCGACATTATCTGGGGATGGGACAGGTTCACCAGCGAGGGTCAGAAAAGCAATGTGACCGACAATACATGCTACGGTCATAATGCAGAATTTGCATGGCTTCTGATCCATGCCCTCGGGATACTTGGGATTGATCCGGATATCCATCGCGACTTATTCAGAACAATTTTTGACCATACGGTAAAGAACGGAATAGATGAGGAATTCGGGGGTGTCTTCGTTGAAGGACCGCATGCCGGAGGCGTTTCTGACATGGAAAAAGAGTTCTGGCAGCAGGCAGAAGTGCTGACAGGCATGCTTGATGCCTGCCTGATGTTTAAGGATCCGGTCTACTGGGATGCATATAAAAACGTGCATCGTTTTGTTATCGGTAAAATGGTCAACAAAGGTGTCGGTGAATGGTGGCCGCTGCTTACACGACGGGGAGAACCCATCTGGACACACATGAGTCACTCCTGGAAGGTGAATTATCACACAGTAAGATCAATGGTTCAAAGCATCCGCCGGCTGGATAAATTAATGACGGAAATATAATCCGACAGGAGAGATCTCATACTGAACATACTTATCCGATTTTAATACCGATATTATGAATCTGAGATTAACCCCCCTTGACTGGACTGTTTTGCTAATCGTAATAACAGGGAGCCTCCTGTTTGGAATGTACATGGCTTACAGAAAAAAAGCCGGTCAGAACAGTTCAAATTTTTTCCTGGGCGGGAGATCTATCAAATGGCCTGTTGTGGGCGCTTCACTCTTTGCAACAAATATCGGAGCTGAACATCTTGTAGGATTATCGGGAGATGCCTACCGGTACGGACTTTCGGCAGGACTGGTAGAAATGACAATGCCAATTACACTCGGATTCACCTGCGCAATTTTACTTCCATACTATCTGAAGAACAGGATCTATACGATTCCCGAATTCCTTGAACTACGTTATAACAGACGGGCCAGGACATTCTTTTCGGGTTTGATGGTGATAATATGTGTCATGACCAAGCTTGCTTTTACACTCTTTGCAGGAGCTCTTGTGTTAAATAGTATTCTCGGATGGGATATCATGGCAACTGTTTTCTATATCGGGATCATAGTTGCAATATTTACGATTCTGGGAGGTTTTACTGCTGTTGCATATACTGATGTACTTCAAACAATTATCATTATTATTGGAGCAACGATCCTGCTGGTTTTCGGACTTGATAAAGTTGGGGGGTTGGAGGGTCTTATGGATAAAGCATCCCATATGATGTCAATTGCAAAACCCTATGATGATCCTGTTTACCCGTTCTGGGGAATAGTCGCTACTGCATTTTACGCCGGAATTTTCTACTGGGGGATGGATCAGGTTAATGACCAGCGGACACTTGCTGCGGTAAACCTTAACCATGCAAGATGGGGTGCCATGTTTGCAATTTTCCTGAAACTTTTACCTGTTTTTATTTTTGCCCTGCCTGGAGTGATTGCTTTTGCATTATATCCGGGTGAACTGGAGGGAGATGCAACAAAACAAACTTTTATCCTTTTACTGAACAGGTTTCTTCCGGCCGGATTGAGAGGGTTACTGCTTGCTTCACTGGTTGCAGCACTGATCTCCTCTCTCATCGGAGTTCTGAACTCGGTGTCGACACTTATAGTCCGTGATTTTATTGTTGAATTCAAACCGGATTATCCCGAAAAGAAGCAGGTTTATATCGGACGGATTGTTATGCTGTTGGTGACCTTTCTGGGAATTGGGGCTGCATATCTGGTAAATAAAAATGAAGAAGGATTATTCAAATACCTGCAGACAATATCGGCATATCTGGTGATCCCGATTTTCCCGGCAATATTTTTCGGTATTATAAGTAAGAAAATCACACTTAAAGGTGCTGCAGTTTCAGTAGTAGTAGGGATAATTCTGGCTACAATATTTGTTACAGACCAGCTTATCGGACCGGAGACCGGCAAGCAGATCTTTCCTTTTCTATATCACAAACTGACTTTGAATTTCGGATACCGGGGACTCTGGGCTGAAATTATCGTAACAGCTGTCCTCTTTGGTGTCTCGGCTTTTACAGAAAAAACGGAGAAGGCAAAGCTTGAGAAGACGACAATCGATTATTCCAAAGGTATTGCTGTCATTAAGGGATGGACCGACTGGAGACTGCAATTCATTTTACTCACATTGTTAACCATCCTTGTCATTCTCTGGTTGAGTTGATTTTCAGCCAGGGTCGGAACCGGATAAATCACTCAGGAGTTCTGTCAGAAAATCCCTGTTATCGGCTGTCATATAGTGCATTTCACCACCCATCCGGTTGAATGTCTTGCAATAGCGAAGGTAATATGCCGGGCTGTCATGAGGCGGTTCGCCATTTTTCGCCCAGTCCCATTCAGCCCTGGCAAGGTCTGCAATTATCATAAAGTGATTATCGATATGACTGTTCCTTTGAATTTCCCTGTTTTGCGCCATCGATAATGCTTTCTCAAAGATCATCGGTGACATGATAGCTGATCCGATTGACATGTAAACCCCATTATCCAGATTGCTGACACTGTTTACAAAACTGAGAAAGTCGGTAACACCTGTCCGGCCGATGGCCGCGCCGTGGTTTGCCGGATGATTGTAAATTATATCGTGCCCGATCATTGGGTGCCCTGTGAAAGGCACTTTTAGATCGTAAGCTGAACACTGAACCGAGAATTTCTTAAATGGGTGAGGAATGCTTAAAAAACCTGATTTCAGATTGTTTCTCTTTATAGCTGCTGAAAAATCGATCGCAGCTGATGCTTTTTCAGGATCAGTTTGCATAAGTTTTTCCGCTTCAGCAAAAAGGGACTGAGGTTCAGGGACCTGCAACCCTTCCTCCGAGATCATTTTCCCGATTGATTCACCGTATCCCAATCCTTCATAGGCACCTGCCAGGAGTGCCAGATTAATATAAAGACCGGTTTCATCCCATATCCCAAACTGGCCTTTTCCTACATTCTCACGAACATCCTCACCCGACATCCCCTGGTAAGCGAATTCCCAGTCGTGAATAATTCCTGCACCATTTGTTGCCAGGTGTGTAACCCAGCCCTTCTTAATCAGTTCAATGAGTACAAGGGCAAGACCGTTTTTGATTGTATGTGCTCCGAATGCCAGTATGACTGAATTCTTATTTTCCCTTGCTTTCCTGATCCTGTCTGAAGTTAATTTAATGAGCTCCTTATCTGTTATTGACAAATTCAATGCCTTGAATGTCAATGGTATATGATCCCTGACTATTGATATCTGGTTCCGGCGCTCACTGAGCTTTCTGATGAGGAGTTTGTCTCTGTCGAATTTCGGATGGTTCATGCTATCGGATATTTAACAGTTCGAGCAAACGGTCTGCTTGTGAAAAATCAGGCACCAGTATATCTGCTCCGGCCTTGATCAGACGGGTCCGTTTTGCCTCGTTAAGCCCGTAACGTCTCAGTTCGTTACTTGCAATTCCAACTGTAATTCCACCCCTCTTCTTTGTCTCCCTTATTTCCACAGGTCCGTCACCGAAGGTTGCTATCAGTCCGGCTTCTGATTTTCCGATGGAATCAAGTATCCTGTCAAGGACTATCTTCTTTGCCTCCTTGGTGATGTCACCAACAGCTCCATGGATCCTGCCTTCAAACAAGTAATCATAACCAAGAACGGCGGCTTCATGCCTGACATCAGCTTCATCGGTGCCGCTTGTCAGATAAAGCTTAACTCCTTTGTCATAGAGCCTTTTTAGAAACGGAACTGCATTTTTTATAGTCAGATCCTCAACGATGAGATCTCCCGATATCAGCTTCTTTTCACGTTCATTCACCATCCGCATCAGTTCTATATTATATACTTCCTTGTATCCGAATTCATCGAGCATCTGATCGGGTGGAACAAAGCCGAATTCGCGGATTATGCCCAGAAGTATTTTCATCTGCATCAGGGTTTGAATGCCTGTTGTTTTATCAATGAACTCATCCACCTGTGCTTTTACTTTCTTCAAAAGGGATTCGTCGGCATCAGTGAATTTATCTCCTAAAATTGCCCTGACCATCACAGGGGCCATTATCTTCTCCCATCCCTCCCTGAGAGTTGAAACCGTACCATCGTTATCAAAGACAGCATGTTTTATTGCAACTTCTTCCGGCCATTTGTTGATTATCTCAATTTCTGATCCTTCCAACCGGGTTGCCTGCCTGATATCCTCGGCAAGTTCGGGATACCAGGTAAAATCAGGATCGCTTCCGATATTAATGATCTCATCAGGAGAGGCTGTTCCGGTTTGAAATAGTTTCTGTACTGTTACTCCTGCCACCAGAGTGCCAAGCTCAGCAGCAGTAACCAGCGGATAGCCTGCTGCAAGAGCGACTGCTGCTCCTGCAAGGTAACTGTCACCTGCCCCGACTGTATCCACCCTTGATATTATCATTAATCCCGGAATCTCTGTAATCCCGGTTTCATCCGCTACAATTGACCCTCTGCTTCCTCGTGTGATCAAAAGCGGCTTGCAATACCTGTCAAATAGTTGTTCCGCTGAATTTTTCACTTCGGAAAAAGAAATGACTTCATCGGGTTCTCTTTTAATATTGCACTGGCGGGAAGCTTCGGTATCGTTCATTTTCCTGTAAGCTCCGGCATAAAAGTCAGTATAATTCCTGCTGTCGGCGATAAAAATCCTGTCAGGAAAAAGACCGATTACTTCAACCAGTATCTTTCTTAAGTGGTCGGTATGAATGCCGGAGAGAACCTGCTGGTTTATAATTACAAGATCTACCTCTCCTGCGGCTTTCCCAAGATTATGGATAAGGATCTCTGCTGTCTCATCTGCCAGAATATTGTAGTTACCGAAATCAATGCGGCTCTTTTCACTCTCTTCAACATAAGGTTTAATATAAACATGCGTTGACCAGTTCTCTTTCTGTATCAGAAGGTTATCAGTGGAAATCCCTCCATTGTTCATTATTTTTACCATTTCAACACCGAAAGGATCATCGCCGATCACACCAAATGCCCTTATATCGTGAACCTCCAGGGCGGCGAGGTTGTTTGCAACATTTCCTGCACCTCCGAGAGAGTATTTCTGCTGTTTAACCGGCATGGTAGGCTGGCCCGTTTCGATTGAAATTTCACTCCTCGATTCATCAACGAACCAGTAAGCATCCAGACAAAAATCGCCGATAATGGCGATCTTTACATCCCTTATCTTCATAAGGATTTCAGATAATAATTCCGGTTTCATCCTCTACTTTTGTTATTCCCGTAAAAATGGTTTTCGACAATCCTGCAAAGAATGTGCATGACCGGCAGCTGCAGTTCCTGGACATTGGCAGTCATATCTTCAGGAACATTTATAAGAATATCGCAATGTTGTTTCATCTTCCCCCCGGTTTTTCCCGTAATACCTATAACATTGATATTCATGGCCCTGGCTGTAATACACGCATCCACAATATTTTGTGAATTTCCTGAAGTGCTGATACCTATAAGTACATCATTTTCCATCCCGTAACCGATTACCTGCTGGGCGAAAACAAGGTTTGCATCTTTATCGTTGCTGATGGCTGAGGTCAGCGCCGTATGCGCGGTCAGAGAGATTGCAGGTAATCCGTGTTCAAGTTTTTCGGCCAGATATTTTCCGCGTGATGCTGAAATTTCAGCGAGTCTCTTTTTAAAGCTCATATCCAGGGGTCTCTCGCATTCGTAGCTCTTCATCAGTTCTCCGACCAGGTGCTGCGAATCGGCGCTGCTTCCGCCATTCCCGCATATTAGTAGCTTTCCGCCTGCAGTGTATGATTTTATGATTATTCCGGCTGCCTGAGCTATGGAATCCCTTACCCCGGAGAGCTCAGGATACCTTTCACAAAGCTGGTTAAGTAAAAAAGTCATCTTCATACTGATCGCATTATAATCAGATATAAAAATATTAAATATAAAGGTGTCCGGCTAAAAATAACAGAACTAATTTCTTCAATAATATTCCTGTGCGATAATTTGCCGGCAAATCTGAAATATGGTACCCTGTCAAAATGAATTTAAAACTATAATCAATTAATAATTACCCCTGCAATATGGATGCAATCAGTCGGGCAAATTACTTCACAGGCTCCGCATCCGACACACCTGTCTTTGTCGATCATCGGTACCATATTTAATATATTCTCTTTCGCAACAAATGCTATTGCTTTGTATTTACATGACTCTTTGCATTTTACACATTCAATATTATTAAACAACAGACAGTTTTCCAGTTGAACTTTCGCAATACCCATAAACAACTGACCCTTTGCCCTGAAATTGAACAGAGTTATTGCACCTGTTGGGCAGACCTGGCCGCAGAGATTACAGGTCTCCAGACAATACCCTGATTCATAACTTATCTCCGGGGTCATCCAGGCCGGGATGCCTGTAAAATCAGTACTGTATTTAATGATACCAGTAGGACAGGCTTTAATGCAGTTTCCGCACCGGCAACATAAACTGTATAACAATGGTGGCGCTACTGTTGCAGGTGGCCGGATAATGATTTCTGCAGGCGGTTTCAGAAACTTCGGAATCGTTATTCCGGCAATTAATCCTATACCTGACATCAGGAAATACCGCCTGCCAGGATCAATGCCATGAGGAAGAGGTTTCTGTTTGTTAAAAAACAGTTTCAATCTGGTTGTCAGATCATTAATAACAAGTTGTAATCCCCCGAGAGGACATAATTTTGCGCACCACACACCCGGGTAAAAGAAGTGTATTGTCAGAAGGAGAAGAAAGCCTGAAAGCGATATGATTGCAAAAATGTTCATTCCACCGGATAATATCGTAAAAAAACCGTTAAAAATGGCCAAAGGATCGAAGACTAAAAATAACGGGAGCCCGATTATGGCCGATGCCAGGGAAATAATTGCCAGCCATTTTCCTATATCAGGTAAACGCTTATAAGTATATGTCTTATCCTTATTCAGAGCTGATATCCTGTCAAAACACCATCCGGCAGGACATAAGTTCAGGCAAAACCATCGTTTCCGGAAAAATACAAAAAGCAGAACCGGAAAAGCTACAATATTAAGCCAGACAAAAGATTTAACAGCTATGACAGAGTTAAGCATTATGAAGGGGCTCAGCCAGGTATGGAATCCGGTTAATCCTTTCCACGAAAGAGGAAGAGCCAGAACTATTGCCATCAGAAATGACAATGTTCTCAGGTTGGATGACCTGAAAAGGTTTTTCATCCCAGCCAGGCTCCCTGTTGTTTAAGAAGCTGTTTCAGCTTTCCGGTATTGAGATTCCTTAGATTTTCCCTCTCCTTAACAGCCAGTCCTGCGGCAGCTCCAGCTCCATGGCCGGTAACAAGACATGTGCCGATGATCCTGGTGTCTTCAACAAGTTCGCGTTCGAAACAGAAGCATCGACCTGCAACCAGAAGATTATCAGTTTTTCTGGGAAGGAGCGAACGGTAAGGGATCTGCCAGAACGGGCGTTCTGCAACCGGAATTTTTTTCCCTTTATAAAGTATGGTTGTCCATGCTCCGCTTATCCCAATAACGTCATCAAATGATTTGAAGGTCATTGTATCTTCAAGGGTCAGTCTGTACTCGCCATCCAGAATGCGCGACATCCTTACACCAAGCTGGGAAGCCGTATCAAGGAGAAATACCTCTTCATGCCCCGGAGTTTGTCTTATCTTTTGAACATTTTCCCATATCTCCCTGCGATAGTCCATCTGAAGTTGTGAGAGGTTAAGCACATCGAGGGCATCCTGGTTTTCTTTTCCCCACATATTGTACCAGTTGACGGATGGAATTGGTGTCGGTTGCCCGACATTCAATTTAACATAACCGGTTTTTGAGGTATTGATGCGGTCAACATTACCCAGTCGGTGCACCAGTCCTATCGCATAATTCATGACATCATAATTGTCGCCGGCGAAGTGAAAAATATCGCCATCACCGGTACAATCGATAACTATTTTGGCCAGTATTGCCATTCTTCCCGATTTGCTTTCCACAGAGACTCCTTTTATTATGTTCCCATCCATAATTACATTACTTCCCCATGTATGATATAACATTTTTACACCCGCTTCCCGTATCATCTCCTCCAGAACATATTTTGCTGCCTCGGGATCAACAACCGGATTTATTTCATGTATCGACATCCCAAGATCCTTCAGCCGTCTGGCCATTTCGCCTCCGATACCAAAAATTACCTGCTTCCTGTTTTTTTGCTTATCGATTGCATGTGTTGATAAAAGGGGCAGCACAAGACCACCGGTCCATAGTCCGCCCAGATGATTGTACCGTTCAACAAGGTATGTTTCTGCACCGGTACGGCTTGCTGCGATAGCTGCTGCAGTACCGGCCGGACCTCCGCCTATGACAAGTACATCAGTCTCGGAAAGAACCGGTATCTGTCTTTCAGGTTCTGTAATTGTTCTTCCGGTCTTTTGATCAACTGCCCCGGATATTTCTGATTCTTTTTTAAAATCAGGTTCAATTTTTCTCCTGCAACCTATACCCAGGCTGAGAGCCCCTCCCGTTACCAGTATTCTGGTAACAAAATCTCTGCGTTTCATGATCTTTGAATATTAGCAATGTTAATAAATCGGCTTTCCGCAAACAAGCAGTTATAAAAATATAAATTTTAAATATCGGGAGCTTAACAATCAGGGAAATAATAACAATCTGCGTAGAAACCTTTCATCCGGTTTTTTGTTTGATCAGTAAATGTTAATTAAAAGGATTAAATTTTCAGATTATGGTTTGTAAAATCCTCCTGTTAGTTTACCTTTATCATAAAAGCTGCAATGATTATACCTCTGGCGGTTGGAGATCCTGTTCCTGAATTTTCCCTCAAGGATCAGAACGGCAACATGTTTGATATTAAAACCATCCTTGGCAGGAAGAATATTGTAATATTTTTTTACCCGCAGGATGGTACATACAATTGTACAAGGCAGGTTTGCTATTTTCGTGATTTTGCTGATGCATTCGATGAAACAGAATCCGTAATAATAGGGATAAGCGGACAATCGGTCAAAAGTCACAAGGAATTTGCAGAGAAAAATAACATCAGATATCCCATGTTAAGTGATGATGGGGATCATGTGAGAAGACTTTTCGGAATTCCTCCAAAGCTTTTTGGATTTCTTCCCGGCCGGGTGACTTATGTGGTAGATAAAAAAGGTAAAATAGTCCATATCTTCAGTTCACAGTCTCAGGTAGAAAGACATGTCGATGAGGCTCTGAAAGTATCACTGATCCTGAAGAAAACAGAAGATTCCGAATATAAAAAAATCTGATTTTGTTCCTGAGATTTATTTACCGAACTTTATTCTTCTAAAAGGATAAAGTTATGGCAACAACCGAAGTATTTGCATTACCGGACAAGAACATAATTCCTGATGATAATCTGATTTTTTCAATTATTGGTGATAAAAAGCCTGTATGGCAGGCAATTATGACCCATGTGCATGAAAATTATAAAGAGACTAACGGAGAGTGGCGATTCTATAATGACGGAAAACAATGGCTCTTCAAGATGCAGCAAAAAAAGAAGACAATATTCTGGATCGCCATTCTGCAGGGCACTTTCAGGATAACTTTCTATTTCGGCAGAAAGGCAGAACCGGTTATTGAAGCAAGTGACCTGCCGAAACAGATCAGGGATGACTTCAAAACTTCAAAGCTATACGGAGCGATCAAGGCTATTTCACTTAAGATTGCCGGGATGGAGGATGTTGATACGGTGAAAAAGCTGATCGCAATAAAATCGAAATTGAAATAGAAAGAAGGAATAGATTGTTGCTTAATTCTTTTTAAACCACGGAGTTACACTAAGTTGGCACAGAGGTTTTTTACCACTTGATGCCAATTTCCTTTTTGATATCGGTGTGAGACTTTTTCATTGCATCCACGAGGTCACGGTAGAGCACAAATTTACCATTCATTATTCCACGGTTTGCCCGGCGGATATCAGTATCAACATCCAGAGTTTTGAACCAGCCTGCTCCGATAATAAAATCAAGTGATGCCAGCTGTTTAATACATATCTCATAAGCTTCGCCGCGTTCTTTCTGGGTTCTCAGGACCTGCGGCCAGCTCCAGTCAAGAGGCCGGCCTAGTGAATCTTCTCCGAACTCATACAATTTCGAGTCGATGGCCGGAACGCTCCACTCACCTATTATAACCGGACGCCCGGTGCCTTCATGCAATCTTTTCATTATTTCAAGCTCTCCGGGATTAAACCCGATTTTATTGTTGTCGGGGTAAATATTCATGCAGACAATATCATATTTTCCCCATAGATCAATTGTCCTGTAAATATCCGGCATCGGACCCAGATTCAGCCGGTTGGATATTACAAGATGATTCGGATCAAGCTCTTTAATCAGGTTACAGGTGAAATCTATATATTCTTTTATCATGACGCGTTCAAATTCAGTAAAATCCACCCATAATGGATCATCCCATTCTTTTGGTTCGGGTTTGTCGGACAAAATGTCGTTAAAGGAAGTATACCGGCATTTTTTATGGGGCGAGGTCCACACCTTGTTAAGAGTATCGATTGATTTGTATTTTCCCTCTACAAGTTTTATAAATTCTTTTGATGAATATTCCGCCCAGACATATCTGAAAAGTTCGGCATAATCAATCTCATTATCAACGTACCATCCTAAGAACCAAGGCTTATCTTTATATGGAGCTATTGTCAGTTCGGCTTTTTCCCTTGCCATTTTGCGCCATTTCGGATTGAACGGGTCAGCCACCCAGTGATTGCCTTTGTTCAGCAGGTGTCCCTCCCGGTCCCTTGCCAATACGGCCGTATCTTCACAGGCAAGTGATAACCCGAGTACTTTGGACATTGGCATGCAGGGTTCACCGGCATTGTATCTTTTTTCTGATATCCGGGCAAAATTATCGGCTGTCCAGCCGGAAAATGCATTGAAACCACATTCATCCGTCAGGATTTTGTACATCTTTTCATTAACAGCTTCTCTGGTTTCTCCGAACTCCTTTCTGAAATATTCAATAAGAGATTTGGAGCTTCCCGGAGCAGGCTCAGGACCTCTGCCATCTGTAGCCATAAGCCATGTCGGATCACCCTCAGGATCGATTATCCACCACCTGTCATCAGCTTTTTCAACCCGGTAAAATCCTGTGGCTCTAAATTTTTTAGTTGCTGCATTCCCACTTGCCGGAGGTATTGCTTCCCGTCTCCATTGTTCGAACATGTCAACCTCTTTTTTCCCGGCTTCCCTGAATTCAATATCATCCACCCATATTGCTCCCCGTGTACTGATGTTGCACCTGAAGAACAGATCAAGAGTTTTAGCATTACCCGGAATATTATCAAGCAGAACATGATACTGTAACCAGGTGTCCGAATTGAATATCTTTTTTTCATACGTCACGGGAGGTGCACTGTCACAATCGACAGCGGATACAACCGAAAATGAAAGGGGATACTCGATGACCTCCTTAGTTTTATACCAGAAACTTAACAAATAATCTTTCTCAGGGTCGATCGGCAGAAGCTTTTCTGCTTTCAATGATGTCGGTTTCCGCGGGTAAGACCAGACCCTTGAGATCTTGTAAGATTTCATTCCAGAATGAAATTCGGTGTCATCCGTGGTTAACTGATAGCTTTTGATGTAATTCGAAATATTTATGGTCCATCCTTCCGGGTCTTCACCCTCACCGGTTTCGAATCCGGGATTGACGATAAGGTTCGCCGGTTCCTGCCTGCACGCAACCGCTAAAGCCAGGATCAGGATTGTCACAAAAATTCTGCAATTCATACTCAAATTTACTTTTTAAGGCAATAAGATCAAATATTCTCCGGTTTTTATCAAATTTTTTTGAAAAATTGTTAAAAATTGTTAATTTGTATAAATATCATTTTTAAATCATCTATACTTCACGATTCTGTAATACCTTGGAGTCTGATAATAACCTGGAGTCTGATTCGTACTCCGGATCGACCAAAACCTCAGTATACCAATAACATAACATCAGGATAAAGTTAACACAGTATAATTAATAACCCCTAACCAAATCTATTTTTATGATTAGAAAATCAGATTTTTCAATTTCGTTTTCAGGGTTGAGAAAGATCTTTCTCATTCTCTGGATGTCAGTTCTGTTATTTGCTGCCTCGTTTTTGCAGGTTTCTGCATTTGTGAATTCACCGGAAACCGGCTATACGGTGGTTAATACCGAACAACAGGGCAGGGAAATTTCGGGTACGGTAAAGGATGTCGGAGGCCAGCCTCTGCTCGCTGTAACTGTACTGGCCAAAGGGACCATAACGGGTACCACTACAAATATTGATGGAAAATTTTCAATGGTAGTTCCGGCAAACGCACAGGTTCTTGTTTTTTCATTTATTGGAATGAAAACGGTGGAAGTCCCTGTGGGAGACAGGATAGTATTTGATATTGTGCTGGAAGAGGATATTGCCAACCTTGATGAAGTAGTTGTAGTTGGATATGGAACGATGAAACGTCGTGATGTCATCGGAGCATCTTCTGCAATGCGGGGTGCGGAAATTGTCAAAGCCCCCGTATCACAGGCAGCTGAAGCCATCATAGGAAGAATGGCAGGGATACAGACAACCACGACTGAAGGACAACCAGGAGCTGAAATCATCATTAAAATCAGGGGCGGTACATCCATTTCACAGGACAATGCACCTCTCTACATCATCGACGGATTCCCGTCGGAAGACGGTCTGAAGAACATCAGCCCGACTGACATTGAACGTATAGATGTTCTGAAAGATGCTTCCTCAACGGCTATTTATGGCGCCAGAGGTGCTAACGGAGTTGTTCTCATCACCACAAAAGGTGGTTCTGAAGGACAGGCTGCAGTTACATATGATGCCTGGGCCGGATTTAAAAGACTGGGGAAACAGCTCGAGGTTATGAACAATGCTGAGTTTGTCAGATTTCAGTATGAACGGCAGGGTGACCTGATTGACGGGCCAAGTGAGGAATTTATTTCCAGATATGGTCCGTGGCAGTATTTTGACCGGTACAGGATTGATGACAATATTAACTGGCAGGATGAGGTGCTTGGCAGCAATGCTTACTATCAGAACCATAATATAGCAATAAGCGGAGGCACAAAAACAACCAATTACCGCCTCAGCTACTCCCGCGATGATGAGAACGGACTTCTCGTTACTAACGGATTCAGCCGTGATTATTTCAAGCTCCGGCTTGACCAGAAAGTAACAGACAGGCTTAAGTTCTCAAGCAATGCAATGTATTCCTCAACAAGAATAAGGGGAGGCGGTACATACTTCAGCAGTTCCACAGATAATGCCCTGGTAAACCTCGTTATGTACAGGCCCACCTCAGGACTCGGTAATCCTGATGATCCCACGCCGGTCGAGGGCGAAATAACCCTTGAGGAATTGAAGTATGTGGATCAGGATGAGATATCAGGTCTGACAAACATTGAAACACAGTCGAAAGCTGAACACAGATTAAGAGCTACCGGTGATCTGGTATTAAATGCTGCAGTTGATTACAATATAACACAGGGACTTACCTTCAGGTTACTCGGTGGTATTTCGCTTGAAAATTACAGGCAGGAAGAATTTGATAAGCTCAAGAGCCGGGATGTTATTTCCCACGGAGGACCCTTTGGCTTTATCCGGATTGAAGAGAGCAAGAAATTCAACAATACTGCACTTCTTACTTACACCAAAACCTTCAATGACCTGCACAATATTAACCTGATGGCCGGTCAGGAGTATGTTTATGATGACTTCAAGATGGTTGAAGCCAGTTCATCCATGTATGACAGTGATGATATCGGACTTGCCAACCTGGCGATGGGGAATGAACATCCGAAACCCCAGTCGAGGCTGGAGCAAACCAAGCTGCTCTCATTCTTCGGAAGGGCTTTTTATTCGTTTGATAACAAGTACCTTTTTACAGGAACCCTCAGGGCTGACGGCTCTTCAAAATTCATTGAAGCAAACCGCTGGGGATATTTCCCGTCAATAGCATTTGCATGGCAGGCAAGTGAGGAGGATTTCATTAAAGATCTGAATATTTTCTCCAACCTGAAATTCAGGATAACATATGGAGTAGCAGGAAATAACAGGATCAGCAATAACCAGTTCGCATCCACATTCTCAAATTCCGTTTATGCAGCCGACGGAACTGTGCTTAGTGTTGCTCTGATCCCCAATGCAACAGCCAATCCTGATCTTAAATGGGAATCCACCATTTCACGGAATTTTGGTATTGATGCAAGCTTTTTTGAGAGCAAACTCACTGCGAACGTTGACCTTTATTTCAACAGCACAAGGGACCTGCTTCTGCGAACCAATATTCCGAGCTCTTCAGGATACAAAACACAGTTCAAAAATGTCGGAAGCACCGAAAACAAAGGGATTGAGCTGACACTGACCACCAGGAATATAACAAGTCCGAACTTCAACTGGAATACCGATTTTAATATTTCATTCTTTACAAGTAAAGTTACAGGCCTGAACAAGGAAGCCAAATTTACGGAAGAATCGTTCCTTCAGGCTTCAGGATGGTATACCCAGGTTGAGGATTTCATGGTTAAAGTAGGTGAGCCGATCGGATTGATATATGGCTATGTAAATGATGGATTTTATACAGTTGATGATTTCGACTACGATCCGGTAGAAATGAAGTATACACTTAAAGACGGTGTCCCCGGATATGTCGGGTTTGCTCATAAACCGGGTGATATGAAATTCAAGGATCTGGGAGGAGCAGATAATGGTGATGGAAATCCACAGATCACCCCGGAGGATGACCGGACTATAATTGGCAGGGCTCAGCCAAAATTCTTCGGAGGTCTGAATAATAACCTCTCTTACAAGAATTTCGACCTGAGCGTATTCATCAATTTCGTTTATGGTAATGATGTTCTGAATGCCAATAAAATCCTGTATACAAGTGCATACAGCACTAACAGGAACATGCTGGCCGCCATAAGAGGTTATTTCACCTACGTGAACGATCAGGGTCAGTTTGTTACGGATCCGGATCAATTAAGGGAGCTGAACAAAAATGCCACAATGTGGACACCTGACAGAAGCCTTCCACGCTGGACATACTCCTGGGCGGTTGAAGATGGATCATTTATCAGGATTAACAATATTACTCTTGGCTATACTCTTCCCAAAACTATAAGTCAGAAACTGAAAATGGACAACTTCAGGATATTTGCGACCGGGTACAATCTGTTTATTCTTACAAAGTATTCAGGATTCGACCCTGAAGTAAGTGCAAGGAGAGGGACACCCTACACTCCGGGTGTAGATTTCAGTGCTTATCCGAAAAGCAAATCATTCATTGCAGGATTAAATATTACTTTTTAAAAAGAGATGATTATGAAAACAAGAGTAATTAAGATTATTTATCTCCTGGTTTGCATTTTTACCACATCATTCATATCATGTGAGAAGATGTTTAATCTGGACACTCCATCCAAGTCGGACTATTCTTCGGATAATCTGTTCCAGACTATATCCCAGGCAAGAATGACAACCTATGGTACCTATTATACCTTAACAAACGACATTTATTCACGGACAATCAATACTCATTACAGTTGTGACACCGATGAATGGATGTCGCAGGGTGCTCTTAACTCGACAGCAAGAAGAGCGCTGGCACGCTATAACGCCACTCCTTACCTGGGAACAGAGTTTGCAAAGGTATTTGACAGGCTTTATGCCGGTGTGGAAAGGGCAAATATAAATTTAGACAGGATCCCCAAAATGGATCTTTTCACGAACGGTACGGAAGCAGAAAAGAACGAGCTGAAGAGATTTCTCGGTGAAGCATTAACACTCAGGGCATATTTCATGCATGACCTGATCAAATTCTGGGGGGATATGCCATTTAAAACTACCCCTTCTATATCGGGAGAGAACTTCTTCGTTGACAGGATCGACCGCGATATTATTTATGATCAGATAATAAAGGATCTTCAGGAAGCAGTGGATCTTGTGCCCTGGAGAAAAGAGGTAGAACCGCAGGCAAGGTTTACCAAAGGTGCAGTAAAAGGAATGCTTGCCAGGATAGCCCTGCATGCTGCAGGATATTCACTCCGGTGGGACCTGGCTACAGGCGGAAATGTAGGAATGCGCACCAATCCTGATGGTGAAAAAGTAAGGGAATATTACCAGATTGCCAGGGATGCTGCATGGGATATCATTAATGACCCTGGCAATAATCACAGGCTGAATCCTGAATTTATTGATGTCTGGAAAACACTTTGTGCCCAGGAATTCGACACGGAATACGGTGAAAGCATGTTTGAGATCGGCTTCTGGAATCCCACCGGGGAACAACTTGGAAATGGTTATATCGGGAACAAGATCGGTGTACCTGTGGCTGATGAAGTTGAAACAGCATTTGGAAGCGGTGGCTCCGAAACCAGAATGCTTGCTACTTACCTCTATTCATTTGACTCGCTGGATGTCAGGAGGGATGTAACAGTTGCTGAATTCGAGATCGACGAGAACGGAAACAGGACTCTCAGGAACAGGTTCTCAGAATACTGTCCGGGCAAATGGAGGACCTGGTGGGCTACCTATAAAACTACCTCAAGCTATACAGGCATAAACCATATTTTACTGAGGTATTCAGATGTACTGCTGATGTTTGCGGAAGCTGAGAACTGGCTGAATAACGGTCCGACCCCCGATGCTGTGACTGCTCTTAAGCAGGTGCGGAGAAGGGCTTTCAGGGGAAATGAAGCTGTTATTGATGCCGAAGTATATCCGGCAGATAAGGACGGATTCCATGCTGTGATCATGAATGAACGCTTATGGGAATTCGGGGGAGAAGGGAGAAGGAAATGGGATCTAATCCGCTGGAACAAGCTGGCTGATGTAATAACCGCAACCAGAGCTGCACTTCAGGCTATCAGGATCGATGAAACAATTCCGCTTTATGTTTACTACCTGCCGCAACCTGATGTTGAAGCTCCCAATCTGAAGGTTTACGGAAACTCCAGCACCATTCCCGAACCATATCTGTCTCAGGGTTATGTCAGGGCAGATTTCAGGAACGGATACAGTTCATCGACTGCAGGTTATCCGGCTGCGGGATTCGAGGCGAACAAGGATGAGCTTTTCCCGATCCCGATCTCTTCGATCCAGGCAAATCCTGCTTTATCGCAACATCCTTTATACTAGTTAACTAAAAATCATAAAACCCCCTTAAGCACATTGCAGGATATAGATCCGAAAGTGCTTATGGGGGTTTTTAATTTTGGTTATTCAGCCTGTTCTGTCCCCTTAACAAACTTCACCTGTATTCCTGTAAATATCATTCTTCCAAAATCGGGGTACCCGTTTACGGTTGAATATTTATTGTTAGTCGTGTTCTTTACCCTTAAATATAATCTTACCGGAACTTTCATCTCAAATGTGTAACCTCCGTTCAGATCCAGAACGAAGAAATCACCAAGTGGCTGAGGTCCGGCTGCAGCATTTACGAAACGGTCATTCTCGAACGGTGAGACATATTTCCCAAGTATATTCAGGTCAAATTTTCTCCATTCCGAATATAATCCTCCGCTGACGATAAGAACCGGATTCTCTTTGTTTACGACCATTTCATCACCCGCAACCATTTTTGATTGCATCCAGGTGAGATTGAAGAATGGCTTAACCGAACCGAACAGTACTGGTGAGAGTACTTCAAATTCAATACCCCGCTGATTCTGGTCGCGGTTAAGATACAATTCGCGGCGGATATTTGTTACAGTATCAAGATATGTCGAACCGCTCAGGGCAATTGCATTTTTCTGAAACACTCCAAATGCTGTTAACGTAATTTTCCCGGAATTGCCAAAGCTCTGCATGATCCCGAGATCAACCTTAATACGGCTCTCATTTAATGGCTCATCAAGATCCTCATTTAATGATCCTGCACGCGGTTTTACCTGTCCGGCCGCAGTGTTCAGGTATGCTGAAAAGCTCTCCGTGATATTATAGGAAATACCCATACTACCCTGGACTATTGCAGGCTCCCACTCATCCGTAACCGGAGTTACGGTTCTGAACCTTCCTCCCTCACCCTCGATGTTAAAAGCAGCATAATCATTCAGATAAGTGCCGGTTATCCTCAAACCCGCATCAATTGTAAAAGGTCCGATCTTTTGTTCATCAGTTAAAACTCCCGATATAGTCTCTGTATCACAACGTTTCCCTATATAAAACCGTTTCCCGTCAGGTGCCACCCAGTGATTATATAAACCTCCGAATCTTAAAACATTTGAAGGAAATATCCGGATCGACTGAATGAAGTTCACCCCATATTCATAATCCTTTTCATTTGAGGTCGTCTCAGCAATCTCGTCGATAAAATTCGGATTCCTGTGTGAATAAAAGACCTGGAATTCGGAAGAAAATCTGGTATTTGGTCTGTATGTAAGTTTGATATTTGATAGAAGTGCCTTATATGGATCAAATCCCTGGACCATATCCAGGTATCTCTGATCAGCGGGAGGCAGGGCAATTGCCATTTCCCTTTTGCCATTGAGATAGTAAAGACTTGCATTTACACCCAGTTTTCCGGAAAACTGCCAGTTCAGGCGGGTGTAAAGATTGGCCATCACTTCTTCAGCATGCCTTCCTGAAGGACCGCTTGTTCTGTCAAAACCGGCGCCGGCAGCATAACTTAGCTTACCTGTCTTGTTTCCGGTGGAGACATGGCTGTGCAGGGTGTTGAAAGACCCATATTCAAGATCAATATTGGTTTCGGGACTTGTATATTCCCTGGTTTTAATATTGATCAGACCAGCCAGGCCGGATAGTCCGGTCAGTAATGCTGCACTCGATCTGACAATCTCAATTTCCTCAATATCGGATGCTGAAAAGAAATAGGGTAGTTCCTCGAATTCCTTCTGCCACACACCGTTAATTGCATAATCGGGATACGGATATTTCTGACCCCGCACAGAGAAGAATTGCTTAACCTGCCTTCCCCGGGTTTCGGTGAAACCACCCGGAATATAGTTCATGGCATCCATAAGTGTGACTGCTCCCTGACGACGGATATCTGCAATGGCGACCCTGCTTATTACAGGCAGCAGCGAAACCGGTTCCGTATAAGGCCTTGCCACAGGATCAGCCGGACGGATCTTTGCATGTATGGTGATTGAATCAATTTCGTAAGTGTCCGGCAGAAGAACAGGTTTTTCCTGTTTCTGAGCTGTTAAGTTGTACTGGCCGGTAAATAAAAATAGTAATATGCTGATAAACAGGCTATGTCTCAAAATATCCTTTGTTTTGATCCGGTTGATTTCAGTATTAATAAAAGTCATAATAGAATAAATTGTTAATTTTAAAGAGATGCAAAGTTATCAGTCCTGATGTAATTATGATTTAAAAAATGTTAATTTGAACCTGAATTTAAATGTTGTAAAATGACCAGATCAAATTCAATCCCGCAAATCGGAAAAAAAATCAAACTGTGTATATTGTTTTCATTACTTATACTGACAATTTCATGCCGGAAGAAAACTGAATATTACACTTTTAATGACTTTGCAAAAGTCCAAAAGACTGATGTCCATCTGCACATTAATACGCTGGACCCCAGATATATGGAATTAGCTGCTAAAAATAATTTCAGGGTTGTCTCCCCGAATGTTGATTCGAGAATCCCGCTTGATGAACAGCTGAGCACAGCAAGCCGGATAAAAAAAGAGTGGCCGGACCGGTTTGCATTTCTTGGAACCTTTTCTGTTGATAGTTTTGGTTCTGATGATTTTGTTAAAAATACGATCGACAGGATCAGTGAATGCCTCGAGGCAGGAGCCACAGGGATAAAGATCTGGAAAAATATCGGGATGGTGTTAAAGGATAATGCAGGACGTTATGTAATGGTCGACGATCCTGCGTTTGATCCGATTTTCCGGCACATAGTGGAAAACAAAATACCTGTCATGGGACATCTGGGAGAACCAAGAAATTGCTGGCTCCCCCTTGAACAGATGACTGACACGGGAAATTACAGGTATTATAAGGCAAATCCGCAGTATCATATGTTCCTTCATCCTGAAGCCCCGTCATATGATGATCAGATCAATGCAAGGGACAATCTGTTGAAAAAGAATCCCGGACTCGATTTTACCGGCGCCCACTTTGGCAGCCTGGAATGGAATGTCGATGAGATCGCAAAAAGGCTCGATCTTTACCCTGAAATGAAGGTTGATATGTCGGCAAGAATGGCTCACATTCAGTATCAGTCTATAGCCAACCTGGAACGGGTACGGAACTTTATAATAAAATATCAGGACAGGATCCTGTATGGTACCGACATTACCATTAATAGTGCTGAATCAAATCCCGAAGCAAGAGTACAGGCTCTCTTTGAACGCTGGGAATCAAACTGGATCTACCTTGCAACCGATTCGGTCCAGAAAATCAGGAACATTTCAGGCGATGTAACAGGACTAAAGCTCCCAAAAAAGATAATAGATAAGATCTATAATGAAAATGCAGAAAGGTTTTTCAATGCATTATAAGTCTCTGTCCCTCATTGCATTATTGCTTCTGGTATCCTGTGAGAATAAAAATCTGGTCACCACTCTTCAGGTACCCGGAGCAGACCGGTATTGCATGATCAATATAGGGGGTGAAAGTGTTTTACCCAGCGGGAGAATCGTAAAACCTTACGGCGAATTCATTCAGATCTCCCCGGATCCTTTCGGTCTGGCTCTCTCCCCGGATGGTTTGCTTGGGCTTGCTGTTCATAACAACTTGCTGACCCTCATAAGCATTGGCGAAAATATAAAAGCTGTAAGCCTGACTCCGTTCCAGAACAAAGGTTCTTATATGGGTGCAGCGATCAGGAAAGATAACAAGATTGCTTATTTAAGCGGCGGCGATAACGGGGATATAATTGTTTTCGACCTTTTGAAGATGGAGGGCATTAACCGGATAGCTGTCAACGGCTTTTGTGATGGAAAGAATTATAAGGACAGTTTTATCGGGGATATACGCTTGTCTGATGATGAAAAGAAGCTTTTCATTCTGGACCAGTTTAATTTCAGACTGGTAATTCTGGATATTGAAAACAACAGGATATTGCATAGCATCCCCGTTGGCAGGTTCCCTCTCGGGATCGACATTTCTCCCGATGGAAAATCAGCCTATATTGCCAATACCGGAATTTTTGATTATCCTGTTGCGCCCGGGCTCAACGAAAAGAACATTGAAGAAACTGGTCTCGATTTCCCTCCTTATGGATTCCCATCAGAAGAGGCGGAAAAGGGTGTCGGGATTGATGAAAGGTTCATCCCCGGACTCGGGAGCCCGCATGTACCGGAGGCAGTTTCTGTCTGGACAATAAGTCTTGACAGTAATAAGGTGGTTGCAAAGGAAAAGACTGGTTACAGGATGGGTGAAATGGTCGAGGGTGTTGAAGTTGAAGGAGGTTCAAGTCCGAATTCAATTGCCGCGGGCAGAAACCAGGTCTTTGTGAGCAATGCAACAAATGATAATATCTCAGTTCTCGATCCTCATTCAGGCAAATTAACCGGCAGCATTAAGCTTGATATTGATAAAAGGATCGATTCTTTCAGAGGATTGATTCCCTTCGGAATTGAGCTGAGTAACGATGAATCGAGGTTGTATGTTGCCCTGAGCGGACTTAACAGCATAGGGGTGGTTGACACAAAAACCTTGTCTGTACTCGGATATATTCCTACCGGCTGGTTTCCCACAAAGCTTCAGATATCTCCTGATGATAAAACCCTGTATGTTGTAACGGCAAGGGGTCTTGGGTCAGGACCAAACGGAGGTGCCGGCTTTGTACCCACGGAAGCCGGAACCTATGTGGGTGATATAATGAATGGCACATTTGAAAAAATCAGCATTGATCAGATAGATCTGGAAACAGCAACCAGCCAGGTTATAGCTAACACCTTTCGTGAGATACTGGTTGATGATAATGGAAAAAACCCATTGCCACCTGTTCACGGAATCAGAAAGAGCCCGATCAAACATATTATTTATATTACAAAGGAAAACAGAACCTTCGACGAAGTTTACGGGGAACTGGCCGGAGCTGAGGCTGATCCGGTCCTTGCCAGGTATGGCAGGAATGCAATTGTGGTCAGCAGGGATAAAACCAGGGTTGTGACCGGCGTAAATGTTATGCCGAATCACCAGAAGATCGCCACCGAATTTGCTGTGAGCGATAATTTTTACTGTGACTCGGATGCATCTGTCCACGGTCACCGGTGGATGGTCGGTACTTATCCGAATGAATGGGTGGAGATTAACTCCTCCATGAAAATGACAAGAAATCTGTTGAGTTCTGCTCCGGGGCGGAAGTATGTTTCCGGGTCATCGGGAGCCGTTTATCCCGAAGATTATAACGAGGCAGGAGGAATGTGGGAGCATCTTACAAGGCATGGGATCAGTTTCTTCAATTTCGGCCTGGGTTTTGAGTTCTCAGGAGCCGAAGAAGAACAGTGGCATAAGTATACGGGAGTTAAAATGGGAGTCATGTTCCCGATGCCCAAACCATTATTTGACAGGACTTCGCGCAAATACGCAACTTACAATACAAGTGTTCCCGATCAGTTCCGGATCGACATGTTTGAAGAAGAGCTCGAAGAAAAATGGTTATCGGGGAAGGAGGAGTTTCCTTCAGTCATCACAATGATGATACCCAACGATCATGGGTCATCGGAACGGATTGCTGACGGCTATCCATTCAGGGAATCTTATATGGCCGACAATGATCTTGCCCTGGGACGGGTTATTCACAAGCTGAGCAAAACAAAATGGTGGCCGGAAATGCTGATCATTATCACTGAAGATGACGCTCAGGATGGGTTAGACCATATAGATGCCCACCGCTCACTATTTATGATGATAAGTCCCTGGATAAAAAGAGGTTATGTGTCCAAAACACATGCAAATTTCGGCGCCATTCTTAAAACAATCTACAATATCTGTGACATTCCTCCCCTGAACCAGTTTGATGCAACGGCAACATTGTTGCAGGATTTTTTCACTGATAAACCGGATTATACTCCATATACAATAGAAATGGTCGATAACCGTATTTTTGATCCTCAGAAAGCACTCGATCCTTATGATAAGGAATTCAGATGGGAATCACTGAAAGAATCACCCGAAATAGACAGTGAAGATGATTTCAGATCAAGTCACAGGGAACAGTCGGGGGTAAACTAACACCAGAGAAAAACATTAAAACAGTCAGTTCCGGATCAGGGGAGAATTCGTAAATACTTTCAATGGTGTTCAATTTGCAGTAATCATTACTTTTGTAAAAATTTGAACCGAAATTATGGATTTGATAAAACCACTTGATCTTCAGAAAGATCAGAAAAAAGAAAAAATAGGAAATACGGAAAAGGTCAGATGCCTCATTATCGGCTCTGGTCCGGCAGGATATACAGCAGCAATATATGCCGCCAGGGCCAATCTTAAGCCGGTTCTTTATACAGGACTGGAGATGGGGGGTCAGCTGACAACAACAACAGACGTGGAAAATTATCCGGGTTATCCTGAAGGAATCACAGGTCCTGCGATGATGGATGACTTCAGGAAGCAGGCGGAAAGATTCGGAACGGATGTCCGTTTCGGTGTTGTGACAGGCGCAGATTTTTCCGGTCCGGAACATGTAATAATAATTGAAGATGAGAATAAAATTGTGGCGGATGCTGTGATCATTGCCACAGGTGCAACTGCAAAATATCTTGGTCTTGAAGCTGAAAAGAAATATGCAGGAAGGGGAGTCTCTGCCTGCGCAACATGCGATGGATTTTTCTATAAGCAGAAAGATGTCGCTGTTGTTGGCGGAGGTGATACTGCAGCTGAGGAGGCCACTTATCTTGCTGGATTGTGTAATAAAGTCTACCTTATTGTAAGGAGAAATGTTCTCAGAGCATCGAAAGCTATGCAGGAAAGGGTCATGAATACACCCAATATTGAGATATTGTGGGAACACCAGGCTGTGGACCTGTACGGCGAAAACGGAGTGGAGGGAGCAATGCTCATTAAGAAAAAAGGGACGCCGGAGGAAGAAACGGTTAAGCTTAAGATTGACGGATTTTTCCTGGCTATCGGGCATAATCCGAATTCCGAGATTTTCAGGGATTATCTTGAAACTGACCCGGCAGGGTATATTAAAACTGTTCCGGGGACAACAAAAACAAAAATCCCGGGGATATTTGCCGCCGGGGATGTTCAGGATCCTACTTACAGGCAGGCAGTGACTGCTGCCGGCTCAGGGTGTATGGCAGCTATCGATGCAGAACATTACTTATCGGAAAAACCAGCATGAAAACTTTTAAGAAGACATTCCGGATAAATGCCGAACCTTCGGATGTATATGCAGCTCTGACAAATCCGTATATGATTGAATTATGGTCGGGGTATCCGGCTGTAATGAAGGAAGAGCCGGGCACTGAGTTCTCGTTATGGGAGGGCGACATAAGCGGAATGAACCTGGAATTCATTAAGGATCAGAAAATTGTACAGGAATGATACTTCGGTGATCAGTCCGAAAAATCAATAGTCACAATTACAATTAACAGGGCCAGGGAAGATTCACAGGTAACAGTGGAACACACGAACATTCCTGATGAGGATTTTGCAGATATTGCAGAGGGATGGAGAGAATATTATATAGGTGCGATTTTCAGCTTCTTCAATCCGAATTTCTGACTTTATCCTGCACCTGAAAATAAAGTTCAGGACATGAACCCATAAATATCTTCAACACATGCATGGATCAGAGTGCCAATCCCCTTGTAGCATGATGTATGTGCACTCTCCTGAACTTTTTTATTCCACTCCGGGATCCATGATAAAATATGCTGATCTATAAACCGCCTTATTTCTTTTTTCAACTCCCGGTGGCTTGGCTCATCGTCAAGATGCAAACTCATTTCAACCAGACGGGTAAGGAACAGAAGTTCAATGCCCAGGTGATCGCCAGGTACACTATTTTTTGTTTTCGGTTTCCAGCCATATGATTCATAGAATTCACTTACACTTTGAACACTCTTTCCGGAGTCATTGAAATTAGAGACATAAAGTGATTCAAATGCCGGGGCCATTGGTAATCCGTTTTGTTCGAAAAGCCTGTAATAGTCTTCACTCAGAGTTTTCCTGCACAGATCCTTATCCTCACAGGAACACCTCAATAGAGCGGACGCTATCATAAATCTGTGATTTGAACTTGAAATGGGGAGCTTTTTCAGCGAACCGGTTGCCCAGAAATCAATAATACACTCCTCCGTCGGTTCACTCATGATCATGCTTCCGGCGAAATATAACAACAGGTTGTATCCCTTAAGAATGTTTATGCGGTTTTTATCACTGTCTGCCATACAGGTTCATTCGAGGTGAAGTATCAATTAATCAGGACTTCACCATTATTCAATCTGTAAAACCAATGGCAAATGGATTTGTTCGAAAAATGGAATGATCTACTTTGAAAAATCCGCTATCACCTGGGGATAAATATTGTTATCCACCTTATACTTCAGCTCTTTGAATGCTTTTACCGTATAATCCACATCTTCAAGTGTATGCGCGGCAGTAGGGATAAGCCTGAGCATAACGACATCCTTCGGGACGACCGGGTAAATAACCACTGAACAGAAAATTCCAAAGTTTTCCCGCAGGTCATAAATAAGCTGTGTGGTCTGGGAAATGGAAACTTTCATGAAAACCGGAGTAACTGGCGATTCAGTTCTTCCCAGGTCCAGACCGGCGTCTTTCAGTCCTTTCTGCAAAGCCTTCACGATTTTCCATAAATTTTCCCTGTATTCAGGATGGGCCTTAATAAGTTCGAGTCTTTTGATAGCACCATATGTCATTGCCATGGGAAGGGCTTTTGCATATATCTGTGATCTCAGGTTAAACCTGAGGTATGTTATAACCGGCTTTGGACCTGCCACGAATCCGCCTATCCCCGCCATCGATTTGGCAAATGTTGCAAAGTAAAGGTCAATCTGATCCTGAACACCTAAATGTTCTCCTGTCCCGGCACCTGTCCGTCCCATGGTTCCAAAACCATGTGCATCATCGACAAGAAACCGGAAATTATATTTCTTCTTCAGTGCCGCAATCTTATCAAGTTTACCAAGATCGCCAGCCATTCCGAAGACACCTTCTGTTATTAAAAGAATACCTCCGCCTGATTCTTCTGTCAGTTTTGTTGCACGCTGAAGCTGCTTTTCACAGCTTTCAATGTCGTTATGAGAAAAAACAAATCTTTTACCGAAATGGAGTCTGAGTCCATCCATTATGCATGCATGGGCTTCCGAGTCGTATACGATCACGTCGTGCCTGTCGACAAGTGCATCAATTATTGAGACCATTCCCTGGTAACCATAATTAAGCAGGTACGCCGATTCTTTGCCAACAAATTCAGCTGCCATTTTCTCAAATTTCTCGTGCATTGATGTATGACCCGACATCATTCTTGCACCCATCGGATAACCCAGTCCATATTGTTTGGCAGCCTCGGCATCTACTTTCCTGACTTCAGGATTATTGGCAAGGTCAAGATAATTGTTTAAACTCCAGGTTAATACTTCTTTACCACGGAACTTCATTCTGGGTGCTATTTCTCCTTCAAGCTTGGGAAACATAAAATAACCGTCACCAACTGCTGAATACTGACCCAGGGCGCCTGTGGTCGATGAGATCTTTTCGAAAATGTCCATATCTGATTGTTTTTCTAAAAATTTTCACAAAAGTAAAAATTTAACCGAATTGTACCGATACCTATTTATACCTAATTTGTTTTATTGGCTGCAACAGACAGAATAAATGAATAAAAATTGCGTTTTCATGATCTTAACTGAAATATTTTTTGTAATTTTGCGCAACATTTTTTTTATGAGATACGGATCCCTTATATTCCTTATAATCTTAGTTTTGTTGAGTTCGTGCGGCGAGTATGAAAAGCTCCTGAAGAGCACTGATTACGACCTTAAGAAGGTAAAAGCAAAAGAGTATTTTGACAACGGGCAGTTTGTCAAGTCCTCTGAGTTACTGGGGCAAATTCTCCCAAGATACAGAGGCAGCGAGGAGGCCGAAGATCTTAACTGGATTAATGCCCAGAGCTATTATGGAATGAAAGATTATTTTTCTGCCGGCACCTATTTTAAGACTTACATGGATCAGTATCCTTATGGTAAATACGCCGAGGAAGCTACATTTATGGCGGCAAAGTGCGATTATAATCTTTCCCCGCGGGCAGAACTGGATCAGGATAATACAAAAACCGCAATCGAGGGATTCAACTTATTTTTAAACAGGTATCCCCTCAGCTCAAGGGGAGAGGAATGTAAAAAGCTTATAAAGGAACTTCAGGAAAAGCTTGTGGAGAAGTCATATATGAGTGCAAGGCTCTATTACGACATGAAGAATTATAAATCTGCCATCACGGCACTTAACAACAGCCTGAAGGAGTATGCTGATACCAAATACCGTGAGGAGATGATGTTCCTGAAACTCAATTCACTATACCTGTATGCCGAGAACAGCATGGCTGACAAGCAGAAGGAGAGATACCAGGCAACACTTGATGATTATTATTCCTTTATGGAAGAATTCCCTCAAAGCAAGTTTTCAAGGGATATCCGAAGAATATACCAGAGTACAGGCAAATATCTGAAAATAGATACATCTAAAATCGAAGCAAATATTGAATAATAATATGGATTACAGAAAATCAGTGGCACCGTCGACAACTATCACACGCAATCTGGACCTGATGACGAAAGGCACCGGGAACATATACGAAACTGTGATCATTGTATCTAGAAGAGCAAATCAGATTGCTGTAGAGATAAAGCAGGAGCTCAATAAGAAGCTTGAGGAATTCGCTTCATTCAGTGATAATCTTGAAGAGGTTTTTGAAAACCGTGAGCAGATTGAGATCTCCAAATTCTATGAAAAGCTCCCGAAAGCGACATTGATCGCACTTCAGGAACTTGAGGAAGGGAAGATATTTTACAGAAATCCTGAAAAGACGGCCAGGCAAAAATAAAATTTAGCCTGAAAATGCTTAAGGGCAAAAAAATACTTGTTGGGTTAACCGGAGGGATTGCAGCTTACAAAACTGCATCAATTGTCCGGCTACTTATCAGGGAAGGAGCCGAAGTGAAAGTTATTATGACCGACCATGCCAGGGAATTCATAACACCTCTGACTTTTGCAACGCTATCGAAAAATCCTGTTCTGACACAATTTTATAACCCTGAGAACGGCAACTGGAACAGTCATGTCGACCTTGGGTTGTGGGCAGATCTTTACCTTATCGCTCCCGCAACAGCCAACACTATAGGTAAAATGGCTAACGGCATAGCCGATAATCTTCTGCTTACGGCTTATCTGTCGGCGCGCTGTCCGGTCTTTATCGCTCCTTCGATGGATGTCGATATGCTTAAGCATCCCTCAACAATAATTAACCTTGAGACTCTCAGGGCATTCGGTAATACCATTCTTGAACCAATCAGCGGTGAGCTGGCAAGCGGACTTACGGGTAAAGGACGGATGGCAGAGCCGGAGGAGATAGTAAAGGAGATAGCCAGCTTCTTTACGAAAAAAAAAACAATAGCCCCCTCAAAGGGAAAAAAATCCTGATCAACGCAGGACCGACACGTGAGCCTATAGACCCGGTCCGCTTCATCAGTAACCAGTCTTCAGGCAGAATGGGTATTGCCATTGCTGATGCCGCAGCCGAATATGGTGGGAATGTAACGCTGGTGCTGGGTCCTGCAGAAGTATATCCTGAAAACACTTCTGTAAATGTCATCAATGTCATAACTGCAAAATCAATGGCTGCCGAATGCATCTCTATGTTTCCGGATTGTGATATTGCAATATTGTCTGCAGCAGTGGCCGACTATACTCCTGTCAGTGTCGGGAAGCAAAAATTAAGCTCAGGGGCAAAGGAACTGACATTGAAAATGCAGAAGACTGCAGATATAGCGGCAACGCTGGGCGGTATGAAAAAGAGATCACAGTTCCTGGCAGGCTTTGCACTCGAAACTGGCAATGAAATCAGTAATGCAACTGCAAAATTAAAACGTAAAAATCTGGACATCATTGTTTTAAACTCACTTCGTGAAAAGGGTGCAGGATTTGGGCATGATACCAACAGGATCACCATTATTGACAAGTACAATAATATTGATAAATTTGAGTTGAAATCAAAGACAGACGCTGCCAGGGATATCCTTGACAAAATAGTTTCAATGATCAGAAAAAAATGAGATATAACCGGTTCATAAAATTATTGCTGTTGTTCCTTCTCACCCTTATACCCGGGATCATAAATTCGCAGGAGCTTAACTGCAATGTCCAGGTATCAGCCCAGAAGGTACAGGGTTCGAACCGTCAGGTTTTTGAGAATATGCAACGCGATATTTACGAATTCATGAACAATACAGTCTGGTCAAACCATGTTTACAGCTACGCTGAACGGATCGACTGCAATATTCTCATAAACATCAATGACCAGATCTCGGCTGACGAATTCAACGGGACAATCCAGGTTCAGCTGAGAAGACCAATCTTCAATACCACCTATAACTCCACAGTGCTGAATTTTATCGACAATAACTTCAGATTCAGGTATGTGGAATTTCAGCCTCTCGAATTTGATCCTTCAACCCACAGATCAAGCCTTGTTTCGGTTCTTGCATACTACGCCTATATAATTCTCGGCTTTGATTACGATTCATTCTCCCCGAAAGGCGGAACCGATTTTTTCAGGATAGCTGAAAAAATAGTTACCAATGCCCAGAATGCTGTCGAACCGGGATGGAAACCGTATGATGGTTCCCGTAACCGGAACAGGTACTGGCTCGTGAAAAATATCCTTGATGACGAATACAGTGAAATAAGACAGTTTATCTACGATTATAATATTAACGGGCTCGACAGAATGGAATCCAGAACCTCCGAAGCCAGAACAAATATGGTTGAGAGCCTCAGACTGATTCAGGATGTGTACAGGAGAAAACCCGATCCCTTCATGTATCTTATCCAGGTGATTGTTGATGCAAAAAGTGACGAACTGGTGAATATTTTTTCGGAGTCGTTTCCTGAGGAAAAGAGCCGTGTTGTTCAAATACTTACAGAGATTGATCCCGCCAATAAGACGAAATACGAGAAAATCACTGCTTCAGGTTAGTCTTAACTTACGTTTATGCTCGTAAAACTCTACGTCCAAAATTATGCACTGATTAAGGAACTGGATGTTGAACCCGGAGACGGACTTACCATCATCACCGGTGAAACGGGAGCGGGAAAAACAATCCTTCTTGGTGCATTGTCACTGATCCTGGGAGCAAGAGCCGATGGCTCCGTTCTGCTTGTAAAAAACGAAAAATGTATTGTTGAAGGAACGTTCCGGATAGAGGAGTATGAACTTTCCGAATTTTTTACTAATAATGAGCTTGATTATGAGCCTGTTACTACATTAAGACGCGAAATAAATCCTGCCGGTAAATCGAGGGCTTTCATTAACGATACCCCTGTAACCATCAATCTTTTAAAAGAACTTGGCGACAGGCTCATCGACATTCATTCACAGCACCAGACACTGATGCTCAGTGATAACCTGTTCCAGCTTAACGTAATTGATTCATTTGCAGGTACATACAAACAAAAGATTGAATACAGGCAAGCCTTTAACAAATACCGGAATCTCAGGAAAGAATATTCCGAGGCAAAGGAAAAAGCTGACAGGAACAAAGCTGACCTCGAGTATTACCGTTTTCAGCTGGATCAGCTGGATGGAGCGAAACTTACAGGAGGCGAACAGGAGGAACTTGAGAAAGAACAGGAAATATTATCCCATGCCGAGGAGATAAAGCTGGGGCTGAGCACATCTTCAGGTCTCTTTTCATCTGAGACCGGCTCAATACTCCAGATGTTGCGGGAAGCCAGATCAGCTTTGTCAAAGATCAGGGAGTTTCTTCCGGAGGGAGAGGAGTTGCTTGCCCGAGCCGATTCCTCGTTTGTTGAGCTGAATGATCTCGGTTCCGAAATTGATAAGCTGGCTGCCACGATTGATGCCGATCCCCACAGACTGGCACAGGTTAATGCAAGACTTGATACGATATATTCTCTTATCCAGAAGCACCGGGTAAAGGATCTTAATGAACTTATAATTAAGAGAGAAGAAATTAGAAAACTTGTTAACTCAATAGAAACAAGTGACGAGAGGATGGCAGAGCTGGAGACAATTCTTAAAGACCAAACCGGCGAACTGACTAAAATGGCAGAAGAATTATCTGCCAGACGAAAAGAGGTACTGCCTGAAGCTGAAGAAAATATCACCGTTCTTTTAAAACAGCTTGGAATGCCAAATGCACGGTTTCGGATAGCTTTCTCAGAGATGCAGGATTTCAGCATGTCCGGGATGGATCATGCCGATTTCCTTTTCTCGGCCAACAAACAGGTTGAACCTGAAAATCTGGCGAAAATAGCCTCCGGTGGCGAGTTGTCAAGAGTTATGCTCAGCCTGAAATCGCTTCTTACTAAAAATACAAACCTGCCCACTATCATCTTTGATGAGATTGATGCGGGAGTATCAGGTGAGGTTGCCGACAAGGTGGGACAGATACTTGCCGGAATGGGAAACTACATGCAGGTGGTGAATATTACGCATTTGCCGCAGGTCGCTTCACGTGGCAGCAGACATTACCATGTGTACAAGGATGATACCGGCGATTCAACAATTACACGGGTTAAGTTGTTATCGCCTGAGGAGCGGATAATGGAGGTTGCAAGGTTACTCAGCGGAAGCGAAATCACTGCGACCGCCGTGAAAAATGCAAAAGAGCTTCTGAAATCGGCTGCCGGTTAAAAATGTGATAATATGGATTAGGATGGAAAATTTGCTTTTAAAGGGTAAGAAAGGTATAATCTTCGGAGCACTGAACGAGAAGTCAATCGCCTGGCACGTAGCCCTGAAATCATGGAAACACGGAGCTCAACTGATACTCACCAATTCTCCCATTGCAATAAGGATGGGACAGATCAATGAGCTTGCCTCGATAACCGGAAGCCCGGTCATTTCTGCCGATGCAACGAAAATGGATGATATCGAAAACCTGATCTCTGAAAGCATGAAACTTTTCGACGGACAGTTTGATTTCATCCTTCACTCGATCGGGATGTCACCTAACGTCAGGAAAGCGATTCCCTACGAGCAGATTAACTATGAAAACATGCTGAAAACATTCGATATATCGGCACTCAGCTTCCACAGGATTCTTCAGACTGCCTATAAACTGGATGCAATAAGGGAATGGGGATCCGTAGTGGCATTATCATATGTTGCCGCACAAAGAACATTGAGCGGCTATAACGATATGGGGGATGCAAAAGCTCTCCTCGAGTCTATCACCCGAAGTTTTGGCTATATCTACGGACGCGACAGAAAGGTCAGGATAAATACTATTTCGCAGTCACCCACACCCACTACCGCTGGTGCCGGCGTGCACGGGATGGAATCGCTTCTCGATTTTTCCGAAAGGATGTCACCTCTCGGAAATGCTACTGCCGATGAATGCGCCGATTATTGCGTCGCACTGTTTTCAGACCTTACTAGGAAAGTTACGATGCAGAATCTTTACCACGACGGCGGATTCTCAAGCATGGGTATGAGCCTTAAAGCTATTGAACAGTATAAAAAGAGCTTTGAGGATTGTAAGTAATACGGAACATAGGGGCCGGGGAAATGAGTACGTGCAATCTCCTTTAAAACAGATAATTCAATCCGATCGAGAACCCTATATTCCCATCCTGCTTGCTGAATGACTTGCCTATATCAACAGCAATTACGAAGTTCTGATTCATTACCGGCATTATGCTTATCCCGGCGCTGTGATGCAGCTTCTCTTCCCCGGGGTTAAAGAAGTCAGGGAAATTGTAATTGGTTAACTCATTAGTGAAAGTAGACTGTAGATCATCAGGCAGTTTGATGCTTTTTGTAACCATCCCGAAGTCGTAAAACAGGTTAAGACCCAGGTAACAGTCCTGTCTGAGGAGTTTAAAATAGACAGGTTTCCAGCGAAGCTCAACATTACCCAGCACAAAACCATCACCGACCACTCTGTTTTTCAATACGCCTCTTAGGGTGCTTGATCCGCCAAGCCCTTCATTTGTTGCTCCTGTAAGGATTGAAGTAATTACCTGCGACTGATAAAAGAAAGGAACGGTTCCCGAGAGGGTCGTCTGGTAACCAAGGCGATACACCAGGGAAAGATCATTCTCGACAAGAGTAAAATATTGTCTGTGTGTTATATAGAACCTTGAAAATTCCCAGTCGTTGCCCATAAATTTTGGTGATATCTCAATTCCCAACTCCGACCAGATACCTTTCATCGGATTGGGGCGATTATCGCGACTGTCCCATTCCACACCCGCCTTGAGGGTATTTACCCATCCGCCGTCGGCTTCGTTGGCTGATATCAACCCGAGCGAATCACGATAAATCTCAAATAGTCCGGGCTCTTCGTTAAGCTGAGGCAGTTGATCTTCGCCATCTTTACCCTTGTTAAGCTTATCAATATCAACTGAACCTGCACTGAAATTCTGAAATGCAAAGCCGGCGCTCCACTTAATGTGTTCCCCGGAGAGTTTCCCCTGGAAGTCATTCTTGAACCTGAACTGGTTTCTTTCGAAACGGTAGAACATCCTGGACCTGTAATCTGCTTCTTCATCATCCATCCATTGTTTGTTGAAGACCGACTCATATCCGTTGAATCCGTAAAAATGGTTCGCCTTATCCGGCAGGTAGCTGAGATCACTTGTAAGGTGCACCCCCGGTATCAGATGGTTTGATTCATACATTAACCGGTAGATTCCGCTGCCCTTTGTAAAACGTGAAATCTCAGCGTAGATATGATCAAAAAATTCGGGATAGGTGCTGCCGTCACCGTAATTGAAAAATTCCACCAGTGCTCCGTACTGGAATCCAAGATCGGAGTCAAAGGTAATTGCAGGAAGAGCGCCGCCGAATTTCCATCCGGTTTTTACTTTCTTCTCCTGTCCGTAAAGTGATAATGCAATCGTAGTCATCAACAGAATTGAAAAGCATTTTTTCATATGTCAGGTTTTTGGTTGTAGTCATTAAAGATAAAGAAAAATGGGATTATTGATCTGATTTTTTAATATTTGCTACCTTAGGGTACTGATTTCAGAAAATAACCGGATCCCGTATTCCATGTTAAAGGTTCAACCTGAAACATGCAACATAAAACCTGAACCAGAAGTAATTATTTATGGGATTGATAATTAAGAATATAAAATGCCTCGTCGGGTCCACAGATAATCCACGGATTAAGGTATGCGGGAATGATATGGCTAAGCTGGACACAATTTCCGATGCATTCCTGTTGCTCCGGAATGGTAAGATCGTTGATTACGGGACAATGGCGGAGTTTAACCATAAATTCCGTCCGGCAGGCATTGATAAGGATGTGGTTATTGATGCATCCGGAAGATTCGTATTCCCGTCGTTCTGTGATCCTCATACACACCTCGTATATTCGGGCAGCCGTGAGGCCGAGTTTAAGGATAAGATACTGGGACTTTCGTACGAGGAAATTGCAAAAAGGGGTGGCGGCATCCTTAATACTGTCAAATTATTGAGGGAAACATCTGAAAATGAGTTATTTGAGCAGTCGATGGTGCGGATAAACGAGATCATAAGACTCGGTACCGGCGCTGTCGAAATAAAAAGCGGTTACGGACTTACAACTGCCGATGAGATCAAAATGCTGAGGGTGATAAGAAGGATCAGGGAAACAGCACCAATTGAGGTCAGGGCAACATTTCTGGGGGCTCATGCAGTGCCTGAGGAATATGGGAGCAACGTATTAAAAAACGTCTTAGAATACGTTGATCTTGTGATAAACGAAATGATCCCGCAGGTAGCCTCGGAGAAGCTGGCTGATTATATCGATGTTTTCTGCGACAAGGGCTTTTTCACCGTTGAGCAGACTGAAAGGATTCTGGCTGCAGGGCTTGAGCATGGACTGAAAGCCAAGATCCATGCAAACGAACTTGCCTTTTCCGGCGGGGTACAGGCCGGCGTGAAATTCGGAGCCCTGTCAGTGGATCATCTGGAGCGCAGCGGAGAGGCTGAGATCGAAGCCCTCAAAGGAACGGATACCATGCCAACATTGCTGCCGGGTTCTGCATTCTTCCTGGGGCTGCCTGATCCGCCTGCCAGAAAAATGATCGATGCAGGCCTTGCCGTTGCAATGGCTTCCGATTATAATCCGTGATCTTCGCCATCAGGAAACATGAAACTTGTAATGTCACTGGGATGTATCAGGCTGAAAATGCTGCCTGAGGAGGCAATAAATGCAGTTACAACTAATGCAGCCTGTGCAATGGGATTGTCGGAAACGCATGGATCGGTAACGCGTGGAAAAGTTGCCAATGTTTTTATTACCAAGCAAATACCATCGTATGAATTTATGCCTTATGCATTTGGAAGTGATCTGATTGAAACTGTGATACTGAGAGGGAACATAATTAATGACCCCCCAACCCCCCTATAGGGGGGCTAATGCACTGATAAAAAAGGAGAATCATCTAAATATCAGGGATTTAGGCCCCCTTTAGGGGGCGGACCCCGCCGGCAGGCGGGGACGGGGGTCACTGGGAGACGGTCCCGGGAAGCGGGGACGTGGGTCACCGGGAGACGGTCCCGGGAAACGGGGCCGGGGTCACCGGGGGGCGGTTCCGGGAAGCGGGAACGGAGGTTTGAGGAAAAGCAGTGGATTAATAAAGAAAGGTATTTTTCTTTATGGAGAAGAAAATCATAGAATGTGTTCCGAATTTCAGCGAAGGCCGGGATATGTCGGTTATAAAACAGATAACTGATGAAATTGAATCAGTGAGTGGAGTCAAGCTGCTTGGTGTTGATCCGGGCAGAGATACAAACCGTACCGTTATAACTTTTGTCGGTGATCCTGATGCTGTAGCTGAAGCAGCTTTCCGGTCTGTAAAAAAAGCATCGGAATTGATAGATATGTCGAAGCACCACGGCGAACATCCGAGAATGGGTGCAACAGATGTATGTCCGTTTATCCCTGTTTCGGGTATCAGTATGGATGAGACAATCCGGGTCGCCCGGCAGGTTGCGGAACGCATCGGGAAGGAGCTGAAGATACCCGTTTATTGTTATGAAAATGCCGCTTTTGAGAAGAAGCGGAGGAACCTCGCAAACTGCAGGGCAGGAGAATATGAAGGACTGAAAAAGAAGCTTGAAGATCCTGAATGGAAACCGGATTTTGGTCCGGTTGCGTTCAACAAAAGATCCGGTGCCACAGCAGTCGGAGCGAGGGATTTCCTGATTGCATTCAATGTTAATCTGAACACAACATCAACCCGGAGGGCCAATGCAATTGCCTTCGACGTGAGAGAGAAAGGCAGAGAGATAATTAATGACAGAGGTGAAAAAGTAAAAGTCCCCGGCACATTAAAAAATGTAAAGGCAATAGGCTGGTATATAGAAGAATATGGCATTGCCCAGATCTCAATGAACCTGACAAATATATCAATCACTCCTGTTCATGTTGCATTTGACGAAGTTTGCCGGAAAGCTGAAGCAAGAGGAGTGAGGGTAACAGGATCAGAACTTGTAGGTTTGATCCCGCTAAAGGCAATGCTTGATGCCGGGAAATATTTCCTTGAAAAGCAGCAGAGATCAGCCGGAATCTCCGACAGTGAGCTGATAAAAATAGCAGTAAAATCTATGGGGCTTAATGAAATCCAGCCATTCAGGCCTGAAGAAAAAATAATTGAATTTGTTATGGCAGAAAAAGGGGTGAGGAAACTTATAGACCTGAGTCTCAGGGAGTTTATGGATGAGACAGCATCTGAATCAGTGGCGCCCGGAGGCGGTTCTGTATCGGCATATATGGGTGCGCTGGGCGTTGCACTTGGAACAATGGTCGCTAATTTATCGGGCCATAAAAAAGGATGGGATGATCGCTGGAAGGAGTTTTCCGATCTGGCATTAAGGGGGAAAGAGATCCAGAACAGTTTGCTTAATCTGGTCGATGAAGACACTGAGGCATTTAACCTGATCATTAAAGCCCGCAGACTCCCGAAGAAAACAGAAGCAGAACAGAGAATAAGGAATGAAGCCATTCAGGAAGCAACAAAAAATGCCATTATGGTACCTTTCAAAGTAATGGAAACAGCCTTTTCAGGGTTTGATCTGATAAGGGAGATGATCAGAAAAGGCAACCCATCATCAGTAACAGATGCAGCTGTTGGTGCGCTTGCGTTGAGGTCGTCCATTAAAGGAGCCTTTCTAAATGTCAGGATAAATGCTTCAGGACTTGATGATAAAACATTTGCCCGTGAGATCGTGAAAAAAGGTTATGAAATTGAAACAAAAGCCTCACTGGAGGAAGAAGCAATATTGAAAATAATTGAAATATCTTCTTCATAATTCTTACAATATTAAATATTTAAATATCTTAGCTTCGCTATTATTTTACTTAACCTAAACTTTTATAAATGAAAAAAATCCTGATTTTACT
>Ga0105101_10000043_pt1 | contig 43196 bp, 19 predicted proteins | sample PPLLak21cMay2015_2_FD_87037 | JGI IMG/M metagenome (GOLD analysis project Ga0105101, IMG submission 87037) | Freshwater sediment microbial communities from Prairie Pothole Lake near Jamestown, North Dakota, USA - PPLs Lake P8 Core (1) Depth... | ecosystem: Environmental > Aquatic > Freshwater >... | reverse complement strand
TTATAATGGTTATATCATTGTTGTGCTTGATCTGCCTGGTATTTATTCTCTGACAACCTATTCTGTTGAAGAGGTAATATCCCGCGAATACATAATTCATCAACAACCGGATTGTGTAATAAACATCATTGATGCCACCAATCTTGAACGAAATCTGATATTTACGATCCAGCTCCTGGAGCTTGAATGCCCTATTATTCTGGCGTTGAATATGATTGACCTGGCAAAGAAGAAAGGAATCACGGTTGATTACAGGAAGCTTCAGGACATTCTTAACGTCCCCGTTATACCGACAATCGCTTCCCGTGGTTCAGGATTAACCCGGGTTGTCGACAACGTCATTGCGCTGAAAAGTCAAAAGACTGAGCACAGGATCCATCCCTATGGTAAAGAAATAGAAGATTGCATCGGGCAATTGTCCTTGTTGCTGAAGACAATTGACTTTCCCTATCCGGTCAGGTGGGTAGCCATCAAGCTGCTGGAAAAGGACAAGGATGTAACCAGACTGACAGCGGAGAAAAGTCCTGAAATACTGGAAAAAGTGAAACAGCTTTGTGAGAAGCTTGAGGAGATTCACGGGCACGATTCTTCCCTCGTGATTGCTGATGAAAGAAGCCATCTTGCCTACCAGATAACAAGGGAAATTGAGACTATCACAACCAACAGGAAAACATCCTTGAATGACAAACTGGATGCCATAACCACGCACAGGTTTACCGGATATCTCGTGATGATCGTGATCCTGGGCGGAATGTTCCTTACCGTGTTCACTTTTGGCAACTGGCTATCCGGGGAGTTTGATACCCTGTTCAGGAACTGGCACAGCTGGTGGATAAATACGATTGGGATTTCATTCCTTACCGCGTTGGGATGGGCGGCCATTGAAAGTGTCCTGGCCCTGGTTCAGATTGCCCTGCCCTATATTTTGCCTTTCTATATTTTGTTGTACCTGTTGGAGGACTGGGGTTATATATCCCGCATCTCTTTCCTGATGGACAACCTTATGCACAAAATGGGGATCCATGGCAAAGCATGCATTTCTTTTATCATCGGCTTTGGATGTAATGTTCCGGGGTGCCTCTCCTGCCGTATCATGGAATCGAAACGTGAAAGATTCATTACGGCTGTTCTGGTAACACTGGTGCCATGCTCGGCCGTTTCTGTTATCGTTTTTGGCCTTGTGGGAAAATATGTAGGGCTGTTATGGGCCCTGGGATTATATCTTTTTGCGATGATCATTATCTTTGTGGTTGGCAGGATATCCTCTAAATTGCTGCTTGGTGAACCGGTGGAACTGATCATGCCAATGCCCGGTTATAAAACACCTCAGCTAAAAACAATCCTTTACCAGACCTGGGATGCTTTGAAGGAATTCATCTTCATCGCAGCCCCCATTGTTGTAATTTCAGGGGTAGTAATTCAGGCTATTAACCTGGCAGGCTGGATGCCGGCTATCTCTTCGTTTTTAAGTCCGGTTACCGTTAAATGGCTTGGACTTCCTGCTATCACGGGTATCCTGCTTATATTCGGGATCCTCCGGAAAGAATTGATCCTGGTGATGCTGGCGGCCTATCTGGGAACCACCAGCTTTTCTGACGTGCTCAGTGCACAACAGATGATTACCCTTGCTGTGGTCAGCATGTTTTATATCCCCTGTGTTGCTACCATTTCCGTTTTGTGGAAAGAATACGGATGGAAAAAAGCGTTAGCCATTTGTGTGCTGGAGATCCTGTTTGCCATCATATTGGCAGGCCTGGTAAAAAGGATGCTGGATTTTGTTTTTTAGGGTGGTAATTTTATGGAAAAATAAAACAACAACACCTTTGCCCTGTATGACGGGGATAACCGTTTATCCTGCCCGTTCTTAAATATCAGCATTCCAGGGATCTTTAAACCCTGCTCAAACCAGGCGGAAGATATGCTGATCCTGCTTTTAACACTGCTTTATTCCGCAAACTGCATCAATTTTCAAAGGAATTGACTGAAATTTTATAGCCTTATATTTTGTGCACCAATATCTTTCGCATTATTAATATAGTTAATCCAGCTTCATTAAAAAACTTATTATTCCGGTATGAGAATAGGAAACAACTACTGCCTGATTTTGACTGGTTTCATAATCGGACTTGAAATATTGTTTAACCCGGGGATTGCCCAGTCTCCTTCATTTGAGACGTATATGAACCCTGTCATTCCGGGCGACCATCCTGATGCCACGCTTACCCGGATCGGGAATGATTTTTATACAACGGGCTCATCCTTTAATGTGACACCGGTAATTTACCATTCAACCGACCTGGTTCATTGGGAAGCCATATCCCAGCCTGTTAAAGCATCGTGGTCAAAATACGGTGATACGCCCGGAGGGGGATGCTGGGGAGGACATATTGTTTTTTATAATAACCATTACTGGGATTTCTTTTCGCGGGCCAATACCATGTATTTCGTGAAGGCGGAAGATCCCCGCGGGCCATGGAGTGAACCCGTGAGGGTGAATGATCCGTCAAACCTGCCGTATGGACTTGGATATGATAATTCGATATTCATCGACGACGATAACAAGTGGTACCTGGTTGTCAAGAACGGGCGGCCGAATGGCGGAATCGTTGAGCTGGGGAACGACGGACAGCCTACCGGTGTGGTATACGACCTCAACTGGTTGAATCCGTCGCCTGCCCATCCTTACAGTTGGGCAGAAGGACCGGTGATGTGGAAATACAACGGGTATTATTATTATTCTTTTGCCCGTGATTTGTCCGGCGGACAAAAGTCAATGAGAAGCCTTACCCTTACGGCTGACCAGGCTTCATGGGAAATGCTGGGCGATTTCTTCAATGAAAGCGATCCGCTGAAACCGGGCTCGCTCTATACCAGTCCGAATCATGCCTCACCAGCCGTAATGCTCGATGACAGCACCCATTGGGTCATCCATCCGCTATATGCAAAAGGTGAATGGAAAGGGCAGGGGAGGCAGGGATTGATGAACCAGGTCCGGTATGATGCCGATGGAAAACCGGTTGCCGATTACCCTGTTAATCAATGCTTCCCGGCACCCAAACTTCCGGGCAGCGGCATACCCTGGATGGTACCAAAATCTGATTTTTTCACTTCAGGTAAACTGGACCCGGAATGGTCCTTTTCAGGCTATACCCCTGATAGTACATACACATTGTCTGACCGGCCCGGATGGCTTCGCTTATCACCTAAGAGCAGCACAAAGGCCAATACCATTACTAAGAATGACGGGGAACACAATTATTCGCTTATCACCCGTCTGGAATTCGATGCAACGTCGGCAACCGATGAAGCCGGGCTTCAGATCATGAGAGGTGATGAAAAGATGGCTGTAAAATTATACAGTACTGTGAATGAATATGGTGAAAAAGTGATCATATTCCGTTTTAATGAACTGAAATTTGAGGCCGGGAATACAGCAGGGAATACACTGTGGCTCAAAATAATCAGGGTGAACCACAACATCACAGGATATTTCAGCAAAAATGCCGTTGAATGGATGCAAATTGGTCAACCCGTGGATATTTCGGCCATAGATTCTTATGCTGATTTTTCCTCCTTTACGGGAACCAGGCAAGGATTATATGCATCGGGAAGCAATGCCTATTTTGACCTGTATATATACCGTGATGCCTATACACCGATCCTTGCGGAATGCCCCGCCAATCAATATGGTACAACACCCGCCAACAAAACGGATGGCATTTGCCTGCTTGACAGCATTCATCATAATGACTGGGCCCTTTATGCCGGTGTTGAATTCGGAAATAATGAATACCTGAAGGTACCGAAGGCCATTGAAATAAAAGCTTCCTGCGCCGGAGCCGGGGGGAAGGTTGAAGTGTGGCTTGATTCCATTGATACAGGAACAAAGGTTGCAGCGTGTGAGATCTTAAATACCGGAGACCGGAACAACGTTGAAACATTCAGGGCTGCTGTAAGCCAGGTACAGGGAAGACATGATGTTTATCTGCGGTTTACAGGCGCCGGAACAGAAAGCTTATTCACATTACAATGGGTACAATTCATTCAACAATAAACCGTGTCACTCCCGTTTTTATTTCACTGACTAGTTTTACTACATAAATCCCGGATTCCAGGTTTAATGATAAATGTGTTGTCTTTACAGGTACCGGATATCGCTTGTGAACTATAATCCTTCCGCCGGAATCCAGGATAACAAGGGAAGTGAATGGTAAATCCCATGAGATCTGTGCCGATGAATTCACCGGATTGGGAAATATGCTGACACCTGTAACCCTGTATTCATCCTGTTCTTTAACAGCGGAAATAATGCAGTTTTCTGCAGTTTCGCCGGGCCCTGACGGGATCATGCCCGTATTGGTCAGGTATAATTTATCAAGTCCTGCACCGTCTTCCCGGTAACATATTGTCAGCTTATGGTATCCGGTATCCAGATTATAGTTGACGACGGGTCCTCCACTCTGGTCATGCACATCATCCCATTGCCATGCTGAGCCGGCCTGAATACCATTCCAGTTGATCCAGCTTCCGTTGTCCATCCGCACCCAGAAGGAATCATCGTTGGCATTGGGTGTTTTTGTCCTTCCCCAGAGTTTGAAAGCACCTGATTCACTGACATGGAAGTTGTATATCAGATGATCGGAAGAATCCGCAGAGGGTTCAGCCAGGCTTTGGGTGCCGGCATGAACCATGACGCTTTTTCCATTGGAAGCCGCGGCATCGGTGAGCACATCCCAGTTAGATCCTGCAGAGGTGCATTCGGCTTCAAGCCAGACATGGGTATTATTCAAACTGTTTATGCTCACCATTACAGTATCGCTGTGCCTTGTACCGTCATTATCCGTAACGGTCAAAACAACAATATGACTGCCCGTGCCCAGCTCAAGTTCATGGGTTGATTCCCACGATACCTGTTTTCCATCCATTGACCAGGAGTAATTTGCAATATTCCCGTCAATGTCAGAACTGCCGGTACCATCGAGCACAACCATTTCTTTCCCGTCGTTGTCGTTATCCGTAATATCCTGATCAGCTCCCGCGTTTGCAACAGGCGCTGTATTTGCTTTTTTTCCTGCATTGCCGGAATAAGAAGTAAAGGTGGTGATACTGCTGCCGTCAATGGTGGCATTAAATGCACCTCCCGTAATGATATAAGTGCTGTCATTGGTAACATCCTTATTCGCCGAGGTAGTATATTGGGTAAGGGTATTTACCACTCCGTTCTGCAGGATAAAGCCAAGGCTGATCTCTGCAGCATTTCTGTTTACCACCACCATTACAAAGCCGGAATCGGTTTTATAGGCTGTCGCATCAACGCCGGGGGCTGACTTAACGGCAGCGCCGATCCTGACCGAGCCGGGCCGGATAAATTTGGAAAATTGCGACATTATATATCCTCTTTTGGTAATATTTCCGGCATCATCGATAAAACCGTAAAACCTCCGGATATACCACCAGATATAAGCATTGAAATTGGCCTTCATGCAGTTGTTAATTTCAGTGGCAACGTCGAGTGCCAGCGGCCAGTCATTTGCCGAATGCTGACTTTCGGTAAAATGCTCTGTCATCCAAACTTCCTTGCCCTTATTACGGGCCAGCGGGTAATCTGACAGGCCGCCTCCGTAAATGTGGCCTCCAATAATATCGACATGCTTAACAGCAGCCGTGTCATTTAATATGGAATCAGTTAAAGGTCGTCTGAATTGAAATGACTCCGGAGCTATTACATGGACAGCTTCCAATTTTGAACCCTGTTCTTTTAAAAAATCAATGAATTGCCTTGCGTTCCAGTCGCACGATTCATAACTGACTTTTATATCGGGCTCGTTTTGAAGAGATATGGCATACAATGATGCACCGCTGTCTTTCATAAAAGAAGCAAATCGCAATAAGTGGTCTGCGAAGGCACCGTAAGATGCAGGCAGAAGGTAACCACCGACAATATTGTTGTTGCTTTTCATCAACGGAGGCGGCGACCAGGGAGTTGCGAAAACCATAGCGCCATGGTTTTTAGCCCGAAGCGCTGTCGGAACTTCCCTGTAAAACTGATTTGTATCGGTTGGAACCCGCATCCTGAGAACGGATAATCCCAGCTGACCGGGATTATTTCCGAAGGCTTTGTTTGCCTGATCCTCAGTCAGATCATCAATCCACGCGGGCAGATTCATTCCCCCGAAACCGGCAATGGTCTGGTATGTTGTGTTCATATCAATATCTACCGATTGGGCCGCAATATATGGAATATCCATAATGAATAAATTGCATAATACATAGCATGAGATTATCAGGGTTCTCATAAGTATTCAATTTCAGGTTTATAATATCTTATTTAATTTTAGTTCGAACCATTTTTCTTTTGTTTCGACCTTCAATATATAAAAGGAAGGAGGCAATTCCACACCTGTATGATGAATGACATTTTTAAACGACCTGGTTTCAACGGTTTTTCCCGACAAGTCATATATCGTATATTTCCCCTCAGCATCCCCGATATCAATGGTAAATCCGTGAGAATACGGATTCGGATAGACCCGGCAAGCTTCATTATCCATTAAAGAATAATTATGGATATCCGAAGGATAAGAAGAAGGATCGGGAACAAATTGAATGGTATGGATATAAAAGGCATTCTCCGTGCCTGAAAACCTCAGATAAATATCGTGCTGACCGTTTATGCCGGAAATATCTCCGGAGAAAGTCTGCCATGTATCTGCACCGCCCGTGCCTGCAATCTGAATGGTAGCGATTTTCGTCCCCTCATTTTCAATATCATCCAACCATATTTCAAGATCTCCTCCCGAAACGCACGAGGCAGTCACATCAACTTTTACCGGTACTTTTTCACCGGTCCCAAGTTCTACTCCTCCCAACATCAGCCAGCCACCTTCAGCGGTACTGTTGGTCACAACTTTACCCGGGACTTTTGTAATCGTCTTAATCCCGTATGCATTATTAAATCCTGCTGCAGGCAGGGCAGAAAACCCGTCTTTGTATATAAACAAATCGAAATACGCCTGTTTACGTTCAGCATATAATCCATGTGAATTTCCCACCCATGAATTATAATTGGGCTGGCTTTTATCCAGATTTGCAGCATTGATAATGTTACCCACCCTAGTCCAGGAAACGCCGTTTGAACTGTAGTAGCCGGACAAATTATGCTCTTTTCTTTCGAGTTTCAGCCACACGACATTGCCAATGGTGTTTTCCGCCTCATACGTAATATTATTGAAAGTAAAAATAATTTTCCGGCTTCCGGAGTAGCCGCAAAAGAGCCTAACATTCACCGATTCATTGCCGTTGGTCAGGTAAATGCCTGCCGCCTGGCCTGCTTCATTTGCATCAATATCGACACGGGTAACCAGCGCATAGCAATGTCCGCCGTCTTTATGCAAGATATGGCTTCTGCCGGAAACCGGATTAATGCTTAACCAGCCGGGTCTTTCAGTTAAGGAATATCGGGTGACGGCGGCCCTGTTAAGAAAATGCCATGACAAATCAAGCGAAGTACTTTCAAAATAATCGGAACGCGGCAGTTTCCATGGGATCCCGGATTGCGGTAAATCGGGTTTTGCAAGCGATAAGGAAGTGGGAGCTGTTCCTGTGGGCTTGCCGTTTGTATCCCATGCAATCTGGTGCATTATTCCCTGGCGCCCCTGTCCGCTCCAGTCGTTTCCCCCTGCATTTTCATAACTGTGGGCTATGGTCCACCAGGTCCCGTCATCCAGCTGAAAAGGCTGAGACATATGATTGGGTGAACGCAGGCCGGCTAAGGGATCTGTTACAGGGGCAAACACGTTTCCCAGCGCTTCCCACTTTGTCTGATCTCCCGTAAGGCTCTGGGACCTGAGAACATATTGTCCGCCTGCAACATTACCGGCAATGAAATAGTAATACCATCCGTCCCGTTTGCACATTACCGGTCCTTCTGCCCAGCTGTACTTACCGTCAGCATTGACCCAATCCAGGTTAATAACAGTATCTGTCAGATGGCCATTGGTTCCGATCTTCTGTATCCTGTTGGTGTATTGTCCCGGCTTAATTAACAAATAGGCGGTACTGTCGTCATCCACAAAAACTGAATTATCGTATCCGCTGGCGCCGGTTGTTGAAGTAGTATTCATCTTAACCGGAGCAGACCAGGGCCCTTCAGGGCTTAAGGCCTTTGAGAAGTACTGCCCGCCTCCGGCGGTATTGGAAAAATATATCCAGTATGAATCATAAAAATAGGTTATGGCTCCCTGCCAGATGCCATATGACGGAGCATCATTCAGTAATCCGCTCCAGTTTGACGGAATTACCCTTGAAATTTCTTTCCAATGCACCAGGTCAGTTGAATGCAATATCGGCAGGTATGGTGTGAAGTGGAAACTGGAACCGCAGTGATAAAAATCGTTTCCCTTCTTCAGCAAAGTAGGATCGGGATGATCACCCGGTAAAACAGGATTCATGTAGGTTTCAACAGTCTGGTATAAAGAAGCCGGATTTTCACTATCCCCGGGTAATGTGTCAGTTCCTTTATAATCGGTTGCCGGCGTTATGTATACCACACCGGCCTGGTCCGTTACTGAAAAGACAGGGCCCGGGCTCCCTGATTCTGCTTCAATAATAACAGGTTTGTTTTGAGTATAAAGATTTAAAAACAGTGTAATAAAAATCAAACCTGTTATAAAAAAGAATTTCCCGGTCATATTCTTTTGATTTTAAGTATTGAGCGTAATAACAATCCTGACAAACATATTTTTTTTAATGTTGTTGCCTGTAAGTTTTTGATCATTCACTGTGAGAAATGTTGCGACATTGGATTAATGAATTTTTTCAGGTCGTTATTTATTAATTCTTATTTACCTGTTCACTTTGCAGGGTAATGGTTACGCTTTCAAGGGGATCTGATGCTCCCATCACCCTGATGGTTCCGGTTTTACCGGGTATCCCGCGGATAATCACCAGGCAGTATCCGTTGAAGGCTTCGCGTTGGTGAGAAGGGAACGGTGTGAAATTCGCCGGGTCACCGTTATCGGTTGCGACGATTTCGCCCGGACCCGATATTAAACCTGTTTACCATCCGTTAAAAGGACATTTTAACGGTTAGCATTATTTTTTATAAGGCAAATACCAGTTATTTTTATCCATTAGTTTATTATATACTGCTGATGCAACGGATGCATCGTCGTATTTAGCAGATACTTTACCGGCAAGATATGATTCACCCCTTCGATTTGCCACTCTAACAAGGTCAAACCATCTTTTTCCTTCAAAAGCCAATTCCATAGCCCTTTCTTCCATAATAATATCTTCTATGGAGTTCTGAATATCAGAAGCGGGCATTTCTTTCAACTTCAGCAATACGCGGTTTCGGATCCCATTGACCCTTCTCCATCCCGGAGGGGTATGGTAGCCATCGTTGATAATACTAAGGGCCGCTTCATAATCTCCCATTTGGTTAAGTGCTTCTGCCAACAACAGGTGGATATCAGCCGCTCTGTATATGATAATATCAGCTCCTGAAAATTCATTTGGATCCATGTTGTATTTACTCACCACCAATTGATTCCCTATTGAATCATACGATATTCCTTTTCCTCTGTAGGTATCACCTGTTGCATCTTTCTGTGTAGTTTGTGAATCAAATAAATTTACAATGTAACCGGATGGTTTTACCAAATATTTCCTGTCGGCAAAAAACAGATCTGAAAGCGGATTTTCCTGGTTATCCTCATAAGCGTATGGTACCACTGACATTACCTCTGATGTCTGCGCCATAGCGCGTACAAAAATATTCTGCCAATCTTCATCTTCAAATTCAGTCATTTTAAACCTGGTTTTAATATCGGCATCCCCGATAGCATTCATAAGATGCAGGATAGCATTCGGATAATCTCCCTTTTCAAGATATAATTCTCCTCTCAGGGCTCTTTCATAAATGAGTATTGACCCCAGGTCATTGACCAACAGATCCTGATAAGTGTACAAGGTATCTAAATGACTTATTAATGTATCAATCATTCTGTCTTTTGTATAATATTCAAACTGGTAATTTTCATCATATGAATTCATACTTTGAGGGATATAGGCAGCTTCACCATAAAGTCTTACAATAGTAAAATATGCCCATGACCTGAGACTTACCATGTCTAACGTCATTAATGCGAGCGAAAGTGAATCGAATTCTCTGTCATATGTCTGAATTTTTTCAAGATTATTCAGTACTTCGTTTGCATTCAATATGATCCTGTAATAACCTGAAGGGTCATTATATTTATTATCAATATCAATATTGTGACGGTTGATATTTCTTAAATCCACATCAAAATTCTCAGTTACGGTCATCAAATCCGAACGTAAGTCGTTCATTATGACTAAATTCGGTATAACTTCCTGTAATAGGGAATATGCCCCGACCGTTGATGTGAAAGCATCAATACTTGTTTTATAGTGTTGATCAGTAGTTATTTTATCACCGGGTACCTCATCCAAGAAATTTTCGCAGGATGATATAATGGCTGCAATGAATAAGATTCCTGAAGCTATTTGAAAATTTCCGTATTGATGTTTTTTCATTTTAAATAATGTTAAATTACAATTCAAAGTTTATTCCTAAAATAATGGACCTTCCGAAGGGTATTTTTCCAAAATCCACCCCTGCGTACATGATGTCGTTGTTATAATAAAATTCAGGATCGTACCCGGAATATTGGGTGAACGTTATCAGATTTGAACCGGTAAGATAAACTTTCATTTTCTTAAAGAACCTGTTGTTTGCCGGAATATCATAGGACAGGGTAACATGTTTTAACCGTATATAGGATCCGTCTTCAATCCACCGGTCAGAAAAAACATTATTCCCGGATGGATCACCATAAGCAATACGAGGTGATTTGGGATCCAGGACATCTTTATGCTGGTTGTAAAAATTATCGGCTGAATTAATTTTCATTGCCAAATAATTATAGATTTTATTGCCCGCAGCATAACCGATGTCAGCCGAAGCTTTAAACCTGCCTTTATTAAATGATGTGAACAATGCCCCGTAAACCAACGGCAGGGGACTGCCAATAGTTTTCAAATCTTTCTCATCAATCATTCCATCCTGATTCTGGTCCTTAAATTTTACATCACCGGCTTGCATTATTGTACCTTTTGGACCCACGATTGCATTTGCCTCCTCGCCGGATATATAAACGCCATCTGTTTCATAACCGTAAAACGCATACAACGGTCCTCCGACTTCGGTAACCAGTGTAGCAACTGTATTATTTTGTTGATCCTCAATTTGCGTTAAAATAACATTTCGCTCACCTTCAGCCAAATCCTGGTCAATAGCCGTTACTTTATTGATCATAGAAGCTGCTGTGAAACCAACAGTCCATAACGACTTTCCGGTTTTAAACCGGTAATCAGCAGTCCATTCAGCCCCCAGGTTTGCCATTTTTCCGGAATTATTATAAATATAAGGAAATCCATAGGCTGAAGATATCTTTTGTCTGATTATCAAATTATTAACAGTCTCATAAAACAAGTCAATACTGGTATTGAACTTTTGCCCGGCAGTAGACATATCAAAACCAAGATTTATGGTTGATTTTTTCTCAACTTCCATGTTTTCATTAGGGATTGACTCAAGTACGATGACGCCAACATCGGTAATCCTTTTACCAACATAATACAACCTCGAATAATCGTATACATCGTTAAAAATATTGCCACTGGTTCCATAAGACACTCTTACCTTCAGCTCTTCATACCGTGATAACAAACTCACATTCCCTGATGCGAGGTTCCATGCACCGGCAACCGAGTAATACAAATTATACCGGTCATTTTTGTTTATAACTGAATTGCCATCCAATGTTAAAGATGCATTGAGATAAATCTTATCCAGAAAACTAAAATCGACCAGGGTATAATAAGAAACAAAATTCAATGATCTGGAGCTACCGGTTGTCATTCTCAGAAATTGATCTTCAGCTCCGCTACCTAATGTTGTAAAATCGTCGGTAGGAGAGTTTAAATCATAACCCAAATCGTATTCATAGGTACTTCTCATGATCCGGTTACCCAATCTTATGTCAAGAGATGAATTCTCATTCAGGTCAGCAGCGTAAAGGATCATAAAATTATTTTGCAGGGAGCTGAATTTTGTAACCAGTGCATTCATACTGTTTTTCGCCGAGTCTATTTCAACCAATCCCTTATCAGGAGTAAAAAGATTATCCCTGGAATTGTTATAGGTTAAATTTAAATTAGTTGAAACTGAAAAATTACTGGTGATATTATAAATGGCCTTTCCTGATGCCATAAACTGGTAATTCTTATTCTGTGCTTTGTAATTATGAGTAATGGCCAACGGATTGCTCACACCAAATGCTCCGACATCGTTAAGATATTGATCGTTTGTTGTGCCTTTAACTGAATAAGGCCTTGTTATAGGGGGTTTTAAGTTGGCTGCAAGAATGGGATTTGTTATATCACTGGCTCCTTGCTCCATTAAATAACTATCTGATGTAGAAATCTTTACGTTAGGAATAAAAGAAAATCTTTTTGTTATATTGATTTTAGAATTGATACTCAGGTTAAACCGGGAATAACTGGTGTTTTCGATAATACCTTTGTGTTTAAGATACCCCACGGACATGTTCAGGTTACCGACATTATCCCCTCCTTTCAAGAACAGGTGGTATTTGGATAATAATCCGGAAGTAAATATTTCATCCTGCCAATTGGTGTTATTCGAATATAAACCTTCAGGATCATTACCGCCTGTGAGAAATGGAAACTTAACATTGATTTCATCCTGGGATAGCGCTGATGAAGCAATCTGCTGGCTTAAGTAATTATTAAATTGCTCAGCATTCATCAACGGCATTTTGTTGGAAGATGGTGAGGTAAATCCCTGGTAAATATGAACCCTGATAGCAGAACTGGTTTCCTTTTTTTCCTCAGTATTGATTACAATTACACCGTTAGCGCCCATCGATCCCAGATGCGACTGGGCATCTTTCATGATGGTTATATTTTCAATATCATCCATATCAACCATCTCTAATGGATTATGCACAAAACCATCAATTGGGCTTTCTTTTGGATAATGAATTTCGTGCAGGACACCGTCAATAATGACAACCGGATCATTCCTGCCTGAAAGGGTAGATGGACCGCGTATTGAAAACACAGATAAAGCGCCTGGCATCCCTGAAAGGGTATTGACTTTTACCCCTGCGGCTTTTCCCTGGATAACCCGTGCAAATGTAGTCTCGGATGTATTTTGAACATCTGATTTTGAAAAATATTCGAAAGATACAGGAATTTCCTTGGCTTTTTTATCAACATAAGGTATAACAACCAGATCATCCTTACTTTTATAATCAACGGGTATGATTTTAATATCGAGGTTATCCCGGCCGGTTAAATATAACTCATTACCCACAAAATCGGGATGTTTCGCAATAACCAAAGCATTGGTGTTAACATCGGACAGCTGAAATTTTCCGTTTTCATCTGTAGTAACACTTACGGATGTCCCTGAAATGGAAATTAATACCTGGCTGACAGGTTCACCTGAAACAGCGTTGGTCACAGTACCGGTTATGTTTATAATAGATTGCTCCTGGGAAAATAACAGTATTTGTATCGGTGTAAAGACTAAGATGAGAAAATATCTCATAACAACAGGATTGAATATTATTTTTTTTAGCATAATTTCTTTGTGTTAATCGTTAGCTGGAATGAACCGTGTAACTTTATTATTATTCAACAATGGGAACAAATTCAAGGTAATCCCACATTACGATCCCGGGAGTAATTGTTTTAAGTCTGAATGTATGTTCTGTAGTTGTTTCCCAGTCAACATCGAAGATGGGGAAATCAAAATAACCGAAGTCATCATTCAGTACAATGACATCCTCTTTCCTCACACCATCAACATATACGGCTATATTGGCCCTGTTCCCGCCTTTTTTAAATCTGGATATAATATGGTACCTGCCTTGCTTTATTTTCGGTATGGTGGCTTCCACTTCCCAGTAACCTTCGGCCATCACAATGCAGTCATTATAGGAGCAAGGTTCACCGGGTTTATAGTAATATTGCAGATAAGGCGCTGTTTTCCATTTTATTTTTTCAAATGAATTTTCCGGATCTAAAAAATTTCTCATTTCACTGCGAAAACAATCCAACGCCATGATATCCGGGAACTCTGTCATTTCAATATGAATGGTTTCAGGAGGAAGCATTGTTTCTTCCAGGATGGTGTTAACGGTATGCACAGCACCATTCTTGGCAGGGATGTTGGAGTATTTTACTATAATTTCAGTATATTCCTGTGTTACCGAATTAAGGTTTATTTTAAATATTAAACCCTCGCTGACAATATTCACTAAACTTTCTCTTGAAATAGTGGGGTATGTGTCATCCAGGATAGTTGAGGTATAATAAGTTCCTTCCAGACAATGGTAGTCCATATATCGGTAAAAACCATTGTTTAGATCGGTCAGTTCTCCAATTTTATCATCAAACCTCTCAATCAGTTCATCAACGTTGGTAATTCCTTCCTGGTTATATACCGAATCAGGAACGGCTAATATGGTAAACCTTGCCCTGACATTTACTTTTCCATAGGGAACATTAACTTGTTTTAAGGTATCAATAATTCCTGTACGTTTTAAACCTTCAACAAATATTTGAAAAGATCCGTTTTCCTCAAGAATTTCAGCACAAGTTTTATTTACAATATCAATTACCCTGTTAATCCTGTGTATTATCCCGTTTGCTGTTTCCTCATTCTCATCGGTTACAAAAGACTCTTTATTAATAATAAGATATCCCAGCCCATCTACAAAGTCGACATCTGCAATCAGGAAATCACCAAGTCCGTTGGTTTGAGGAATGCTTCCGGGAGGAATATCTCCGGTTTTATAAATTCCGGGAATAACATGGTTCAACACAACATTTCTCCAATAAACAGAATCGCTGTACTCTTCTATCGAATTTATCCCCATTTTGTCATAATAGGCAACCATGGCCTCATTGTCGGGTAAAAACAATGTGTAAGGTCCTCTGGTACTCAACAAACTGCTCATGTTGCCAATATCCATGGCCTTTTTGAATTCAGAATATATGGAATCTCTTGCCGTTATATATTCTGTTATTTGCTGCTCGGTTGATCTGTTCTTCCAAATCTGAATCTCTTTTTCTTCACAGCCTGACATGATGAGCGGTAATAATGCAATAACATAAATTGCCTTACTCATAGCGCTGCTTTTTATATATAAAAATTCTTTCATGGCATTTCCATTTTATCGGTCGTAATAGGGATTTTGATTTAATTTATCATTGTACTTGATATCATCTTCCGGAATTGGAAGGTAGAAACCATTGGGATCCAATATCCTTCCCCGTAAAATCGGTCTTTTTTCCTCACTGGCCTTACTTAAAAGAATATTGATGACCAGCGTTTTATTTTCAAACATGTTCCTTTTGGCAAACCTTAACAGGTCGAACCATCTTTTACCCTCAAAGGCAAATTCACGTGCGCGCTCATCAAGGATTGCCTTTCTGAATGCTGATATGGATTGATCTATAAAGACTGCAGGACTTCCTGCCCTTAAGGCAACTTCATTGATAAGCTCCTGCGATTCGGAAAATCTGTTCAATTCAGCCAATGCTTCAGCTTTCATCAATAATAGTTCAGCATATCTGTAGTATATGTAATTTGCATCTTTTTGACTATAATCCCGTCTTAACCCGGTTCCTTCATTATCGATAAGCGTATATTTCGATATCGGTCCGTATCTTTCATTTGCAACACGTATATCGCTTGCTAAAAACAATTCCTCCTGAACCCAATCATAAAAGGTTGCCCTTGAACCGCCCACGATTGGCAGGAGCACTTCATATATGGGGTTTGTTTCCTTATTGGCTTCACTGTATTGTACTTCGAAAATACTTTCTTTTGAATTCCCTGGTACATATATTTTAAACCAGTCTGTTTCATTTTCAAGCGAATATAAATTGGAGCCGATAACCTTATCGCAATATTCTATACATTTTTGATAATCTTCTTTCCAAAGATATACATCGGCTAACAAGGTTTGAATCGAGTATTTATTGGCCCTGCCTTTAAAAAGTGTCAGATCAGACATAAACTGGGCCGTGTTTTCATCAATGTTCTCCATAGATACCGCAATGGTTTCGGCATATTCCAGATCACTGATTATCTGGTTAAGAACAACAGATTCATCACTTTCTTCAACATAAAAATCCACGGTATCTGAACTCGAGGCAGACAATAACAACGGAACATCTCTGTAAAGACGAACAAGGTAAAAATAAGTTAATGATCTTATAAAGAGCATTTCAGCATGAATCCTTTGCATTTCTGTTTCGGTGAAAAGCTTATCGTTTTCCAATACCTCAGGCATAAATTGAATCAGCGTATTGGCCAGATTAATGGTGAAATAATACTTTTCCCACTTGACCTCCGGGTTGTCATATTGTATATCGGATTCAGCTATTTTAACATAGTCACCGAATTGGTTAGGATTAAAGTATATCATATCGGCCCTGACCTCACCCATCATAAGTGACTTTAACGAAGTTTCCCTGAATGCATCGTACGTTGCTGCTACTACAGCCTCAACATCCCCTTTCTTTTGCCAGAATTCCTGGCGTATTAATTTATCCTCAGGTTCCAGTTCCATCCAGTCTATACAGGAACCCAGCAGGGACATTAAACCAACGGTGATAATAATAATATGTAATTTAAATTTGTTTTTCATCTTGTACTGCTTTAAAATTAAAATGTAATGTTCAGCCCGACAATAATTTGTTTGCTCGGAGGGGTTCTGCTGTTATCCTTTGGCAATAGTTTAGGATCACTGGGTTGTGCCACATCCGGATCCTGTCCCAGGTATCTTGTCCATGTAAACAAGTTATATGCCGTTGTGTAAATTCTAAGCTCCCTTAGCCTTAGCCGCTTGCAAATCTCATCTGATGGTTTGTAACTGAAAGACATTGTCTTTAACCTGAGAAACGAACCATCTTCCACGAAACGGTCTGATCCCATCCAGTTGTATCCGTCCCCGCTAAGCGCCCTGGGCATGTCTGTTTCATCACCGGGTCTTCTCCATCGGTAATTCGTAGCCACACTTTGGTTATCGTCATAATACATATTTTCGGTATCCATCCTGGTTTTATTGATAATTTCCTGGCCTAATTTAAAATACATGAATCCATTTACTACAAATTCACCTTGTTTAGTAATATAGGCAATTCTTGGCCCAAAACCTCCCATGAAGCCAGGATTCAGGTCACCCAAATAAACCAGGTCAAGTTCATCGATTACCCCGTCGTAATTTTGGTCCTTGTACTTAGCATCACCTTGCCGGAATACATAACCTGAACCATGGATCATTTTCAACGGAACATCTCCGATATCATAAATCTGATTTCCGTTAATATCGGTGGCAACAAGCTCAGAATTATCTTTATAAACTCCAAGGTATTTATATCCATAAAATCCCCCGATGGAATTTCCGGGTTCTATACTGATCTTATAATTTCCGTTATTAAGCATGTTACCATATTCCAGCGCATAATTTTCAGGCATTTGGATAATAATATTCTCATTGGAAGATAAATTAAAAGTTGTCTGGATATTAAGTTTCTCTCTCTTAACAACAGTAATGTTAGTAAAAATCTCCCAACCACGGTTTTCCATTGTACCACTGTTCTGGGCTATTTTGGCATACCCGGTATAGGTGGGGATATTAAAATAATCCAGGTATAGGTCGGTGGTGGTTTTAATATAATAATCTGCTTCCAACGTCAGGCGATAATTAAAAGCTGACAACGTAAAACCGGGGTTAATCTGTTCTATGTTCTCCCACTTCAGGCTGGTTAATTCAATTCCCTCAGGCCTGACACCGGCAATACCATTGTAACTATAAGCTGAATTAGCCGCATAACTGTTAAAATATAAATAGTTGCCCAATGGTGTATTTCCTGAAACGCCCCAGCTAAACCTTAATTTAAGGTCATCAATAGCCTTGATTTTATTCAGGATAGGTTCTTCATTTATTCTCCAGGCGAGAGATACAGAAGGGAATGTTCCCCAACGGCTATCCTTACTGAATTTAGAAGTTCCTTCATAATTTAACCCAAGCGTAACGATATATTTATCATCAAATTTATAATGTAACTGACCGAAAGTACTGACAGATCTGAAGGTTGATGAACCGGAACTGAGGCTGACAATATCCACATCGCCGGTGGCTTCCTGCAAAAAGGGTGAGGCTGACCGGCTTGTTTTAATGTTGTATGATTTCGAAGTTTCATCTTCTGTCCTCAACCTTAAGAGGGCAGAGAATTCGTGTCTGTCATTTAGTTGGGTTGAATAGTACAATTGGTTGATAGTCTGCAGGTTATTCTTTTTAAAGGACTCTTCACTTGCCTGGTTTGACATATCATCATCAATACCAAAACCAATAGCTTTATAAGGAAGGAACTTCTTACGTTTCTGATCAAAGAAATCCATCGTGATGGTACTCTCGAAAACAAGGTTCTTTATTATCTGATATTTAATATTAAATAAAGCCCTGGTATTATCCTGCGTTCGATTATGCTGACCCAGGTTAGCAAAAGCCACCGGATTATACATATCCTTTGCATCTCCTTGTATGGTATAGGATGGTGTAAAATAATTACCTAAAATATTATCAGCTGTATCCCTTTCATATACCGACATGTTCGGCATTTTTTTATAAGCAACGGTGCGCACGGTTTTATCGAAATCTCCGTTTTTATAATCCCTGTTGTCCCAGTCATACGTTGCATCCTGGTCGTACCGGGTAAACATAATATCGGTTTTTAGCTTTATCTTATTCGATAAGTCATAATCCAGCGCTGTACGAAGGTTTATTTTATCAAGTTTTGTATTGATGGTAGTACCTTCCTGGCTCATATATCCGGCAGAAATGTCATATCGTGTTTTATCACCACCACCCCGTACTGAAAAGTTATTGTTTGCAGTGTATGCAATACGGGTGATTTCCTCAATCCAATTCGTATTTTGTGCATAGTTTTTATCTTCAGGATCAGGCAAGTTAGATGGATCGTCAGGTCGGATTTTATTAAAATGTGCTTCTGTTATAAGTTTTGGATATTCATAGCCATTTAACATAGGAATAGGATCGGGTTCCTTTGACCTTGTAATGGTAGAAGTATATGAAAATACCGGAGTTGACTTAAATCCCCTTTTGGTTCTTATACTTAACACTCCATTTGCTGCTTTCGAACCCCATACCGCTGTTGAAGCTGCATCTTTCAGAACTTCAATAGATTCAATATCCTCAGGGGCAACGTCAATAAGGCTGCCAAACCTTTGCACATCAGCAGTTCCGAAATCAAAATTATCATCGATGTTTGCATCATAAGGGATACCATTTACAAGGATCAGTGGTTCGTTACGGGCATTCAGGGAGGCTGTCCCCCTGATACGGATATTTACACCGGCACCCGGGTCTCCGGAAATAGCCGCTATATCAACACCTCCAAGTCTACCTTGCATCATCTCTTCAATCGAGGAGGTCATTAATTCGTTCATGTCTTTCATTTCGAGCCTGGATACAGCAGTAGCCCTGTCCCGAATGGAAATAATCCCATCGTTCCCTATTTTATCGGCCGTTACGACAACTTCATCCATTTTTATAGATTCCTCTTTCAGATCGACATTCAGTTTGTTTCTGCCTGCAAGTTCAAAAACCTGCGTGGTATACCCAAGATAAGACACCTGAACAGTTGCATCCCTCCTGCTTACGGTCAAAGTAAAGTTACCGTCAAAGTCGGTAGTTGTCCCTGAAATAAAACGTCCGTCTTTATCAATTTCAACAACGTTAACGCCAATTAAAGGCCCTTTATCGTCTTTTATCTGACCGCTTATAATAACCCTGGTTTGTGCTGACATATTAATACTTACTGAAAAAAGTATCAGAAATGTGCGAAACACTGTTAATAATAAAGTTCTCATAGCTGGGTTCCTGTTATTTTTCGAAATATTTATTTAGATATTAGCACTGTCTTTATGCTGTGAGCAATACCATCTCTTACAAAGACATTTGCAGTGGTATGATCAATGAGTACTTCTTCTCCTGATCCATCAGTAACAATCATTTGTTTTGGTTCAGATTGAATTTTGAGTTCCAGCGGTATCCCGGCAGAGTCAACAAACGCGGTTTTATAGTCATTAGAAACAGTATTGAAATCGGAAATTAACTCATTGGCTACAAAATGATATTTTAAAAAGTTACCAAGTTCTACTGAATCTTCCGGTATTAAATTATTGGACTCGGCATTAGCAATTGCATCATTATCAGGTAGAAACCCTGTCCAATTTTTATACGTCAGCAAGAACTTCAGGTTTTTATAATACAAATCAGGATCATCTTCGTCAGGAACAGAATCAACCAAACCAGCCTTGTCAAGAAGTGAATAAAATCCGGAGTAATTGTCATTGCCGTAGATATACCTTGCAAAATCTTCTTTTGCGGGTTTAATGGGATTATCTAATAAGTATAATACTCCATTAATATTGCTGTTAGTAGCTTCCACCACATTAATTTGTTCACCGGCTTCCCGGTTACCTCCGGCCATAAAAGTATTATTGTTAACATAAACACCTGTACCATTAGCGGTATAAATAATCCCTTCGCCGGAAAAATCATCAATCCCCTTATAAATGATTTGGTCATAAACAAAATCTATAAGATCTTCTTCTTCCATATCTACCCATATTCCAAAAATATTTTGTTGTTCAAATATCTCTTTCAGCGTGTTATATCGGATACCATAGGCTAAAAGCCTGTCATTATCCGCAGCAAATACTGTAACCGGTACATCCGGATACGAAAGGGTCGGAATAACACCAACGACATTAAGGGCACGTAGGAAAGTTGAATATTTATTATCTGTAAAAAGCGGACCTGGGGCAGCTTTGAAAGCTAATGGTTCTAATACCCTGTTTATTTCGTATAGGGCGCCATTACTACACATGGTAGCATCGGTCACATCTTTGTCGAGGTCGAAATCTATCGTTTCACCGTAAGGATTCAGGAATTCATTTCTTATTTGTGATGGGAATACCCAGTTTCCGGCAATATGACCATTCAGTAAATAAATTATTGTTTCTCTTGGTACACTGTCGATAGAAGCAAATTTACCGGTCAAAAAAGCATTGTCAAGATATTCCTGCATAACATCATCCGTAGGTATATAAGCGGTGTAAAAATTGGTTGCTTCATAACCAAGACGCTGCGGGCCATTTTCAAAGGCAATATCTCTGACATCGGCATATGCCTTTGTGTATATATCATAATCAATGCCAAGCTCAGTTGTAGGGGTATACGTTGCGAACCGTTGCATCAGATCGTAAAAAACCCCGTATTTGTCCTGGTTGTTTCGCAGGTATTCATCAATACTCGGCGGTATCGGAACAACCTGGTCGATGTAAAAGATGAACCCGTTGGAACACTTTGCTTCTGGTCCGGTCACTGCGGCATTAAACCACTGAAGGCCGGTCCATGTGGAGTTCGGGAAAAAGTACAAATAATCCGAACCATCCGTTTTGCCTCCAATATCTCCAAAAAGATCTTCTGATATACAGGGCATCCATTTATGGTTATTTACAATGGCGAGTTCCAGGCCCTGATAATCGGGATTATATTTTACCACCTCTTTTTGAATGTAATATTTCGCAGGTAAATCCCACCTGAAGAAACGGGACAGGTATTCGCTGGTTGAATCCTGCCAACGGTCGTTTATATATTGGTAGATCAGTTGATCCCTGGAACGACCCTTTCGCAGCGAAAGTAAAGCCATTAATGACTTGCATTCTCTTTTCGATAATTGTCCAACCGAATCGACTCCCCTGCCGGCCAAAAATTCTTTGAAAGCGTCATCATTGGCAGCAAAAAACGTATAGACATCACTTTCGATAATATCTCTGTATTCGGCTATTTCTGCTAATCTGATTAAAATGGTGTAATTGCCATTTTTCTCTAATGTCTCGAAAATAGAACCTCCCAACCACTCAGGAGTTTTGTAAGGCTCTTTATCAATTTCACATGAATTATAAATTGACATTAGAATAATAGCCAAAAAGGTGTTTTTTATTATTCCTTTCATTGCCGGTGTTTTAAAACTTATTTAATATCCTAATATTAATATAAAAAGCGGATAGTATATCATTATTTATACTAATAATTCTGATGCATGAAGAAGCTTTGCATCTGTCGATGCAAAGCTTCAAACTGATACTAACTGATCTAACCTATGAAGAAGTTTTGCATTTTATTAATGCAAAATTTCTATGAAAACTAAAAGTAACCGTAATTCTGCGGATTCGGATCAGGGGGATCAATGTTGTCGATATGGGATTGCGGAATGGGACGGAACCGATGAAAGACATTGATAGCTCCGACTGTCCAGTAATTATGGGCTTCGATTCTTTCCTTGAAATAATCAGCGCCATAGCGTGCCAGAAGGTCGAAACGATTCATCTCGCCTGCCGTTTCATGGCCCATTTCGTCAAGGTAGAAATCAGTCAGCTGCCGGTCAGAGAAACCGCCCAGGAAACCGGCTGTTACAAGCATATCGTCTATGGTTGCAGCAGTTCTGGATTCATAGGTGCCGCCATCGTATTTCCAGTAGTGGAAGGATTTTTGCTCACCTTCTTTCCAGGCTGCACGATAACGAACCTTGTTAAGGGTTTCAGCAGCATTGGCAAAATCTCCTTTTCTGGCATAGGCTTCTGACAGCAGGATATAGGTTTCGCCCAGACGCATACGGATAAAATTCTTAAATCCGGCCTGGTCTTGTATGCCTGCACGACGGTTATCGAGATGTTTTATCAGCGTAGGGAATTGATTGGTGATAACATCATATCCGGACACATCGCCTCTGGAAGTAGGTACTAGAATTGACTGCATGGGCACATACCAGTATTTTTCCCCGGCCCTGGCCAAAGCCAGTTTCTCCCGGGGAGTACCACCGGCAAACCGTTTGGAAACATCCTCTATAGACAATACAATAGCGGTATCGCCCACGGTATATCGTTGTTCACCTTCAGTCATACCAATATCTGCAGGATCAAATGAACCCGCTGCATTCGAATAAGATGCCCAAGGCACGTCTACATTTTCATCGTTACAAAACAATACCCATACATGCGATTTGTAAAGCCTTGAATCAACAAGCTTTCCCAATTTTCCTGATGCATAGTTCCTGGTTGCATAAAGGCCATCCTCAGCATAATAATAAGGGGTGGGACAAAGTCGTCTCCAGGGGCGGTCAGTTAAAAAATCACGGACCCTTCCGACATTGTTCCCCCAGGTAATTTTATCACCATTCTCAAGAGCGGTAGTTAACGGATAATTTTCCAGCTGGGCCGTATATAACATATGCAACCAGTTTCCTTTACCATTAACATCGGTAACATCCGTGTTATTATAGAAATGATTCGTTGAAAAATTTATCGAGAACACGATTTCCGGCCCCATATACTCGGCTACCAGACCCTGAGTCGGATCCCAGCCCCAAAGGTCAGAGAAATTATCGGCCAACACGTGACTGCTGCCGCTTCCTGCTCCCTCGCCATAGTTGGCAACCCGGCTGGCAAAATAAATCACCGAGTCGATATCGGATTCCTTGCCGCCACGATCTTCGTTCATATTGGCATCCGACTGGTTTTTTGCATACTTATCACAATACCGGAACATGTATGCCTTTGCGAGCAAATGTCCTGCAGCTCCTTTGCTTGCCCGCCCCCAGTCACCGGTTACTTTTCCGCCGGCATCCGCCCAGGGAAGAAGTTCCCAGGCCTGACGGGCGTCTGTAATGATCAGATCCCAGATTTGCTTTTGCGGCACCCTGAAAAAATCGGTTTTGGGCTTATCGGTCGGGGTAACATTCAAAGGAACATTGCCAAAGTGGATGGCCAGTTCGTAATAGTAATAAGCGCGAAGAAAGGAGGCTTCGCCTTTCCGGATTGGTTTTACTGTTTCAATCATTTCTGTATTGGCCTCTGCATACTGTAAGGCAAGATTGCACGAGGCTATCCCTTTGTAATTATTGTTCCAGAAGTCCAGTAACAGCTGGTTGGTGGGAGTCAGCGCCGAAGAAAGATATTGGCCAAATGCATCGCGATGGGAACCATCGCCACCCAGCATATAAATATCAGTTCCCATATCTTCCAGCGCATATTGGGTTTCAAAACCGGCACACCAGCGGGTTTGCTGATAGCATGAAGCCACCAGGGCATCTAAACCGTCGGCTGTTTTATAATAGGTATAATCAGCGTTGTAACCTTTCTCTTCGAGGAAATCCTCGCAGGACAGAAATGGCAACATGAGTCCTGCCCATAATATTATTTTCTTAAGTGTTTTCATTTTTAGTCAGTTAGAATGATACATTCAGTCCGAACATATAAACCCTCATGGTGAACGGGGCATCCGAATAGGTAACTATTTTGCCATCCGAATTTCTCTGCGTCCCGATGGCGCCCTCAGGATCGTTCCCTTCAAATTTCGAAAACATGTATGGATTTTGGACTTTCACATAAATACGGGTCCTTTGAATTCTTGCCTTGGTTGTCAGAGAAGCAGGCAGCGTATATCCCAGCGTAACATCTGAAATTTTCAGAAAATCTCCTTTCCAGTAATACATGGCGGTGATGTTACTGGGCATTTGCATATCAGCGTGAGGTGCCAGCCACTTTGTATCGGTGTTGGCAGGCGTCCAGTATTCATTCTTAAAGGTATTTCCCCTGCCTCCCAGTCCTATGCCCGGATCCCAGTATACGGTTTGCCCGAAGGCGCCATACATGAATACATACAAATCAAAAGGACCATACTTGAAAGTATTGGCCATACTGACGGTCTGTTTTGGCATTTTTGACCCTCTTATTTCCCGGTCCTCAGCTGAAATCCTGTAGTCGCCGTTCAGATCCTCAACCCGGAGATCTCCGGGATTAAATCTTGAACGGTTTGCCCTGAATTTTCTCAATTCATCCATATCTTCCCTGGAATAGCCCCATACGGTTGGAAGGGCAACATAATCATAGTAAGTATCAATCGGATGGCCGACAAACCAGTTGTTCGCCAGATCTTCATCCAGCCCTGAAGCCAGCATGGTAATTTCTTCCTTGTTGGTAGCAAACGTTATATCCGTTGTCCATAAGAATTTTCCCGAATTGACATTGATCGTATTAAGACTGATTTCAATCCCCTTGTTTTGTGTTTCACCGATATTCTGCATGATGCTTGTAAAGCCTGAAACAGCGGGGAGTGAGCGTTTCATTAGCAAATCATAGGTACGTTGCCTGTACATATCGATGGTCCCAGCCAGTCGTCCGCCCAGGATGCCAAAGTCGAGTCCGATGTTAACCTGCTCTGTTGTTTCCCAGGACAACGCTCTGTTTGCAAGCGTATAGGGCTCATATCCCAGGATACCTGTGGTCTTATCCCAGTTATAGCGGCTCACCTGGATCTGCCCTTCCGTGCTATAGGGGTCAACAGCCGAGTTACCGGTTACACCATAACCCAACCGTAGTTTGAGGTTGTTGATGGTTTTGATGTTTTTCAGAAAATTCTCCTGGGAAATACGCCATCCCAGGGCCAGTGACGGGAAGGCCACCCATTTATGGCCTTCGGCCAGGCGGGAAGAACCATCGTACCTGAGTGAGGCGGTAAGCAGGTACCGGTCCAGTAAGGAATAATTGATGCGCCCTAACCACGACATCATGGTCCATTGCGTATAATCACTTGATACAGACTGTGATGATGCAGAACCAAGATCATACCACACCTGGTTTTCAAATGGAAGATTATTACCTTCCTGGGTAGTGGGTTCGGTAACATATTTCTCGTTCGACTGAACAAAGGTTAAATTGATGGAATGGGCTTTAATTTCCGTTTTGTAATTCAGAATGTTCTCAAAATTCCAGCCACGGTTAAACCAGTTGCTTTGTTTGGCCCGCGGATTACCCAGCCCGGTCACGGTTGAAAAATGACTGAAAAATTCCTGTTCCTGCTTTATATAAAGCGAAGTTCCGAAATTCGCCCTGTATGTTAAGCCTTTAAACAGATTAACATTGATATAAAGGTTAGTAATAATGTTGTTACTTTTCTTTTGCCGTTTTACACCGTCAAGATCATAAAAGGAATTGTATTGCAAGGGTTCACCGCATGGATGGGGGATAAGGCCATAAGCCGGATCACCATCCTTCGTGACATCATCATCCGGAGAATACCAGGGTGTTCCCAGCGGATTCCAGAAAATGGGAATACCTTTACCGTCATTCCAGTTAAGATAAGAGAAATCTACATTTCCCCCCAGGTCAATCAGTTTACCCAGGTTCTGATCTATATTCATATGAAGATTATACCTTTTACGGAACGACTGAAGCTGAATATCTTTCAGATCAAGATATGCACCTGAAATATAATACCTGGTTTTTTCGGTTCCGCCCCTTACGTTGATACTATGCGTCTGAGAGGTGGAATGATCTCGAAAACCGGCCATTTGCCAGTCAAAACCACGGACTTTTGAAGCATCCCAGACTCCGTCAACCCATCCCCGGCTTAATGATTCCCACAGGTAAGGATCCTGGGTAAAATAACCCATGCTTTGGTCCTGTTCATAATCAGGCACGGCAGAACTGTAACGACTGCCCGGATCCAGCTGGTAGCCACCGATGCTGTCATAAACATAGCTCCGGTTTCCTTCCCTCACCAGGTCGCAATATTCGCCAACATCCATCGCACGGCGAATACGGTCGAGTTTTCCGATGCTGAAATAAGTGTCATATTCAACCGTTACCTTGCCTGCTTCCCCTTTCTTGGTAGAAACCAGCACAACCCCGTTGGCTCCTCGCGCACCGTAAATAGCGGTAGCAGATGCATCCTTCAGGATTTCCATAGATTCGATATCGTTGGGATTTATCGATTCCAGTCCGCCGGTCAGCGGAAATCCGTCGACAACGAACAACGGATCATTGGTGGCTCCTATCGACCGGTTCCCGCGTATCCGGATAGTGGCTGTTGAATTAACCGTATTGCCGGATGTGATCACAACTCCGGCGGCCTTCCCCTGCAATGCCTTTTGAATCGAAGTAGGTGCATTGGCCATCAGCTCATCGGATTTTACCGAAGTTACTGCTCCGGTAAGATCGCTTTTTTTGACGGTACCATAGCCAACCACAACAACTTCGTCCAGGCCTGTGATGTCAGGTACCATGGTCATGTTTATTTCCGCCCGGGTTCCGACATTGATTTCATCGGATAAATAACCAATAAAAGAAAATACAAGGATTTCATCAGGCCCGGCCAGTAATTCATATTTCCCGTTAACATCGGTTACTGTACCTCGCATGGTTCCCTTAATAAGAATGTTTACCCCCGCCATGGGAGAGCCCGACTCGTCAGATACCAGACCCCTTATTGCTGAGGTCTGCCCATAGCTCCGGAAAGAAAAAAGCAACAGTGGCAACATTAGTATTGCCATCAGCAGTAACCGGTTTCTTTTCATCATAGATTAATTTTTAGGTTAGTAATAATTAGTTCAATCGGGATTTTCATGTTTGGTCTTTGTGACCAAACAAGTTTCCGTTTCTATTGTCAAAATTCCAGTCAGGGTGTCGTCATTATCATGAAATGTCATGGCCTGTATGAAATCAACCAGCTTAACCTGGCATGAAGCATGGAAATCTGAGAGGCATCATTCGTTAAATAATCCACCGGTACAAAAATCGTTTTTTCACCCAGTTGGTTATTGTGACTTTGATACAATTGTTGTAAATTTTGATACATCCTGAATTATGCCATTTGCTTTCAGTCGTGTGCGGAACTCCATAATGATAAGTGCTTAAATTATTGATTAAAAATGCGATAGACTATAAATAAGTATTAAAAATGCCATAAAATGTATCCAATATCATAATGAGAGAAGAATTAAAGGGGAGAGAGGGGCGAAAAATCAGTTTTCGAATAATTTGTTAAGGGTCTCTTTTTCTTCCGATTCGGTATACTTAAGTACAAATTCGGTGGGAGCCATCCCGAAATAATCTTTAAAATTATTGGAGAAGTAGGAGTGTGATGAAAAGCCTACTTTGTAAGCAACATCCGAGATGTTTACCTTGTTATTAATGAGCAGGTAGGCGGCCTGTTTTAACCGTATGGACCTGATGAGGTTACCGGGGGAAATATTGATGTTTTCTTTCAGTTTCCGGTTCAGGTGCACCCGGCTGAGCCCTACTTCCCGGCTGAGATCATCGACACTGAATTCCGGGTTTTCGATGTTTTTCCGCACGGTTTCTATAGCCTTTGCGATAAGGCGGCTGTCAGGCGAACTTACCTTGATCCTTTCAAAATCGGGATTAACATTCGAGCGGTATTTGTTCCTGATCATATCACGCGTTTGTATCGCCTGGGCAATGGTACTTTTTAGCAGATCAAGGCTGAAAGGTTTGGTAAGGAAATGATCAGCGCCGCTTTCGATACAGTGACGCTCATTCTCTTCGTCCGTTTGCGAAGTGAGAATGATCACGGGCAAATGCTTGGTTTCCGGATTTTTCCTGATCTTCCTGCAAAGCGAGATCCCGTCTGCCTCAGGCATGACTATATCAACAATGATGGCATCGGGCAGCGTTGTGGAAATCACTTTCCATGCGTCTATGGCCTTATTGCAAACTTCAACATTGTACTTGTCAGAAAGCTCCATCCTTACATATTTTCCCAAATCGACATCGTCGTCAACAAATACCAGTGTCCGCTTCGATTTGCTTTTTTTTGCAACAACGGCAGCCTCTTCATCCTGAGGTAGTTCAATATAATCTGTTTCCGGGTGCAGTTCAACATCGTGCCGGATCTTTGTGTAAATGTCCTTGTTCGGATCAGCGTCATCAATTTCTGTCGGAGATAAATGCTTATTCGTAAGCGGGATATAAACGATGAATGCTGCTCCGTTTTCAGTATTTACTGCATTTATCTTCCCATGGTGCAATTGGACAATTATTTTTGCCAGATGCAGTCCGACACCTGATCCGCCTGCTGTTGTGTTATCGCGGCTTTGATAGAAACGGTCGAAGATACGTTCATTTTCGCCTTTGTCGATTTTGCTTCCCGAATTCTCGATACTGAGCTCAATATAATCCGCCGTATTAAGGGGTAATCCTTCATTTGATTTAGGCCTGATGGTATCCAGACTGATCAATATATAACCATGATCGGGGGTGAACTTAAATGCATTGGAGAATATATTGAAGAGAACCTTATCGAAATTTGCCCGGTCGATCCAGCATTCCAGTGATTCAAAATTTGCTACCAGCCGGAAATCTATATTGCGCACAATGGCCAGTTGTTCGAACGATTTCATAATATCCTGGATGAAATAGATCATATCGGTTTTTTGAAATTGCATCTTAAGCTGCTGATTGTCAATTTTCCGGATATCCATAAGCTGGTTAAGCAATCGGAGTATCCTGAGCACGTTGCGGTATATTAAATTGAGCATCTCCTTACGCCTGCTGTCGGTTTCCGATTCATGCATCGATTTTAAAGGGTTCATGACCAGGGTAAAGGGGGTTCGGATTTCATGGGTCAGATCGGTGAACATCCGAAGTTTCATCTCCTTCTTTTCGAGTTCCAGACGTTCCTGAATGCGGACTTTTCTTCGATTGAGGAAATTCACGAACTGCCATATTAATAAAGCAAGCAAGACCGAATAGATGAGATAAGCCCAATAAGATTTATACCACGGAGGCAGGATACGAATATTTATTTTGTTGTATACGGCATTCTGATCTTCTGAGGATCCTTCGAAAAAAGCTTTCACCCGAAAAGCATAGGATCCTTCCGGCAGGTTTGTATAAGTTGCCCGCCGATTCTTCGAATCAGTATATCTCCAGTCGTTATCAAATCCATCCAACCTGTAACCATACACCACTTTTTGCGGATTGGCATATTCCAACACGGCAAATTCCAGTGAGAAGACATTCTGGTTTTTCTTTAAGGTGATCTGATGTGCCTGTGAGATATGACTGTCAAGTATATTCTTCTTACCCAGGGCATCATTATAATTTGCAGCCTGACTGAGCACGGTAAGCTGGGAAAAATATATTTTGGAAATGAGCTTTTCTTCGCCTTTAATGTTGTCAGGATAGAAAGCCGTAATTCCGTTAATGCCACCAAAGAACATTTTTCCATCGTTGTCCATGTAACTGGCTTTCATCCTGAATTCATTATCCTGCAGTCCGTCGTATGCATGAAAGTTTTTGAAAGTTTTTGTTTGTGTATCGAACCTGGATAAACCATTAATGGTGCTGATCCATAAAATCCCCTTTGTGTCTTTTAACATAGAACATACCAGGTTGCCTGGCAAACCATCATTTTTAGTATATAATGTAAGTTTGTTTATTTCCTTCTGATAATGGAACAAACCATCGGGTGAACCAAGCCACATGGAACCACCTCCATCTTCAAACATGGAGTTAATGTTAATTCCATCGGTTTTACCTGCCAGATCAACATGAATCTCTACACCGGTCTTTGTGCTGAAACAACTGACACCTTCTGTTTGCCCCACCCATAAATTGCCCGCATCATCGAGACAAAGTGAACTGACCCACACCAGTCTGTTTATATCAGGAAATGCTTTTAACCGGTTATCTGAAAATGACAAAACCTTCACCCCATGTCCTAATGTCCCCAGGTAAAGCTTATCGTTTTTACTGTCGTACAAAGAACAGATCACTTTTTGAAGTTCAGGATCGTTACTATATGCCTTAAACCCGTTGCGCGGGCTATAGCTTGTAATTCCACCCATGTAAGTTGAGATCCACAACGTACCTCGCTTGTCAGCCGCTATGGAAAGTATAGCATTATTGGGAAGGGGTGTATTATCTTTTGTATAACGGATCTTGGTTCCATCTTTTGGCATGCAGAAGAGTCCGCCACCATCGGTACCAACCCATAAGTTGCCGCTATTATCCCGGGTTATGGAAGTTACACAGGCTATGTTTGCACTCATGGAACCCATTGATGCCGATAGTTTTATATATTCAAAATCGTTGGTTGACCTGGGGATTAATAATAATCCCTTTTGAAAAATACCGGCCCAGATGTTTCCCTGTGCATCCTGCATAATGGAATGCACTTTGCAGTTATCAAGATCAATAGGGGCATACTGAAAATCCGGATTAATGATTTCTTCGAGTTCCCTGTCGAATTTTTTGAGTCCGGTATCTTCAGAGCCTACCCAGATGTTAAGTCCGCTGCCATTCCCCTTCTTTGTTTCAGCCAGTAATGCCCGGATGCGGTACGCTGATGCTGATTTTCCCTTAGGTCTTCTGATGGTGCCCAGCGATTGGTCGTAAATAAAGATGCCATGGTTGTAAGTACCTATTAATATATTCCGGTTAACAGGGTCTTCGGTAATAGCCGAAACAACAATGTTGTCGGACTGTTCATTCAAACCGGGGTCCCATTGCAGTTTATCGATCTCCTTTTTTTGAAGATTGACCCTGAAAAAATAACCCTGTTCAGCATACGACCATAAAAAACCTTCGTTATCAAGGAATAACGTTCCGAGGAAACTGGTACCATATAGTTCTTTTAATGCTGTGGTGGTTTCAGTATCGATCTGTTGGGTTTTCCCATCGTACACCACTACTCCCAATCCGGCTACCGACACCAGCAGTTTTTCGTGTTCCTTATCCTCTGTAATCGACGTGACATAGGGGGTGCCTGTAAAGGAAGGGTACTGAAGCGAAAATTCGCTGAAACTGTTGTTTTCACGGTTATAAATCTGTAATCCGTTTGCCGTGCCTATCCAGGTTACTCCCCTGCTGTCGGTGTATATTGTTTTGACCAGGTCACTGGAAAGTGTGCCTGCCTTGCCGGGATCGTGACGAAATGTTGCAAAGCGCATTCCGTCGAAATAGCTTGCCCCGTTTTCTGTCGCAATCCAGATATAACCATAATCGTCTTGCGAGACTTTATGGATCAGGCTATTGGGCATACCTTGTTCAGAGTTATAAAAACGTATCCTCTGTCCTTGCACAAACAAGGGTATGAATACCAACAGTAATCCTGTAATAAAAATGATCAGTCTTCGAATCACAACCTGTTTATTTGCATATTCCTGTCTCACCTGAAAATACTGTAAAAAGCAAAATTATCTAAATTCATGGCAGATAATAGGCTCAGGGGTTAAAAAACACTACAGAACTGCAAATAAGTTATCAGCGTCCATTAGAGTTTAATCACCATCTTTTTACCCATGTAGGTTACTATTTTATCATAGCTTTCAGATTCATCTGTTATTCCAGTTCCCCGGTCTTTCTCAACCCTGACAATGTTGAATTTTCGCGCTGCAGGCATTCCGCTGAATGAGCCTTTTCGGTCGCCGATGGACAATGTTTTTTTAGTATCGTCCCAGGTGAATGTAATGGTTGAATACGCACCTTTTTCATAGTTGTAATTGTCACCTTCGTCTTCATACAATGTAAATACTCCGTTTGCACCAGCATAAACACGTATTTCAAGTATATCGGCAGGATTTTCACCGGTGTATTGAACAACCGGACCCATTGGTACAATGGACCCTGCTTTCACAAGAAGTGGTATTTTATCAGGAGGAGCATCTGTTTTGATGGTCTGACCGCCGTTAAATCGCTCTCCAGTCCAGAAATCGTACCAATCAAACGACTGGGGCAAATAAACATTCCATGCTGTTACACCAGGTTCGGTAACAGGGGCAACGAGGAATGATTTTCCAAATAAAAATTGATGGGGTTGTTCAACAGCTGAACCATCTTCCCTGAAATCCATAACCATTGGGCGCATAATGGTTGAACCGTTTCTGGTAACCTGCCAGGCTTCGGAATAGATATACGGTATCAGAAGATAACGGAGGTTCAGCATTTTACGTATATTCTCCTCAACAGTTTGTCCGTATTTCCAGGGTTCGGTTTCGGACATATAACCATGAACGCGGAAAATGGGGTTAAAGGTCCCCCATTGAAACCATCTGACAAGCAATTCGTGATAGTTTTCATTGGTATACTGGGCAGGACCAGGTCGGAAAAAACCTCCAATGTCAGTTGTCCAGTAAGGTAAACCGGAAATAGTAAAATTTAAACCGGCTACAATCTGTCGTTTATAGGTATCCCAATCTCCGCCGATATCGCCCGACCAGTTTATGATACCATACCTTTGCTGCCCTAAAAATGCTGATCGGGTGAGGATACACACCCTTTTGCCGGAAGTTACTTCGCGTTGCCCTTCGTAAACAGCCTGGCTGACCATCAATGGATAGGTCAGGCGATAAAAATCGCCTAAACCGGCGTAGGTTCTTTCACCTTTCAATGCATCGTTTTCGGGCTCAACGGCATCCATCCACCACGAATCGACACCATGGTCGAACATGTTCTCTTTCAGGGTATTCCAGTATTCTTTTCGGGTTTCGGGATTGAAATAATCCAACCATTTGGTTCCGGGAATGAAGCGTTCTTTTGCTGCATATTCCTTTCCAATATCCGAATTTTTATCAGGGTTCGACCAGATGGATATGTTGAAATGGGCATTCAGATCGTGCAGTTCTTTTATGAACGCTGAAGGATTGGGGTAATTCTTTGCATCGAACTGTGGAACGCCCCAACCCAGGCTGCCCCAGTATTGCCAGTCCTGCACAATCACATCCATCGGAAGTTCACGTTTACGAAACTCCTTAACAGTTTCAACCAGATGTGTTGCTGAAGTGTAACGTTCGCGGCATTGCCAAAACCCGTATGCCCATTTGGGAAACATGGGGGCATTTCCGGTCAAATTACGATACGAAGCGATTACTTCATCGGCCGACCCTGAAAATACTATATAATCGAGCATTTTGGCATTTGGTGAGCGGAAAGTCGTGGAATTGTCTTTCAGTTTCCACGACAACGCAGGTTGGTTGTCGGATTTGCAGACCAGCTGCACTTCGTGGACGCCTGCTTTGAGATTAACCAACACCCCTGCTGCAGGTGGCAACCACATATTGCTTTGGTCAATAACCGGGTGACCGTCAATTACTACATAATGCCGGTTGCCCATGCTGCCCAAATCGAGAAAGATCGAATATTCGCCATCTTGCTGCACTGAAAATTTACCAAGGTAAAGCGATTGGTTTTGCGATACTTTTAGTGTCCCCGCCGTACTTGTAACTTCAGCCACATAGTCGCTGCCATCGGCCTGCCCCTGTTTTTCTAGCGTTACGAAATTATCGGCAGGATTAAAATCGGTAAGCCCATACTGGTGCCAAAGCAAACCATAGCCTTTGTTAGAATAGATAAAGGGAATGGCAATCTGGCTGTTTACCTGGGTCAAACGACGGGTAACCCCTTTTAAGTTATAATGCCCGTCCTGGAATTGGCCTAAGCCAAAAAAATATTCATCGGCAGGCGATTCGAAGCTTTGCTCAACAAAATAGCATGGTTCGCCCATCACAGAATCGGGAATCAGTATCCGTGATCCGGTTTTTTCGCTTAAGAATATTTTCCCGGAATTATCGGTAAAAGTCAATGTTCCCGATTGTTTATCTAAAACAACCGTAATACCTTTCACTATAATCTCAAGTTTTGATGGTAAATCAGAAACCTGAAATACAGGGTTCGGGATTCCGGCGGTTAAAATTAATTCCGGAAGAGTTCCTGCAGTTTCTTTACAATACCTGATTCTTACAGCATTTTCAGCCAGGGGACTTATGCTAAGGATCCCATCTTCAAGCGTTATATCAACCCGGTCAGATGACTGTATAAAATTTTTGACAGTTTGTCCATTACACAATACAGGAAACAGGCCGATTATTACCAATAGCTTTAAATTCATTCTTTATATTTTATTTGTGAATTTTAGTATAAATTAATGGTTATGCAGCTAAAACTTAACCATTACTTTTTCCCCTTTGTAGGTAACTGTTTTGCTATGGGTCAAGTCAGTATTCATTTCGGTTGGCACCCTTACAATATTGAATTTACGCTCAGTGAGCATTCCCTGGAACGAACCCTGGCAGTCGCTGATTGTTAAGTTGTTTCTTGCATCATTCCATGCAAAAGTAATGGTTGAGTACACTCCTTTTTCGTAATTGTAATTGTCGTTTTCGTCTTCATACAAGGTGAAATTTCCATCGGTACCAGGATAGATCCGTATTTCCAGTTCATCCCATTTTTTCTCTGTGGCATATTGTACGTCAGGTCCGATGGGAAGAATTGAACCTGCTTTAACATAGATTGGCATAATATCCATAGGAGTTTCCCTTGTCAGGGTTTGTCCGCCGTTTTGCTTTTCTCCGGTCCAGAAGTCATACCATTCTGCTCCTGCAGGCAGGTAGATTTCCTTTGATTTAACAGTGCTGAAATCTTCCTTCCTGTCTTTTGAATACATCGGACTGGTTACAGGACAAACCAGTATTGATTTACCAAACATATACTCATCGTTTATATCCAGTGCATTTTTATCGTATGCAAAGTCCATCACCAGGGCGCGGGTCATACTCGACTGGTTGGCTGTAACATCCCGCGAAGTTGAATAAATGTATGGCAATAAGCTGTAGCGCAGGTTGATGTATTTTTCAATGGCATCAAATATAATGTCTCCCTTTTTCCCAAACTGGTAAATTTCGCGGGGTGCATCGGTACCGTGTGAGCGCATCATGGGGCAGAACGTACCGAACTGAAGCCAGCGCGCGTAAAGCTCACGATACTCGGCGTCGTTAAGTTTATTTTTAAAATTCCATAAAAAGAAACCACCGATATCGCTGTTCCAATAGGGGATTCCACAAAGTGAAAAATTTAAGCCTCCCGAGATCTGGTTTCTTAAAGCATCCCACGACGCCACTACATCGCCCGACCAGGTATTGGCACCGTAGCGCTGCTGGCCGGCAAAAGCTGAACGGGTAAGAATGAAAATCCTCTTGTCTGAAGAAACAGAGCGTTGATGTTGTGATAGCCCACCAACGGTCATCAAGGGAAAAGCATTCCGTACTTTGCGGAATGAACCGAGATATGTTTTATTATCGAAATCGGAGGTTTTGAATTTCAAATGATCAGGCTCTGATGAATCCATCCACCAACCATCCATGCCCAGTGAAAAGATCCCTGCGTTGAGGTATTTCCAGAAAATATCGCGGGCCTGCGGATTATAAGGGTCGTAAACCTTAACTCCTGAAGGATAATCGGGATTAGGCGGCCATTTCTCCGAACCCGATTCGGGCCAGGTAACAAAATTAAAGAGTGCGCCTATGCTGTCTAATTCCCGGTAAGGTTTTGTATGAGGTCCAAATGAATTCCAGATGGAAATAATCATATGAGCATTCAGGCTATGCACTTCATCAACCATTTTTTGAGGATTATAGAACTCGGGGTTCAGAAATTCCATGGCATTCCAGAGGTAATTATTGCCCCAGTATTGCCAATCCTGAATGATTCCATCAAGAGGCACACCCAGTTCGCGGTATTTTTTAACCACCCCTACCAATTCATCCTGACTTTTGTAGCGTTCTTTGCTTTGCCAGTAACCATAAGTCCATAACGGGAACATGGGTACCTGTCCTGTAAGGTCGCGCATACAGGCAATTACACCGTCAGCATTTCCGCCAACCATAAAATAGTAATCAATGCCATCGCCAACTTCGGAACTGAAGGATGTTTCGTACTGATCGTCGCGGAAAATAGTAGGTGAATAATTATCCCAAAATAATCCGTATCCTTTTACCGACTGGAAAAAAGGTATAAAGTCTTCTGTATTGTTTTGTATCATCCGGAGTTCCAGGTTGCGTTGTACCATTTTACCTTTTTGCTGAATACCCAATCCATAAATGGCCTCATCTTTGTCCAATACATAAGCCTGTCTCACAGCGTAAGTTTTAACTCCGGCATCATCAAAACCGGTAAAAACTGCTCCGGATTCTTTTTCATTCAGCAGCATTTCGCCTTTCAACGTTGAAAATGAAATCTTACCACTTTTCAGGTCCAGTAACACCAGAAGTTTTTCACTTTTCAGCGATAGTTCATCTCCCTGTTGTTTTATATTTATAGCTGTTTTTTGCGGGGTTTTAATTACCGAAAGACTTTCTTTGGTAAATGCATTGCCTTCAGGCGATTTCAATATCCTGACAGTTGACGGGCCATAAAATTGAATTTCAACATCAATAGAGTTGATACTGGATTTTATGCCAAAATCAGTTTTCTGATAGGGTTGTGCATAACAGCCGATATATAATAGCACCAGCAAAATGTTTGTAAAAATTAATTTACTCATACCTTTAAATTTTAGTCTAATATTCAAAATCAATTTTAAACACAGTAGCCAATTCATCCATATAAGATGAGTCAGGCGTTCTCAGTGTCAATTTTTTATCTTTCACGAACCACTTCAATTCAACCCCGCTTCCTAAAACAGATACCCGTTTAATTTTTGATTCAATAGCGGTGCGAATTTCAATCTCTTTATTGGATTCAGGAAGACCGAGTGAATATACAAATAAACTCTTTTGGTCTTTTGAAACGGAAAAACGGATATCATTCTGATTATAAGCAATAGTGGCTGTTTGTCCGCCAAATATACTTGCCTCAGATTTAGCAATGCCATAGCCATAAACTGAATAGGCCCTGGTTTCATAAACCGCTTCTTTGTGTTTTTCAATCCATTGGCCTATGGCAGATAATACATCCCGCTGTGTGTCAGGGATAATCCCATCGGCTCTGGGTGAAATATTCAGCAAAACAATTCCCCTTTTGCTCCATACATCAATCATATTCCTGATTACCAGGGACGGATCTTTATAGGTTTGTCCGTTAGTATAGCACCAGCTGCCGTGACTAATGGTAATATCTGTCATCCAGTAATCATCGGACAGTTCGGCTTTCCCGCCTTGCTCCATATCCAGCATGCCGACATTTTCAGGCAGGTCTTCTTGTTTATAGGCAACAATCGGTTTCTGGCCCCGGGATACCGCACTGTTAAAATGATGGGCAACCATTTTCTGCCGGTAGTTTTCAGGAATAATATCGAGCCACGAGTCGAACCAGATTATATCCGGTGCGTATTCATCCACCACCTCTTTTATTTGGTTTAGCCAATATTCATAAAATTCACTCTCGGGCATATTCCCATAAAGTAACCTGAGTTTCGGGTCGGTAGTAGAGGTGATATAATCGGGGTGATAGGGGAAATGGCTGTCCCACCCCGGATCGGGTGTATTCTTGGCCCATTTTGCCGTATCGGTGGCATACCGCTGAAGCAGCCTTTCGTGATGAAAGGTGGCAATGGTTTTCATATCGCGTTTCTTGAGTTCAGCAAATAATTGGCCCAGAATATCCTTCTCAGGACCCATTTCCCTGGCATTCCATGGATTCACCTTACTGCCCCACATGGCAAACCCATCGTGGTGTTGTGCTACAGGACCGGCAAACCTGGCGCCTGATTTTTCAAATAAATCGGCCCATTCTTTTGCATCGAAATGTTCAGCAGTAAACATAGGGATAAAATCGTGGTAGTTGAATTCGCTTAACGGACCATATGTTTTTTCGTGATGACCAAAGACTGTCCCTCCCCAGTCTTTTCTGCCGGGAACGTACATCCATCTGGGGTACCATTCATTATCATACGCGGGTACACTGTACACGCCCCAGTGAAAGTAAATCCCAAACTTGGCATCTTTAAACCACTCGGGTTCCCTTTCAATAGTTGCCAGAGATTCCCATGTTTCTGCAAAGGTTGCTTCGGCTTCTTTCGTTTTCGGTTGTGAATTGTTTTTGCAGGAAAGGATACTCAGCAACACACAAATAGTAAGAACCCTTTGCGTTACTTTTCTATTCATTTTTCTATTTTAAAATGATGGTAATCGTTTCAATTCTTAAATCTTTAGTTTCTATAATTGCAAACCTAAAAGCGAAAGCATTTTTTCGCCATATCTTTTACCAAGTATGCGATACCCTTCAGCTGTGAAATGCAAACCATCGGGTCTGCCAGGACATCCGGCAGAAGAAATCACATGAGCGTTGGGGATGACATCTGGTAACTGTGCAATAAACTGGTTAAACCCTGCACACCTGCCATTGTATTCTGCACTTAACAACTCGCCGGCCAGCAATGGGACGTTTTGGGGATTAAGATTCAGGTCAGCCATCAGGGTGTCATAAATAGCTTTCACCTTTTGTGTCCAAAGCGAATCGTTGGGATTCGACTCTCCCTGGTGCATCAGAATCCCTTTGATCACACCATCCTTTTGTGCCAGTTTTGCCATTTCGACAAGCTTTCCGTAAGGATTACCCCCATAATTTTTTATCCAGTTCAGCATCCAGCCTGGGGCTGTTTCAACATACGACTGGTAGTTTTCTTTATCGAACAGTTCAATTTTGCAGCCTCCGACAGAAACATTGATGATGCCTACTTTTATGTTCGATGGTAATTTTTCGATTAATGTACGGCCAAAATAATCAGCCGGAGAAATACCGGCATTACAATCGCAGATGGGTGGTGTTGCTGTGTACCAATTCCCCGTTTCCCGCCCTTTGTCGGGGCAATCCATTGTACTCATCATTTGAAAACGTTCATCAACAATCGAGTCTTGTGCCTCAGCCCGCGCTGCACCTCCCATATTCGATTGTCCAAAGCACAAGTAAATATGGAAATCAGGATCCTGAGAAAAGGTTAAAGTACTTGAGAAAAGGAAAAGGGTAAAAGCAATTAATTTATACCTTGTATTCATTTTTATTGATTTTGTTTTTTGCAACATTACTGAGCCCATTCTCTACCCTCCGGACTGCGCCGCCATTCAAAATAAGCATCCAGTACTTTAAGTGAATTTTCGCCTGGCACCGGACCCGTATGGGGCGTTGGCCCAAGATACATGACCTGGGGATCTTCCTGGCTGAAAACAGGCCAAAGAGGTACACCATCACCATTTGGATGTCCATATTTAGCGAAATTAGTCCAGTATGTTCCCATTGCCTCCGAGATTTCAAGATCGGATTTGGATGTTTGTGGATTTGCAGGATCGAGGTGCATAAATACGTAAGCCACATCCTGGCCATGTGGAGAGCCATAGCCAAATTGAGGTGAACCTTCGGGATATTCGGGGTGCTGGTCGAAATAGTAATAAAAAACTTTCGATTTTCCTGTTTTCGATTGCAGACGCGCCCAGCTCCAGGTATGCCAGCCAAATGCAGCGTCGCGGGCAAGGTCTCGTGCAGATTTCGGAACCGAATTTTCTCCAACGGGATAAGCCTTAATGAGGTCGTCGGCAAAATTCCCGTAACGTGCTTTAACTCCGGCAATGTATTCTTCGGGAGTTTTTTCCCGTGAAAAACTTGCACCTTCGTCAGAGTTATAACCAATAAGTACCGGAATATCGTTATATTTTCCGGCTGCATAAAGTTTATACTGGTCATCGGGTATTACATACCCGTCAACAATTGGCCAGGCGCTTCCCATGCCCCAGCCCGAAGGCAGTTTGCCGGCATCCATTTTTCGCAAAGCGGCTATTGATTCTACCCCTGCTTTTTGCATATATGCAACACCTGCTTCCTCGGCCTGTTTAAGGGTCTTCATATTTTCGCCGGGGTAAGTGGTAGGTCGCGTCGGCCCAAACGAGCCACCACTTTGCGAAATGGCTCCATGAATTAAACCTTTAGCCAAAGGTGAAGCGCAAAGCATACTTACAGAAATACCTCCGGCCGACTCGCCAAAGATGGTTACCCTATTTGGGTCGCCGCCAAAAGCCGAGATGTTGTTCTGAATCCATTGCAGACCTTCTATCTGGTCGAGTAAACCGTAGTTGCCCGAAACACGGTTGGGATTCTCAGCACTTAGTTCGGGATGTGCCAAAAAGCCAAGCTGTCCCACGCGATAGGCAATACTCACCAAGACAACGCCTTTGCGTGCCAGGTGCTCTCCATTGTGAACCGGTTCCGATGTTGAACCAAAGCTGAAGCCACCTCCGTAAATCCAAACCAGCACCGGCAGCTTTTCTTTAGGAGATTTGGCCGGTGTCCATACATTTAGATACAGGCAATCTTCGCTTTTGCCCGATGGTGGGTTCCCTCCCTGCATGGGTGCCGGGGCATATTCGGTGGTTTGTTTCACGCCTTCCCATTTTACAACAGGCTGAGGCGCTTTCCATCGCAAATCGCCCACGGGCGGCGCTGCAAAGGGAATTCCTTTGTATATGGTCAGATCCTCGGTTACTGTCCCCTGTATAATTCCGCCATCGACCTTCACTTGTCCGGGTTGAAGTTTTGAACAAGCACTTGTACAATGTATCAGTGATGCAACAAGCAAAAAGTGTATCTTCTTCATTTTTAATTCTTTCTATGATTATTCTTTTCCCAAAGGTTCGGAAGGAACCTGTAATATAAAAGGTGCCGCCAGGTGGCCCAGTCATGGCCGCCATGCCCACCTACATAGTATTCGTGTTTTATGTTATGCTTTTCAAGCACTTCGTGCAAAACCAGACATCGCTGTCCCATAAAACCCTTTGCCTCTTCGGTTCCCTGCCCCACAAACAAATAATCCACTTTTTCATTCACGCCGGGATCGTTTAAAAAATGGGCCAGTGAAGTTTCGGCATTTACATCACCGGCACTGAGAATGCCAAAATTCGCAAACAGGTCGAGCGAATGGAAACCGACAAACATGCTGTGGCGTCCGCCCATCGACAAACCCGATATAGCACGCCCTTGGGGTGACTGTATTGTGCTATAGGCTTTGTCAACCAATGGAATTACATGGGTTCTCAACTCCTTTTCAAAAATATCGAAGGTCAGTTCAGTGTGCCGGGGATGATTTCTGTGAATCACCTGATTGTTGGGGATGGCGATGATCATGGGAATGGCTTTCCCCTCAGCCAGCAGGTTGTCCATGATAAAATTCACCCTGCCGTCGTATACCCAGTTTGATGGGAGTTCTCCGCTTCCGCCCAGCAAATACAAAACCGGATATTGCTGTTTCGGGTTATAACCGGGAGGTGTGTAAACATAGAGTTCCCGTTCACCTTCGGTAACTTCCGAATGATAAATATGCCGGGTTACATTTCCGTGGGGTACTTTTTGTGCATCGTAGTATGCCGGTCCGTCGCCATGCACAATCAATTGACTATAGGGAGGCATGGCCGTAAAGGCTGCACAGGTATTGCTCGGATCGGTAATCTGAACACCATCGACATTGATGTGGTAAGCATACATATCGGGTTTAAGGGGTCCAACCGTCAGTGTCCAGATACCATCTTCACCTTTGGAAAACGGTACCTGCTGACTTGCATTTCCAAGTGCAGTGAGGATTGCCACCCCTGCCAGTTTTACTTCCTGGGCTTTCGGAGCTTTCAGGCGGAAGGTCACTTTTCGGTCGTCATGTACTTGGGGTGAATTCAAAGCGGCACTGAAAGGGATAAGCCCTTCCGTATCTTTTTGCGGATTATAATCGAGATTGACGTTGGCTTGTTGCCCACATACAAATACCGGCAGCAGCATGGGCAGGATGATCAAACATGGAAATAATTTTGTCCCAATATTCATTGTATTTATTTTAATAATGATGTAATGCAACCGGGAATGGAAATATCGCTATTTAAAAAGAAGCGGTGCAAACTGGTAAAGGCTGCGTCTCCAGGTTTGCCACTCGTGTGCCGTTTGCGGTGAAACATAGAAATGCGCGTTCATTCCAAGCCCTTTAAGCTTTTCGGTATTCTCTTTGGGATCGCCGCCAAAGCCGGGCCTGCGGTTTTCAAGTTCGCTGCTGCCAAAGCTGATAAACACAAGTTTAACTTTTTCCTTAAAACCGGGTGCATTTTCAACATCTTCAGTACTTATGCTTCCACCGCTAAACATGCCCATATAGGCGAAAACATCGGGATTGGCCAGGGTGATAACACGGGTTTGCATACCGCCCATGGATAATCCGGCCATTGCCCGGTGTTGTTGATCGGCCAGTGTACGGTAGTTGGCATCAATCATGGGAATAATGTCGTCCAGCAATGTCTTCATGAAACCATCGGCCCAGCCTTTGGGCGGCCATTGTCCGGCAGGACGCTCACCTCGTGGAACCGAACGGTCTCTTTCCGGCATACGCCATGATCCGTTATCCATTACAATGATAAAGGGTACGGTTTTTCCCTCA